>Ga0187827_10000046_pt1 | contig 178933 bp, 156 predicted proteins | sample ETNtaG_39_FD_167969 | JGI IMG/M metagenome (GOLD analysis project Ga0187827, IMG submission 167969) | Marine microbial and viral communities from oxygen minimum zone, Eastern Pacific Ocean - ETNP2014_SV_150_PacBio MetaG (Illumina Assembly) | ecosystem: Environmental > Aquatic > Marine >...
CGCGGTCAGCCCACTCATTTCCTGCCGCGTCGAAATCGGTTTACCTTTGATGTGGTCATGCCTGCAGACTTCTCAGGAGACGATGAACTGGTGTGGGAAGTGACTTCCCCGAACGGTGTGACTAGAGCTGCCTATGGCACCCTCAGGGAAGATTATAAAATAGAAAATTTGACCATTATGTCGGAAACCGGGGCGCTGGGACCCGGGTCGTCCAATCCGGAACTCAGGGCGAACATACCACCGGTTTCGGAGTTAATCGGAGACCAGATACGAACTGTCAATGTAGGTCAGCCACTGACTTTCCAGACTCGGGTAAGCGATGATGGTATTCCTGAACCCTTCGATCCCACGAGGTCCTTCGGTTTTTTCTTGGGCGCAGCTGCGGCTTTGATAACGCCTGAAATAATCCGCGAAAGAATGATGATGACGCCGCCAATCTCACCGACCGTGTCCAAAAATAATGGGCTGTATCTATCCTGGAACGTTTACCGTGCGCCCGAATCTGTATCAGCACAAGGTGCCGTTCATTTCGATCCGCCGCAGGTTAAACCCTGGGAAGATACGCGACCCTCTGCCAATTCACCCTGGAGCTGGCTGTGGATACCACCCGAGTTGCCTGAGGATGGTGTTCACGAAGTGAGCGTCACCTTCGACGAACCCGGCACCTACTTGCTCTGGGGCCGGGCGGATGATGGCGGACTTTACCAGGATCAATACCTGACGGTTAATGTGACACCTTAGCATCGACCTGGCTGCAATGACTTAGCCGAAAAGTAGAACCAGGGGAAGGAACTTCTTCCCCTGGTTTTTTTGTGTCTGCAGATCGAGTGGCACTGTCGCATGTTGAATTACAGTAATTATTAGGACTGCTGAATTAGCTGGGAAAGCATTGGCTTGTAGAAGTGCACCCGCTGGCAGCGCTGGTGCCCAAGCCCAGAGTTAACCTGACTCGTTTCCACGGGGTATTCGCCCAACTCAGAAAAATGCTCCTCGGCAACTGCTCCTGCGTTGCTCTAATAAGTGACATCCATATCACGATGCAAAACCGGCATACATGCCGTCCATGGCAATAGCCGCTCCTGCGCATCCCTGCGCCCGCGGCATACCATCCATCCCTGGACATAACCTGGCCGTTCTCGCACATCCTTGTGCTTCACGGCACTTGAACTTCCTGATCAATGGATGCAGCGACAATTCGGAGAACCTCCTAAGCTATTAGGGGTGCCCGCTAATGCCTTAGGTGGTTCTCCGAATTGTCGTCCACGGGCAGAATCTGGATGATCAACAAATTGAGCGACGACGCGGTCTCACCATAAGCGATAGACGGACTGGTTCCGGACGGAAACCGCAGTATTCCCTGTAAGGTACGAGGATACAAGTATGAATAATATGGAAAAGATAGCCACAGCACAATCTGACAATGCACGGTTTCTCAATACGACCGTGCTCGTGACATTGCTGGTTCGAAGTGAGGCATTGGACTTCATTCGTAAGCCGTTTTGAGAACAAGAACTGTTGGACCGTATCAACGAGGCTCTTGAATTTGAAGCAGGCAACCGCGAAGTCTTTCTCGATCGTCAAGATCTGCGCAACCGATTATCGTCGCTATCAGCGTGCGAATCGGAAGTATTCCATCGTGTTGCAGCCGGTGACCTGGCCAAGGTCATTGGAGCCGACCTCGGCATCAGTGAGCGGACGGTTGAGGCTCATCGCTCACAGGTGATGAACAAGTTGGGCATTCAAAGGCTCGTTCGCATCAAGCTCGAAGCTGAACTGTTGGCCCGTTCAGAAGAGCCTTCTGTAAGTAGCAAAGGCTAGAATTAGCAAATGGGGATGGCTCACATATGACAAGTTAGTTATCCAATTTGATTTTGTCAAATTCCAACATCTCAGGGAGTTCTGGTAGTTCAACAAATCGTTCCCGCAGGGCATCAGTTTCCATCTTGTGTATGGCTTGATGCATCCAAAGAATTGAAATAGTGACAATCGCGAACATCAGCATGAAGCAGCTCGTCCAGATACCTGTGATATCGTTCATCACCCCGAAGGCAATGGGCATAGCGAAGCCACCCAGACCACCGATCATGCCGACCAGGCCACCGACCGCACCGACATGCTCTGGATAATAGACCGGGATGTGTTTGTACACAGCGGCCATGCCCATAGCCATAAAAATGCCGAACACGAATATAAGCACGACGAACGGCACAAGCCCGGTGCTGGCCGAAAAACTGATTGGGCCTTCAATGCCATGGACGATGTAATCCGTCTTTGGATAGGAGAGTATGAAGGTGCACAGTATCGACATACTGAATGTCACATACATCATAGTACGGGCACCGTACTTGTCAGACAGGTGACCGCCATAGGCACGAAACAGGCTGGAGGGAATCGCAAAGATAGCTGCTAGAATGCCGGCTGTCTGGATATTGACTTCATAAACCCCAATGAGGTACCTCGGCAGCCAAAGTGAGAGCGCGACAAAGCCGCCAAAGACAAAGAAATAGTAGATGGAAAAACGCCAGACCTGGGTATTTTTCAGCGGTTCGAGCTGTTCGATAAAACTTTTATGCTTCCCACCACTTTCTTTTCGTTTTTTAAACTCCGGATCGTCTTCTGTCGTCAGCCAGAAAATAATGGCCATGGTCGCAAGTGCAGCAGCCCAGATCTGTGCGACGGCCTGCCAACCGAAAGCGACCAGCACGATGGGTGCGGCGAACATCGTTACTCCAGCACCGACATTACCTACACCAAAGATACCCAGGGCGATACCTTGTTTGCCTGCCGGATACCACTTCGAGACATAGGCAATACCAACAGCAAAGGAGCCCCCGGCCAGTCCGAGACCGAGCGCGGCCAGCAGGGCCATCAAATAGGTCTCTGTCTGTGAGAGCAGGAACGTCGCGATGGCTGCCAGGATCATGACAGAAACAAAGACGATGCGGCCACCATATTGATCAGCCCAAATGCCAAGAAAAATGCGGGTCAAAGACCCGGTCAGGATAGGCGTGCCAATCAGCAGGCCAAATTGGGTCTCGTTCAAGCCCAGATCTTCCTGTAGCTGAATGCCGATAATGGAGAAAATCGTCCAGACGGCGAAACACGTCGCGAACGACAGTGTGCTTAACGCCAGGGCTTTGTTCTGTTTTGACTTAGGTAGGTCTTCGAGATGATCCATGGTAGTCGATTTGTGTTCCTATTTGATCCAAGGTTTGTATTGAATAAAGTGTCAATTTTTACAGGGTAGGTTCAGTTCGAGTTGATGCGATTGATATACAAACTTACGCACGACTATATTTTTCTTCTATTCACATCGCTTGAGGTAACACAAGTATCCAAATCTTTTAGGATCCCATTTCCCATGCTATAAATCCGTCCGTGAACGGAGAGCTCGCACCCCTGTTTCCAAGCATTTTGTACAATAGTTGTGTTACATATGTTTGTTACCTGTTCTTTTACATTTATCTCACAGAGTAAATCTAACTTCTCGTCATGCGTTAGTCCTTTAAATCTTTCAGCATTGAAACGGTGAACATCCTTAACATGCCGCAGCCAATTATCGAGAAGACCATGCTCTTGATCTTCCATGGCCGGCTTGATACTGCCGCACTCATAATGACCACAGATTATAATATTCTTAACTTTGAGGACCTCCACGGCGTACTGTATTGTACCCCGTCAGCCCAAGTTGGACCTAATCGCCTGCTTGCATAAGAGACACTCTTAGCTCATCGTTGACCCCGTGAGGATATAACGATGAGAAAGAAAAGAAGCGCCTAAAAGACCGTTCGCGATATACGCCTAGCTACTCAAAGACTAATTGCCTCATAGCTCACCACGATACCTCGCTTAGCTAGTAAATCTTCAATATCTCGATAACCGAGGTTAAAACGGTGGTACAACCAGACCGTATATTGAATGATTTCGGGAGGAAATCTGTGCCCTTTGTACATTTTTGATCGATTCATGCGCCGAATTGTCGCAGAAAGGTGTTTAAGGCACCTCATGCTGCCAGGGAAGGCGGCAGAAAGAACTGCGGCCTGAGTTCAGAAGAAGTAGGTCAGGTGGTGCTTATGCCTTTATCAGTAGATGGAATCTGGGACTTTTCAGCTTCTGGTCTATGGAAAGGGGCAGCGAATAAGTCAGATTTGAAGTGATGTCTTGCCGCCGACTAGTAAACTGGACAAGGGGTTTCGAATAAGGTAGCTTTCGCTTTTCCTATAAGCTGCTGATTCAGATCAATTCACTACACTTGCTGCATCTTATTCCACACGGTAATATGCCCATCGAAATCCATCCACTCGGAAGCAGGCCGTTAGCGGGCATGCTTTCAGTCAAATACTAGGCAGAAGGGGTACACGCTATATGATGGACTTTTTTGTGGCGGTAGAGAATAGTGGCTTTTCCATGTGGTTAAAACAGAATTCCACTGGCTACGTTGCTATTCTGGCTTTTCATACGGTTGGTTTAGCTTTTCTCGTCGGTGTCAGTGTTATCCTGGCGCTGAGGATATTGGGAATTACACCTGGCATCCCCCTGAAACCGCTGCAGGGTTTCTTCCCGTTAATGTGGGTTGGACTCTCGATTAACCTTGTTACAGGATCTTTGATGCTAACCGAGTATCCAAGCGATTACTTCGTCGATCCTTCCTTCTATATCAAACTGAGCGCCGTGGCAATCGCCATCGTAATGCTCAGGAAAATGCAGAACCTGCTGTACGCTGAGGGAGTGCACCCGGATACGGTGGCCGAATCCAGAGAAGTTCAATTGAAGGCGCGCATAATGCTTTGTGCCTGGGTGCTAGCCATTTGGGGCGGCCGTGTGACGGCCTATAGCGTCCCGACAAAATATCAAACCCTTGCCGCCTTGCTGGTTTTCTTAAGTATTGCACTGGTTGTCATTCGAATTGTTGGCCGCAAAATCGGCCTGGTAGATGCGCCGACGCAAGATCACCGGTCTGGGAGTTAACTTCATGTTTGGATTGCCTGAAACATTTCTTCAACTAGCATTTGTCGAAAACTTTATTATGGCATTTCGCTGGGTATGGCCGCTAAGTGAGTTCTTACACTTTGTAGGGCTGACGCTCCTGGTTGGCATTGTAGGCCTTTATGACGCACGCTTGTTAGGCGTAGCACCACAAATGCCTGTTGCCCCATTGCGACAACTACTTCCCTGGGCGGTGCTTGGTTTTTGCCTCTGTGTATTCACAGGATTAATTTTTGTTACAGGCCTGTGGACTAATGTGCAAGTCCATCCCCTAGAAGCACTGGCATCTGATCACTTCCTACAAATTAAGTTGTCATTCATCGGTCTGGCGGGAATAAATCTGCTTGTTTTGTATCAGAGTGGCATATCGGACGAATGTGATAAGCTGGGGCCCGGTGATGAAGCATCAACTAAAGCCAAGATCATCGCTGCCTCATCACTCTTCCTATGGGTCGGAGTCATTTATTGGGGTCGCCTGATTCCCTGGGGACTGTGAGTTGAAAAGTGTGGAGATCAGCTCCACCTGATTAAGGAGATTACAATGTCTAAAGGTTGGATTAATGTCGCATGCGTACTGATCGCCGCTGGATGCTTGTTCGTTTTCGTCACTTCCCTTATGATGTACTAATACAATAGAGGCTTGAACAGTAATAAAGTAATCAAGCTTGGCTAACATGGCGGCTTTCCTGGCCGCTAAATCCCTCTCTGAAACAGGCTTATGTGTCTACAAAGTAGCACTGCTGTTTCTTTGTGTATTGCTGAGTGTGCTGCACGCCAGCGAGGCTCGCCGAGCCGATCTACAGTCCACGAAGGAAGCTCTGAATAAGCCGATAGTGACTCCACGTGACCTGAAGCGTACAGATTCTAGAGGTTGCGATAGTATTCTCTAATTGGTTCGAACGGTCCATAACGGTGCTGATCGATGGGGAAATCATCGGCATAGGGCGGGTACGGACTATCCACTCGCTTGTCGGTCAAATCCGGAAAATCCTGATCCAGATTGGCACGCCGCGGGCGCTCATGGGAATTAACGAAGGCGGCAACGTCATAGGCCTGGTCATCCGTCAGATCTGGTTCTCCCAAAGGCATACGCGACTTGATGAATCGTGCGGCGGTGAGGACGCGGGTCATGCCGGCGCCATTGTTGAAACTGTCCGGTCCCCATAGCGGTGGAAAGAGATACCCGTCTGCGGGATCTGTTGTTTCCCAGAGCCCTTCACCGTTTTCGCCATGGCAAACCTGGCAGCGCTCTTCAAAGACAATCTGCCCGGCCTCCACATCCGCTCTGCGGTTTGGTTCACTAAATTCCGGCGGCTCATCCGGTGCCCGTTTGCTGTCACCCATCAATCCGTATTGCAGGTAGAGATTCTTGATATACATCTCTATGGACACCATCTCGATACTGTCCCGCGATAATTCCCGGCCATTCATGCTGCGGGTCATGCAGCCGTTGATGCGATCCCTGAGGTCCCGGTCTCCGCCGTCGCGCCCTGAGAAACGGGGATAAGCCACATCCGTCTGCAGCAGTGACAGGGTACCCGGTTCATAACCGGTCTCCAGATGGCAGGAGGCACAGTCCATGCCTGTACCGGAGAAGCGCATGGCCGGGTCTTCGTGCCCCGGCCCCATGTACCTCGCGGTCTCACGTACCAGCAACCTGCCGTATTCCACGCTGGGCTCGGTGACAAGCGAGCCGTCTCCATTCCCCGAGGGATAGTAGCTAACGACAACGAGCATAACGCCGATGCCTATTACGCCTGCCGCAGTCATCGCAGACATGAGGCTCAGTCCGCGCTGTCTTCCCAATGCTGTTTTTGTGGTATTCAATAATTTCACGCTATTGCTGCTCCGAATTATGGTCCTGCTGATTTTGCATTGTCCGATCATACTTCGACAATTGCCTGAGAAAAATGTATTTCGGTGCTTCGACGCGTTGCCGCAATTCTGGATTCAGTGCGTAGGCCAGGCTGAATACCACGGCCATCAGTAGCGTCAGAGTAACGATGACTATACTAATCATTTGTGCTGCTCCCATCTTCCGCGTCGGAGGTAACCACAGCCTGCGCCACTTGAGGTCCTGCCTGAAACAGGGAACGAATGTATTGCGTCGATGCGATCATTTCCGCTTCGTTGAGCCTGTCTCCCCAGGGTGCCATCGATGTGCCTGCTATACCCTGACGCAGAGCCCTCAGCGCCGCTTCCTCACTCAATAATTCACGGGTGAAATCGGTCGGCATGATGGGTATGGGCAGCTTGTTCGCTGCAAAACCATTGCCGTCACCGTCGTCTCCATGACATTCGGCACAATGAGTCTGGTAGACCTGTTGTCCGACTCCAAGCTGTGGGCTTGTAGCAATGGTGGTTTCGACCTGACTGAAATCCTCCACCACCTGGGCCAGTGCGCTCAATTGAGCGGGAGCGAGGTCACGCCATGCAGGCATAGAGGACCCGTACACCCCGTTCCAAAATATGTCAGCGAGCAGATCCCGTCGGTAGCGATGTTCGGTCAGATCCACCGGCGGCGGCTCCAACCAGGAAGCTGCCGGCCCATCGCCCCTGCCTTCGATACCATGACAGCCACTACAGTTATCCTGCCATAGTTGCTGACCCGAGCGTTCATCTGCTGTTTCATTCAAAGCCGGAGCGGAACCCCTGGGCCTGGTCTTGCCCGGATGAGCATTGAGCACTTCAGAGTTCAGAGACTCCAGAGCGCGCTCGTCTTCAGTGAGACTGAGGCCAAGATCGTCGCCTTCGGGCCAGGCCAGTTCACGCTCTCGCCCCAGACTATCCAGGTAGGCAACCAGATCGAGCGCGTCCAGGCGCGGACTGTCCGGAGAGCCGTTAAACATTTCCGGGTAGGAAGGCATTATGGACTGCGGAACCACGCTGCGCGGAGAAAATAGATGAACCAGATGCCACTCGTCGGTGCGAGTGTTTGTAGTGCGCGCCAGGTCCGGGCCGATGCGGCGCGTACCCAGCATGTGGGGATAGTCCAGCCGGCCTTCCCAGGCCAGGCTGGGTGCACCGAAGCGCCTTATATCGGCTTCGGTATAACGTACTTGTTGGGTATGGCAGTAGCTGCAGCCCTCCCGCGCGTAGATAGCACGCCCGCGCTCTTCCGCCGGGGCAAGCCCGGGGGATGCCGCCGGCGCCAACGCCGCGGTTTCCCGTGTCAAGCTTTGCAGCGGCATCAAGCCGAGCAGGGAAACCGAAAACACAAAGAAACCAACGCCCGCCCCGAAAGCGACTATATAGGACATACGCAGTGCCGCCGACAGCCCAGCGCCAGTGGATGTTGGCTCTGCGCCATCGGCGGTGGAGTCATTGATAGTGGTCCGTCGCACATCCGAGATTTCAGCGGACTCGGTCTCCGTTGATCCACTCATCAGGCCGTATAGCACCAGCACGAAACCGATGGTGATGGGAATGGCAGACAGACTGCGAACCAGCCAATAGGGTGTGGATGCGCGCACCGATTCCAGCCAGGGCGCGCTACTCTGCCAGGAGTCACCCTGCACGAGGCCGGCAAGGGTCAGGTCAATCACCATCAGAGTGATGCCGATTGTCAGCAACCAGTAGGCCCAATCCAGTGCTCTGAGATTCACCCGTGCGTCTGGCATTCGCTGCCAGGCATGAACGATACCGGCGATGCCCGCAAACGTGGCAAATCCCAGCATAGACAGGTGTGAGTGACCAATAATGTAGTCAGTGAAATGAATTGCACGGCTGGCCGCCAGGTCAGCCTGCCAGGAACCCTGCACGCTGACAATCACGTAGAACACCACCGACATGGACGCGAAGCGCAGTACAATGTTCTTGGGTATCCATCCGCAACCCCGCTGCGACAGCATCAGATTGGCAACTACAATCACGACTACCGCACCCAAAATGAACGAAGCAACGATGGCGATCAGTTGTGCGCTCATGGGAATGGCGGAGTGGATATAATGATGAATCCCGTTAAGTGGATAGATAAAGAACAATCCCCAGAATCCCAGCATGGAGAGGAAGTGACTGAATATGGGCCGACCGGTATTGGCGGGTATTACGAAATACAGAATGGCCAGTCCCAGAGGTGTCACAAACAGGCCGACCGCATCGTGTATCCATAATCCACTGAATGCTGCGCCGGCCACTCCCGGCACAAATTCCGGCACCAGATTACCCATGGGAAAGATCAGCAGGATAAAAACCAGGGCGCCGATGATGTACCAACTGGATACGTACAGGTTGTCAAAGCCATGCTTGAAAAACGGTGACAGAAACTGGATCGCGGCCATAACGAAAGCTATTACGATCAGCACATCCACAGGCAGGGGAAATTCGGCCCATTCCAGCGGCTGGCTGTAACCGCTGAGCACCAGAATCCAGCCGGGAGTCATCACCGCGAAGTTCCACAGGGCAAACAGCCATAGCCCGAGTCTGCGATTGCCTATCGCTCTGCCACTGAGGACTGGCACGGCATAGTACATGAATGCCAGGAAGGCATTACCTAGCCAGCCCAGCATGATTCCCTGGGTATGGGCATAACGCATGCGCCCCCAACTCGGGAACACAGCGATCAGGTCGGGGAAAACAAACTGCAGCGAAACCAGGATGCCAAATACCACCGCCAACAACAGGGTAGCGAACGCGGCGAAACTATGAGCCTTGATCAAGAGGGAATCGATTTCCGGACCACCGTAGTCGGTAGGACCGTTTTTTTCGTTACTTGTTGCTACTTCCGCTGTTTGCATGGGCTACCCGGAGGTGACTGTGCTCTACACTTATTTTCAGGAACGTGGCGAGTAACTTACTAAAATTTGGCGACATTGGTAAGTGCGGCCACGTATTAGGAGCGGCTATTGTGCCAGAAAATTGATTAAGATCAGCAGAAAATGTGTGGCTCTCGCCTGTAATGCCGTAGAATGTCGATTCTAGCGCTAATAGAATTAGAAGCTGGACCGGATGCTTATAGGTAAAATAAGAGCTACCTTATTCGAAACGCCTTGTCCAGTTTACTAGTCGGCGGCAAGACATCACTTCAAATCTGACTTATTCCCTGCCCTTTTCCATAGACCAGAAGCTGAAAAGTCCCAGATTCTGCCCGAGGACAACAATTCGCGTTGGTTTGGGGTTTGGGGGTTTTGGGGACACTAATAATTACAAATTCCGGATTTTGAAATTTTGCTACTGCGCTCGCTGAATTAGCAGTGCGAATTGCCATTGTGCTGTCGGGTTTGAAGTATAACTCTGCTAGGATTAGCGATTTTAAAATTTGCCTTAATTGGTTTGAAATTCGGTAGACATTGTGGAAATTCCTTGGTCGAATCGCCACTCAACGAATTACCCTGCTTCGCATAAATACACGTTCAAACTAAATACCAACCTGCTTAAAATAACAACCAGAGCTGTTGGGGGTGCCCGCAATTGCCTTAGGTGGTTCCCCGAATTGTTGTCCTCGGGCAGAATCTGGATGATTAACGAATAGAATCGACATAAGGGAGTTTACCTATGAATTTAGCCACTTTCCAAACTAGCTTAGTCTTAGGACTAGTGCTAACAGCGAATAGCCCCGCACTCCTATCTCAATCCTTAGGCGGAGGCACGGTCAGTGGTGTTTTCAACCTCAGATTTGAAAATGTCGAGCAGGATGATAATGCGCTAAAGGACGCCGACGCGTTGACCCTGAGCTCCAGACTTTCCTACACAACGAGAACTGTAAATGGATTTTCAGCGCTGGTTGAGGTCAAAGATATACGGACAGTGGCTGGAGTCGATAGCTATTCCGTCGGACCCAGCGGTTTCAAGCCGGGCAGATATTCGACGATTGCCGATCCGGAGACTACCGAGGTGCATCAGGGCTATCTGCAATATGGCAACGATCTTTTTACGGCAAAACTCGGCCGACAGTTAATCACTTATGACAATCACAGGTTCATCGGTAATGTTGGCTGGCGCCAGGACCAGCAAACATTCGACGCCGTTACTCTGACGGCAACTCCGATTGAGGGGCTGAACCTGAGTTACAATTATATAGATGAGCGTGAACGCATCTTTGCCGAAGATGCCGATATCGACTCTGAGGATCACCTGTTTCATGCCGTGTACGACACTCCCATCGGCACTCTAACCGGTTATGCCTATCTGCTTGAGCTACAAGACGGGCCCGATAACTCACTGGATACCTATGGCCTGCGGCTCAGCGGTAGCAGGGAAATCAACGGACTCGACATGAGCTATCTACTGGAATATGCCGACCAGGAATCCGATACTAGCGGGGGGTTGGACTTCGATGCAGACTATTACCTCGTAGAGGGTGGTGTGACACTCAACAGAGTGAATGTGCGGATAGGGTACGAAGTGCTGGGCTCGGACGACGGTGACTACGGTTTTGCAACTCCGCTGGCAACCCTGCACGCACACAACGGGTGGGGGGATCAGTTTCTTGGCACACCGGCTGAGGGCCTGGAAGATACCTACCTGAATCTCAGCGGACAGGCGTTCTCAGGTAACTGGTCGGTGGTCTATCACGAATTTGACGCCGACGATGACTCCCCGCTGGTTGATGACTTTGGTGACGAGCTGGATTTGCAGTTTGTGTATCCAGTTGCAGAAAACTATACCCTGGGCATCAAGTACGCGAGGTATTCCAGGGGAGATATAGCAGCCGGCAAATCCGATACCGATAAATTCTGGGTCTGGCTGACGGCCAGATTCTAGGGTGCGTTGGTTTGGGGGCACTATGGCGGTAGCCGCACAGAATAGGGTGGATGATTCATCTAGCGATATCAGAATAGATTCAGTATTGAATAATGAATACCTTATTCCCCTAGCCATATCACCACTAGTGCTGCCTTCGTGACTTCCGGTTAGTTCAGAGTAGCTTGACTAGCTGTAGCATGATTTGCCGGGCACAATGGTGGCAAGTCAAACTGCCATGCAGTTTATTGCTATCATTTTTGATCCCATGTAGAGTATCGATCTCTTAGGGCCTATTCTACTAGACTTTGTAAATCGACCATCCTCTAGCAGTCGCGGCTATCGCCATTGAGAATCTGTGATTTCTGAATGAGAGAGATTAGAAAAATAATACTAATAGAGGAAAAGAATAATGAAAATCAAGCTTGAAAAATTGTTTCTGGCTGCATGTGTGTGCATGCTTTCATTCGCTGCATCGGCACAATCAGGAAACCCATTTATCGGTACCTGGGATCTCGACGCTACTAATTCAGATTTCGGTGGTGCACAAGTTCCAGCCTCTATGGTTCGAACCTACGCAGAAACGGGCGGCGGAGGATATATGTATCTGATCGTAACCATTGACGATGATGGTATCATTGGGGGCAGCGGAGCCAGCTACAGATATGACGGGGTAAGCGTTCCTATTGCGACCATGGGTGCAGTCGGCACTCAAAACACCATCTCTTACTATCAGGTCAACGGTAGAACGGTGGAGTACACCGTTAGAAATAGTAGCGGAACAGTACAGATTGGGGCGAAAACACTTTCGCCTGATAGCTGAGTGCTTACTATAGTAATCCAGAACATCGACCCTGACGGTGGATCCAGCAGCAGCCAAATCCTGAGATTAAACCGACGTATATAACAGGACCGACGAGGGGCACTATAAAGTAGTAAAATAATACTTGGCAGAGATAAATAAGAGCCAGAAATGCCGGCAACATAGATCGCTATTTTACTATCTTTTTAGTGTCCCATTTATCGATTTTCGTGTCCCCTATCAAGTACGCAGTTCTTTCGGCATGCTGAATACGATGTTTTCTTCCACTCCTTCCAGATCATCAGGTTCTTTGTGACAGGCCTGCCCAAGCCGTTCCACTACCTGCTGGACGAGTATTTCAGGAGCCGATGCCCCGGCGGTAATCCCAAACCGGGCTTTATTTTCAAACCAGGCCGGATCAATATCATCCACACTGTCAATCAAATAGGCATCACAGCCACTGCGCTCGGCTAATTCTTTCAAACGGTTGGAATTCGAGCTATTCGGTGATCCGACTACGAGCAGCAAATCGCACTCCAGGGCCATTTGTTTCACCGCATCCTGACGATTTTGTGTCGCATAACAGATATCTTTTTTGCGCGGACCCTCTATGGAGGGATACTGACTGCGCAGGGCATCGATTACTTTGGATGTGTCATCCATGGACAGCGTGGTCTGGGTGACGAAGGAAAGCTTATCCGGGTCCGCCACACGCAATTTTTCCACATCGTTAGCTGATTCGACCAGGTATATTTTTCCACCGCAACTGGCATCATACTGGCCCATCGTGCCTTCGACTTCAGGGTGAAATTGATGACCTATCAAGATACATTCCCGACCCGCCTCGCTGAATTTTATGACTTCATGGTGAACTTTGGTTACCAGGGGACAGGTGGCATCGAATACTTTAAACCCCCTTTTCCTGGCTTCCTGTTTAACAGCTTGTGAAACACCATGGGCACTGAATATTACAATAGAGGATCTGCCCTTGTTATCGAGCGAGGGAATATCTGCCAGTTCATCCACGAAAATAGCACCGCGCCTGCGAAGCTTATCTACCACAAATTTATTGTGTACCACTTCATGCCGCACGTAGATCGGTGTACCGAAAATATCCAGTGCCCGATTCACGATATCGATGGCACGATCGACTCCGGCGCAGAACCCACGCGGGTTTGCCAGTTTGATAGAAGTTTGAACATCAGACAGTGATTGAATATTCATTTCTCAGAGCTAAATCTCAACGGCTTCTGCATCGGCCGCCATCACAGCAACGATGGAGGCTTTAAATACAATGGTTTTACCTGCCAAGGGGTGGTTGAAATCCACAACAATGGTTTCTTCGGATATTGATTTCACAACCCCGGGCAGATCGAAACCTGCAGGATCCTTAAATGCTATCACCGTCCCTACCTCTGCAGGTAATAACTCATCGTCTAACAAATTCCTGAGTTTGTCGATGGGGAATGTCTGACTATTGCTGCTATTGACCTCACCAAAAGCTCTATCAGGGGATATTGACGTCTCTACTGACTCGCCAGCCCGCAATCCAAGCAACACCTGCTCGAAGCCAGGTAGCATATTTCCGTCACCTAATCTAAATGTGGCAGGCATAGCGTCAAAATTTGAATCTATCACTTCACCATTATTCAGCGCCAGAGAAAAATGCAGTGCGATACTGCAACCAGCGTTTACGGGAATACTGCCATCTTTACTCATAGTCTATGTCAGGGGAATCACTGCTTTGGGCGGCTCAGACGAACTGTCTGTTTTCACCAACACCAGCAATATTTTCAACACAGCGGCTACAGATTTCAGGGTGAGCAATATCTGCTCCAATGTCTTCGCTATGATGCCAACATCGAGTGCATTTACTGTGCCCGGATGCTGCAACCTTCACCTTTAATCCACTAATGCCAGTCTCAACTGCAGTTGCTCCAGCTTCATCTACTGGCAAGATGAATACATTGGAAACGATAAATGCAAAGCGTAATTCAGAGGCAAGCTTGGTAAGTAAACCAGTAAGCTCCTCATCACAATACAGAACCACCTCGGCACTTAAGCTGGAACCAAGTACTTTTTCTGCACGTTTGTTTTCCAGTTCCTTGTTCACTGCGGTTTTCACAGCCATGAGCTTGAGCCAAAACTGATCGGAAAAATCTGCAGATTCTATGAAGTCAGTAATGGCCTGATCAAAATCTGATAGAAATATGGATTCGGTACGCTCTCCAGGTATGTTTTGCCAGATTTCATCCGCAGTAAAACTCAAGATAGGCGCCATCACGCGGCTAAACATCTCCACAATATGATACATCGAAGTTTGTGCTGAGCGTCTCGCGTTACTATCCACTTGCGTTGTGTATACCCGGTCTTTTATCACGTCAAGATAAAAGCCACCGAGTTCAATCACACAGAATCCGTGCAATTTCTGATACACATTCAAAAAATTGTAGTCGTGATAATGCCCGATGATCTCCTTCTGCAATTGCTGACAACGGCGCACGATCCAGGCATCCAGAGCCAGCATCTCTGCCTGTGGTACCAGGTGGCTCGATGGACTAAAGTCATTCAGGTTGGAGAGCATGAACCGGGCTGTGTTGCGAATGCGCCGATAGGCATCGGCAACCCGTTTGAATATTTCTTTGGACACCGCCATCTCACCGCGATAGTCCGTGGCCGCCACCCACAGCCTGAGTATGTCTGCACCATGCTGTTTGTATATCTGCTGTGGAGCGACTGTATTGCCCAACGATTTGGACATTTTTTTACCTTCTGCATCCACAAAAAAACCATGGGTTAACACTTGCTTATAAGGTGCCGTGCCATTCATTGCTATTGCTGTTTTCAGGGACGACTGGAACCAGCCCCGATGCTGGTCCGAGCCTTCCAGATAGAGATCCGCTGGATACCCCAGCTCTTCTCTTTGCTGCAGTACTGAATAGTGGGTAACACCAGAATCAAACCAGACATCCAGCGTATCGCTGACTTTCTCGTAAAGAGCAGCGTCATCACCCAATAATTCCTCTGGCTCCAACTGAAACCAGGCCTCTATGCCTTCGATCTCAATGCGCTGAGCCACCTGCTCTATCAGCTCCGCCGTATTCGGATGTAAGGTCTGGGTTTCCTTATGTACAAAAAGGGTAATTGGAACGCCCCAGGTTCTTTGCCTGGAGACGCACCAATCCGGACTGCCCTGCAACATCAGCTCGATACGGGCCTGACCCCAGTCGGGTATCCATTTTATTTTCTTCACCGCTTCCAACGCCGATCCGAGCAGATCTTGCTCTGACATACTGATGAACCACTGGGGTGTAGCTCGATATATCAGCGGCGTCTTGGTACGCCAACAATGGGCATAACTGTGAGTAATGGTATCTACGGTAATCAGCGCGTTGTGTTCTCTTAGCACATCGATCACCTGCTCATCCACGTTATAAACATGGACCCCGGCAAATTCACCCGCAGCGGCGGTAAATACACCATTTTCGTCCACCAGGTTTAATGTGTCCAAGCCATAAGCTCGACCCACATTAAAGTCATCCACACCATGATCAGGCGCTGTATGAACCGCACCTGTACCTGCCTCGAGGGTGACGTGTTCGCCAAGTATTACCGGCACTTTCCGCTCAACAAAAGGATGTTGCAACAGTTGATTTTCGAGCTCTGTCCCCCTGATGACTGCGAGTGTTTCATAACTCTTACAGCCGTAGCGCTGCAGTACATCCTCAACCATTGCATTGGCCAACAAGATCACCTCTGACCCTTTGCCGAGATCGCAGCGGACCAGTGCGTAGTCCAGTTCCGCGTGCAGGCAAACTGCCTGATTGGAAGGGAGTGTCCAGGGCGTCGTGGTCCAGATAACGACAGAAAGTTGATCAGCAATCCCAGCGGAATCTTCTACTTTGAAATGGGATAGAAAATCAGCCGCGTCGGCTACCTGAAAACGCACATCAACAGCGAAGGAGGATTTATCCTGATACTCGACCTCAGCCTCGGCCAGAGCCGAAGCACCGACCACGCTCCAATACACGGGTTTATAACCTTTGACCAGATGACCGTTGGCAATAACCTGACCCAGTGCCCGAACAATATTCGCCTCTGTTAAGAAATTCATCGTTAGATAAGGATTATCCCAATCGCCGAGCACACCTAACCGCATGAACGTCTGTTTTTGAATTTCGATCTGTCGGGCAGCGTGCTCACGACAGGCTTGGCGAAACTCCGCCTTGCTAATCTTTGTGCCAGCCTTGCCCTTCTTTTTTTCTACAATGTGTTCGATTGGTAGCCCATGGCAGTCCCAGCCAGGTATATAGGGCGCGTCAAAACCACTCATCTGCTTTGACTTGATCACTATATCTTTGAGGGTTTTATTAATGGCATGCCCCAAATGCAATTCGGCGTTTGCATAGGGTGGGCCATCATGCAGAATAAATTTAGGCTTATCTTTGTTTTTCTCGCAGATGCGCTGGTACAGCGCCATATCTTGCCATTTCTTCAGCATTTCTGGCTCGCGTTGAGCCAGGCTTGCCTTCATTGGGAATGCCGTCTTGGGTAAATTTAGTGTGTCTTTATAATCGCTCATTAGTGTTTCATTCTTTCCAACTTAACTTTCAAACTGAAGCACGAAATCTTCAGTCAGTATTTCCATCCCATTGCCCAATTCGAATTAAGCAAAAAGTACTCTGACTTTTTCCACATCTAACTCTATCTGTTTCGTCAATTCATCAAGGCTATCAAACTTTATTTCCTCGCGAATTCTGTGCCGAAAAATTACTTCTATTGACCTACCATACAGATCTTTTTCGAAATCCAGTAAGTGCGCCTCCAGTAGCGCTTCTCCATCATCCGATAAGCTTGGGCGATACCCTATATTCACTGCTGCCCTTTGCAGGTCACCGTTTATCCTGACTTCGCAGGCATAGACTCCATGCAATGGAATCCGCCGCCTGTGTAAATTCACATTGCAGGTTGGATAGCCCAAATCGGTTCCTAACTGTTGACCTCTTACCACTTCCCCTTTCATCGAATACGGGCGTCCCAACAACTGCTCAACCAGTTTAAAATCTCCTCTGGCAAGCTGTTCCCTGATAAAGGTACTGCTAATGCGCTGGCCATTTCTTTCATAGGTCGAAGTTTCGATGACTTCGAAGCTGTTTTCGATACCTCGAGTTTGCAGTAATTCATAATCACCTTGACGGTTGTGTCCGAAGCGAAAATCATTACCCACGATTAAAGAAGCAAGGCCTAGCCCTTCAACCAGAATATTCTGTATGTAGTCCTCCGCACTCACTTGACTTAGTGCCTTATCAAAATTCAGTTGGTAAACACAGTCAATTCCGAAACTTTCCAGCAACTCAAGTTTCTCCATCAATACTGTCAATCTGGCAGGACAGTCCTCGCCTGGTGCAGTGAAGAATTCCTCAGGGTGAGGCTCGATCAGGATCACCAGGGCCGGCAAATTTAGTTGCTCGGCTTTTTGCTTGAGCTGATCGAGAATGAGTTGGTGTCCCAGGTGCACACCATCAAATTTACCGATTGTGGCGACACAGCCCTGCTGCATGTGACTAAATCGATTGATGTCTTGATTTACAATCATCGCTTACCCGGGTTATCGCCGTCAAAAGCGCAGGATTATACTCCTTTCTCCAGCGCCTGTGCAGAAACCCTGTGTTATTTATGACTACTACTCGGCTCGGGGCAGCCACAGTGGGGCGGTTAAAGTTGCGCAGCAAAACCAATACACGAAACCAGATAGTGAAGCAATCAGGATTCTGGCTTGGAACGACCTGATGCACGCAAGGCATGTATTCCCTTGAGGATCAGCAATCTCGCCAGAGCGATTAAACAGACGATAATCAAAGTCTGTCCGACGATGACATTAACCACAGAGATCGTATCTGGCCGGGTGGCGATGAGAATCATATTGACAGCCGTTGCTGCCGCAATAACACCTAAAACGACTGCCCCGATTATCTGAAGGGTTGCATATAGCCTAGCCATGCGGGAATTATATGTTTGTTAGGCTGAATCTTGCAATTGATGAAATGACATAAAGTGTTTATAGCCCTCGGCACCCATAAAGCGACTTGCTGTTTTGCTCTCGGTTCGCCGCAGGTCAACGATTATCAGGCCTTCGAGAGAATCGTTAAATTTTGAATGGATATTAAAGCAAACCAGCCGCCCCTTGAGTGATAGATAATGTCTGAGCAGCACTGGCATGGCTTTGCCTGGATCACAGCGGCCTATTAACTTGCTGAGCATCTTAATATTGGATAACTCAGCCAGCATTTCGTCTGACCACACGCGGTTGACAATGCGATGGGGCGTAATCGGTTTTACCAGATCCTCAAAGCCAGAAGCGCGAAAATTGGTGAGCAGTGTATCGGCTATGAGTGCCCGAGCCAGATCACTGTACTCGCGTGAAATACTGACCGAACCGAATAAGGTGTGGTATTGCGGGTTTTCAACCAGAATCTTCCCGATGCCCCGCCACAATAGATTAAGTGCCACTGGGCGCCTCTGATAGTCAGGGTGAATAAAAGAGCGACCCATCTCGACCGCGCCATCCAGCTTATTGATAAAGGCATTGTCATATTTATACAAAGAACGACTGTAAAGTCCGCTTACCCCCTGCTCGGCAACAATTTTGTCAACCAGACCAACTCGATACGCACCGGCAATGCGTCCCTGTTGCTTGTCCCACAGAAACAAATGCTGGTAGTGAGGATCAAACTGATCGGAATCCTGAGTAAAGCCGGTGCCTTCCCCAACTGATCGAAAGGTAATCTCCCGTGCTATGGCAATGTGATCCATTATCGGGCCCAATCTATTGAATGGCGCACAAAACACATCGAATTCATCGTGCTCGATAGACCGGCAGTCCAGTAGGGAATCAATGGAATTTGCCAGATCACTATCCTGCTTATCTATGCCGAAAGCTGGTAACTTTATCGGAGTAGTCTTTAATCGTTTCTCCCCATTGGCCAATGCATCGGTGCTGATACGCAAATATTCCGCAATGGCCCTGGGACTGTCAGCGTGACGCAGCTCCTGCGCTGGAATTGGCTTACCGATAGTTAAAGCTAATTCAGATCCACGCTTATTAGACAGTTGTCGTGGTAATAGCAAGGTTCTCAGCCGTGGATGAATTACCCCGGCCACATAGAAATACATACTGTTTTTTCCACCCACGTAGACTGGCAGGCTGACTGCCTCGTAACGCCTGACGAGTTGTCCGACCAATCGACTCCAGCGCCGATCCCGAATGGTACGCTGCTTTACATCGAGAGCTGAGACCATTCCTGCAGGAAATATCAAAATAGCACCATTTCCTTTCAGGTGATTATGAACCTGTTTTATACCCGACACATTGCCGCTTGCAGCATTGGATGACAGCACGTCAACTCCAATGAAAGTCTCCGATAATTCTTCTATGCGAGTCAGGATTTGATTCGTCAGCACTTTCAGATCCGGTCTGAATTCGGACAGGACTGATGCGACTGCCATACCCTCCAGCCCGCCGAGCGGGTGATTTGCAACGATGAGCAGGGGACCTGTTGTGGGAATTTCCTGAAAATTCTCGGTTCCATTGACCTTTAAGCTAATCCCCAGAGCATCCAGCGAATATTTCAGAAACTGAGCTGGCGTCGAGGTAGCCGGCCGGCCATCGTAGACCTTGGCCAGCGGCGACAATCCCAGCGCTCTTTCAAGTACTGCTGCCAGCCAGCGGGGTTTAACAGGTAATTTACAGGGATTAGTCATTTTCTGGATAGATTCTTACCAATTTAGCTTCATACCGCCATGCTTTGTAGAGAGCGGCCACACCCGGGGGATTATAACCTCTTTTTCTATTGGCCTGACCAAGTTTAAACAGGGTGCGGTACTGCTTCATCAAGGTGGCCACTGCGGCGAAAAAACCGGCATTGCGATCCCATATGCTAATAGACTCGGAACTGGCTCCATTTATTTCGATAATAGCGAACTTTTCACCTTTGCGAAGAGTCTCGACATCGCTGAACTTGATGTCAAGCCGACCATAATAGAATTCGGGTATATCGTCGAAGATCGAATCAAGCCTGCGTAACAGATCCTCTGAAATCAAGGTCCGGGCATCACGAAATATGGCGCCACGACAATGGCTGGCTGAGAATACCAGCCTGAATGGTTCTCCTGCCGGGATAATCTTATCCCAGTTTTCTGCGTGCCGGCTCTTGTATAGATGGATTAATTCACCAGCGCGGGGATCAGATCGAACCAACTCACCGAGAGTATGCTCACCGTCGCCTAGAACGTAAGGTGTGTATTTCAGCGTCATGGAGGTTATCTCACCACTGGGCTGCCCTGGATATCGCACGTAAAACACGCCCGCCTCGGCATCCCAATCGGCCAGAGATTGAAACTGGATTACGCCGGTTACAGGAAATTGCTGAAGGTAATCTTTCAGCTCAGCCGGAGTTTGTATCAACTGCACACCGGCCCCCCTACAACCTATGTTAGGCTTGCCCACGATTGGTATTTGCAGCCCTGCCTTATCGATTAAATCCTCGACAATCTGGCACTGCTCAGCAATGGCTGCCTCAGAAACCTGATATTCCAGCCAGGGGAGTATCCATTTCCTTGCCTCCTCACCAGCCAGATCAAACACCGCTGATTTCGGCACACCTACCATGCCAGATAGGGGTATTCCGGGATTAGCAAGCAAGGGGAGACTCAAACTACGATAGCGCAAGGCCAACAGTAACCACAGTATGACAACTGGCAAATACATTAACCATGACGGCCAGAATTCGAAAAACGAAGTCGATTTCCCCGATAAATCCAACGCCGGCATGCCTTCGGGGGCATAGATTGAATTTTCTGACTCGCTACTCTGCAAAATGTACGATCTCTTGGGTGAAGGAGTAGTCTGAGACCACCAACCATCAATTAGTCTTTCACTGGGATAAAATCCGGTCCGCCCCGTTTCTGTGCCCGAACCGGCATATTCTTAATGTATTGGGCGAGATTGGCGATTATTACACCTGTAGGAAGCAGTCTCAACAAGGCATGAGGGAGAGATAGCGACGTCTGCTACTGTTATTATTCAGCATTCCTCAGTAGGATTGACCCTGGCTCGGGAATAATGGAGTACGGCTGCTAACCTACGAATGGCAGGACATTGGTGTATGGATATAAAACAAGCAAAAAGAAATGGAATTTACGCGCAGCTTGATGAGCAACCTGGTTAATACTAATCACCTGCAACTGGCAGGACCCTTATGTTTGGTAAATTACTACTCACACTGGCAGTTATAATTGCTGCCTTTACGTTCATCAGGCGAGGTAATAAATCTGCAGCCAGGGCTTCTCCATCCAAAGAAAAAAAACCCAAAGAGGCGGTGGCTCAGACTACAAAGGCAGCTGATGGCTCATCAGAACTGCGTATTGCTGCCTATATGTTTCTTACCCTGATAATCGGGCTCGGCGCATCGATGTATTATTATCAGTGGCAGGATGACCACACTGTTCTCGATGTTACCCTGATTCGAGATGGTGCGAATTCCATTACTTACCAGGTATATAAGTTCCAGCTGGGCACTCGTGCATTTACCACGATAGATGGTATCTCGGTGACTGTAGCGGGAAGCGAACGCATGGAGGTCGATGGCTTGGCGGCACCATGAGCTGCTAAAAACCTTACCCGCCAATCCTGGCGACAAGTAGCGGTGATAGTTTTCTCATAGGGATTAAATACATAGTACCTCGACCAGGGTTAATTTTCGGGTGCAGCGGGTCTCTCAGCGTTTAGCTGCAAGGCGCTTTTGCGCCGTCGTAGCCTGCGCTCCATCAAGCGAAAGCAACGCCGCAGATGAACGCTGAGAGGCCCGCCCTTCGGGAGTTCACCAGACTGTCCATTGTGGCGTTGCAGCAACTTGACTTAGCGGTGCTAGGCCTGCGTTACTGCGCCTAACACTGAACAGTCTGGTGAACTCTGCACTCCAAAATTAACCCTGGTCGAGGTACTAGTTGGCATCGATATCGAGATCAACCAGTTCATCAATGTTAAACCGCCGGCCCAATGCGCTGATGTCGTTAACGCTGATGTCTCCAACGATATTAACCAATACCGTTTCACCGGGCTCGGCAACCATGATGGCAATACCATAGATCACCTCGGCATTATCAGAAAGCCGGAAATACACATCGACATGATCTTCGTCCTCGCGAATGCGCACGATGCGTTCCCAGCCATCGGCATCCAGCTCATCTGCTATAGTGGCCATCGAATTAGCCACTTCGTCAATATCGATACTATCGCTTGCAAATACATTTACCGTTACTCGCAGCAGCTTGGAGATGAATTCGGCGGCTTCTTCATCTTCATTACTGATCAAATTGGTAAGCAAACTTAAAACCGGGGCTTTCAGGGTCACTTCAACATTTGGCTCTGCACTCGAAACGCCAGACAGGCCGGTGAAATCGACGTAACCCGGATGATCCTGGATGTTATTGTCCTCAGCAGCATACATAGCCTGTGCCAGGACAAGTAACGCCAGCGGAGCAATTAGTATTTTTAATAATTTCATATCAATACCTCGCATCAATTAAGATGATTTTTAATCTTTCTAAATTGGATCATCGTTGAGTGAATCATCATCGTTACGTCCAAAGCTCTGAAAAGATGCATCCAGAGATTCCTGTAGCGGAGTGATGAGGAATCGATCACTAATCATCGCTTCTGTGCGTCGACTCATGTCACTCAAATACTCAATTGCCAAATTCAAATCCTGTAAAGCCTGGTAAATTTCTTCGGGTGAATACTGTTCAACGGCCCCCGCTGGCACCTGGGGCGCCTCTGCCAGCTGCGGAACATTTCCCTGAAATCTCGGTGCTATAGTGAACAGGATCGCCAGCGTAGCCACCAGTACCATTGGCAAGGCGTAGCGGGCAAAGACGGGCCCGTCGGAAAACAATTGCTGAAGTCTGCTTAGCAAAGACTGTGTACTTGGCAAGTTGGTTGCAGAACTGCCTCCTGACAGCCGATGAATAGGTTCCAATACATGATCCGGACAATCGAGCAGAGGTAGTTCACTCACCGCACCCAGTATGGTTTGTGCATAAAGCAATTCCTGTTCACACGCCTGGCAAGCATCAATATGATTTTTAAACGCCTCAACTTGAGGGGTGTCCAGATCACCTTCAATAAAGCTGTCGATCTGGAGTTGAACAAAATGACATTGTGAACTGATGCTATTTGACATGGCTTAACCCTTCATCGTCTTTTGTGTTTGCTTCCTGGTCGGGGAGTTGATCTGCGCCAGCGCTACCGGTTTTGAGCTGTAGCAAGTCCCCGGTTAGCTGACGCAGAGCTGGATTGGCTCTCAATTTTCTTCGCGCTCTGTGTAAATAGACCTTCACCTGACTCTCACTCATATCTAAGGTCTGTTCTATGTCTGAGTAACTGAATCCCTGAATGTCTCGCATAATGATGATGCTGCGAAAGGGCTCATTCAGCTCAGCAATAGCTAATTTAAGCTGTTGCTGGATACTCGTTCTGTCCAGCTCAGTCTCTTCACTTTCCAGGGCCGGCTGTGTCTCCACGTTAAAATCAGTCTGATTCTGCTCTGGATTTCGCTTTCTTACGTGGTCGATGACGGAATTGCGGGTTACCCGCATTAACCAGGCGCCTATCTTGTCCAGATCAACCTTTTGCCAATGCTGCCAAAGCTTGATGAAGACTTCCTGAGTGACATCCTCGGCGTCCTCCCGGGCACGAAGGCTATACAAGGCCAGGGAATACACCCTCTGCTTATGCTGATCAACGGCTTGCCGGTATTGAGCTAACATTGGATAAAAGGACGGAATAAGTGGTAAAAAGTTACAATAAATGATTTTCAGAGCTTAGCCCAGCGCTAATCTGAGGGCTGTTAACGGCCGATTTTGTGTTTTCATCGCAATCGGGTGCGATTTGGGGTTTTTCATTGTTATACTGCCCCCCTGCACCAATGGGTACGAGAGTTCAATATGAACCTGATCAGAGTAACCACAGCGCTGCTATTGCTGCTTGCAACCCTGCTGGAAGCGGCCGAAGAAACACTGGTGCTGGGCGATGGCAGTACTGTTGAAACGCTGTTTTTTGCGCCGGTCGAATCGGCTGGGGAACCCACGCCACTGGCCATAATGGTTTCCGGTGGTGCAGGTAGTGAGTTTATGGCCAGAGCACAATTCTGGTTCGGCAAAGAGCTGGTCGACCGGGGTTGGGCGATCGCAGTACCTATCTCTCCTGATGGCGAGCCGTTTTCCCACAGAAGCGCCCATTTATTCCCACAGCTCATTCAATCCCTGCATGGTATTCACCATCTAATGCAAGCCAGACCTATCCTGGTCGGCATCTCCAGCGGCGGAAGTGCTGCCATAGCTATAGCGGCGCAAGCACCAGAACACTACCTTGGTGTAGTTGCCATCCCCGGGAGAATAAAGGCAGACACCAACATCTCAGCACTGCACGGTTTGCCGGTTTATTTACGCGTTGGAGAGCACGACCCATTTCGCTGGAATCGAAGACTTGATGAATTTACTGCAAAGCTGGAAGCCGCAGGGGCCGAAGTAAACGCCGCGGTAGTGCCAGGAGCCCGTCATATCTTCAAGATTGACTGGCAACAACTTGAGCCCTGGCTGCAAAAGCTGCACTCGAGCCATCCATAGCTCGGTAGCACCTCGTGGTCAATAGATCGGGCTAGCGCCTAAAATCTGTCTTCTTCGATCCAGTAGTTAGTCACCAGACCTTCAGTAAACTGGATGGAGAGAGTTTCAGTTCTTTCCTCTTCTATGTCCACCGAGAAAATGAGAAATACACCAACCTCCATATCCTTTTCGGAACGGTTACGGTATTTCCAGATTTCGGTGCCGTCGGCATAAGCGAGCCGGGAAATGGGATCACCGAAAGTAGTAATAACCCACTCTTCATTGCTTATGCCAAGTTGCAGTCGCGTAGCATCGGCCTCATTCCATACAGTCTGCAGCTGTCTTGAGTCCGAATCTACAGTGACTAAACACCCGGTTAGAACCACAGCCATTACCAGTAGTAGTGCTTTTCTCATCATTTCTTATTCCCCCAAACTCCAGTTAATTATAAAGAACCTATGATTGCATGTTAGCGCCATTTCTCAGGCAAACTCTTAGTAGACGCCCAGCAAAGAAAAAAGTTACACGCCAGATCATAGTGGATAGTATAGAGTTTATCTGAACACAAGCTGAATAGGGGTGATCCAATTACAAAAAGGGCCAGAATTGGTATTATTCAGGCAATATCCCTGCAGTGAATATCTACACCGGTAAGCTATTTGACACTTTACTCTATTATCATGTTTGTCCACGTCAGCTGCGCCATCCTTTCAATTTCAGGATTCTCGATTAGAGGAATACTCAAAATGAGGGATTCGGCGCTTATGGACGAAAAGGAGGTAAAGGTACTTCCCCATGTCATCGACACCGTGCTTCTTCTTAGCGCAATCAGTCTAATGATCATGTCCCGGGCATACCCGATAGAGGCCACCTGGGTTGCAGCTAAAATCTTGGCACTACTCGGCTATGTCCTGGCCGGTACTGTTTTCATGCGGTTCGCCCGCAAGGGGTGGGAACAACTTCTGTCCTATACCGTGTCGCTACTTATAGCAGCCTATATCGTTTCCGTGGCGCTCAGCAAATCACCCTCCCTGTGGTGATCGAATGAACGTGTAGACATGCTTTCTAACTTCAATAAATTGTTCCCGGTATGGGCAGTGCTACTGTCACTGTTGGCTTTTTACTCAAGCGCTTTTTTCAGCAGATTTGATGGTGCAATCGTACCACTGCTCTCAGCCGTGATGTTCATCATGGGACTAACGCTGAGCAGAGAGGACTTCATCCGTATCGCCAAATCCCCCCGCGCTGTATTGGTTGGGTTAGTGCTGCAATTTTTGTTAATGCCTCTGTTGGCTCTATTACTGGCAACTATTCTGCAGTTATCCAATCAACTCACTATCGGCATGATACTGGTCGGGGCCTGTGCCGGTGGGACCGCTTCCAATGTTATCTGCTATTTGGCAAAGGGCGATGTTGCCCTTTCTATCAGCATGACGATGGCATCGACCTTGGTCGGCGTAGTGGCGACACCTTTCCTGAGCTCCTTTTATCTGGCAGCCACAATCAGTGTGGATCCACTGGATATGTTTATTAGTATTTTACAGATGGTTTTGCTTCCAGTAATTGCAGGTACTGTACTCAACGGCTTGCTGCACTCAGCAATTGCCAGATTCGAGCCGGTGCTACCCTCCCTGTCGGTCGTCCTGATTTTGCTGATAATCGCCATCGTGGTCGCTCTCAATGCAGACCGCCTGACTGAAGTGGGATTGATAACCTTGCTGGCTGTTGTACTGCATAATCTGGGTGGTTTGAGTGGCGGCTACTATATCAGCCGCTTGCTGGGTTTTGATATCAGGCAAAGTCAGACCATCGCCATCGAAGTTGGCATGCAAAATTCCGGACTCGGGGTGGCTCTGGCACTGCAATTTTTCTCGGCCACTGCCGCCCTGCCGGGTGCATTATTCAGTGTCTGGCATAATGTGAGCGGCTCCATCCTGGCCTCGGTCTGGAGTAGCAGAAGAAGCTCACTGGAATACATTGTTAAAGAAGAGGAATCTCAAACTCAAAATAAAAAAAATAAAAGTTAAAAAAATTCGTGCTTGTGTGTTGACTTAACGGTAAAAAAGCATACAATGCGCGCTTCAAATTAGAGATTCTTTTGTGAAGAAAATGAAAACTCCAAGTATTTTTATGTACATCGACACGGCGCTAGCTATGACCATTATCGGTCATCAGTTCTGTGGGCGTGTGTCGAAGAATTGGGAGACCTGGCTGAAGTAAATTTCTGCTTAATAATCGATTTAAAATCGAATTGAAGAAAAGACCTCTAAGTCAACAAACCTAGAGGTCTTTTTTTTTACACGGGAAAAATAATACCCGCTTAATAATTCGGGTATAGGGATATTATTGTGCCTAAAAAACTACAAAGGAATATAGCTGTAATTTATGGCCTGGCTTTTTTCCATTGCTTCATGGTCATTATTCCGGTCATAGTGCCGTTCTTCATGTCGAAGGGATTGAGCCTGGCGGAGATTTTTTATCTGCAGGCCATCTACGCCACGACTATTGTGTTACTGGAGGCACCTTCCGGATACTTTGCAGACATCTTTAGCCGTCGAACTGCACTACTCATCGGTAGTGCTGCACATGGATTGGGGTATCTGTGCCTCAATTTTGCCGATGACCTGAGCGGACTCATCTTCTTCGAGATAATTGTGGGCATTGCCGGCAGTCTGCTTTCCGGGGCTGACCTTGCGCTGCTGTATGACACACAAAAAGCACTGGAAGAGGATGAGAACCTCGAGCATAGCAAGAGTATTGCCCACTTGGGTTTTATAAAAAGCAGTGCCGAAGCCCTGGGAGCACTTTTAGGAGGGGTTTTGGCTTTATGGTCTTTTGACCTGATGGTCATTTTTCAGTCCGCTGCAGCCTGGATTTGCCTGATATTGGCCATGCTGGTAGTCGAGCCGCCTTACAAAAATGCTGACTCAGCGACGAGCAATATGCGGATATCACACATAGTCAATCATATGCTCATGTCCGACCCGGTTCTGCGTAATGTTGTTATCGCAATTCCCCTGTACAGCCTCGCCACATTTCATGTCGCCTGGCTGGTTCAGCCCTACTGGGAATCTCAGGGCTTGTCGCTAGCCATATTTGGCGTCCTGTGGTGCAGTCAGAGCCTGGCCGTGGCATTTGCCGCCAAGTTTGGCTACCAGATTGAACGCAAGCACGGTGCTATTTCGGCCCTGTTGTTGATCGGGGCACTGCCCATAATTGGCCACTTTGGCATGGCCTGGCTACAGGGATGGGCGGGTATCGCGATCGGATTATTACTGTTCATCTGCCGCGGTCTTACTCAGGTCATTCTGGTAAATGCTCTTAATAAACGGGTTCCCAGTGAATTCAGAGCGACAGCAAATTCCCTGACCAGCTTTTTGTTTCGCCTTGGCTTCATAACAACCGGCCCTCTGGTGGGCTATGTGGCCCAGACCCATGGCCTGCCTGTTGTCCTGAACCTGCTTGGACTGTCATCGATTGGTCTCTTTGTACTGGTCATGATGCCCTTGATTCAATCGGTAAAAGCTATTCAGCGGCGTGTTGCTGCGTAAGCAATCCCTCCCCCCTCGGGGGCGGTCACCCATTAATCCCTCCCATGGGTGGTCGCCCCCTTTTTTTGTTCGCAGAAAACTCCGCTTCAGCGTTTCACTGTAAATCAGCTCCTTCTACTCCTGGTTTGGGTGAATTTGATCAATAGTGTGGCCCCAATTTATCGCATTGGTTAATTATTACCGCACTAGGTTGGTGCTTTTAATAACTACATGGTAAAGTTTCGAGGTTTTTTGGCGATAATCAGCTGCTTCTCCAATTTTTAAGAATAAAGACTGCAGCTATCGATCTCACCCCAGGGAAAATCGCCGAAAAAATGACCAAAATTGATGCAGGAGTACAATAGTGAAACTAATAACCGCAATCATAAAGCCATTTAAATCTGACGATGTGCGTGAAGCATTGTCCGAATTAGGCGTCAGCGGAATGACCGTAACCGAAGTAAAAGGATTTGGACGACAGAAAGGCCACACGGAACTTTATCGTGGTGCCGAGTATGTAATCGATTTTCTTCCCAAGGCCAAGGTTGAAGTCGCAGTGGAAGATGGCCAGATCGACCAGGCAGTAGAAGCCGTCTGCAAGGCTGCCCACACGGGGAAGATTGGCGACGGCAAGATATTCATCAGCGAGCTGGAGCAAACAATACGTATTCGAACTGGTGAAACGGGCAATGACGCCCTCTAGGGGATGACCAAGATAATGTTAAAAATACTGAATAACAGAAAACTTTTTCTACTTGTCCTGCTGCTGTTTCCATCGGTGACATTCGCGCAGGGCGAGGTCAACGGTGCAAATACCGCATGGATATTAACCTCTACTGCCCTGGTGTTGTTCATGACATTACCGGGTCTGTCACTTTTCTACGGAGGTCTGGTTAGAAGCAAAAACGTGCTGTCAGTACTGATGCAGTGTTTTTCTATCGCCGTAGTAATTTCCCTGTTGTGGCTGGCAGTTGGCTACAGCATCGCGTTCGGCCCGTCTGAATCGGCCTGGTGGGGTGGCTTGAGTAAAGCCATGTTCAATGGAGTCGTAGTTGATTCCGTGTCTGGAGATATTCCTGAAACAGTCTTTGCCGCATTTCAGATGACTTTCGCCATTATTACACCAGCCCTAGTGGTAGGCGCCTTTGTCGAACGAATTAAATTCTCCTCCATGCTGATTTTCAGCATCCTGTGGACACTGGTAGTTTATTTTCCCGTGGCTAACTGGGTTTGGGGAGGTGGATGGCTCGGTCAAATGGGCTTGATAGATTTTGCCGGTGGCACAGTTGTGCACATCACTGCGGGTGTTGCCGCGATCGTCACCGCCGTGATCCTCGGCCAACGAACCGGTTTCCCGACCACACCCATGATGCCCCATAACCTGACCATGAGTTTTACTGGTGCAGCGATGCTGTGGGTAGGCTGGTTTGGATTCAATGCAGGCAGCGCTCTGGCAGCCGATGGCAGTGCCGGTATGGCGTTGTTCGCGACCCATATTTCAGCAGCAACCGGTGCCGCTACCTGGATGATCATCGAAAAAATCAAACACGGTAAATCCAGTGGCCTGGGGGCTATAACGGGCATGGTTGCGGGTCTTGCCACAATTACTCCTGCCTCCGGATCAGTGGGTCCGGCAGGTGCTTTGGTAGTAGGCCTGGCCGGCGGTGTAATTTGTTTTTTCGCCACCACTTATTTGAAGCAGGTAGTAAAAATTGATGACTCACTGGATGTGTTCCCGGTTCACGGTATCGGTGGCATGGTCGGGACTTTCCTTGCGGGCGTCATGGTATCCGGTAATCTCGGTATTTTCAGCGGTAATGGCTATGCCGATGGCGCCACCATGGGTTCCCAGGTAGGTGTCCAATTGACCGGTATCGCCGCCGTGGCCATTTATACGGCTATTGTTACCTTTGTCCTTCTCAAGCTGGTAGGTGCACTGACTTCCGGTATTCGTGTAAGCGATGATCAGGAGCAGGTTGGTTTGGATATTACTGACCACGATGAGAAAGGCTATTCAATGTAGGGATGTGAGGGGGCACGCTTAACTGGCGTTGCCCCTTTTCCCTGGCCCTTGAACTGTTTGCATCCTGGCAGGATCGGGAATGAAATTGATATTCACTGCCGTGACACGCCGTGAATACATCCCTGTAGGCTCTGCGCCCGCGTCTGACCGCCAAGGATGGCGGGAATGCCGAAAATGCAGGAGCATTTTTCGGCCTGCGGGCGAAGGTCACCGCACTGAACATCAATCCCATTCCTTGGAGCAGACTGTAGCTATTGTGCCTTTGTTCACCTTTTCTTGTTTACTGTGCAGGGAAACTTTTTGGCGAGATCTATCAAGCGAGCTGCCATGCGTCTCTCCGCGCAGCTACAAAGTAACGTCGAACAGTGGTGATACAGTTCCACTCAACTCAAAGGAGTGGGTTCTGTAATGATTGGCGTGACCTTCGCCCGCAGGCCGAAAAATGCTCCTGCATTCCCGCCATCCTTGGCGGTCAGACGCGGGCGCAGAGCCTACAGGGATGTATTTACGGCGTGTCACGCTAATCATTACCGAACTCATTCCTGAGTCTCGCCAAGGTGCAGTGAACCAAGTAAAACTGCTAATCCTGCACGATTTACCAAAGTTTCCACCATTCTAGCTTTCACATTCATTTATTCTTATGGAGAGTAGTAACCGCGTAGACTAATTTGTTGCCTTCCATGTCAGTGAAATGCGTAGCGACTAGGCAGGTTGATCGTCCATCGTGGATTACTTCGCCTTTAAGTAAGAACCGTGGGCCCAGCACGGGCTTGAGGTAATCTATGCGCATATTGATGGTGGCGGCCCAGCGGAAATCGTCCTTGTCTGTAAACAGGGAGCGCACGGTGTAGATGGATATCATATCCACGTAGGTGCCGGTAAAACCCCCAAAGAGCTGCTTTCTCGGGTTGAGCAAGTGATCCGGCAAATGGGCATCCACTTCGACCAGCCCTGGTTCTTCCCGCAGGATCTTCCACTGGGTCGATTCCACAAAGTCGCCAGCACTATGGCCTGGCTTCATAAAAGGCGGGGTGGTGTTTTTTCTGGATTCCTGCTCGCTCATGGGCTACCTGTGCATTTAGAGGCTCGAACGGTCGGTGAGGATGCAGCAAAACCATGTGCTGGTCAAATTGTGATTAAGTCCTTTATACTGCGGCTGTTTACTAGAAAACAATGAAGGGGTTAATTATGCTCGCGCAATTCGACAAATACATACAGATTAATTACTGCAAATGCCTGCTGGCCGCAACAGGTTTATGCCTGTCCTCCCTGTCGCTGGCAGATGGTCTCCCGCTAGACACGCCGGAGAACACGGGAGTTTCCTCAGAACGGCTGGAGAGAGTCAGTACTGCAATGCAGCGCTATATCGATAAGGATCTCCTGGCGGGTACGATCTCGTTGATTTCCCGCAAGGGCAAGGTTATTCACCTGGAGTCACAGGGCTGGAAGAACAGGGAAACCGGCGAGGCGATGACCGATGACTCCATCTTCGTCATCATGTCCATGACCAAGCCTATTGTTTCAACGGCCTTGATGATGCTGTACGAAGAAGGTCACTTTTTACTCACCGATCCCATTACCAACTGGATACCGGAACTGGAGGGTAAGGAAGTCATCGTCAATGATGACAATGGCACTTACAGAGTCCCGGCAAAGCGACCGATTACATTTCGCCATGTCCTGTCCCATACCTCAGGTGTCGACCCGGCTCGAACGGCGTTAAACGACGATGAGGTTGCCATGCTCTCGCGTGAAGCGACTCTGGAGGAAACGATTGTAAAAAGAGCCAGTCTGCCGCTGAATTTTCAACCGGGCGACACCTGGCAATACGGCAGTTCAACCGATTACGTGGCCCTGTTAGTGGAAAGAATTTCGGGTGAACCGCTGGTTGATTATCTGCAGGAGAAAATATTTGATCCCTTGCAAATGGGCGATACGTTCTACAATGTTCCGCGGGATAAGATAGACCGCGTAGCGGCGGTTTACAGTCCAAGTGGAGCAAATCAAACTATTGAGCTGTCACGTGCACCGGAGTATCGGGAAACCACCTACTTTGGCGGCGTCGCTGGATTATCGTCGACGATTTCCGATTACTGGCGGTTCAGCCAGATGATTCTCAATGGTGGAGAGCTGGACGGTGTGAGACTGCTGAGCCCGAAAACGGTTAACCTGATGATCAGCAATCACAGTGGCGATGCTGAAGTCTACGTCCGCGGTCCTGGCTATGGTTTCGGCCTGGGTTTTGGTGTGCTGAACAACGCGGGGACTTCAAGAGATCCATTGACTCCCGGCAGCTTTACCTGGGGTGGGGCCTGGGGCACCGTGTTCTGGATCGATCCGGTAGAAGAGATGATCGGCATCATGATGACGCAAATCACTTCCTACAGCCATCTCAATGTGCGGCAGGAGCTAGGGGTAACTGCCATGCAGGCCATCATCGACAGCAATAGCAATAAACCTTTCTCTGTCATGGGTTATCAGACTCTCGATTAAAATCCAGGCTAAAACCTGTCCCGACCTGAAATCATCAACAGGTTTCAGGAAGGGCCAGGAGTTTGGGTCTAAAGTTCCCTACCCGAGATTTTTTGAGCTGTTAATTTTATTTTAATGCTGACGGCGAGAATATCGAGCTCTCTATGAATCAGATTGTCATCGTAGAAAAAATTCTCTCAGATGAAATGATTGATTATGTTTTCGATCTGGCCAATAAGCTGGAGCTTGAAGAGTCAAAAGTGGGAAAGAGAGTCGATCCCGTTCAGAAGATACGCCAGGACTGTTTTCTTTCAAGCAAGGATTGCGCTCCCATTGATTCACTGATTTTAAATAGCATAAAGCAAATCTTCGAGCAGGATTTTGGCGTTTCGGTTAGATACAGGGAGCGCTGGAAAGTGGGCTACTACAAGGGCGAAGACAGAGGTCATTATAATGCCCATACCGATATTCAGGGAGGAATGGAGCACAGGCAACTGAGCTTTGTCATTGCACTATCGGATCCGGCCGATTATCAGGGCGGCGAACTGTATTTTGCCGAAATTGATCGTAGCTTTATTCTCGAAAAAGGCAGTGCCATTATTTTTCGGCCCGCGCGACTCCACGAAGTAAGACCGGTTACCTCCGGAGTGAGACATATGTTGATCTCGTTTATGTTTGACCAGGAAAACGGACTTCAATCCGGTCGCGATCTAAATCAATATACACCCCAAATTACCGGACAAGATATTGTGCCTATATCCCCAAGTAGTGTGATTAAACATTATCATGCCGCGTTGTCACTCGAACAAACCGATCCGGATTTGACTTTGCTCAAACAGAAAAGCCAGCGACTGGAAATACCACAAGGCTTCTCGGGAATTGATGCCACATTGGAGATTGAATCGGCTGCATCCAGAACTTCAAAAGATGAAGCTGTCAATGGCAACGATCAATATCTGTTGCTAATTTCAACGGACAGTGGTCCGGGGAATCAGATTATGGGCTTTAAGGAAGCCCTTCTCATGGGAGCGATACTCAAGAGAAAAGTGTTACTTCCGCCGGTATACCAGCACTACACAGAGGGAAGGTGTAGCTGGAATTTTTCCGAACTGTTCCACTACAAAATTCCAGATAAGGTTTTAGATATTAATGCAGACAATCGCGAACTTATTCCTGACAAGACTTATGTATTGCACGGTGCTTATCTGAATAAGAAACTGAAGGTGGAGACGCTACTGGGTCACGACTCCAAAGAACAGCTTTTGCATCAGCGGCATTTTAGAAGCATCGAAGATTATAGCGAATTGTCAGCAATTGATGAGCCAGTATTGTGCGTTAAACATTTGTTTAATAACACCGCTATCTCAGAATGCCTGATCAACGGATGCCATGACTGCAAGACAAATCCGGCTTTCGAATCTCTTTACAGTGAAATCTGCGGAAATCTTGATTTTTCTGACGCCATAAAGAGTCATGGTGAACAATTCATCCAGGCCAGCCTGAAAAATGACTATATCGCCGTACACCTTCGCTATCCTGACGTTATGGCCAATAAATCACTCGAAAGTCATGCCAATTTCAATGAAGAGAATATCCATAGTGCATTGCTCGAACTAGCAAAACAGGAGCATATTGATCCCCCTAACGTCTTCATCGCCACAAATAAAATCGGCCAACTGATGAATTCACCGTTAGGGAAATTCAAATATTATGATATCGAGCATGAGGATGATATTAACTCATTTGTGGAGCAGTATATTTGTTGCAAGGCTAAAGTCTTTGTCATGTCAAAATACAATGACTACGCAAACATCGAAAAACTGCATCAGCGTAGTACCTGGTCAACCTTTGTGGCTGATTATCGCAAACACCTCTGCAACAACCCGAATAATCTCTTACTCAATGAAATTCTGGCTGGCCCGAGAGTGGCAGGATGAAAAAAGGGATCTGTTCAAGATCCCTTTCAGTAACGCTTGAACCAACAGTCTGACTAATTATTCAGCAGCTCATATATACGCCGAATTGCCCTGGGATCTACTCCTGGGCCTCTAAGCTGCGCATAATTATCACGATGGTTAGTCATGTCTATCTGCTCGGCAGCCTGCTCTGCGCTAACTCCGCGCCGGTGCATATCACCGGTTTTCTGCCAGAGGTCGGTGAGATAGGCCTGAAAGTTAGCGATTGGATCCCTGCTCCTGAAAGGTGCACCATGCCCCGGGAGTACTACGTCAAAATCCAGACCCTTCAAGGCTTCGAGAGTCACCGGCCACTCATCAACGTGGGCATCACCCATATAAGCCAGGCCAGGCAACATCATGTCTCCAGTGAACACGACTCCTTCCTGGGGTAAATAAATCACCACGTCGCCACCGGTATGGGCCCGGCCCAGGTGCAGCAACTGGATTTCACGACTGCCCCGGGCAACGACCTGGAATAGAGTCATAGTGGTATCGAGCGTAATATTCGGCGGCGTGGGGACAATTTCCTGTATCGCGTTCATATAGTCCCGCTGCACCCGGTGTCTTTCTTCCAGTGCCACCTTGCGTGCCGGGTCTGATTCCGCAGCAGCCTGGGTTTCCAGATTTGCCACCAGTGTCGGCACGCCATCGGAGAAACTCTTGAAGGTACTTTCCTCTAACACATTACCGATCTCGCCGCTAAGCTTGGCGCGGGTAAAACTGTGGCCGATAATTTCAACGCCTTGCGGAAACGACTGATTACCATGAGCATGATCAAAATGGTAATGGCTGTTGACCAGATAGCGTACGGGTTTGTCGGTGATTACCGACAGGGAATCTAGCAGAGCCCGGGACGCTGCGGGCGTCACATGGGAGTCCACCACAAGCACATCGAACTCGCCGACCAATACCATCGCATTACTCATGGTCTGAACTGTCCCGTTACCGGATACAAACCAGACGCCTTCTGCGATTTCATTGAAGCGGTGCGTATCGGACTCCACTACGAGGTTTTGCGCAATTAATGCCGACGGGGATAAAGTCAGGGCTAAAATAGTTGCGCAAATAGATAGATACAGCTTTGCTGGTATTTTCATCGATAGATTCCTGTTATTTGTTTAGCTAGCCTCTGATTAATTATTTTGGAGCTGAAATAAAAACTGACATCTATCCCAACACTGAACGCAAGGCGATGCTTTGCAGCGATATTAGCCCGGATAATTCACCGGGACGCTTGATTGTCGGAGCGCCTGCCAGTCTATCAAACTATTCTCAGCATGTACCTCAATAACACTTTGTATACACTACGCTTGCCTGCAATTTAGCCATTCTCACCATTTATTGTGGTAAAACTGACTATCCGGCCCCATCTGAGCGGTCGGCAATCTGCCATAAGCTGTTGTTTTTACTAAATATTAAATATTGGCAAGCTTATTAGAATTAAATTGCTACGATTTATACAGGTATTGAAAGCGCAGCAGATTATTACCACCTCCTTACGTTATTCGGAGTATCTAAGGAGTTTAAGAGGTGAGTCCCAGAGGCCAACCTTATAAAAGGGGAAAAAAATGCGAGTCATTAAATATAAAGAGAACGTGGTAGCAGCAACTATGTTAGCAATGTTCCTGGGTGGCTATCTGTATACTGCCACTGCGGACGGAGCCGAACTACGAGATATTTCCAAGATAAATGGAAGTATCCGAGTCGATGCGCAGACTCAAGTCGGTGATATTTCATCAATCAATGGCGGAGTGGGCATTGGCTCAGGAGCATCTGCCTCGGATATAAAAACAGTTAACGGCGGAATTAACTTGTCTGACCATGCAACCATAGGTAGCGCCAGAACAGTTAACGGTGGCATCAGGACCAGCGAAGAGGTAATCGTTAATGGATCATTGAGTACTGTGAACGGGCGAATCGTGCTCGAACCCCGCTCGGTTGTCAGAGAAAGCGTGACTACCGTGAATGGCAGAATTCAGCTTAGCAATACGCGAATTGGTGAAAACATTCAATCTTCGAACGGCGATATCACTATTCGTGATAACAGCACTGTGGAAGGCGATATCGTGGTAAAAAGAAACCGCGGATCCTGGTTCTCACGATTTTTTAACAGAAATAGAAACTCAGTGGAAATAACAATTGATGCCAGCTCGTCAGTGCAAGGCGATATCCATTTGTACAAAGAAGTCGATCTGGATATCGATGACAATGCGAATGTTGGCGAGATAATCAGACACTACTTGTAATTTTGATATGCAGTAATTAGTCACCTAGGACCAGCTCCGGGCTCTCAGGTGACTATTTTTTTGCCTGCCATTTTTTTTACGTACCATTCTGCTCTTTCGTAATACCCCATCCACATCCCGGTCGCCAGAACGTGCCCGTCAACTGCTTTTGGCGTACTTATGGCACTAAGTTAAAGAGGTTCAGTGAAGGCGCGCTGCGCTACCGAATCCCAATACGCAATCACCAACTTTAAAATTCTTGCGGCGTATTGAAAGATTTGGCTCCCATTTCAAATTCAGTCTGCCAACTCCGCCTTTTCTCTAAGCAAGTACTTCTGCACCTTCCCCGTAGAAGTCTTGTCGATCGTGCCGAATATTACCTTCTTGGGAATTTTAAAACCTGCCAACTCCCCCCTACAGTATTCGACTAATTCCTCCTTGGTCATTTCCTGGCCTGATTTCAAGGAAACAAAGGCACAGGGCACCTCACCCCATTTTTCATCTGAGCTGGCCACGACCGCCGCCTCCATTATTTTCGGATGCTTGAACAAGACCGATTCCACTTCAAGCGATGAGATATTTTCACCACCAGAGATAATGATATCTTTTGATCTATCCTTGATTTGCGTGTAGCCATCAGCATACCACACTGCCAGGTCTCCAGAATGAAACCAGTCCCCGACGAACGACTCTTCGGTGGTTTTAGGGTTCTTCAGGTAGCCTTTCATGGTGATATTCCCACGGATAAATATCTCTCCCATAGTCTTGCCATCTTTTGGCACCGGCTGCATGGTCTCCGGATCAGCCACCATGAGCTCATCCTGCAATGGCGCTCGCACACCTTGCCGGGCCAGCAATTCAGCGCGATCGTCGGTTGACAGATCACTCCAATCTGCCTGTGGTGCACAGACAACACAGGGGCCATAGGTTTCTGTGAGGCCGTACACATGAGTTACATTGATGTCCATGTTTTCCATTCCTGCGATTACGGCCGCCGGTGGGGCTGCTCCTGCAGTCATGGAAAGAACTTTGTGCTCGATTCCCTGTTTTAATTCGTCATCTGCATTTATCAATGTGTTTAAAACAACCGGAGCGCCGCAAAAATGCGTAACCCGGTGCTTTTTGATGGCAGCAAAAATAGCATCATCACGAACGTGCCTCAGGCAGACACTGGTGCCAGCGACCGCCGCTAAGCTCCAGGGCCAGCACCAGCCGTTACAGTGAAACATCGGTAAGGTCCAGAGATAGACCGGATGTGAGGTCATGTCCCAACACAGTACATTGGAGACGGCATTGAGATAAGCTCCCCGATGATGATACACCACGCCTTTGGGGTCACCAGTAGTTCCTGAGGTGTAATTTAGTGAAATTGCCTGCCATTCGTCTTCGATTTGAAAACAGGCATAGTCCTCATCTCCCGTATTTATAAAATCATCATAGTTCTGCTCGCCCAGCAATTCTCCTTCTTGAAAATAAGGATCGTCGATATCTATAACTACAGGCTTATTGGATACGATTTCCAATGCCGCCTTGATGGTATCGCTGTATTCCTTATCCGTAAAAAGGATCTTGGTTTCCGCGTGTTCCAAAATGAATGCGATGGCTTTTGCATCCAGTCTTACATTGAGTGCATTGAGCACGGCCCCTATCATTGGCACACCAAAATGCGCTTCGAATAATTCGGGTGTATTTGCCCCCATAAAAGACACTGTATCACCTGTTGTGATTCCCATCTTTTTCAGTGCAGAAGCCAATAAGCAGCAGCGTTTATATGTTTGCGACCACGTGTATTTGGATTCACCGTGGATTATGGAAGTATGATCGGAGTAGACACTGGCCGACCTTTCGATAAAGCTCAGCGGTGTTAAGGGAGTAAAATTAGCCGGGTTTTTGCCGAGCTCCTGCTCATATATATTGTCAGTACTCATATCTATTTGGATTTCCTGTTTTACCAAGCCGCTGTTTAAATTAAAACCGTTTTTACTTGTCGGCATAACTGAATGTAACTATCGATCTCGCGGATTCCAGGTCCCGCCATACCTTTCTGTCTGCCAACAGCGTTGCAATATAACCTGCCCAATCCGCTTTGCATAGTCCATAAAACCAGCATTTTCGGTACTCTGGCGGCTAATATCGAGCCTTTGCTGATTAGTAATTGTGCTACTTTTCAGTACAATGGACCAATGCTACACACAAAAAGTAATTCTGGAATATTAGGCCTGTTGGTACCGCTCTATTCGGGTGAAGGGCGCAGCGTAGGGCGCCTCGCTCTCCAGCGGCTGTTATTGTTGCGTATTATTGTAACGGTCATGAGTAGCATTGGATTGATAGTATTTCAGCTACTCTCTCCGATTGAAGTGCCAATCCTGCTTATCTTAAGCTTGATTGCCTGCATTTTGCTCTCTGTAGTGCTGGGCTTCTGGCGCCTGCGGGCCTCCTGGGCCATAACCAATACGGAATTATTTTCCCATCTCCTACTGGATGTCCTGTTTTTGATCATACTTCTTTTTTACACAGGTGGTGCCGGTAATCCACTCATCTCCTATCTGCTGGTCTTGCTGGCGGTTGGTGCAACCCTGTTAACCCAGTTCTATGTGAATGTGTTTGCTTTGGGAAGCATTGCTATTTACAGCTTTTTTATATTGCTGGAATTGCAATCCGATTCCGGTGCCAGTGAAGACGTGGTGGGTTTTCAACTGCACCTGGTTGGCATGTGGGTAATTTTCGTGGTGAGCGCAATTCTGATTACCTTATTCGTTACTAATATGGCAAAAGCCATTCGTGAACGTGAATCTAACCTGGCGAAAGCCAGAGAGACAGAAATGCTAAACGAGCAACTTGTGGCAATTGGCACGCTGGCGGCAGGCACAGCCCACGCCCTGGGCACTCCCCTTTCCACCATGGCAGTGCTGCTTACCGAGTTAAACAAGCAGAGTCCGGAAGAACTGAAAAACTCAGAAATAAAAGCTGACATCTCTCTGCTCAAGGAGCAGGTCGGTCGCTGCAAAAATTCCTTGAATCAGCTGATTCGTTATTACCACAAAGAGAATGAAGATCGTGAAGAAAAAGTTCAGCTCACCACTTATGTGAATGACATCAAGGATTATATTATAAATATTCACCCCTCTGCCTCCGTCGAGTTCATGGTAGACAGCAACGCGAATCCAAATATCTCCTCTAACCTCAGTGTTAAACATGCCATCATCAATATTATTGAAAACGGGATAAAGGCCTCCACTAACCATGTGGACGTTTTATTCAAGTGGGTAGAGGGCGAGCAAAAACATTTCGAAATTGCCGTGAACGATGACGGCCCCGGCATTCCAACGGAAGTGATGGAAAATATGGGCGAGCCGTTTAAATCAAGCCGCAAGGACAGTATGGGGCTTGGCATTTTTCTGGCCAACGCCGCCATTCAAAAACTTGGTGGCACTATCGAGATGTTTAATTTGAAAATGGGCGGCGCACTGACCCTGATAAAACTCCCCGCAAGTACTGTCAGCTAGATGGATCAACTAAACATATTGTTGGTAGAAGATGACGAGGTCTTTGCCCAAGTCATCAGCCGTGCATTGACGCAGCGTGAGTATTCTGTTGCGCACGCCGTGAGTATTGAAGCCACTACAGATTTACTCGGTGAACAAAACTTTCACTACGCCATACTGGACCTGAATCTCGGCAGTCAAACCTCGTTAAGTCTGATTCCCCTGCTCAAGAAGTCAAACTCGGAAATCCAAATTTTAATTCTTACCGGATATGCAAGTATTGCCACGGCCGTGGAAGCTATCAAGCTGGGCGCAGACAACTATCTTTCCAAGCCCGCCGATATTGACGAAATCCTGGCCGCGCTATTGCTCGGTGAAAGTGCAGACTATACTCCTATTGCCTTCACCGAGCCCATGTCTGTGCGCCGTTTGGAATGGGAGCATATTCAGAAAGTTCTGCAGGAAAACGAAGGCAATATATCGGCCACTGCGCGTCAACTGAAGATGCACCGCAGAACCCTGCAACGAAAATTACAGAAGCGCCCTGTCGCAAGATGATTCAGCTTAGCCCGGATATTTCATGAAAGGATCAGCTTAGCGACGGACTAGTGGCGTCATGCTCAGGTGTCTGCCACCATCCACAATAAGCGTTTCTCCGGTGACGATTTGTGGACCGCTGATAAAATAAAGAATTGAATCGGCAACAGTTTCTGCCGTGGCGGTAACTCCCAGGGCTGAATTCTTACGATTGAAGTTCATCAATTCCTCGTATTTCTTGTCACCAAATCCATCCCGTAACCAATCACCTTCAATAAATCCCGGACAGACGGCGTTGACACGTATCTTGGGTCCCAAAGAGCGAGCCAGTGAGAGTGTCATGGTTACCATAGCACCTTTGGAAGCTGCATAGGCAATTGAACTGCCAATCCCGGTCACTCCGGCAGTGGATGCTACATTGACCACAACACCTCCATCTTCTGAAGATTTCATGGTCTCGCTTACGGCTCGAACCATCTGATAGGCACCAACTACATTAACACCATAGATCCGGTGAAAATCTGCAGCATCCAGGCCATCGAGATTGGCATGATCACAAAACTTGGTGGTTCCGGCGTTGTTGATCAGGATGTCCACGCGACTCCACTTTTGCATTGTCTGCTTCACCAACTCCTGGCAGTCCTCGTCTTCGGCTACGTTGCCCTGACAAACCAACGTTTCAACACCTTCACCGATACAGTCTTGAGCTACTTCGTTCGCCCCGTCAGAGTTTGAGTTGTAATTAATGACTACATGGCATCCCAACGAGGCAAGTAATCTTGCTGTTGCTGCACCCACACCACTACTGGAGCCGGTGACTATTGCCACTCTGTTTGATAAATCTTTCACGAATGTCTACCTCTTCACCTGACCAAAGAACTGCCTGATCGATTGCATATTACCTACGGCGATACCTATCTCCACGACCTGCTATGAGACAGAAGGCCAATAGTATTCCCAATGACCGGCTTGAGCCACCAAATTCCTGTTTTCTTCTGTAAAGACTACTCTGGCGTGGAATCAAGGCAGGGAGCCCGATAATATCTGCGGCCGTTTATATAAAAATATACATGGCACTCTGTATTATAAACCCGAAAATTATAATGGAAATCCTGTACCAGGCTTATCCAGGCAGAAAACGGGTTTACTGGACTATACCTGGCAAGATCGTCACTATCGAGCCTGACACTGGATCCCGTAACAGATGATTTCCCTGACTAGCGGCTCCAAATCTGAAGATGAACCCAGAAATTAACCTCATTTCGACCAAACGTTCGTTCGCTGGCTTTTGCCACGTCTGGCGATTCGATTCAAAAGAAAATGCCTGGAGCGCAGTGAACATTGGCAAGGTCCAACGCGGCGCCGAAACCTGCTGGATCCATTGTGACAAATTGTAACCCCTTAAAAAGAATCGCAAGTGGCTGTGTTAGTATTTTCAAACTTCAGAGCATTGCGGCATCATGGAAAATGTCTGCGGGTTTTGAGGAGCTAAAGAAAGAGGCTTGGGAGTTTTTCTTTGTTCCCCCCCTTTTCTAAAGCATTGAGTTACTTTCAAGTTTCTTCTTTAGCGATCTAATTACAAATTCCACAGAATCAACCCCTCCTATTTAACGGGTCCATGCGATCCTTATGATCCATGGTCATGGGTGGCTCACGTTCGGTTTTTGCTGTCGAGAAGGAGGTGCTGTGAGGGAATGGTGGAACTAATTCAGATCGGCCAATACTCGTCTATTATTGCTTCTATTATTGTCACGCCTGTTAGTATCACTATCACTTCTTGAGCGTCTTTTCTTCCGTGTCAGTTCCCGATTTATATCAGAGGCGAGATACAATTGGCGTTCACAGATCGCTATGTTGTAGTGCAGAAAGGCAATTTTTGGATCATCCGCTGTCAGGGTTTGCTCGGCTATTTCGAGTCGAAGTTTAAACAGCTTATTGGCTTGTTGCAGATGTTCTACCCGCCGCCCATCCAGATTCACATTCAAGGCATTCACATGCCAGGACACCACCTTTTGTAGTCCGGTCTCCAACCTGGGGTCTTCAACCTCATAGAGTCGTCGGTATAAATGCTCAAGATAGGCATAGTGGTTGTTGACTGCTTCCCAATTCTTCAGCGCCTTATTGTTTTCGATAAGCCTTTCCAGAATCCCCACCTGGGATTCGTGATAAAGCCCATTATTTACACGGGTAACATGTAACGCCTGTTGATAAACCGCTACAGCGTCACCGTGATTGCCGGACTCCTCCAATTGCCTGCCCAGAGTCTGCAGTGGTTCGGCCAGGCGAAAATCATAGGGACCAAAATCCGTATCCAGTGCCTGGATCAGATCGAATGGAGCAATTGCCGGCTGCACGAAAGCACTGCTTTGATTAAAATTCAGTGATTGCGCGCTCGCAGCGTCAGACAGACTAACAGTAACTAGAAGAACTAAGAAAACCAGAAATCTATTAGATGTTTTGACAAAGGCTGCTTGTAATAATTGTTTTAGTAGTCTCAAACCAATGCACCCTGTTCTGCTGGATACTATGGCCCATTAAGGCGAGGGATTCAACAAAAATCGGCCTGTCCGCAGGTTTATTCTAGGAGTTATAGTTTTTAATCTCGGTATTAATTTATTTTTCTTAAAAATCAATAAGTTAGATTTAGTTCCCATCGTGCTTCCACAAGCACAGGGGGTACGATCAAGCAGCACATTATCAGTAATTCTAACGGTAGGTTCTGTTAGCAACTAGGACTTCGGCCACTAATAACAACATCACAAGACTCAAAATCCACCACCAAATACGCTGGGGACGCTCCAGTTCTTCAATGAGTTGAGCGGTTCTGACTGCCTGGGATTGAAATGGCTCGGTGTCTGGATTAATTATCGTGTCATAAAGGTTGCTAACGGCGGTTTTTGCAAAGCGTGACTCCTCCGGGATTACATTGACAGCATAAGTCTGTGGTACTCCGTCAACTGTTGCACGAATCAATCCGGGAGTTGCCGCATTTACAACAAAGTTCTCATCGATAAATTCCAGGGCATTACCATCAGGCCCCTGCGCCTGAACCTCATTCGTCTGACCGTCCAATACCACACTGAAGGTATCACCTATCTGGTATGCTCGTTGCTTCGTAGGAGGCTGTACGAGATGCCTGAGCGTCTCATGCACAAAGGGGAGAAACAGCGCCTGCAAGGGTAAATTGTTCCATTCCAGATCCATGGTCGAGGCGAATAGTATCACTTTGCCTTCTCCCACAGACCGTTCTACCAAAGCCGGTTCAGAATTATCGAATTGCATCAGCACATCGGCTTCAGCATCTGGTGTCATGGTCCAATGCCCCTGAAATCGTACAGACCAGTCAGCTTCCAGTGGTCTTAATATTGGATGACGCCTATTGAAATCAGCGATCACAAGATAATCATCCCGGCCGGAAGATTCCTGGAACTGCAGCGATGCTGGAGAAATCTCGCTAAATTGTTGATTAAAACGATCAGCATCTACTCTGTCACCTGGAGCAATCAGCAGAGCTCCACCCGACTCGACGTAGGAGCTGACTGCGGCAGCCTGCGATCCACTCAAATCCCCGACGTTAAGCAGGACGGCCACATCATTCTGGCGTAACGACGCGGCACTCAGCGCGGCTGGTTCGACTGATTCAAGAGTGAAGGGTGATTCTGCTGCACTACTAACGGCAAGCCCAAACCAGTGCCCCTCATCATCAAACCAGTCATCTGATGCTTCACCATTAACCACCAATACCCTGATTTTTGGCAGCACATCCACGGTGAAATAAAATTTATTGTCAACGGCAAAGCTGTCCCCATTCAGGGTTACCTCTCCAACATGAGTCCCTTCTGTGTCGAATACAGCCGTCAAATCAACCACCTGTTCCGATTGATCTGCCAGATCTACAGGAACCCGGTCCACCAGGTTGCCATCAATTCCCAGTGTGACCTCACCCTGGCTAACATGTACCGTCCCGGAACTTCTGACCCGAACTAATATCTGCTGCTCGGCAGAATCTTCCAGCAAGGTTTCAGGGGATCTGACATCGGTTAGCACCAAATTGGTACTTTCCTCGCTACCCACATCAATACCGGTGAAGCCTACGCCGGGTGCCAGTTTCCAATTATCATCGCTACCATCCAGTCCTTCTTCCTGATAGTCAGAAATCATATAGACTGCCCGGTTTTCAAATCGTGATGATTCCAGCAACTGATCTGCCAGCCGCAGATTAGGCATATATCGAGTGGTCCCGTAGCCTGGCTGACCGATACCCTCAACAAAACTTCTCAGGCTATCAACATCGGTTGTTAGCTCACGAACAGTTTCGGCAGAATTGGAGAACAGGACCAGTGCCGCTTCATCACCTGGGGATAAATCATCCAGAATTTCAACTGCGGCGGCTTTAGCGTCCACAAAACTCTCGCCATAGCGCATACTCATGGAGTTATCCAGAAGAATTACTACCGATTGGGGCTCTACATCCAGTAATCTTGATACCGATTGATCGACCAGGGGCCTGGCAAATGCAATTACCAGCAGCATAATAACAACCGCACGCAACAGGAGCAGAAGCCACTGCTGAATCTGTTGAAACAGGATCAGTTTCTTCGACGTTTTCTTCAAAAATCGAATGGTACTGAACATCATTTTCGGTGGTTTTTCCTTGCGAATGAGGTGAATCGCGATCGGAAGTGCCGCTGCCAATAAGCCAAATAGAAATAGAGGTGAGAGAAAGACCATTGTTCAGTGTTACCCTAGAAACTCTTGCTGCGTTTGGTCATGTAGGATGAAAGCGCCTCATCCAGTGGCTCGGCCGTATTCAGCAGACAGTAATCTACACCACTGCTCTGACACTTTTTTTTGCAGAACTCGAGGAACTCATTCAAATTTTCCATGTAAGACTTGTGTATTGCCGCTGGTGAGGTGATGTAGGATTCATTGTTCTCCATATCAATAAACTCAGAGGCTTCATTAAACGGAAAATTTAGCTCGGCATCATCCATGACATGAAACGCAATGACATCATTGCCCATTCCTCTCAAGTTCTGCAAGGTATTTATGACCCGTGTCTCGTCATCCAGCATATCAGTGATTAACACGACCATGCTTTTTTTCCGGAGAGAGGCCGCCAGATCTGTAAGCGGCTTCACCGCATCGGTCTTTTCTCCAGCCTCTACGTGGGCGAGCGTACGTAATATTCGCATTAAATGCGGCTGTCTGCATTTTGCCGGAATATAATCTCTAATCTGATCATCGAAGGTAATGAGGCCAACCGCATCCCGTTGCCGCATGATGAAATAAGCCAGCGAAGAAGCCAGCGTGATCCCGTAATCGAGCTTGCTTATGCCACCTGAGGTATAAGACATCGAAGCGCTGGTATCCAGAACGATCACGCAACGCACATTGGTCTCATCTTCGTACTGCTTTATATATAATTTTTCACTTCGAGCGTAGAGTTTCCAGTCAACATGGCGCATATCATCGCCCCGTTGATAATGGCGATAATCGTTAAACTCAACGCTAAAACCGCGATGCGGACTCTTGTGTAATCCGGATAAAAACCCCTCCACTACAACCCGTGCGCGCAGCTCCAGATTATGCAAACTGGCGAGCACCTTGGGGTCCAGAAAATTGAGAGTCTCAGTCATAGGGATGTCTGCTGATCAGAGGCTACTTAAATATCAGATGACGGTTCTGGCACCGATTCCAGCAATCGTGTTATCACATCATCGGTTGTGACCCGTTCCGCCTCGGCATGAAAATTCAGTAAAATTCTATGACGCATTACCGAATGGGCCAGGGCACGCACATCACCATAGGAAACATTGTAGCGGCCAAGCAGCAAGGCTCTGACCTTACCGGCAAGAATAAGATTCTGTGAGGCGCGAATTCCCCCTCCCCAACTTACCCAGTCTTTTATAAAATCGGGCGAAGACTCATTTTGTGGGCGTGAAGCGTGTACCAGTCTTACTGCATATCGAATTACTGCCTGGGCAGCAGGAACCTGGCGGGCTATGCGTTGAAACTCAAGAATATCTTTACCACCTAGTGGATGTGAAAGTGTGGCTTCGTTAGTCTGGGTAGTGGTGCTTACCACTGTAACCTCATCCTCTTCAGATAAATAACCCAGCTCAATCTTGAACATGAACCGGTCCAACTGGGCCTCCGGTAGCGGATAGGTGCCTTCCAGTTCAATCGGGTTCTGAGTAGCCAGCACGAAGAAGGGCGCAAGCATGGGATAGGTTTTGCCAGCCGCCGTAACCTGCTTCTCTTCCATCGCCTCCAGCAACGAGGACTGGGTCTTGGGCGGTGTTCGATTAATTTCATCAGCGAGCAGGATGCTGGTAAAAATAGGACCTTTGACAAATTTCAGTTTCCGTTTTCCGCTGGTTTCCTCTACTATTTCCGAACCGACAACATCGGCCGGCATCAGATCGGGTGTAAATTGGATCCGGCTGAAGTCAACTTCCAGGATATCGGCAACAGTCTTGATCAAAAGTGTTTTCGCCAAACCGGGAACACCGGTTACCAGACAGTGACCACCGGCAAACAGGGCTATAAGCAACTCATCGATAATCTCTTCCTGGCCAATAATTATTTTCTTTATTTCGCCAACAATTTGATCCCTGCCGTCCTGCATTTTCTTTACCAGCAGCAGATCGTCCTCACTTTCAATTTCCAATACTTCGTCCGCATCTGCTGATTCGGTAACTTCGGCTACTTCTTCTGCTCCCGCCGCCTCAGCTGCTTCTGTAACTTCGGCTACTTCTTCTGCTCCCGCCGCCTCAGCTGCTTCGGATACTTCTTCTGCTTCTGTCGCCTCGGCCTCTTCCGCTGCTTCGGTTACTTCTTCCGATGCAGCCGCTTCAGCTACTTCTTCTGATTCTGCTACTTTTGCTGCTGCTTCTACTTCTTCTTCTGCCATGGGTGGTTCCTATCTTTCAGTGACTAAATGCATAGATTAAAAAATTAATGCCTATCTTATAGGCTTCGTTCGTGTACTTGGTTGGGTAGGGTTCGTAGAAAGTATGTTCCCACCCATCTCCGAGATCGGTATTGTAATTGGCAACCATCATTACCCGCCCATCGTCGTCGAGTACGGCATAGACAGCGGGTGGATAGTTCGGATCATCCAGCGAGAAATAGCCACCGAGATCCCAGGTTACCATGCGTCCTGGAACCTGAGCCAACTGGTCAATATCGAAGAAAGTGTGAAATATTTCATGGCTGGTATTGAGCTGAATAATCTCTCGGTCCGGCCATATCTTGTTCATTTCCATAAACATGTCATCAAGATGGGGCTGCCCCCAAAAATCGTCCACCATAACAAATCCACCACGGAACATGAATTCACGCAGTGCTTCAATTTCTTCAGGCGTAAAATTGGGTCCGCTAAAGGTGGAGCCGATGGGAACACGTTTCCAATTCATATAAAGGAAGATATGCTCAAACAGCCTGGGGTCGGTCAACTCAACGAAGTCGTGATTACGCGGGTTCGTATCGATATTGGTGTAACGCTGAACGCCCCTGAGAAAATTTTCGTCCGAGTCAGGATAGTCGGTATCCCACCAGCCACCGCGTCGGCCATATCCACGTCCACGTCCTCGCCCACCACCGTGGTTTGTGTAGCGACCTCGAACCCAGGTAAATTCCGTGATATCGGTACCATAGATAGCAAGACCTTCGTTGGAACCGAATAGCAATTCCTGGGCCGATGCCGCAGGCATCAGCAACAGCAGAGATAAAAATACCAGTAATCTTCTGCAACGGTTTACCAATTTGAGGCATCTCTGATTAATTAGTGGGCGCATCACCTTGATCCACAGATTGCAATAATACCTGCTGAGCCCGCTCGTAGCTGGGTGCAATTTCCAACGCACTCAATATATTTTGTTTCGCCTGTTGCACCTGGCCATTTTTCAAATACGCCTCCGCCAGGTTTGTCCTTGCCTCTACTGGATCGTTTATTTCCAGTTTTACCAGCACTTCATACTCGGTTACTGCCAGTTCGCTATCGTCGGTGGATTCGGCAAACCTGGCTTTGAGCTCATGCACGTCCGACCTGTAAGGATCGACCTGGATTGCCCGGTCGATATAATATTCTGCCGCTTCAGTGTCGCCGCCTTCCAGGGCCGCCTCAGCCAGAATCATCGCCGAGTCATAGTCATGCTGTTGATTCTCTACCAGTATTTCAAGTTGTTCCAACTGAGCGGGGCGATTGCCCTCCTGCTCATAAATCTGGGACAGTACCAGTGCTGGGCTGGGATAGCCTGTATAGGTTGGTAACAATTCGTGGGCCTGTTCCAGATAGAACTTAGCCTCCATAAAACCCTCTTCCTTGAACAGAACTATACCGAGTTGCAGATGAGCCTGAAAATCCCGTGCATTCTCTTCGATTCGCGAACGCATCAGTTGCTTCAGCGAGGCATTATTATATAGTTCAGCCAGTATGGCACTGGCATTTTCTCTTACCCCGTGACCGTGGCCCTCGCCTTCATCCGGCACATCTTCGGTATGAACGTAGACATTAATTTCTTCCACTCGACGCGATATCCAGGCACTAAAGCCACTGTCGAAAGCATTCAGTGATTGACCGAAAACTTCCTGGAATCTCTCGCTATCTTCCTTGATCAGGCCATACTGATCTACCAGTTCCACCAGTTTATCGAAACCGTATTCGCTGGTGATAAAGTCCACTACCAGATAGGACTGGAAGTAGGCAAAACCGAGGTCTGCATTATTCCGCGCGCCGGTAAAACCGGAATTTAGCTCACCTACGGGCAACAACTTGTCCTGCTGCGCTGCTCTTACCAGGTCCAGGCCCTGGCTTCTGCCCCAGTACGGCCTTCCCTCCCGCTCTTCCCAGACAGAGATGCCTTCCGACAACCAGCGCGGCATGCGATTGTTTGTCATCTGTAATGTTATAACATGCATGAATTCATGCCAGACTATTTCCTGCCAGTTGGCGGTGAGTGTATCCGGCGAGATCAGTGTAATAACCTTGCCGAAACAAATTCCCACTAATGGCCCAATATCGGGCAAGCCGACCGATCTCACTGCAAAGTCTTCAGTTTTCTCAAATATTTCGATTAGTACTGGACTTTCCGGTTCGTAATTATACTTCTCCGTCAGTGTGGTCCAGCCTTCTTCCAGTAATGGCTCAAGATAGGGCCAGAGTATATCTGCATCATGCTCGCTCATGTGCACCTTGAAGTGCTCACTTTCCTGGGTTGTATAGGTAGCCAGGGTGTCAAACACCGTTAGCATATTAGAAGTCATTACATTGAAAGGATCGTTTTCAAAGCCAATTTCGAGATTTGCCTTGCCTTCTTCTTCCTCGCCCAGGCGAATCAGATTACTTCCCAGTAATGTATACCCCTGCCAGTACTGCGGGTCTGCAGCAATCGCGGCACGAGCAAATTCGACAGCCTCGGTGAACCGGTAGCTATTGCCGTGGGTGTCAGCAATATCACCCAGGAACTTGGGATTATTGGGAGTGAAGGCTTCTACCCTGCTCAGCAACTCGTCGTAGTCTTCCTGCCGCTCTTCCAGCATCGCCTGTGCTGCCAGCACACTCAGAGTTTTCAAGGATTCTGGATTGATGGCCAGAACCTGATCGAAAATACTCTGCGCTTCTTCTTTGCGGTTATTGAGCAGCAATAACTGCCCATAGGCTTCGAGTGCCGGTACATAGCGCGGATTGATAGCCAGCGCCCGCTGAATCGCTCTCTCATCACCGACGACCTTGGTAATACCTACCAATGCCGGGACGTAGCGGCGGTTTAGATCCAGCGCCGCCTGATAGGAACGCTCAGCATCGGATGCATTGTATTTTTCCAGGAATAAATCGCCCCACAGAGTATGGGCTTCAAGATTATTGGGATTGGCACGCGTGGCCTCATTAAACAGGCTATTGGCATCATGAAAATTATCCAGCAGCCAACTTGCCAGAGCCACCATGGCAACATCTTCAGAACTAAATACCAGGCCATTGTTGTAACGCTGAATTACCCGATCAAGAAATTCAAATGCTTCCTGCTTCTGTCCGACAAACTGTAGCAGGCTACCGTACTGCACAAGTGTGCGAACTGGCGCTTCATATTGCTCTTCGATTACCGAACTCAGTATCGCAAGCGCTTCACTGGATTCACCCACAGCCCGCTTGACTTCTGCCAACTGCGTGCTGATTAGCGGGAAACGTGCATAATCTCCGTCTTCTATGGCTTCCTCGCATACCCTCATCGCCTGGACGTAGTTGCCGGTCAGAGCGTAGGCCTTACTAGCCCCAACTATACCTTCATTTCGATCCAGACCATCGGCCAGGAGAAAAACATCACTTGCGGCGGCGTAGGAGCCGTTCAACAAGAGTTGTTCCCCCCGGTACAGGGCAGACTCACCAGTAGCAATATCGTCCTGCGCAATAGCCTGCAGGGAGCAAACACTGCCAAGGACAAGTGCCAATACTAAAATGTGTGACTTTTGCTTATTTTGTCTCATTGAATCGTCCTGTTGTCCGCGCCAGATCAACCAGCAGTTCTTCCATCTGTTGCCAGTAATCGGCTTCCAGAAAATCGGCTTTACGCCCCCTCAAGATAAATACCGAACGTTCAAGCTCCTGCATTTGGGATTTTAATTCTATGGCTTCCTCGGATAGGTTTTCGTCATTAATCAACAAGGTGTCGATATAGGCGATTTCAGCTATCCGACCATCTGCTTCATCAACAGTTGGGCTCAGGGTGAACAGCGCATCACCGTTATCATCGAGACCGGCGTGCTCTGATGCCAGCCGCCCCTGCTCTTCATACCATTGCTCCACGCTGCTTTTCGCGTAATTAAATGCTTCCAGCATGGAAACACGATTATTCTTATCATAATCACCGTTGCGACTGTCCAGTGCTTCGATGAAATAGCGAGAGAATACCGGATCATACTTTTCTGTCGGGGAGCGGGTGGCAGAAATCACTACTCGCCCTTCGTCAGAAAGTGAGGTGGAAAATCCATAGCTGGCACTGGTTGAATTTATTATCACAATGTCCTGCTCGGAAAAGGCATCCAGCATATCGGCAAACTCACCGCCGGTTATATCGGGACCGACAATATTAAACTTGGCTTCTTCATCTACACCGGAGCCGTGTCCAATCAGGAAAATCGAAATTTGATCACCGGATTTCACCTGCGATTGCACGGCGGCAAGTCCCTGTTGAATCCCCGCTAAATCACAAGCGCCGTCAATACGCTCACTGCCGGGTTCACCTTGCCCCCCGCGATCCAGCAGCAAGGTGATGGTGTCAGAACTATAACCGTAGTCCCGTGCCAGAATATCGTGCAGGGAGAAAGCCCATTGTCTGAAAGTCGCTGTGGTTTCTTCCCCCACTGAGGGGCCGGTCATTATGACTGCGTATTTTGTCGAGTCTGGCCGATCGAGAAAATAGTCACTGGTGAGTTCGTCCTGCGCTTGCTGTGCCACGGCCATCGAAACTCCCAGGCACAGGATGCCGACGCGTACCAGCATGGCCAGGATTGGCTGTCGCCTTACTATTCTGCTCTTCACAATTCTGTTTGCCAGCATCAAGACAGCCCCCGCATGCGCCGAGTTATCCAGTCGATACACAGCAAGAGAATCAACAGACCCAATAACCATGGACGGTCCCACAGATCAATTTGCACTTCCTGGGAGTAGGCATTTGGTGTGAACTCAATGGCCTCAGAGAGGTTGCCAGCCGCGTCAATGTCGAAATAAGAGCCTCCACTTGCCTGGGAAACTCTTGCAAGTAAGCCACTATCGAGACCGGCATTGGTGTATTCGCGCAGAGAAGGAGTGACCACGAAGGCAGTACGCTTTTCAGAACTGTCCCGGGCTGCATCACCGGCGGCACTCGCTACATCGACCAGGAGATTAAACACGCCTTCTTCCTCGACGGTAAAGCTGGAACGATAGACACCATCTTCTTCGATATCCCATTCCATTGGCGTATCTGTAATTTGATCCAACGGATCGGTTTTCTGCATCCACAGAATGGCATCATTATCGGGCTCATATTGATCATTGAGCACGGTGGCTGTGACATTAACCTCATCGCCCACGTTGTAGAACTCCCGATCGAAATCGATGCTAATCCGGGCTGGAGCAGATACGGATAACCACCTGAGCATCTGCCGCCACAGCGTTTCATGGGATTGGTCTTCCGAGGCTAACATCATCTGCCAGCGCCAACTGCTCGCGGTTGTTACCGACATACTGCGTCCACTGCCATATCGTTGCGTGGCCACCAGCGGCAGGGCCTGATTCTGGTACACCAAAAGTGGGTGCTCAACTAACACGGTAGCGCCTGGCTTGGTACGCCCGGTTACATAAATCCCCTGCAGTTCGGGAAGCTGTTGCCACAAGCGCGAGTTTTCTGAATCATCGCTGGACAATCTCAGCAGCGGCGAAAATTCGCCATTGGTTGTTAAACGGGGAAAATACAACTCGCCTGTTGGATGGTCTCCGCGGCGGATGCCGCCACGCAGGAAGCTGGGAAGAAAGCTTTCTTCGATCAATGTGATGGGCAATATATCGGCAATGGGCGTGTTGATAAATTCCTCGTCCACCATGCCGCTCATCAGGAAACCGCCGCCTCTTTCCGCTACAAAATCCTCGATCATCTGTAGCTGGTCTGCATTGAAGAAGTCTTTCTCAATATCACCAAGGATAATTGCTTCATACTGGAATAGCTCTTCGCGGTCTTCCGGAAAACCGCTGCTCAACTCGGTTGGACTTTCTATTCCCTGGCGGTAGTATTTCTCCGGCCCGGTTTGCAAATAGGTAGCGAGTCGCAATGAAGTGTCGTCCTCCACCGCACGCCGGATAAATTTGTATTCGTTGCGTGGATGGCCTTCCACGTAAAGAATGTCCAGCGGATCTTTTTCTGAATTATCCACCAGGAAACTATAGTGGTTGTTTTGACTAATTATCTCGTCATCCCTGAGCTCGATATTCAAATCATAGACAATCAACTCGGGCCGTTCCGGAGTCAGTTCAAGATCAAATCTTCGAGTAACACCCTCCAATCCAAGAATCACAGTTTCAGCAACAACCTCAGTCTCACCGTCCATGATGGTGAGTTCAATTTCCTCTCCTTCATACCCCTGATGATTCACCGCAACCTGGACACTAAAGACAGATCCTTCGAGCACCGTCTTCGCCGCACTCACATCGACTATGCCAATATCCTGCGGGATATCTTCCTGCCCGACACCGACGGTAAATACGGGAATCTGGCGTGCGCCAAAACTTTCTGCGGTGGCAAGGGGATCAGAGTCACTGTTGTCAGCACCGTCTGACACCAGGACAATGCCGCCAAGAGGTAAACCGTTAAGCTGGTCGTCTACGTAATTCAAGGCCTGATCGATGGAGGATGCGGTGCCCTCTTCGCTAAGGTTCTCCACACCGGAAATTCGCTGTGTATCCTTGTCGAAGCGAAAAGTTCGAATCTGAAAGTTCTGTTCCAGCTCCTCCAACAATCCATTTTCAAAAATTAACTCTTCAACCGCGCTCTGTCGCGATTGCCGACCCGCCAGGTCCTCTATCGACATGCTCTGGGAATCGTCAATTAGTAAACCGAGGTAAGTTTCCTGGGGTGATACCTGCAGTGTGGTAATTACCGGGCGCAGCAGGCAAAAAAGCAATATCACGAGGACGGCAGATCTAATACCGACGAGGAAGGTTTTCCATTCCTGCGCCACGGGCCGGGTGGTTGTTCTGTAGCTAAACCAGACTCCGACAACAATCAATATAACAAATAGCAGAAACAGGGGCACACTGATGCCATAGGCGAAAGTCAGAGTGCCTTCTCTAAATGCTGCCAGCAAATTTTGTTCAGTGAATTGCATTACTACGGAGCCGTTTACTGTGACCCCTGGTTTTCGGACAATACACGATAGTATTCTTCAACCAGATCTTTGTACTCATCGGGTATATCCTCGTCCACAGTGGCATACAATTTGTTGTTAATATTATCCAACTCTGCCTGTGCACGAAGCGCACCTTCGAGTTCAAGTATGGGCTGAAGAAGTTGCCTGAACAGTTCAGGCTGGTTTAGAAAATCTTCAATTCCTTGTTGTGTCAGTTGCTGCCGAATTGACCGTGCATCACCGTAGGCAGAATTGTTGCCGTTGGTATCGATGACACCGCCAAGCCGATTAGCATTGCCGCCGCCGATTTGTCTGGCACCGCCATTATTATTCTGACCGGGCTGGCCACCTGCCTGCTGACCACCCTGCTGCCCCGACTGACCACCTTGCTGACCTGGTTGGCCTTGCTGGCCTGGTTGACCTTGCCCGGGTTGACCCTGCTGGCCTGGCTGACCTTGCTGTTGTTGTAGTTGTTGTTGCAACTGCTGTGCAAGCTGTTGACTGCGCTGTAACTGATCTCGCATTTCCCGCAACGATGGCACTCCCGGGCCTGCCTGTTGACCGGCTTCGTTAAAGGCCAGGGCTTGCTGTTCCAGATCTTCAAGTTGTTCTCTTAGATCTTCAGCGCTCTGGGCTACCTGTTGAATCTGATCCGATGCCGAACCGGCGGCCGAGGGATTCAAGGCCTGCAAACTTTGGACAAAGTCTTCTAACTGACTTTCCAGCTCCTGCTCTATATCCACCGACAAATTCACCATGCCATTTCGCAGCACGCGATTGCTGGTTTGCATCTCCTCCCGGATCGGTCGTAATTCACGGGAAGCTTCCTGCGCCTGCGACATGAGACGCTGGTCATCGTTATCGCCTCGAGCCACTATCGCCCGCAGCATTTCCTCGATCTCATCCAGATCTCTCTGCTGTTGCTGTTGGTCTTCGATCAGTTCCTGCATGCTCTCATCATTACGCACAGATTGTCGTGTCTGCCCCAAGCCCTGCTGACGAACGGCATCCTGCAGGTCTTGCTGCAATTCCCGTTGCTGTTGCAGCAATTGCTGTCCACGCTGACCCAGGTTTTGCGCCAGTTGATTAACAGAACGGTCGGACTTCTCGGTTAATTCACGTTGCTGCTCGCGCAGATTTTCCAGTGCCTTTTGACTCCGGGCCGCTGCCATGGATGCCGTTTCACTCTGGGCTGCTTCCTGCATTTGCTGAGCGGCTCTTTCCAGAGCTGTCTGCGGCGCTTGCTGTCCACCACTGCTGCTGGAAGAGGGACTGCCCGACTGTTGAGCCTGGGACCCGGACTGAGACTGGGATTGAGACTGGGATTGTGAATTTTGCTGGCCACGAGACAACTGCTGGGCAAGCTGTTGTACTTCTTCACTTAACTGCTCCTGCTGCCGCATCAGGCGCTCCAGTTCACGGCGTTTCTGCTCTTCGGTCATCTGTTCTTCACGGCGAGACAGCTCTCTTTGTGCCCTGGTCAGACCTTCCTGCCGTCGCGCCAGTTCTTCCAGCTTGTTTATTTCTTCTGCGTTTTGTCCGCCACCGCCTGCGCTGTTCGGCGTTTCATAACGATTTTCCAATTGACCCAATTCCATCTCGAACAGCTCACGCAGATCTTCACGTTCCTGTTGGGCGCCGCCACCGCCGCCACCACCACCGCCTTGCTGCATGCTTATATCAGTTCGATTGATGGCTGCCTCTGCTTTAAGAATATGTTGCAGGGCCAATTGTTCCGGCTTCAGGGCACTGGTGACTTGCTCTATATCCAGTTCGAGAGCAGCCAGATTCATTTGCTCGATCGCTAAAGATAAATTCTCAACTGCATTGTCATAACTGTCATCGGAGAAATTCAATCGCTCGGCCAGGCGGTCGATTGACATGCGGGCTCGGTCGGTTGCCTCTCTTTGGGATTCAGCGATTATTTCCGCATCTGAGGCGAAGTCTTCTGCTGAAACCTTGCTCTGACGATTACGCAATTTCCAGGTTGCTGCAATGACATCCTTTTGAATTGAAACCAATGCACTGCTGTCACCACCACCGCCGCCACCGCCGCCGCCACCGCCGCCTTGCTGGGCGGAGCGTCTGAATTCCTGGTCGGTTGGTATAACCTGTAAAAAATAGATGTCGGAGATAACTTCCGCCGGGCCTTCCAGTCCATTGTTATCAGCGAGGGTAAGGAAATAACTGACAAAATCTCCAGGTTCGACTTCGAGATCCTCCAAATAGATCAGTTCATTGCCTGCCACATTGCGCACGTTTTGCTCAGGCAAGAAGTCAACTTCAACCTCATCCAACCCGACCACACTGTAATTAAGACTAAACTCACTGAGTCCGTAATCATCGTTGGCATCAATCTCCAGCACTACTTCTTCCAGCGGCATTACGTCCTCATCCCGACCGGGTCGCTTCAACTCCAATTCCGGTGGCATGTCTTCAATGGCCCGAATAAAATAATCCAGTGGATTCTTGGTCTCCAGATCGCCCAGATCTGTTGCCGAAATGTGGTAAACACCATCCTGGGTAACTGTGAAACTTGCGCGCCCAATATTGCCATCAACTGCGAGCACTAAATCCTCGTAAGGAACCACTGTTTCGAGTTCTTCCTCATCACCGGTGCTGTAGGGGGCATCGAATTGAAGATTTGCATTGGCGATAGTTTTATTAAACGTAACTGTCAACCCGACTTCAGTTCCCTCGGGCACGACCATGTCGCCGCTATCCTCTTCGAGCAGATCCTCCAGGCCGGTGTAATCAGGATAATCGAACGCCACGTCAATCTGTTCAATCTGCGGCAAATCAAACAGACTGATGCGATATTGCTGAGAGCTGTGCTCAATGCGTTCTTCAAAATTTACATAATAGGTGGTGTCTTCCTGCAGCGAGGGCAGGAAATAACTGTAGGTTGCACTTTCACTGCCACTACCGTCGCGGGCCATGGTGACATCACGCCAATTTACATTATCTTCCTGCAGTCGCAAGTTCACCGTGCCAGGAATTGCATTAGTCACCCGGGCAACGATGGTGAGACTGTCGCCCCGCTGCATTTCAAGATCACCTGGCTCAACGCTAATCTCTACATTCGCTGGCACATCTATAAACACGACCGGCTCACTAATTGCGAACGGCCAGACTAACCGACTGCCCGCTTGGAACAAGGCATCGGAGCTGACCAAAATAACCGCCACGATAGCGACCACCGCCATGGCTGAGCTGAATGAAATCCAGGAGGCGCGCGCCGGCGTTACCGACTCTACCTGCTGTTGCTGTTCAGCTACATGAAGTTGTGCATCCTCCCACAGATGCTGAATAAATTGTCGGGACACGCCCTGGCGACCATGGACCAGATCTTCTTCGGTAAATTCCAATGAGGTAATCAACCGCTGTTCGAAATCGGGAATATGCTCTTCGACGTAGTGGGCCAGGTGCTGATCGTCCGCGTGTCGACGTTGCAATGTACGAGACAAGAGCCAGAGTAATGATCCAATCAGTAGCAGGGAAATACCAAACAGTACGATAGTGCCGGCTTTATCAAGGTCCATCGAGGCAGATATTGCAGTCATCAGCAACGCTAGCAGGGCGATTACTATGGCGCAGATGCTTACCTGACGAAGAATGAAAAGATTGCTGCGTCGACGGCGGAGGCTTTTAAGGGTTTGTCGCAAACTATCAAATGTGGGAGAAGACATAGACTCTCGATTGCCAGTGGCTATTGATGGGTTAGCGGCGCTGACCGGTCACAACCTGTGTTATCAGGTACTAGTGCGGCAATCCGTGAAAAAGCCCATATTTGTTGTTCTTCGCTGCATTTTCACAGGCCACATGTCCAACCAGTGTACTTCAGCTGTTCGAGCCTAACTATCCCATTAAGTGGGGCTGAAAAGCAAGCGCTTATAGCCGTCAATGAGGACAAAATGTCAGATTGTTGCGATTGTTCAAAATCGCCATTTTTTTGACATTTTTGTGCCGGAATATGGTCTTCGGTCAGCTTGTTTAGACTTGTACGCAGGAAAATCTCTTTTTAGTCTGTTTCACCCTGCGTCTGACCCGTTTCACCCCGCGTCTCGCCTGTTTCACCCTGCGTCTCGCCCTTTTCATGGGGAGCGCAATAATAGGGAGAATCTGCCGGGAAAATCCGGATACTGGCTTGATTAATTCCTTCCACCAACTGCTGCAGATTTGCATAGGGCAGCAGGTCTTTCAGCGTAGTTAGAGTTGGTCGTGGGAGTACCAATTGCCCGGATTCAGCCTCCGCAATCGCCGCGGCTGGACTCAACCAGCGGTAGTCGAGAATTTCATCATTATCCACACTGACCGCAACCGGCTTGCTTAGGGGGCAGATAAAAAACCAGGTGCTGAAGCGTCTGGGTAAATTGGGGGGCGTGGTCCAATGGGCGGTATGGATCAAATCGGTATCCTTGATTTCTATACCTGCCTCTTCCCGGGTTTCTCTGACCGCGGCATTTTTCGCCGCGAGGTACTCCGGATTATTATCGCCCTCCGGAAAATCACCCTGATCTATTCTTCCTCCAGGAAACACCCAGTGGCCACCGTGGAACACTAGTTTCGAATTGCGCTGCACCAGCAACACTTCTATTCCGTCTGCCGCTATTTCGTTCGCAGCTGTTTTCTTAACCACTGCTTTGTTAACTACTGTTTTCTTAACTACTGCGGCATCTCGCACCAGTACGACCGTAGCGGCTGGAACGGGTTCAATTTCACTCATATAGGCCTGGCCCGATAGCAATTGATTACAGGTAAGGGATGATAACGAATTTCGGGTTGCTATCCACACTCGGGGGCGAAAATTTCCAGGGACTGACACAATCCATTGCAGCATCGCCCATCACGACATAGAATCCAGCCAGCATTAAATTCAACCGAGGGTTGAATTTTCACTTTGATGGAGATGGAGATAGAAGTATGACGATTCGATTTGATAATCAGGTTGCAATAGTTACCGGAGCAGGAGGAGGCCTGGGTAAACAACATGCGCTGGAACTCGGTCGACGGGGCGCCAAAGTTGTCGTCAATGACCTGGGTGGGGCAGTGGATGGTAGTGGTGGCTCGGCTGCCGCTGCCGAACTGGTTGCTGAAGAAATATGTCAGGGCGGTGGCATTGCGGTTGCCAACGGTGCATCGGTTACTGATTTAGCGGCAGTGGAAACAATGGTGGCGGACACCCTGAGCGAGTGGGGCCGAATTGACATCCTGGTAAACAATGCCGGTATCCTGCGTGATAAAACCTTTGCCAAGATGGAACTCGATAATTGGCATGCAGTCATCGACGTCCATCTCACCGGTAGCGTGAATACCACCAAGACAGTTTGGCCAATCATGGTCGAACAGAACTATGGCCGCATCGTGATGACCACTTCCACTTCCGGGTTGTTTGGCAATTTTGGCCAAAGCAATTATGGGGCGGCGAAACTCGGACTGGTGGGATTTATGAATACGCTGCGCATGGAAGGCGCAAAATACAATATCTTCACCAATTCCATCGCTCCAGTCGCAGCAACCCGTATGACTCTTGACCTGCCCGGCTTTGAAGACAGCGCAGAAAAACTTGCCCCGGAACTGGTTACTCCCGCCGTAGTCTTTTTGTGCAGTGACAAAGCCCCCAATGGCCGAATTGTTCAGGCCGCAGGTGGACGCTACTACTGCGCCGATGTACGGGAAAATGAAGGCGTTAATCTGGGTTCAGAAGCGACCGCCGACGATATCGAAGCGAATATTGAGGCGATTCTGGATATGTCCAGCAATGTGGGTATCCTCGAGAGAGTCCCGCATCGCTAAACTCGATCCACCTGCGCTCGCTTTACCGATTCCCTTTCATTAAGCGTATCGAGCAACTCCCTGATGTGGGGAATCTCATTGTAGGCATCCCAATCGAATGCCTTCTTACAGACTGTAGTAGCAATCCCTACACTGAAGCAAAAGAAAAAGTCAGCATAGGTAATCTCACTACCGGCGATGTAGGGATCATACCTGGCCAGTTTGGCGAATGAGGTGAAGCCTTTTTCCAGGAGCTCTTTCACCTTAGCCTTCTCTTCATCGCTTACTGGGCGACCAAAAAACAAATCGCCATAGAGTCTGCGTGCAGGCAATTCAATATAGAGCTCCATATGTCGAATCAACTCCTGGACCTTAGCTTTGGCAAAAGCGTCCTGGGGATAAAACGATGGGCCCTGCCCCAGAGCATCCAGGTAATCGATAATCACACCGGTTTCGGTAAGAAATCCTTCATCGGTCTCCAGGCAGGGCACCTTACCCATTGGACTCTTGGCCAGGTACTCCGTTTCCTGATTCGGCAGAAGATGCACCTCTTCAAACTCCATACCTTTCTCGATTAAAACCACCTTGACCATATTGTAATAATTGCTATATGTCATCCCATACAATTTAATACTCATCTAAACTGCCCCTTTGCTAAAAAATCCACGGATTTCTATGCCGAAGTCCATTGCTTACCGGATTGGAGAAACCACCTCGATAGAAGCATAGTTGCATGGGGTTGTGGCAAAAGTAAAATGGTGCGTCTGTGACTAAAAAAATTCTCTTGCTCTCTGCCTACGATACCAGCAGCCATCACTACTGGCGTGATCAACTGGCCAACATGTTCTCCGCATACGAGTGGACACAACGAGCTCTGCCTGCAAGGCATTTTAGCTGGCGCATCAGGGGCAACAGCCTGAGTTGGGGATTTGATGAAGCCGACTCATTTAGGGAGGATTACGATCTACTGATCGCCACCTCAATGGTGGACCTGTCCAGCCTCAGAGGATTTATTCCTAAACTGGCGACGCTCCCCACGCTGGTCTATTTCCATGAAAACCAATTTGCCTATCCGATGGGAACGGTTTCAAACAAGAACGCAGAACAGCAACTTGTTCCCATCTACTCTGCTTTATGTGCAGATGCGATCTGCTTCAATAGTAACTATAATCGAACCACTTTTCTTGAAGGTGCCAGGTCTCTCTTTAAATAGCTACCGGATCTGGTGCCAAAAAATTTATCCAGTCATCTTGAAGCCAGCACTGCGCTACCCGTACCAATAGATGTTCCCGACAAGAACGAACGAGTATCCGCTGCCGACCACCTGAGCGTGGTTTGGAATCACCGATGGGAGTACGACAAGGGCCCGGGGATATTACTGGAGATTATTCGTCAGATTGCTAAAGAAGAATTACCCATCAGATTTCACATTCTGGGAGAACAGTTCAGGCAATGGCCGGCAGAATTTGATCAAATTCAAGAATTACTCGAGTCTCACTGCCAGCGAACGGGTCTTGCAGCAGGTCATTTTGGATTTATCGACAACAAAGAGCAGTACTTCGCCTGTTTGCAACAAAGTGATGTGGTGCTGTCCACCGCACTGCACGAATTTCAGGGCGTAGCAATGCAGGAAGCAATCCTGTGTGGCTGCACGCCACTGGCGCCCGCCAGACTGGTATATCCGGAATACCTGGAGCCGCAATTTCTGTTTCCCGCTGCGGAAACAGCGGAAGCCGAAGCGGCGGCGGCCGACATCTTAAGAACCTGGCTGGAACTGCGCCGGTCTGGAACCACATTGCCGCAAGCTGATTTGCAGAGCTATAGTAGTAACAATTTGCAGGACCGATACGCGGCCCTATTCGCCAGATTGCTTCAGGGCAGGTGAACCTGAACGGGGCCGATCCCTAATTAACTCCCGGCAGATATGGACATTAGCGCGGCAGGCTCTTATGCTTTCTCCCCCTTTGTAATTATTAAAACGGTGCATGTTATGTCTCACACAGTTAGAGCCCGATGGGCAATCATTTCGCTAATAGTCTCCTGGTTTTTATTTGGCACGGCTCTGCAGGCACAGACCGTGGTTAATCCTACTAATGAACATCCCAATCCGTATCAAACCATTAATGGTTTTTTCGAACTCCCCGATGGTCGGGACTGGGGATCCACCAGTTCTGTGGACATCGATCCTGACGGTGAATCGATCTGGGTGGCTGAACGGTGCAGCTCCAATAGCTGCGCTCTTTCCAACGTCGACTCTGTCATCAAGTATGACAAGGACGGGAACATTCTTGCTTCCTTCGGCGGCGGCATGATCATCTGGCCGCACGGCATCGATGTGGATGACCGCGGCAATGTCTGGATCGCCGATGCCCGCCTGGCATCTGCGGCAGAACTGGCACAGAATCCCAACGCAGCAGGTAAAGGAGGCGCGGTTTACAAATTCAGTCCGGACGGTGAATTGTTGATGACACTGGGCTCCCCCGGCGTTATTGGGGATGGAACCGGGCCGGTACTAAGCGAACCCAATGACGTGATAGTGGGTCCTGATGGCAGTATCTATGTGGGTGATGGTCACAGTGGTCAGGGCGCAAATGCCGACCTTTCAACTGTTGCAAGAATTGCCAAATACGATAGCACGGGCAGGTTTCTTGAATCCTGGGGCCAGATCGGTACCGCTCCCGGCGAGTTCCGTACACCCCACGGATTGGCCTTTGACTCCCGCGGCAGACTGTTTGTCGCCGATCGCGGCAATGTGCGCATCCAGATTTTCGAACAGGATGGCACCTTCATAACCGAATGGAAGCAATTTGGACGGCTGAGCGGCATCTTCATCGATGATAATGACATGCTCTATGCGGCTGATTCGGAGTCCAGCGCTACGTCTAATCCAGGGTGGCGTCGCGGTATTCGTGTCGGCAGTGCAATCACCGGCCACGTGTTGTATTTCATTCCCGATCCGGATCTCAGTCCAGGTGGAACCAGTGCGGCCGAAGGCGTTGCTGCCGATGCGGCGGGTAATATCTACGGCGCAGAGGTCGGCCCCAGGCAACTGGTGAAATACGTAAGGGAAAATTAATACGCCGTTTCCGCTGCAGTGATTAGCAAAACAGGTGGTGGGATACAGCTCCCTCCACCTGTTTGCGACTTCTTCAAATACTCTTCATCAAATACGAATGAGAGTCATTTGTCTGCGATCCTGCGGAATTAATTAATTCGCAGACTTTGCACAGGTGGCAGTTGGGCACCTGAAAGATTGTCCGGTAACTCTTCACCAGCTACGACATCATGCCGCAGTGTGCCGATACCATCGATGGTGGCTTCAATACTTTCACCCGGCTCCAGAAAGCCGCTGCGGACACCCGTATCGAATCCTGCCAACGCAGTGCCACCGGTGGTGCCACTGTTTAGCACATCACCTGGGAAGAGCGTGATCAGGGATGAGGCGTACTCCATGAGCTCCCAGATATTGAAGATCATGTCGCCGGCTCTGGCTTCCTGGACCAATACCCCGTTGATGGAAAGCTGTTGATGCAATTGCTCCATGGGATCTCCATAGAACTCTTTTGGCGTAATCCATGGGCCCTGGGGGGCGAAGGTGTCGTGTCCCTTACCAACGAACCAGTCAGACCGGCGGTTTTCTTCGCCTCTACCACCACGATCTGAAATATCGATAGTTACCATGTAGCCGAAGACGAAGTCCTGAGCGTTTTCTGCTGCTATATACTTACCTGTGCGGCCGACGACGGTACCAAATTCGATCTCCCAGTCAGTGCGGTTCCGACCAGCGGGAATGACTATGTCTTCCCCGGTGCCGATTACCGCACCCCGGCTCGGCTTGAGAAACAGGTAGGGAACGCCCCGGTTTTCCCGCCGCTCCCGGCTGGATTCGGCCAGTTCCTCCTCACTGCATCCCTCACAAATGTGCGTGTAGAAGTTACCTGCCGCATTCATGATCTTGCCTGGATACTGGATCGGTGCCTGCAGATCCACATCTGCCACATTATGGATGAAGCTGGGGCGATTACTCGCCGTGAGTACAGCATCTTCCACCAGGTGATTGACGATCTCATACAGGCGAGTTTTAAGACCGTATTCGTACAGGCCTATCAGGCCTAGCATATCTTCAGGCATGGCCATTTCCGGATAGGCTGGGTTCTGCTGCAGGTTGTCGTTCGCTGCCTCGATCTCGACCACCAGTTCCTCACGCAGGACCAGGCCAATCGCCTGCACGCCGTTGACTGAATAGGTTGCTACATGAAAAGGCTCAAAGCTCTGCGTTGCCTGGGCAGAGACCTGTATGGGTGCCAGTGTCAGCAATAGGCTGGCAGCGATGGCGGTGATTGTTAAACGCATGATAAATTCTCCTGCTCTTCTTTATGTGGTTATCACTGATGTCCTCTTCAGGACCATTTGTTACCCGAACTCTACAGAAATATAAATCGCATGCCCGCTAAAGTCCATCTACCTTTATTGTTAAATTTTCTGAATACAGGTAGATTTCTCGTGGCAAATGATCCCCCCGACTCGGAGAATTGAGTGAAACTACATTTGGCTGTGGCAAGAACGTGTTGCCGGGTTTTAAACAGCTCGATGTCATCCCGTATAAAAACGTCGATTTCGTCTGTAACGCCAGAGACCTTGGTCAGTTTTCGGATGAGCCGATTGCGGAGATCTACGCGTCCCATGTATTGGAGCACTTTAAGCGGTCCGAAACTGTCAATGTCCTGGTGGAATGGAACCGGGTATTGATAAAAGGCGGAATTATTCGCTTAGCTGTTCCGGATTTCGCAGCCATAGCAGCTGAATACACCGCAGCAAAAAATCTTAATGGATGCCAGGGGCTGCTCTATGGGGGGCAGACTTATGACTTTAATTTTCACCACATGGCTTTCGACTTTGCCCTGCTACAGAAATTTCTTCAGGACGCTAACTTCACCAATATCGAATTATACGACTGGCGAGATTTTCTCCCTGAAGACTACGACGACTACAGCAGAGCCTATTTGCCACATATGGATTTTGCCAACGGACGAGCGATGAGCCTCAACGTCATTGCAGTTAAGCCGCCCTAAAACCGACCCCTGGTGATCGTTCAATTCCTTCTATCTTCTATCTTCCTTCAGCTTCAGCTTCAGCTTCCTGACGGCGGGCGCCGGCAAGAATTCCAACAATAGCATAGTTACCTTCGTGACAAGCGTACTCGTAGAGTCGCCCGTCGGTTGCATGGTAGCTCAACTCCGCAGTCCAGGGCTGGCTATAAAGATTGGAGTCCTCCACTGTGAACTGATAAACCATCTCGGTATCAGAGTAACGGCTGAAGCGTTCGGTTATCTTGCCATCCTCTGTTATCGGAATTGAACTTTGCTCCATCTGTAAGGGATTGATGTTATCCGTCTCGATAACCAGAGCACCATTTTCATACCAGCCTCTTGAGTCACCAAACCAGGGCTTGTGGCTTTCGGGTCGGTGTGTGGCCCGCGCCTCCTCGGCCGAATCAAAAATAGGAACAATGCGGGCATCATGGGCCATCTCCACCAGTATGGTGACATAGTCTTCAGTCTGGATGAACTGGTAGGTGCTGTTGTAAAGCGTACCCATCATGCCCGGACCGGCCGTATTCCCGAATCCAATGAGACAGCGTTCTTCTATGGGCATGGCTTCAGGACCCGCGGCATCACCAACGCCGGTAAAATAACGGATACCGAAGTTACGCCGCTGGAAGTTTTCAGGATTCACCCGCCGCGGTATCTGCCCGTTTGCCGGATCAATAATCAATGAGGTTCGATATTCACCCTTTACATAGGCAAGCGTCGAACCGGGATCTGTCCAGAACAGGTTGTAGCCACGCAAGCCAAAATCCTGTCCCCCCGCCGGTGGCGCACCTGTATTGGGATCAATGGCCGGACCGGCAGCTATATTGTCAGGTGATATACCCGCTATCCCCATGTTCGCCACGATCTGTTCGGCTTCCTCGGCAGAAACCACAAGTTGTTCAATGCCCCGTGGTCGGGTCAGGCCGGTGCGCGACGCGTTGGTCCAGACCCCGCTTAATTCGGGTCTTTCAGCACTTTGAGCCAGACCGATACTCGACACGACGGATAATGATAAACCAAGGACGGCAGAGGTAACTGACAACTGGTTGGTGATTGACATGGCTGATCTCCTAAATTACTCGGGCAGGCCCGAATTCCACAGCGTGTTGATTGTTAACAAGAAAAGGTATTACTGTGGGGCCGGATTATAAAGCGTACTTAATCTATCTTACCTGCGCTTGCTCAATCTTTCTACAGTTATCTGATTGACCGCATCGCTAATCTGCATCTCAAGAATGCGTTGACCGAACAGTGCTGCCGGAGACTCCGGGCAGTATGCTCCAGCACCGCCGCGAACACTTCCTGCGGAATCGAGATTGTTCCGGCGAAGCGCATAGTACTCCCAGCCTAGTAGGCCAGCGAATAGGCTTCGCGCCGTGGGTCAGCCGCCGCTGTCAGCACACCTGACTCCGGATCATGGAAGATCATCTGAGCACCACCGAAGATAGCGGTCCAACCTTCAACAATCCGCAGTCTGTGACCCAAGGATTCAAGCGCGGACAACACCTCGGGAGTAACACGATCCTCGATGGCAACCGAGAGTCCGCCTGAGGATCGAAATCGCGGTGCCTCGATAGCCTGTTGTGGAGTCATACCAAACACCAGCATATTGTGCACAATCTGTAACAACGATTGAGTCTGACTATCACCTCCGGGCGTACCCATGGTAAAAGCAAAACCTCCATCGGGATAAATCGCCATGAGTGGTGAGAGTGTATGATAGGGGCGCTTGCCCGGCGCCACCTCATTGGGATGACCGGACTGGAGTGAAAGCAGTGAACCACGATTGTGTAGCAGGATGCCCGTTTCTGAGTCGAGCAGTCCAGAACCGAAGCCGGCGAAATTACTCTGAATCCAGCTCACCGCGTTACCCCACTGATCCACCGCGGTCAGGTAAACGGTATCACCCGCATCTTCCCTGTCCTTATCACTGTTGGAAAATATTTCATCGCCGAAACCCGGCTCCACTGACTCTGCGGCCTGGTTTGCATCGACCAGTGCGGAACGCTCACGCAGGTAATCTGCATCGAGCAGTCGATTCACCGGCACCGCGGCAAGCTCAGGATCAGCAACCCAGCGATCGCGATCTGCAAAGGCCAGTTTCTTCAACTCGATTAGTGTGTGCAAATACTCAGCAGTATTATGCCCGAGTGACTCGATCGGGTGCGACTTCGCCATTTCCATCAGGGCGAGTTGGGCCACCCCCTGAGTATTGGGTGGCATGACAAGAAACGTGTGCCCGAGATAATCACCGCGAAGCGGCTCCACCCAGGTGGAGGTGTGATTAACGAAGTCATTGGCCCGCAGATGACCACCCTGCTCGGTGACAAATGCCGCCAGTTGCCGTGCAATCGCACCATCGTAGTAAGCCGCCTTTCCCTCGCGCGCAATAGTATCGAGCGATGCGGCCAGCGCTTCGTTTTTAAGTAATGTCCCAACCTCAGGCGCCGAGCCATTGGGCAAATACAGATTGCGCCCGGCCTGGTTCAGTGAGCGCCCCTGTTCTTCAAAATCCATTGCCAGCCGGGTCGAAACTGGAAAGCCGTTCTTCGCATAATCGATTGCTGGAGCAAGCAGAGACTGAAAATCCATCGTGCCGAATCGTTCATGAGCATCTTCCCAGCCAGCAACGGCGCCGGGTACGCTCACCGAGAGGGCGCCTGATCCAGGAATTCGATCCACACCTGCCGCCATAAAAAATTCAGGTGTTGCCGCTGCGCCGGCTCTGCCACTGGCATTCAGCGCCGTGATTTCCCCACTCTCGCCATCATAAAAAATACCGAAGGCGTCGCCACCAATGCCGTTCATATGGGGTCGAACGACAGCCAGAACCCCGGCCATGGCGATGATGGCATCGGTCGCATTGCCGCCTTCCTGCAATACCCGCAAGCCCGCCTGGGTCGCCAATGGATGATCGGAAGAAACAGCACCCTTCATTCCTCTCACATCGGGCCGGTTCTGAGGCGCATAGGAGGTTGTTGAAACAACAGTCGGCGAGTTTTCGACGGCCTGCTGTTCAGGCGCACAGGCTACTGATAGTGCGGCAACAAATGTAAGTGCAAGCCTGCTTGTGAACCGGCGCATCAAAGGCGTCGATATAGGATTCTGAGAAAACCTGTCAGCGGTTATGGTAATGCTCATACAAATACCCTCGATACTATTTTAGTGCTGAGTATAGAATAATTTGTACTGAACGTCCGTTTTAAATAACTGGCATATTTCTGGTTTGAACTTCTTCCTGATGAATTGGCCTTCTTAAAGTGTGGGGTTTTCGAAGAGCTCTTTCTCGAGCCGTAACTGCGCTGCGCGGGCGCACCCCTGCATCACCTGGAAGTAGCGCTGCACCCACTCTGCGCCGACTTCGTACGGATGTGGACCGTCCCCACGACCTGCCAGCATCTTGTTCCGGTTAACTGCATTGTCGAATTCCGAGTGATTGGAAAGCAGCACAGAGGCAGCGACGGCCTCCGCTTGCTGCGCAATGTGCTGCTGGGCCTCGATATATATCTGAAAATTCTCGATTCCCGGATCTGGCGTATTGTTCACAAAGTTGAAAGCGGTGCCGCCGGAATACGCCACGCTCACTGGCCTGCCGTTATCGAAAACGGTAAACGTATAGGACAGCGTACCGGGCGTGTGACCCGGGGTTTCCCACAGCGAAACAATGGTGTCACCCAGGATAAGTTGCATCCCATCGGTTGCCACTATCTCACGCTTTGGCGCCATGGTTGCATAACGGTTTGGGTAAGTTGTGACCAGGTCCCAGTCCGCAGCGCCCATGGCAACCTGGGCACCGTAGCGTTCCTGTAGAATCTGCGCGCCCCCGATATGGTCTCCATGGGCGTGAGAAATGATGACGTATTTGATGTCCGCCGGATTGAGGCCGAGCTTCTCCAATCCGCCGATGATCAATTCTTCGGAGTTATAGGGGAAGATCGTATCAATAATAATAATGCCGTCGCTTGTGGTCAGCGCCCAGGATGTGTGCACCTTGCCGCCGACGAAATAAAGATTGTCATAGACTTTGGCGGGCTCAGCGTACCAGACCTCGCGCGCCGGGATGGTGTCAGGGTCTCTTACATATCTTGGCAGGTTATCGCTGGTGTTTACCCCACCACTGGCCGGCAGCAGACAAATCCGATTGAGTGTGCCAAGAAATTCAAAACCAGCCGCCCGCTTGGCCGAGCGCAAGGCAGCTTCAATCTCAGCATCGAAATTCCTCGGCACTACAACGTCCTGAGCGAAGCTGCGAGTTAGCGTCGACCCGGCTATGATCGTAAGTAATGCAATGAATCGTACGCTGTGAAAATTCAAAATGTTTCTCCCTTTTTATTCTTGTTCGACTGCAGCATTATGTAGCCGCGAAAACCCCTTTGATTGTTGACTCAATCCACCACTCGCTGACGCAGCACCTCGAAGAAGTTTAAAACCACCTGAATTTCGTCGACCCGATAGCGCTCACTCGCATCAGCGACCTGCGCTCCATCCATAGTAGTTGCGATGAACCCACCCTCTTCTAGAACGTCGAAACTCCTTGTCGGATTAAGATTCATGTAAGGCCAGGGATCGATGAGCAGCCGTGCGGGTGATGGCCTCCCCTCGGTTATATCCACCACCATCAGGACCACAGTTTGAAGAATTAGACTACCCTGTCGAAAGTAGAGCTGTGTGCCGTCGCGCGACCACGCGGGAGCAGCACTACCGTTGCCGGAGATCAAAGCCGCAGTCCCCGGACCGGGATAGGGGCGAATGTACACCTCATTCCCTCTCGAACTTCCAGCAGTATAAGCAAGCCACTTGCCATCCGGCGAAAAAGTGGCATGGGACTCAAATACCTCTGAGGTGAAAAAGGGTGCGGGCTCGCCATCGGGTGGTAGCATCCATATATCACCGCCCTGCATGTAAGCTATGACCCCATCGGATGACCACGACATCATGGACTGAAACTGGTCTGAAGGTGCCAGGCGTTCCGGCTGCTCACCGCTGCCGTCCGCCGGCATACGATAAATGTTATTAACACCGTCTTCACGGTTTGTACTGAATGCGATGGATTCACCATCCGGACTCCAACTCAAAAACGTACTGCGGTAGCCGCCGGTGATCAGCTGCTGAGTGGTGTCGCGAGCAAAGTCATGCACATAGATGTTAGCCCTGCGTCCTTGGACGTCCACGAACGCAAGTCGATCGCCCCCGGGGGACAACCTCATATAGTAGAAGCTGAAATTTGCAAGAGAAACTGAATCGAGAGGTTCCGCTCCACCCTCAGGCGTCACACGCATCAACGTCCCCGCTTGAATTGGAAATACACCACCGCGCACATACGCCAGATGCCCAGACGAGGACACGGCCAGCTGTGCGGCACCTGTATCGAAATTAACGTTTGGCATGCCGAGGGATTGCATCACGTCTTCCTCTATAAGCACCGGGTCGCCTTCTTTTACAAGCTGGTCTGGATCGAAGCCGACTGCCATGAGTGCCCCCTGACGCATAAACAGCAGATGGCCAGTCTCTGCCACATAATGTGGATTCATCGCGTTGGTCAGCAGGGTGGTCTGAGTCCTGGTGGCAAGTCAGTCCGGGAAGAGGCCCAGGTCATTATTCGCAAGGGTGAGAATGTACGCTTTCATCTGAGCAACGACACCATGATGCACCATCCTCTGCATCTGCATGGCCACTTCTTTCGTGTCATTAACCAGCACGGCGCAAGGAGCCCGCTAAAGCATACGGTAAACATACCGCCTATGGGCCATGTGATGATCGAGTTCGATGCATCTGCGGAAGAGGACTGGTTGTTTCATTGTCACAATCAGTACCACATGAAGACTGGTATGGCCAGGGTGGTGAGTTATGAAGAGAGCTCTTTGTTTACTCAAGACACCAGTAGATTGATGCAACCCGCGAATCGATGGTTCAGGATCGATGAATTTCACCTCATGAGCCAGTTCATGGATTATGAATTCACCCTCTCCGACGAGCGTCACTCCTTCGATTTTGAGCTGGATGCCGACGTGGTTGATAGTTATGAAGTGCACCTCCTGTACAACTATCATTTCAGCCGATTTGTGTCCGGATTTGCAGGCATGGAAACCAGGGAACATCACCATGACAGCAGCCATGATATCGCGATCGCCGGGCTGAATATCACCTTACCGTTTCTGATCGACAGCGGATGGCGCGTCGATGACCACGGCGATTTTCGATTGGAGTTGCAGTCCGAAATGGATCTAACCAAGAACTTCGGTTTCGACTGGCGTTGGAACACCGATAATGAGCGCCGCTACGGATTCAATTACCGCTTGAGCAACCGTTTTGCAATTACCGTGCACAGGGATACGGAGTATGGAAACGGCATAGGCCTGCAGTTTTTCTTTTAGGCCGGCAGCAATGCCTCAAAGTAGGAGGGTACGGTTTCCGTGGCCCGCCCACGCTGAGAAGCCAGAGACTTAAGTGGGGAATAAGGAATGAAGCTACTCGCTGTACTGCTCTTCGGGGCAGTACAGACATCGACTCAAAGAGCCGTTTTACTCCACGCTTTCCAGCAGTGGAAACACAATCTCCTGATCTATTTGAATGCGGTTGAAATCCAGATCGGGATTGTATTGGCGTAGTAACCAGATTGGTGTGTTATAGCGGGTTCGTGCGATTGAGCCGATGTTGTCATTTTCAGCGACTTTGTATTGTTCCACATCCTGAATGCGATACCGGCTGAAGAATTCCTGTTGCAGATTGGAATGAAACTCGCGCCGTTTCAATTCGAATTCGGCAATATTGACTCGCGAGAAATCGAGAGACAGTCGGTTGCCTATAATGACCGGAGTACTGAAACTCATATTATTCAACCTGCGTAGATCCCATGCGCGAATTTCCAGCCAGTCGGCATAATGACCGAGAGTCTCCAAGGCCTGAATCTCGACAGAATTATTTGCCGCCACCGAATAATCCGAAGGATCCGCTGACAGAGCTTCCGCTAGCTCGGCATTACTCTGCGACACATCAAACACCGGATCGACGGCAACGGCTTGTTCATCGTCCTCTGAAACCGGCGTCTCGAGTTGCTGATCGTCAGGTAAAACTGCCGCCGGCGGCAGCCTCACTTCGTTCAGTGCAAGTTGTACCGGTTCAGGCTCGGGCTCTGACACTGGCTCGGGTTCAGCTATTGTAGCGGGAGCCTCAGTTGGGGTAGTTGCAGTTGCGGCTGAACCGGTACCAGCCACCTCAATGACGGCTTCCGGCTGCGTTTCATTCTCTGCCTCCGCGAACTGCACCTGCACCGGTGGAACCGGTTCATTGGCTGCGTTGATGACGGCTAACTCGGTGGTGGGAGTTTCAAAACCTGGTAGCGTAACCTCCTGCCCGGGATAAATTCTATGGCGATCCTGTATTCCGTTGAGGCTTAATAATTCAGTCTCCTCGATACTAAAACGAGTCGCAATCAAGGAAACCGTATCACCGCGGCGTACAGTGTAAATACCGTCACTCGGGGGTGGCTGTGGCGTGCCAAGCGGGAGTCGTGGCAGTTCGTCATTATCCTGCGGCAGCAATAGACGCTGCCCGATGCTGATCCGGTTCCGGCTTGCCAGTTGATTGAGCGTAACCAGTCTGCCGACCGTGGTGTCAAACCGCCTGGCTATCACCGACAGACTGTCGCCACGTTCTACAATGTATGCGATGTCAGGTGTCTGTACTGGAAATTTAAAATCGGCTGGTATCTGGGCGAGCAACTGGTCTGGATTGGCGACAGCTCCGCGCCGCACCTTGATCGTGAAACTTTCTGGAATGCGTTTATTGCCCTCCCATACCACCGGCCTGAGCGCACGATTATCCGCCTGCAACTGCTCCAGACTGATGCCGATCGAGCGGGCAAAGACCTCTGCATCGATATAGGAATCTGTAACGACCTCCACAAAATCCGGTGTCGGATTAAAGCGCACATCGCCGAAGAAGCGTTGCGCATTGTTCTCAACTTCCAAAACCGCAAGAAACTGGGGGTAGAAATTACGCGAGGCAAAACCGTAAGCCCGGCCCCGGTAATTGGCAATAATAGTGGCGATATCGCGTGTACCGGTTTCCCTGACTGCCCGGGCAATGCCACCTACACCATGATTGTACGCATTAAGTGCCAGTGGCCAGGTTCCAAGCACGCTGTAATTGTACTCCAGCAGGCTCATCGCGGCGTTGGTAGCGGTATACGGGTCCATACGTTCATCGACTATGTGGTCTATGCGCATGAACCGCTGTCCCGTTGCTCTGCCGAATTGCCACATGCCTGCCGCCGAAGCACTGGATAACGCACCGGGATTGAACGAGGATTCAACATGGGGTAATACACCCAGTTCAAGCGGCAGGTTCTTCTCTCTTACCACCTGGTTGATATGCTGCCGGTAGGCACCGGAGCGCTGCAGACCGCCTAGAAACCGATCGGACTGGCCTAACTGCCAGCGTACATTATTGGCAGCATTGTTAAGTGTCTGGTTGCTGACATCCGCCGGCCACAAGTCGAGGATTTCCTTCTGATCACTGGTTAAATTACTACGCCTGCCAGAGCCCAGAATTCTGAGATCTTGCTGGATGCGCTCACGGGTATTTTCGATCCCCCTCCGATTCCGCGGCAGGGCAGTGTAGATGACGGACAGATTCTGAGAATCGTGCAGAAAACCGCTTTGAGTATCTACTTCGGTATAAACCCTGACCCAAAAACCGATGGCCGGTTCCAGCTCGGCTGGACGGGGAAACAACTCGCTGTTCTGTGCCTGTAGTTGTGTGGCAACAGTCAGGGAAGATGCAAGGAATATCAGTTGCAACAGGCTGGGAAGTGGAATGAGCCGAGATATTCGATTGGCTGACTTACTGCTGGCGGACATAAAAAAGTAGTTCCTGGAATAATCTTATGTAGCACGGCTTATTCGCCACGCCGGTCTAAATTCAGCAGTGACAGAACATAACACATGCCGCGTGCCGTCTGACAATGATTTATCGAATTTCTGCTTCTTTGTGATTGTATCGCCTTAAAAAAGTTCAACTTTACTATTAACAATACCCCCGGAACAGGCAATGGTGTGGGCTATAACAGAAAAAGGGGTGTTGTTTCAAAAAATCGCCAAACACCTGGCGGAATGACCCGTTGGGCAGTACCAACACGCGGATCAGGGCGTGCTATCCAACTCAACCCCTTCCTTAACCGGGATCATCAGATCTTCCCTGGTGACGTTCATATAGATGATGACATTGCTGGCCACGTAAATGGAAGAGTAAGTACCCACAATCACGCCGATTATCAAGGCGAGGGCGAAGCCCTGGGTGGACTCACTGCCGATAAACAGTATGGAAAACAGCACCAGCAAGGTTGTAAAGGATGTTACCAGCGTGCGGCCAAGCACCTGATTGAGGGAAGCATTAACCATTTCTATCGGGGTTCCTTTGCGCATGCGGCGGAAATTTTCCCTGATCCGGTCCGAAACTACGATGGTATCGTTAAGGGAATAGCCAATTATTGCCAATAGGGCCGCCAAGGTGTTCAGATCGAATTCCATCCGGAAGATGGAAAAAATGCCCAGCGTGATAATAACATCATGGGCCAGGGCTGCTACTGCCCCCACCGAGAATTTGAATTGAAAACGCACGGCGATATACAACATGATCATGCCCAGGGCCACCAGTATCCCCAGGCCACCCTGTTCAGCCAACTCAGCACCCACCTTTTCACTGACGTAGTCAGATCCCAATAAGGTGATTTCACTGTTACTGGCACCGCGCAAAACAGTCGCAATGGTCTCGCCCACTTCTGCAGCCTGGGTCGCCTGATCCCCCACTGCCACATTCTCCTCTACCGGCAAGATGATTCTGATTTCCTGAGCGGAGCCGAAGGAAACCACTACGGCATCATCGTAGCCATTGTCTTGCAGGGTAGTGTTTACATCGTCGATAACAACTACATCGGCATAGACGAGTCGTATCGAGGTACCGCTGGTGAAATCCAGCCCAAATTGCAGTGAATTTATCGCTAATGAAATCAATGAAGCAAGTACCAGCAGCGCCGAACAAATCGCAGCAATTTTGCGCACGCCCATGAAATCGATTTGCCGGTTTTCAAACATTACTACTTCCTGAGTTCATTAAAATATTTCAGTTGGCTACAGCCTGACTGTTGATCTTGCCACCAATGGACAGCGTTTTTATATCTTTTCCTCCATAAATCAAATTAACCAGGGCCCGGGTTCCCACAATGGCGGTGAACATGGAAGTCATGATGCCGATCATCAGGGTAACCGAGAATCCCTTGACCGGTCCCGAGCCAATAATAAATAGTACTGCTGCCACCAGAAAGGTAGTGATGTTGGCATCGATAATGGTAGTAAAAGCCCGGTCATAACCGGAATCGATTGCCATTTGTGGCGACAGGCCATTAGCCAGCTCTTCCCTTATACGGGTAAATATCAACACATTGGCATCCACCGCCATGCCTACGGTGAGTACGATACCCACAATGCCCGGCAGGGTAAGCGTAGCGGGAACAATAGAAGACATCACGGCAAAGATCAGCAGGATATTCATGATCAGCGCCGCATTAGCAGCTAGACCAAATACCCGGTAATAGGCAAACATAAACAGGATTACCAGCCCCGCAGCAACCTGCACGCCCAAAATGCCTCTATCCAGATTCTCCTGCCCCATAGTCGGTCCGATTACCGATTGCTCTACTATCGTCATGGGTGCGGCTAGAGAGCCGGAGCTGATTAGCAGCGAGAGATCGTTGGCTTCCCGGGCACTCAGGCCGGTGATAACGAAGGTACGTGGCAGTGCAGTTTGAATTCGGGCATGGCTGATAAGCCGCTTCTCTTCATAGAATTCCACTTCGTTAACTTCCTCACCGTCTTCATTAAGGAAGCTGTTAGTTCGCGACTTGGTTTCAATTAGCAGGATATCCATCATGCGCCCCACATTGTCTCGGGTCACACGATTGATCTGATTGCCACCCTGGGCATCGAGGTTGATCTGTACCTGGGGAAGTCCATACTGATCCAGAGTAGAGCGTACGCTGCTGATGCGATCTCCCTGTAGAATCACATCATCGTCTACATTGACAATAATGGTTCCATCGGGAGTAACCTGCTCATAAGTTACGAAGGTCGTGCTGGGCGCTCCGAGTGCAGACTCCAGATGGAATTCGAGAGTAGCGATGCGCTGCAAGATTCTGATGGCCTGGGCCGGATCCTGCATGCCGGGCAGTTCTACTACAATACGATCGGCACCCTGCTGCTGCACTGTCGGTTCGGCAACTCCCAGCGCATCGACGCGATTTGACAAGGTAGTGCGATTCGCCTGCAGTGTCTCTCTTTGTATCTGTAACGCAGTCGCTTCGGTCAATATCATATCCAGAATAAAGTCGTTGCCTTCTTCGCGATTCTGGAACTGCAGTTCTGGAAAAGAGTCGAATAATTCGGAACGTGCATCGGAGCGAATATCGTTGCTGGCGAAGCGAACCTCAATATTGGACGTATCGATTAGTTCCAGGCCCCGTGAACGAATCCTTGCCCCGCGTAATATGGAGCGCACGTTGCTCAGATTATCTTCCATGCGACGTTCTCTGGCAGCTTCTAGATCCACTTCCATCATGAAGTGAACACCACCTTGCAGGTCCAGACCCAGATTCATTTGTCCCGCGCCGATAGCCCGCATCCAGGCGGGAGTTGTAGGTGCCAGGTTCAGGGCGACAATAAAATCGTCGCTTAAAGACTGCTCCACTGCATTTTTTGCCAGTAGCTGATCATCCAGGCTGTTGAGCCGGACCAATGCGGCGGAGCCATCCGTTGTCTCACCAAAAAATCCCACCTGTGCCGCTTCCAGAGCATTGGTGATTATTGCCAGGTCCCCCTCAGAAACGGACAGGTTTTCATTAGTAATCTGAATTGCCGGATCATCGGGATAGAGGTTTGGAATTGAATACAGAAATCCCAGCAACACAACGACAAGAATGAGAATATTTTTCCACGCCGGGTAATGATTTAACATGGTGTTTTCCATTGTGCTGGCCAGCTTGTCGCCAGTAGCCAGCCAAAATAATCAAAATCAGATCTGGTTTATGGTTCCCTTCGGCAAGGCGGCAGCTACCGAAGACTTTTGTATTTTAAGTTCGACGCCCTCGGCAACCTTCATTGCAAGATAGTTATCGCTGACTTTCGTCACCTTACCGAGCAAGCCACCTGATGTCATAACCTCATCGCCCTTGGAGATACTGTCAATTAACTCACTGTGCTCCTTGGCTCTTTTCGATTGGGGGCGCCAGAGGATGAAATAGAACATCGCAAATATGCCCCCGATAAAGATGAAATTCCAGCTTGCGTTGGGTTGTGCCAGAGTTTCCTGTGCGTAGGCGGTACTAAAAAATAGATTCATGGATGATTCTCTTGTGATTCCAACTGTTGTATATGCTCACTGCATCTCGGATGCAAAGATCTGCTGACAACTACTATATATACTGAACTGATATTGTTGGGTTTATTCAGTTAAATTCAAGCTTCGGCGGCTATATTCCCCTGATTCTTAAGGAAATCGGCGCTAAAGGCGGTCAATCTACCCTGTTCTATAGCCAGACGCAAACCGGCCATAAGCACTTGATAAAAATGTAAATTGTGGATGGTATTAAGCTGTGCACCCAGCATTTCCCGGCATTTATCCAGATGATGCAGATAGGATCGGCTGAAGTTCTGGCAGGTGTAGCAGTCGCAGTTTTCATCCAGCGGTGCCGTATCTTGTCGATAGCGTGAATTTCGCAGCCGTAACAGGCCGTTAGAGGTGAAGAGGTAGGCATTTCTGGCATTGCGGGCCGGCATGACACAGTCGAACATATCGATGCCCAACGCGACAGCATGAACAATGTCTTCCGGCGTGCCCACACCCATCAGGTAGCGCGGTCTGGTCGCTGGCATCTGGCACAAGATATGCTCGACCACTGCAACCATTTCCTCTTTTGGCTCACCCACCGAGAGACCTCCAATTGCATACCCATCGAAGTTCAACTCGAGCAAAGTTTGCAGGGAGTCTTCGCGCAGATTGAGATACATACCCCCCTGCACTATGCCAAACAGGGCAGCGCTGTGTTGCCCGTGAGCGGCCTTGCAGCGCCCGGCCCAGCGCATCGATAGCTCCATCGACTCACGTGCCTGTTGTTCAGATACCGGATAAGGCGTGCACTCATCGAATACCATGATGACGTCTGCTCCCAACTGCTGCTGTATCGAGATTGCCGATTCGGGTTCCAGGAAGATTTCTGCCCCGTCTACAGGTGATTGAAATTTAACCCCTTGCTCGGATATTTTGCGCGTCTGGCCGAGACTGAATACCTGGAATCCACCGGAGTCGGTCAGGATGGGCCCTGACCAGCCAATGAAATCGTGTAGATCTCCGTGCTGCTGAATTGTCTCAATACCGGGGCGCAACATGAGGTGGAAGGTATTACCGAGAATGATTTCCGCACCCGTGGCCACTATTTGTTCCGGACTGAGTCCCTTCACCGTGCCATAGGTGCCAACGGGCATGAAGGCGGGCGTTTCAACCTGCCCGCGCGGAAACTGTAACTGCCCCCTGCGCGCCTTGCCATCCCCAGCAGAAATATCGAAATGCATGTGACAGTTTGAAGACATCGTGTTTTTAGTAGTTTGGTGGCTCATTTGGTGGTTTTGTTAAAGGCCTGGTTGGGGCTTGATAGAAGGCCTGGGTGGCGGCTTTTTAGTGCTCCCTTGTTGCGCGAAATTCGATATCCGGCCAGCGTTCTCCCATCAGATTCAAATTAACCCGCGTTGGTGCCAGGTAGGTCAGATAACCGCCACTATCGATAGCCAGGTTATCATGGGCCTTCTTGCGAAATTCGGCCAGTTTATCCGGCTGCTGCGAATCAACCCAACGGGCGGTATACACATTGACCGGCTCATAAATACAATCCACCTTGTACTCATCCCGCAGCCGAAATTCTACGACTTCAAACTGCAATACGCCGACCACGCCGACAATCAGGTCGTTGTTTTTAAGCGGCATGAAGACCTGGGTTGATCCCTCCTCAGACAATTGGGTAAGTCCTTTCTGCAGTTGTTTTAGTTTCAGCGGATCTTTAAGCCGGATGCGCTTGAACAGCTCCGGCGCAAAATGGGGAATCCCCTTGAATTTCAGTATCTCACCCGTGGTGAAGGTATCGCCAATCTGAATAGTCCCGTGGTTGTGCAGTCCGATTATGTCGCCGGAAACAGCGCCATCGGCCTGGGATCGATCACCGGCCAGGAAAGTCACCGCATCAGCCACCTTTACATCCTTGCCAATCCGGGTATGGTGCATTTTCATGCCCTTCTGATATTCACCGGAGCAAATACGCATAAAGGCGATTCTATCCCGGTGGCGAGGATCCATATTCGCCTGAATCTTAAAAACAAAGCCGCTGAATTTTTCCTCATTGGCTTCCACCGCCCTGGAATCTGCAATTCGGCTCAGCGGTGCCGGCGCCCATTCGACAAAATCCTCCAGCATCTCCCGCACACTGAAATTCCCCAGTGCGGTGCCGAAATAGACCGGTGTTAAGCGACCGGCCAGATATTCATTGAGACTGAACTCATGGCTGGCGCCTTTGACTAACTCAATTTCATCCACATAGTCTGTGGCATATTCACCCAGTAGCTGCCGGGCCTCCTCACTTTCCAGCCCCTTGATGCGCACATCATCCGGTATCTGGCTAGCCTGCCCGGGCTGGTAAACATGTATTGTGTCGGTATAGAGATTGTAAACTCCCTTAAAATGTTTACCCATGCCCAACGGCCAGTTAATCGGCGCACACTGGATCTGTAAGACTGTCTCAATTTCATCCAGAATATCGATTGGATTCAGCGTGTCTCGATCGAGTTTATTAACAAAAGTAAATATTGGCGTATCGCGTAAGCGGCAGACATCCATCAACTTTATTGTGCGTGCCTCAACTCCCTTGGCACCGTCTACGATCATCAGAGCAGAGTCCACTGCGGTCAGCACCCGGTAAGTATCTTCGGAGAAATCTTCATGGCCCGGTGTGTCGAGCAGGTTGACCATTTTTCCCTTGTAGGGAAACTGCATCACCGATGAAGTCACCGATATGCCGCGCTGCTTTTCCATGGCCATCCAGTCAGAGGTGGCATGTCGGTCAGATTTCCGGGCTTTGACCGTGCCAGCTATCTGTATCAGATTGCCAAACAGCAACAGCTTCTCGGTTATCGTGGTTTTGCCAGCGTCCGGGTGAGAAATGATAGCAAACGTACGTCGCTTTTTAATTCCATTGTCAAAACTGCTATCACTCATATCACTACAATCCTGGTTTGTATTTAAATTAGTACTTGTTCATGAACACCCTTGCGGGGCCAAAAAGCGCGTTATTCTACCGAATATCGTATGCACTATAAATTACTGTTAAGAACGCCTTTCAACTCATCCAATTGCTGCTGGTAAACTTTTGGCTTGTCCTCTTTAAACTTCTCCAGATTCTCGAGTTTCCATTTTACCGACGGGTAGTCCTGTAAATCATAAATCGACCAGTCTGCTGCCAGGTGATTCAGGCTTAGCAAAAACGCCTTATCGTTTTCATCCAAACTCGCCGTTATCGTTTCAATGAGTCTGAGCCTTGTGGCCTCATAATCGGCGTAACCAAAATCCAGGGCACTCATGCCTTCGAACTGATTTTCAAACGCTGAGCGCTGATCAAGCAAATTCGGTGCAAGCATTTCATGGGTTGGTCGACTACTGCCGACCAATCCAAACATAAAACCGCGCTTTATCTCTTCAGTAAAACCCTCGTTTTCCAACAGGAGCTTTACATCAAATAAATCTCTTGGATGCTGCCTGTCCAAAGCAGCACATAACTTACCGCCGTAAAGCTGTGACATCGGCACAACCGGCATCACGCAAAAGGCATCAAACTGCTCCTGTGCTGTTTCACAAAGCTCGGCTTTGAAAACCTCACCCAGCAAGCCACGGCTGACCATATTGACTTCGATTTTAATGAGTATTCCTGCATCAACTATCTGCAGTTTGCATACCTGCTCTTTGTGCTGCACTCCTATCGATGGGCGAAGTCCTTCGATGCGTTCCCCGATGCGAACGAGCGCCGCATTGATTGCATCCAGTGTTTCAGTCCGCTCGGCTATCTCGACGTAAGTCAGGTCAATGTCTACCGATAGCCTCGGCATATCACGTACAAACAGATTAATCGCTGTGCCGCCATGCATAGCGAAACAATCTTCTTTGGCGACTTCTGGTAGTACATTTAATAGAAGCCTGACCTGCTTTTTGTAGGCTTCGTTCATACTGCTGCCGCCAGCTCCCTGGGAACGGTTATCTGGTATTTCGAGACGTAAACGCCGTCACTTACGATGCTGCGCTTGCCTGAGCCCAGATCGACCTTATCCAGATTGACAAACTTAAGCCATTCATGGTCCGCCTTATTCACCATGTATAAAAACAGGCGCTTTACCTTCACCGACGTACAGCCTTCCAATAACGTTTGTACTGCAGCTGGTCGCAAGTTATTCAGGCCTTCCATCAGTTCGAATACTTCCAGGAGCGGCTGCAACTTGGGAGCTAGATACAAGCACTCCATCACTGCGCGTGCCGGGCTTGAGACTTTCACCTTGAAGCTTTTATGCTCGATTTCAACCAGTCCAAGCTCAGGCGCTAAAAAGGACGTATGCTTGCAATCGATGCTTACACCCCAATCCCGCTTCTTAAACCAAAGTGGCAAGTTACCCTCCTTGCCGCCAAAGAGCTGTACCTTCCTGGTAGCCAGTTCCAGATAATGGGCTTTACCCTGCATCGACAGCGCGGTTTTTCCGGCTGGATGCACGGATAGGCCAAGCTGCGATTGCAGCGCATACAGACCGCCCAGGTAGTCCACCTGATCGCCGTGGCGGATCAGAGCACCTGTACCGATGGAATCAAACCACTGGCTTTTTTTGTACCGTTTTTGCAGATCAAGGCTATACCCCTGCTCTGCCAACCATGCCGAAGAAAGCACTATTCCCGCAGGCTGAGTGCTAAGCAAAGTGTTTAATTTCGATTCTCTTTCGGTACTCATAGTACCAATTTACATTAATATTTAAACTTGATCAATAAAAAAGTTTAAAATATCTTGTTTTTAGGTATTTTTAGTACCTAAATAATAGAAAATATAAACCAAAAGCATAAACCAAAAGTATAAACTAAAAAAGGATAATCCAAATTGGGCAAAGCACAATAACCGAAAAACGGATAAAGCGGCGGTAGTGCCGCCAATCCTGTTATTCGCCCCTGTGATTGTATAACACCAGAACCAATCCAATGCCTGTCTGTTATCAATTGACTTTAGCCTTTGGCTGTCGTGCTTCTTGAAATACAATGGGCGACCAACAATCCAGGACACACGAGAGGGGCAAGTGGATTTTACCTTAACTGAAGAACAACGCGCATTGCAGGACTCGGTTCGACAATTCGCCGAAAAAGAACTCCCGGATATCGCCAGGGAAATCGAAACGAACGACGAACCACCCTCCATAGAGCTGAGAAAACGCTATGCTGAACTGGGTTATCTGGGGGTAAACCTGGATACCCAATATGGTGGTGCAGGCCTTTCCCATTTCGATGCGGTGTTGGTATTGGAGGAAATCGCGAAAATTTCCATCGCCGTGGCATTTCCTGTATTCGAATCCTGCTTCGGTCCCTGCCTGGCTGTGGCCCACTTTGGCAGCGAGCAACTGAAAGAAAAAATATTGCCACAGGTCTGCTCAGGCGACGTCGTGGTCGCTGTGTCCATGTCAGAACCGAATGCCGGATCTGCCCTGACCGACCTGAAAACGCAGGCGCGGATTGAGGGGGATCGCGTTATCCTCAACGGCAGCAAGCGCTGGTGTTCCGGTGCCGGTCACTCTGAAGCCTATATTGTTTATTGCAGAATGTCCGATGCCCCCGGTGCCAAGGCCATAGGCGCGGTACTGGTTCCAAAAGAGAGTGCCGGTTTTACCTTTGGAAAAAGAGACCACCACATGGGTTTTCGCGGCATCTATAGTGCGGATATGTACCTGGATAATGTCGAGGTCCCGGCGGAAAACATTCTTGTCCCTGCCGGTGGCTTTGGCAAACTGATGGATGCATTCGATCTGGAGCGCTGCGGCAATACCACCATGTCACTGGCCATCGCACAGTCAGCCTTCGAATATGTTTTAAATTACACTCAGGAGCGACTGCAATTTGGCAAACCGCTGGTGGATTTTCAGGCGGTGCAATTGCAATTGGCAGAAATGAAAATGCAAGTGGAGGCTTCGCGTCTGTTGTTATATCGGGCTGTGATTAATGCCCAGCGTGGCTTGCCCTCTATTGCAGAGAGCTCGGTGGCAAAATGTTTTGCCAATGAAACGGTAAGAGAAGTAACCGGCAAGGCGATGCAGCTAATGGGTGGCTATGGCTATTCAAAGGAATTTCCGCTCGAACAGAAACTTCGGGACGCCTGGGGCTGGGGAATTGCCGGCGGTGCGATCGATATTCAGAAAATGAATATTACCTCGGCCCTGATCGGCAGACGCTTCAATCAAAGAAATTAGGTGGGATGCCGGAGAAACCCCAGTGAATCGTAGAAATGAAAATCAACCCCAGGTGGCGGATCAATTCGAAGTGGAACTGCACTGGAAAAGTGCCGCTGAAATGTTACCAGGACGGAGTTACTTGCTGCAGACCGCAGCTTCAACCACTACCGCAACCATCACCAAACTGAAGTACAAGATCGAAGCCGGGAAAAACCTGCATATAGCCATCAATACACTGCACGCAAACGAAACCGGTGTCTGTAATATTTCGCTGTCTGACGAGATAGCGTTTGACAGCTACCAGGACAACCCCTCTTCGGGATGTTTCACGCTTTTAGATAAAACAACCCAGGCCCTGGTGGCCGATGGCAAAATCCACCACAGTCTGCGCCGTGCTACCAACATCCACTGGCAGGCACTGGCTATCGACAAGCAGACCCGGGCAGCGCTGAAGAAACAACGCCCGTGTGTGCTCTGGTTGACGGGCTTGTCTGCTGCCGGCAAATCCACTATTGCTAACCTGATCGAGAAGAACCTGGTTTCCACAGGCAAACATTCTTACCTGTTAGATGGGGATAATGTGCGTCATGGCCTGAACCGCGATCTGGGTTTTACCGACGCCGATCGCGTGGAAAATATCCGCCGGGTAGCCGAGACAGCAAAACTGATGGTAGATGCCGGTCTCATTGTTATTACCAGCTTCATATCGCCATTCCGTTCCGAGCGGGAAATGGCCAGGGGATTATTTGAAGAACAGGAATTCATCGAGGTTTTTATCGATGCACCGTTGACGATCTGTGAGCAGCGCGATCCGAAAGGGCTCTATAAGAAAGCGAGGCGAGGGCAGATAAAGAACTTTACCGGTTTTGATAGCCCCTATGAAAAGCCGGAAAATCCCGAGCTCCACATCGATACGGCCGCACTAAGTGCCCAGGAGGCAGCGGATCAAATTATTAGCTATTTAACAGGGAGCAGAAACGACTAACAGGCCGGGAAATTTCGGCTAATGCAGGACAACACCGTCTGGCTTTGCCGAGCTATCGGCGAACTCAGGATGCAGGATATCGGGGCGCTTGACCAGGAGTAAATCATGGCGGCTCAACCGATCCTGAGCATGGGCCGAACGTGTGTCAATATCATCCATCAGTACGCAAACAACATCATCTTCATCAACATCTACCACGACGCAAGGCTTGAATCCCTCAATGGTGTTCAGGGCGGCATGGGTTCCCACCTCACAGCTGTGTGATGGGAAAAAGTCTCCTGTTTGCTTTAACAGGCCATAGGAGGTAAATGCCACACCAAAACCTGCTGCTGCAACGACATGAATAATTTCAATAATCGCCGGATCAGTCAGGTCTACTTTCACAGTATCAGCCAAATGACCGGCTCTGGATTTCTGGCTGTGATTCACCAATTTCAGAAATAAACTGATGTCTTCCTGATTCCACTCCAGGGTTTCCTCATGCTCGGTGCGTGTATTGTCTACAGACAGACTGACTACGCTGGTCTCTATCGTGAGATCTTTAATATCAGTTTCCGGTGGACACGGCACAATCATGGAAACAGAGCAATAGCCTTCGCTGGTCTCTGCACTCAGGCGCCACAAAAATGGAATATCACCGCTTAGCTCAATCATAAATTCGTCACTATACGCAATCAGGCGCCAAGATAGCATATTTGGCCCGGTTGCAGAATCTTTAGAAGGGGATATCAAGGGCTAAATTGCGGTAAAACTGGTTAGGATCTTAGCCAGGTTTGCTAATAATTGATCAGAGGCTCCCTAAGCTATTGAGCAGCCACGGAATTAGAGGACATTGACAAGTTCTGTCTTTTTCCACAGATTCTGTGGATAAGTCGGTGCATAAATCCAAGTAAAATCGCTGTAAGCGTGACTTCACGGTATTCCTACACAAGTTGATCAAAAATTGATCAATTTAATATTTTCATATTTTTCAACAAGTTACATGTTTTTGAAGGATCGAACTAAAATAAAACCGGCTTTTTAAAGGGGTTTTATGCATGGTGAGTCGTTTTTGTGCATAAATTACCGACTAAAATTGATTTTCTGAATTCAGGAGTCTGTTTTAGCACTGTTTTTATTGGGGTTTTTCACCCTATAATACCGCTCGTTCTGCAAGGAATCTGGTCTAGGCAAGCCAGCCCGCATTATCTATGAGAATTAGCCGTTACCCCATCATATTAGGCGTGATCTCGCTGTTATCTGTCTCCGCCACCGGCCTGTTATGGGGCATAGTCAGAAAAACCCAGCTGGATGATTCCAGCCGCCAGCTAGTCCTAGATACCACACAAGTTATCTTCACCAATTGGGCAGCCGATTCACTGGTGGAAAATGCCCATAGCAGTTTTCAGGAAGTGATGAGCGTACAAACTCTGAGTTCTTATATCAGCAACGCCCAAAGTCTTGGATCACTGGACAGGATGGAATCTATCTCCGGTTCATCCGTGATGTCGCTGAATCCTTTCAGCAGCAGTCAAATCACCGCCAACTACGAAATTCAACTGACCTTCGGCGCTAACTCGGCAATGGTGATTTCTGATTTAATCTACGAGAATGACAGGTGGCAATTTACTGCATTCAGGATTCAGGCCGACCTGCTAACTCTTTGACCGACAGATTGGCGACCACATTGCAGAATGCCCAAGCTGCTGCGGGCCCACTTATTCGGCGACGACCATTAGCAATTGCTTATAATCGCTCAAGCCATCGAATATTTTGTGAATACCATCCTGTTTCAGTGTCCGCATGCCATCCTTTAGTGCCTGGGTGCGGATGTCATCCAGCTCGGCTTTTTTATAGATCAGGCTCTGTATCTCATGGGTACCTTCCAACAATTCGTGTATGCCGGTTCGGCCCCGATAACCTGTATCACCACACTCTTTACATCCTACCGCCCGATTGAGTGTAATGTCTTTCAAATCAAACCCAAGGTCCATAAACTGCTCACGGCCATAGCTGTCCACTAGGTGATCCAGTTCCTTCTGATCAGGTTTATAGGCCTCCTTACAACTGCCACACAGCGTGCGCATTAACCTTTGTGCCAACACCCCTAGTAATGCATCAGAAAAATTAACCGGGTCCAGGCCAAGATCCAGCAGTCGGGTGAGTGTCTCCGGTGCCGAATTTGTGTGCAACGTGGAAAGTACCAGGTGTCCCGTCAGCGAGGCCTCAATACCGATACTGGCTGTTTCATGATCACGCATCTCACCGATGAGGATCACATCGGGGTCGGCGCGCAGGAAAGCCCGCATTGCCGCAGCAAAGGTAAAGTCTATCTTGGGCATCATCTGCACCTGCTGCAGGCCCGGCTGGGTTATTTCCACCGGGTCTTCCGCTGTCCAGATTTTCCGCTCAGGTTTATTGATATAACCCAAAACGGCATGCAGGGTTGTTGTCTTACCCGATCCGGTGGGCCCCACAACTAGTAACAAACCATGCGGGTGAGCCGACATCTCCACAACTTTATCGAAATTTTTCGGTGCCAAATTCAATTTTTCCATTGGCATTGCACTGCCGGCTGCCAATAATCTGAGCACTGCACTCTCGCCCTGCACAGTAGGCACTGTGGCAACACGCAACTCAAGCTTCTTGCTGCGGATCTTAAGTTTACACTTGCCATCCTGAGGCAGGCGCCTCTCGGCAATATTAAGCCGGGAGATAACCTTGATTCGTGCGATTACGGCTTGTGTATGCTCCTTTGGTACTCTTAATAATTCACGGCAAATACCGTCCACGCGAATCCGTACTGTCCCCGGGGCACCATCCTTTCCCGGTTCAATATGAATATCGGATGCATCCAGCCGATCCGCTTCGGTGATGATCCGGTTGACCAGTTGAATAATTGCAGAGGTTGCTGCCAGGCCTTCGTCTTCTTCATCTTCCTTGTCAACTTCCACCATTCCCTGCTCATCCAGTGCGGAAAACACGTCGTCGAAACCAGCTTCCATATCGTCATCAGAATCGCCGCGAAGAAATTTCAGGATATGTTCCGGCAGACCAACCCGAAAAACATAGTTGCGCGCATTCAATACACCCTGAATCTCCATGATTCTCTGGTAATCACTGGGGTCGTCTATGAGTATGACCGCCTCATCTTTGTCTCCAGCCACGGGCAGCCACAGATTGCTGCGCAAATAACTGACACCGATATTCTCGAGTAAGTCCATAGGCAACTCATGCTCAGAGTCGTACTTCATATAGGGCACACGATAGTAGTATTCCAATGATTTGCCGATGGTGTCGTCTTCAATATTGAACTCTTCCATCAGTGTGCGAGTCACTGAACCTCCATAAAGTGAAGTCTTGTTTTGCAGGTCTTCCAACTCAGCAGCGGTAATTTTTTCTTTCTGGACCAGATAATCGAAGGGACCCTGCGTGCTTTGCAGGGCAGCACGGAATTGCTTCGCCAACATCTGACACACCATCATGGCATGCTTCAGGTCGATCTTGGTAAATTCGCGATCACCTTCAAAATTAATCAACTGCAGCACACCCAGTAGAATCTCGTCCTTGATAGGCAGTACTATCATCGACTTCACTTTCCAGCCTTTTGCTTCACTGAAGCGCTTGTCGAATTTCAACCTGGGGTGGATATCTATCAGTTCCTCCTCATTCAAGACATTTTTGACAACTAATGCGCGTTGGCTGAGTGCCACATAGCCGGCCAGGGAGGTAGGGCTGAAAGTAACACGAATTTCTATGGAATCATCATCAGGATCGCCACCTTTGATACTGGCGAGTATCTCTTTGCCGTTGTCCACGCTCTGGTAAATCGTGAACAGCCTTACCCTCAACAAATCAAGCAATTCCTGCTCGACCTGCTTCATTGCAATCTTGAGTTTCTTGCTGTACTTCAGTCGCTGATATATTTTCGATAGCTGAGTAACAAATGCATCCTGCTTACCAGATTTGGCCGACGCCTCTGGCTCTTCTATCTCGATTTCAACTTCGACTTCGGTAACTTCTGTCTCTGCCATAAACCAACACTCAATTTGTAAATATCAGGGGTGCTCTCTAAATATTCTGCCAACCTTAGGGCATCAGAACAACCATGGATGGATGCAAAGGCTCACTCGTAATTCTACGGGTAATTTGTCATCCCGGGGTAATATTTTTGGCTAATCTGTGGGAAAATTGCAAAATGCCAGCAATTTCAACCAACTTCAACCGATTTTTCTTCATTTTGCTGCTTCACCTCACATCTGTTGGGGTAGCTCAGGCGCAGTTGCCTGAATTGGACAGCCGAGCGACGCAATGGATTGAAGACAGGGTGTTTGAAAATGAATGCCGCTCTGACTATGCCTGTCTAACGAGCTGGAATGAGGGAGAGGGTTTTCCGTCTTTAGGAATCGGCCACTTTATCTGGTTCCAGGCGGGTCAGGCAGCAGAGTTTGTAGAAAGCTTTCCACAATTACTCGAATTTTACCAAGCGCAGGGTTATGCCATACCAGGCTGGATTGCTGCACTGCCTGAGAGGGACTCGCCCTGGAGAAGCAGGGCACATTTCTACCAGGAAATAGATTCTGCTGAAATGAATGATTTGCGTCAGTTTTTGTCGGATAGCAAATCAGTACAGGTGGAGTTTATTATTCAGCGTCTGTATGATTCGCTTCCCAAACTGCTTGCGGCTGCCGCCCCCGTGCAGCGGCAGCAAATCGAGTCGAGATTTTATGCGCTAGCTAATTCCTCTCCACCTTATGGTATCTATGCCCTGATCGACTACGTGCATTTCAAGGGAGAAGGCACTGCTGAAAATGAACGCTATCAGGGTCAGGGCTGGGGCTTATTGCAGGTATTGGAGCAGGTACTGGAGCAGATGAATGATGACCCTGAAGAGCCACTGGCTAGTTTTGTAGCGGCCGCTGAGCAGGTGCTGAGCCAGCGCGTTGACAACGCGCCGGCTGACTGGGATGAACAGCGGTGGCTGCGTGGCTGGACCAACAGACTGCAAACCTATCTGCCCGATTGATGTAGAGAACCGCAAATAGTGACTTACGAACGCCTGATCATAAGCAAGATGCACGGCTATACGCCCGGAGAACAACCGGATCAGGGTGGTATGGTAAAACTGAATACCAATGAAAATCCTTATCCTGCCAGTCCCCTGGTCGCTGAAGTTCTGGCCGCGGTTCAGCTTGAGGAACTCAGACGCTACCCCCCTCCCCTGGCCAGCTCTTTTCGCACTGAAGCAGCCAACTATCACGGGATAAGAGCTGAAAATATTATCCCAACCAATGGTGGCGACGAACTGTTGCGCCTGGCAATCACTACCTTTGCCAATAGTGGTGATACCATCGCAATCGCGCAGCCGAGCTATTCGCTCTATCCGGTTTTAGCGGAAGTACAGGGATGTCAGTTGCAACAAATTCCACTGGATGAAGACTGGTTGCTTGCCGGTGACTTCGTTGCTCAACTCAATGATGCCGATGCAAGAATTGCCTTTGTGGTGAATCCCCATGCCCCGACAGGTATACTCATGGGTGTGGAGCGCATCGCTGCTATTGCGGAAAATTTTAACGGTGTGCTGGTTGTGGATGAAGCGTATGTGGACTTTGTCGATCCTGAACTTAATTATGACCTGGTTCCCTTAATCGAGTCCTGCAATAATCTGCTGATCCTGCGCACGCTGAGCAAGGGTTTTTCGCTGGCCGGTTTGCGTTTCGGCTATGGAATTGGCGCCACATCACTAATCGAGCCAATCGCCCACAAGACCCGGGATAGTTATAATACCGATATAATCTCCCAGCAACTGGCGACGGCGGCAATTCGCTCTGTTGAGCACGCCAGGCAATCCTGGAGTAAAGTAAGACAGGAACGTGACAGATTGACGCAGGAACTAGGCGAGTTAGGTCTGGCGTGCCTGCCCAGCCAGAGCAATTTTCTGCTGGCAAAAGTTCCGCATAACATCGGTGCCGATTTTCTTTATCGCCAGTTACAACAACAGCAAATTCTAGTGCGTTATTTCGAAGAGAATCGTCTCCGGGATAAGCTTCGCATCACCGTTGGTACAGCCGATGAAAACACTCTGTTGATATCCGCATTAGGAAAGCTTCTGAATACACTGGAGAAATAATTTACCAACACGGCCGTCTTTGATCATGTCTGAATCCCAAGCAGATCTTTTTGAGGAAAAAACCTATTACTGCGCACTCTGTAAGAAACCACTGCGCAGAATCGAAGGCAAGATGGGGCCTTTCTGGAGCTGCACAGGCTACCCGGATTGCAAATCAACGCTGTATGACCGGGGCGGCGTCCCCTCTCTGGAGATGGATGAACATTACCGCTGCCCACTCTGTACACGAAAGATGGTAAGAGCCGACAAAGAGAAAGGAGATTATTGGTTTTGCAGTGGCTATAATAAGGGCTGCAAAGTAACACTGAATGACCTTAACGGTATGCCCGAACCTGCCTATCGCTGCAAGTCCTGCCAGCAGTTATTAGTCAGAAGAAATGGCAAAAATGGCGTTTTCTGGGGATGCAGCCAATTCCCCAAGTGCACCAGCACCTATCGTGACGACAAAGGTAAACCGGACTTTGATATTTTCACTGCTGAAGATTCGTAAGAAAACCAGCGCTATTTTAGCCGGCATAACAATCGGTGCAATCTGTTTGTGGGGTGTTTCCTACTGGCAGAACATTCCTCCCGGGGAAATATTCACCATTTTACTCTCCAGCATGGTATTCCTGCTGGTTATCATTTTGTGTGCCCTGCTGATTATTGCGACCTTTAAGCTAGCTGCCAGAACACTTGCTAACCTGTTAAAAAATACCAGTGGCGACGATTAAATTAGGACAAAGGTAATAATCGAGAAAGAATGAGCGCATCTTCCCTGCCATCTTCTGCAGGATAGTAGTCTTTCCGCTCACCGACTTGGGTGAAGCCAAGAGACTGATACAAAGCCACTGCTCCCTTGTTGGAAGACCTCACTTCCAGAAAGCAAACAGTCGCATCCAGTTTGGCTGCACGCCCCAGTAGCATGACAAACAGTTTCCTGCCATAACCTTTACGCTGAAAATCAGGGTGCACGCACAGTGTCAGCAAGTGGCATTCTCCAGTTGCAACTGAGAGAACACCATGGGCAACAATTTTGTCTTTGTTTGCCAGCACCCAACACTGATATCCAGACCGCAGGCAATCGATAAATATTCGCTTGGTCCATGGTTTCTCGTAAGCGAGATTTTCATTTCTAACCACCAGGTCCAAATCACTTGAACGCATGGATCTAAGAAAATATTCTTTTTCAGGATTTTGCTGTGACAACATGGCTATTGAACTATTTCTGCTTCAGGATCTACTTGCTTCCGTATTGGATTCCAATCTGGCCTTCAGAGCCTGTAAGTCCTGCCATACACTGCGTTTTAGCAAAGGGATCGACAACATCGCATGCAAGCTGCGCGTAACTGTAATATGAAAACCATGTTCGGTGAATTCAAAGTCGTGGCTGGCTACTCCGCTTTCTGAGGACTGTATTAGCGGTTCGGTCCGGGCACAAAACAGGATGAGGTTATCAAACTTGTCAATTTCCTGGCGCTTTCGAATAAACCCAAATACGGCCTTCCTGGCTACCAACTGCTGGTCTTCACCCGGATCCAGGTCAGTAGTAATTGGCCAATCAAAACATCCCGGTTCGAATTGACATTGGCTGCTATCAATACCCAGCGCTGCCAGAATTGCCTTTAACAAGGTGATGCTCTCACCACTGGAGTGATGGCTCTTCACATGGGGAATTTCATTGATTACTGCTATTTGATCATTGATCTTGAAATACTGCAGGCTAAACCTTAATTCCTCTTCAGCAAGTGTATCATCTTCTGGAGTGGAACTGGCCAGGACAATATCGGTCTCGCTAACGGCCTCAGCCCCGGTTTTTGCCCTGGCCTCTACATTTGGCTCAGGCAATGCCGGTTCAGCCGCAGCGATGGTAACAGATTCTCTGTATTGCCTCGAGTCGCCAGTGACTTCAGCTTGTTGCTTTTGCTCAAGGGGCTCTGCAGAGAAATGATAATCTGGCGATGGCCTGGCTCCTGGCAAAACCCTGCGCGGGAAATAAACCTGAATTCCCATGGCTTTGAGATAGGCCTGTCGTTGATTTTCATTCATGCAAAACGCTCCAGAGAGTGTGTTCAGGTGCAAATATACGCGTTTGCTCGACCTACAACAATATAGGGCGCGAGGGACTCATTGAACACATTGAAGTCAGCGGCTATTCATGATTGAATCCGGCTTCGTCGAAGAAGAGGGCATGCAATGAAAGCGATCCTTTGCCATTCCTATGGACCGCCAGAAAATCTGACTCTGGAAGAAGTCGCAGACCCGGTAGCGGCAGAAAACGAAGTAGTGGTGGAAGTCTATGCTGCCTCTTTGAATTTCCCGGATGGCCTGCAGATTCAGGGCAAATACCAGTTCCAACCGCCCATGCCTTTTACACCGGGTTCGGAAATCGGTGGTGTTATCAAATCCACAGGAACCTCAGTCACTGGATTTACCGTGGGTGACCGTGTTATGGCGACACCGGGTCTGGGTGGGCTTGCAGAGCAGGTCAGTGTTGCTACCGGTGGTCTGAGAAAAATCCCGGATAGCATGGATTTTAAGACAGCAGCAGGATTTGCCATGGTGTACACCACTTCCTACTACGCGCTCAAGCAGCGCGCCGATTTACAACCCGGGGAAACACTTTTAGTACTGGGTGCCAGCGGTGGCGTGGGACTAGCCGCAGTCGAATTGGGCAAACTCATGGGAGCCGAAGTGATAGCCGCAGCCAGCACCGAGGAAAAACTGCAATTCGTCGACCGCCTGCACCCGGACCATCTGCTTAACTATGGCGATGGAGAGCTGAAAGAGAGAGTCAAAGCCCTTACCAATGGTCGCGGTGCCGACGTTATCTATGATCCGGTAGGTGGAGATTTGTTCGACCAGTGTACGCGTTGTATCAACTGGAATGGAAGACTACTGGTGGTAGGTTTCACCAGTGGTCGTATCCCGGAATACAAAGCCAATCTCGCACTATTGAAAGGATCCTCAATGGTTGGTGTGTTTCTGGGGCGATTTCGCAAAGAAGAACCAGCAGAATACGAAAAGAACTTTGCCGAATTACTGGCACTGTATGTGGAGGGAAAAATCACCCCGATTGTTACCGAGTCTTTTCCAATGACAGACTATGTACAGGCATTCAATGTATTCACAGAGCGCAAGGTAATGGGCAAGGTTACTCTGGAGATGAGAGCTGAGTAACTAGGGAGCCTATGATTAAGTATGTTAACTGATGACGAAATTCGCGAACAACTGGAGCAGCTCAAAACCATAGTCGCCGACCACAAGTCTCCTGCCTCGCCCCTGGCCACCACCACGGCGATTATTGATGGTCAGGAACTGGAAGTATTCAGCAAAGTGTCTGCCAACCTGGGCGGCATTTACCGACTGGGGCTTACATTCCCTGAACGGACCTTCCTGGTTTATCAGGAGCAGCGTTTCTGTTTTGCACAAACCTATCAGCTAGCCTGCTCTCTGGGCAGCGTGCTGTTGAATCAATACTACATCGCCAAAGGCGATCGCGTCGCCCTGTACTCCAGAAATAACACCGAGTGGTGTCTTGCCTATATGGCCACCACACTGATCGGCGCAGTAGTCGTGCCGATGAATTCCTGGTGGCAAGGACCCGAGCTTGTCTACGGACTCAAAGACTGCGGTGCCAAATTATTATTCGCCGATCCGGAGAGGCTGGCGCGGCTTGTTCCTCATCTCGGTGAAGTGGAGGTCGATGTCATCGCCATCAATCCGGGAACAAACACGGACTACCCCGAATTTTTCTGTCTGCTTGAGGGAATAGAACCATTATCGGAAGCGGAATTGGCGGCGCTGGCAGTCGTGCCTGAAGACAATGCCTCGATTATGTATACTTCTGGATCGACAGGAATGCCAAAGGGCGTACTGTCCACGCATCGCAATATTATCAATGCCCTGTACACCTGGTTTTTCATCAGGCAGGTAACGGAAATTCTCCACCCGGAACTGGTAGAACTAGATCCGGAGTTTGAACCTGCCCTACTGGCTAATGTGCCACTGTTTCACGTAACCGGTAGCCACGCGCAATTTCTTGCCTGTTTTCTTAACCAACGCAAATTTGTGATGATGTACAAATGGGATGCAGAAAAGGCTTTGCAACTGATAGAGCAGGAACGGATCTCTGTATTTCACGGTGTCCCCACTATGACCTGGGAAATTATGCATTCACCAAATTTTGCCAGTACGGATTTGCGTAGCCTGCGAGCGGTGCAAAGTGGTGGCGCACCGCGTCCTCCCGAGCACCTTAATCTGATGGAGATAAAATTCCCGGCAAAAGCAATACCCGGACTCGGCTACGGACTAACAGAAACCAATGCCATCGGCGCCATCATTTCCGGAGATTTCTACCTGGCTAAATCCCACAGCACAGGTCGCCCGACACCACCGGTAACCGCCATAAAGATAATAGATGAATCCGGCAATACCCTGGACAATGAACAGGTAGGTCAAATTTGTATTAAAGGGTCAACTGTAATGCGCGGGTATTGGAATGATCCGGCAGCAACAGAGGAAGTCATGAAGGACGGATGGTTCCATACCGGTGATATAGGCAAACTGGATGAGCTGGGTTTTCTGGTTATTCTCGATCGTGCCAAAGACATTGTTATCCGGGGTGGTGAAAACATCGGCTGCTCTGAAGTAGAGTACGCAATCACAGAACACCCGGCAGTAAGTGAAGTATCCGTCTACGGAGTGCCTGATGATCGGCTTGGTGAAATCCTCATCGCATCGGTAATGCTGCATGCAGATGAACAACTGGATGTAGCTGAATTACAGGATTTTCTGGCAGCAAAGATTGCCCGGTTCAAGATCCCGGAACAAATTTACTTCCAATACGAACAACTGCCTCGAATTGCCTCTGGGAAAATAGCCAAGAAGGAAATTCGGCAGGCAACAATAGCCAGGCTCAACCACGATATCCCCGAGGCTTCCCACTAACCTCCTCAGAATTTTTCTTTAAATTGCAAAAAAATCCTTAAGAAGCGGCTTATTACGCACGTTATATATAAAAGGAGCGGCTCGTTATACAGACCTCGTTAGCTGGTTTTATACGGAGAGTGTATTCCTATGAAAGAGTATAACTGGGAAGAAAAAATAGAAAACTCGAAAGATTTCCTCGAGTCTAATGCTCTGGCAGACGAAAACTACCCTGTGCAAGTCAAGGACACAAGTTTCAAGAGCAAGCGAATTGTTAATTTACGCCGCAGAATAGAAGAGCGACTAGACGGCAAGCGCATTGAACTTGAGTATGACTTCAATAGCCTCGATGAACTGGTAGATCATCTGCAGTAATTCCATGAATTCTTGATCAATCCTTTATTTTCCTTGAGGAGCGGGCGGTCCTTTCCTGTTCTTTAACTTCTGCTATCGATTCCGTTCACAGTGGCCAGAAAATTAGCAGCAACGGTAGTGAGACCGCTACGATTATAATTTCCAATGGCAAACCCATACGCCAGTAATCGCGAAACTTGTAACCCCCTGGCCCCATGATCAATGCATTATTCTGATGCCCAATTGGAGTCAAAAATGCACAGGATGCACCGACGGCTATTGCCATCAAAAATGCATCGGGATTCAACTCAAGACCCAGGGCGATGTTGTAGGCGATTGGTGCCATTAGAATTGCCGTGGCCGCGTTGTTTAGTACATCGGACACGGTCATCGTAATGATGAGCAGCATGGCAAGGATGAAGACCGGACTTAAATCACCGGCAAAACTTAATATGCCATTGACCAGTAACAAGGTCGTGCCGGTACTTTCAAGCGCCGCACCGATGGGTATCATTGCCCCTAACAGAATAACCACCGGCCAATCGATGCCATCATAAAACTCTCTTACAGGCACAATATTTAACAAAGCCATTACGACCGTCGCCATACCAAGAGCCAGTTGAATAGAAATAAATCCACTGCCCGCCGCAATTATTGCCAAAACGAAGGTAATCAACGCGGGTACCGCCTTGGTGGACCTGCCTATACCTAAAGCCCTTTGCTTCAACGGATAACAATCGAGTTTTGCTATGGCTTCCTGTAAATCTTCGGTCTCACCAAGCAACAATAACACATCGCCAACCTTGATCTTGAACTCTCGCAGGCGATCACGATGGGGCGTCCCGGATCGTGACGCGGCCAACAGATTCACCCCGAAGCGGCGATTGAAACGAATTTGAGCTGGAGTCCTGCCAACCAACGGGGAATTAGGCGTCACCACAATTTCAGAGATTTGCTGATCTTCTGAGTGCAATATTTCTTTTTGTGCATTCTCGGCAGAGAGCAATTGTAATCCCTGGGCTGTAGCAAAATTGTCAACCTCATCATGGGATCCCTGTAACAGCAAAAGATCGTTGACAGAAAGTTCGTGATAGTGATGTCGAATTCCCATCTTGCGTTTCTTATGTATCAGTGAAAGCAACTCAATTTGTTGCTCTGCCAGCATCTCCCGTAATTCACCCATGGTCTTGCCGGTGACCGCAGAGTCCTTAACCACTTTTAGCTCAAACAGGTACTTTTCTACATCAAACAATTCCAGGCCACTTGAGGTCTTTCGCACCTTGACCAACTTCCAACCAACCAACAAGATGAACAGAATACCAACCAGAGCTATGCCACCGCCAACAGGGGCAAAATCAAACATGCGAAAACCTTCACCAGTCATTTCCTGTCGATAATTTGCAATCAGAATATTAGGTGGCGTACCGATCATGGTAACCAGCCCTCCCAATATGGAACCGAAAGACAGGGGCATCAACACGGATGCAGGCGACCGGCCTGCCTTATTGGTAGATTGGATAGCAATTGGCATTAAAAGCGCCAGTGCTCCCACATTATTCATAAACATCGATAGAATAGCCGCCAGAAATGTGAGCGTGGCAATATGCAGGTAGGGTTGGTCGGAAACCGGATCAATTATGTGACTAATGAATTCGATCGCGCCGGATTTGGTCAAACCGAAACTTACAATTAGCACCAGAACTACGGTGATGGTCGCAGCATTTCCAAAACCCGAGAAGAGCTCCTCTTCGGGTACGAGGCCGAACAGACTGGCTGCAAACAGCGCGCCCAGAGCGACTATGTCATAGCGCCACCTGCCCCAGACAAGCAATACCAGGAGGGCCAGCAAGATAAGTAAGAGTATGAGTTGATCCGTGCTCACATGTTGCTACCAATAAATCAAACCAGGGACACTGGACGAAGCCCAGGGTGCCGCTAAATTACACTGAAGGCAATCGAGCCCACATCCTGAATATTCGCAGCAATTTTGTCTCCAGCCACTACTGCGGAAACGCCGGCAGGTGTACCTGTGTAGATCAAATCCCCGGAGGTAAGGGCGAAAAAAGAAGATAATTCAGCGATTATATCTTCCACAGACCAGATCATATTCTCAACATTGCTGTGTTGTCTTGTTTCTCCATTTACGGACAGTTCAATTACCGCGCTGCTTGGGTGTCCCATTTGTGCTACTGGATTGATTGCTGATATGGGGGCCGAACCATCGAAGCCCTTAGCAACATCCCATGGCCTGCCGGCAGATTTTGCCTGTGCTTGCAAATCGCGGCGAGTAAAATCGATGCCGACTGCGTAACCAAATACACAATCCAACGCAGCGGCTGTTGAAATATTGCTGCCACCCTGGCCAAGGGCGATAACCAGTTCAACCTCATAGTGTAAATTGTTGGTCGCAGGTGGATAGGGTACGTCTTTATTGTCGGTAACTATTGCGTCTGCCGGTTTGCTAAAAAAAACCGGCGTACCCTGCTTTGGTTCACCACCCATTTCCCGCACATGATCGGCATAGTTCTGGCCTACACAATAAATTCGGTGTACGGGAAACTGCATGGCTGAATTCAGAACTGCAACACTGACTACTGGATTGGGATCAAAAACATATTCCATCAATGAATTCTCCTGCCTGGTTGTAATCAGAGGCTCCCTAGGCTCAACAACCCAGCTCCTCATTCAGGTCAGCGACAGGCCAGGCCTGTTGTTGTGGTAGTAAATCCAGCCCGGATAGTTGCTCAACCGTTTGCAAGTTGCTGAGTTGACTGCAAAATCGTTCATGTTGACGCATGTCCTGCTGAAACAGAAAGGCCGACAATTGCCCGTTTTTGTTTGCTACCACCTTGAAAAATGCCGCAGGCAGATTATTTGCGCTGGATGCGCCTGTCGTAAACGGTTGCCTTATCTGGTAAACGGGGCCGCTAATAACAAATAGCTCACCCTGCCGTACCGCCAGTTCGTTTATGGCCTGATCCAGACGTGACCAGGGCCCTATTCTGACTTCGTTTCGTATCGGTGCCATATTCGTCACGCGGTTGATATCAGACCAATAGGGAGTTCCGGCGAAGCTACTAAAAGGGACCAGTCGCCCCTGATCGGCCGGATCAATCACCATCTCTGTTATACGGTAGGACTGATCGGGCTGACCAAACGAAGTTGACGCAGAATCCAGATCGACAGAACTCGGACTGTAATCCAGTAAATTATCCCGTGACCATTCGCGAGATATTAAAGAAGCGACTCCAACGGTGTCTTTTAGTATCCGGTAAGAAATCCAGTCAGCCAGCGCGCTCTGCGGATTAATTGAGGCAACGAAAACATTGCGCACGACCATATCATTGGTTGCAGGTGATCCCGTAGGACAGCCGGCCAGGCAATGGGAAATATGTACCGTCTGTGCTTCTATAGAAAGCGCACAGATAGCAGTCAGAGCCAGTATCGATCTCTTTAACATCAAAGTAATCCTTGCTCCGCAATTCGCGGGCTAATCTATTACAGCATCGACTTTCACGCGTACGTGTGAGCCGCGGAAAAGCGCGGGATTACCAGAGAGACAGCAAAGATCATCCAGTTTTTTATCCCATCGGATAGAGAATTTCCTTTTGCACCGCAGCACACTGCTGCATGACTTCATCACTTAGCTTTATATCGAGCGCAGCCAGCGGCGCTTCCAGTTGCTCAGCCGTACGTGCACCAATGATGGTGGACGCGACAAAATCGAAATTCATGCTCCAGGCCGTTGCCAGCGTCACGGGTGACATTTCTGCCTGCCTGGCGATATCCAGATATTTAGCGGTGGCCGCGATTGTTGCATCATTAACAAAACGATCCGCCATGGCTTTCTGGCGCGGATTATCATCGTGTAAATAATCGCCAAAGCGCGTATTTCTCGGTACTTCATCTCCGTTGTACTTGCCGCTTAACACCCCGCCCCCGATTGGGGAATAGGGTAAAAGTGATACCTGCTCCTTTCTGCAGACATTAGCTAACTCATCGAGAAAGCGTGGATTAATTAAAGAAAAATTGTTCTGGATTGACTGGAATTTAGCCAGGCCTTCGTATTCACATACCGTATTGGCCTTGGTTAGTCCGTAGGCATTTTCATTGGAAGTGCCTACATACCGCACTTTACCTGCTTGCACCAGCCGATCCAGTGCCTCCATGGATTCGACGATTGGTAATACTGTGTCTGGCCAATGCACCTGGTAAAGATCGATGTAATCGACTCCCAGGCGCTGCAGGCTACCCTCGACAGCGCGTTCGACATGGTGGCGATCGATCGCCGTTAAGCCCTGACGAATTGGTGGCACAAACCAGCCCGATGCGGCCCCCGCCACCTTGGTTGCAATAATCAGGGCATCCCGGTCCTTCGTCTTAATCCACTCACCGAAGATTTTTTCGGTGAGTCCGACCAGTTCGGCGGTCGGTGGTACCGGATAAACTTCGGCTGTATCAAAAAAATTGATTCCCCGATCAAACGCAGTATCCATAATTGCAAATGATTCCTGTTTACTACTCCAGGTACCGAAACTCATTGTACCCATACAAATCGGGCTGACCCGTAAACCACTCCTCCCGATGTAACGATGTTTCATACTGCTTTCCCTTTATCCTTTTATCCTGTCTTAACGCTAAACCAGCGGCGGGCAACTATCTCCAAGATAACCGCCTCCACCGCAGTAGCCGGCGTCCTGTAGCTGAATTCGCAGACCATCCGGATCGGAAAAATACAGTTCTGGCGTGCCGCCTGCAGCGCCTCCCCTGTTTGGCATTCTCATGCTGATCCAATGATTAAACGCTGCCGTATCACGCGGATTCTCCCGCGCGGACAAACCGTAGTCAGTCAGCAGGGCTAATATCCTGTCTACTTCGAAATTGGCAACGCTAAAACATACGTGATTGATACTACCCGGACGGGTAGGTCTACCAGCCTGACTGCCGCCGGTATACATAAGAAATTGAATACCATCGCCCACTCCCACGATGGGTGAAGTCGGCCCCTGATACGCCTGAAATTGCTTACCAAAAACCGTTGTGTAGAAGGCATTGGCCCGGTCACGATTGACCATGGAATTGGTGAAGTGAGAAATATCCTGCAATTGCATTAAACCGGAAGAGGGTGCTGTCTCCAGGCGCTCACATACATCGCCCGCCGGCCCTGCCCCACCACAGTGGTTCTCAGATGCGAGTTGGTAGGTTAGCCCTTCAAGGTCAGCAAAGAACAATTCCTGAGTGCCTGTGGCTGCCCCGCCAGCATCGGCACTCCGGTTGGTAACCCACGAATACATAGCACGGTTTAGAGGAGGTCGGTCCAGAGCCTGGGGCGAGGCGCGGCTGACACCGTGTTCAGCTAGCTGACTACGGATCACATCCACGTCAAAATCTGCCACGCTAAGACCGATGTGGCTGATATTGGGCTGCTCGCCTTCGGAGGTGGGTGACAAGGAAAAAAACCGCGGACCCTCCCCGATACGCAAAACCACTGTATCTCCCTGCCGCGCCTGTATCGGGGCGCCAAACAGGTCCTGGTAAAACTTGGTTGAAGCATCCACATCATTGACTCGCAAGCCGAAACTGTGAAGCTTTCTCACTGCGACCGAGGACAGATTGCCCTGGGCTAACAGGCTCGGTGCGAATGTCAGTGCCGGAATGGCCTTGAGAAGATTGCGCCGGCCAGCATGCACTTTTTCAGCAACTTTGCCTTCTAATCTGGCTGTTGTCTTCATTTTGCTGTCCTCCGTGAAATTTGGGGAAGACATCATATCAGGGGAGCGACGAATAAGAAATCTACCCGCTCCGGGAATTGTGAATACTGGGGATAGCGGCAGGGATAGCGGGTTGAGGTCTTTCTTGTTAGCGCTGTGATAGGAGATCTGGTTCTCTTGCTAACAGGAAAGACCCGACCCCGGATTGTTATTTTTTGCTGAAGAATTTCACGCTTGAATCGATTGCGTTAAGCAATGATCTGGCCAGGACCAGAAGTGACAGCTTCAGTTGTTGAGCAAAAGACAGGAAACCAATCGAGCGCCAGTATCTTCTCCATTTGATCCAGGTCGTGTTGTGCTGAAGGTAAAAAGCAAAGCGGCTGGAAATTTTACTCAATAGAACCGCTGCCATGGCCAGGAACAGAATCCCCGGGATGATTGGCAGAATGAGCCCAGCCAAGCCAATAATAAGGAAAATGCCAATCACGCCCATAATCAGCGCTTTCATAAGAAATGGCATGTGATATGACTGCTGCTCTGAATGATCCACGTTTGACTCCTGCGAATTAGCATTACTGAAGGACAACATAGTCAGTGCATGCAGCAACTGTGCCATTATGTAAGTCATTGTAATTATTGTCTTTTTTTTAAACCATAGCCGTTCCCTTAGTGAAATTCGCCAATATGTCTGTGATTTCGAATTCCGTGGAAATTCTGGGGGCAGTGACGCTAATTTTGAATTAAAAATTTACCGAAAAAACTCCGAGAATCTCTCTTTTAAATAGGTGCTCCCGGTGGCATTGCCAGTGGTGGGCTTAATACGCTATTGGGGCTATTTCTTTCCAGCCAGTTGTTGATTTCATCCAGCGCCAATTGGTGATTGCCGCGCCAGAGCGGATCGGTCTGTTGAGATAGCTCCTGATTTAACCAATCTCTCAATTTGTGCAATGAGATATTAAGCTGTGATTTGATCTGATTATCAACCTCATCATGGCGCACGAGAGCCATCACTCTATACAAAAAAACATGATTCACAGCTCGTTGAATGGCCGCCGCCTGACTGCCTTCCGGCGCATTGTAATATACTGCTTGTAACAGTCGGTCAAGAATATCATGGACAGTTGGCAGCGACGAATCGAGGCCATGGAGATTATTTATCCGCGCCAGACGCTCACGCTGCAAAATGCCCTGAATCGTGTGATCTGCGGCAGTTTCAGCGATCGCGATATAGTCAATGCCCTGGGATGTACGTAGCGGAAAGCTCTCGCGCGAACGGGAATATCCCAGAGACTTCGGCGGGATTAGCTCAAGTATGGTTTGCGGGATTGCCAGCACGTCCGGATCAAGCGTGGCGAGTAAAGCATCCAGTGCACGCCACTGGTCAGCAGCTGGCACTGGACTTACGATAGCATTCACCGATTCCGGATTTCCGTCATAAACGGCGTAATCGTAATAGGTGCCACCTACTATTCTGTGCACGGCATCCACCTGATAGCGGTGCAGAAAATACAGCGGGACAAGAATTTCTTCCAGCTCGGCGTAGGGTTGACCGGGCTTTAGATTGGAAGCACCAAAACGAGACAGGGCCTGGCCTCGAACTTCTAACAACCGAGTCAGTTCATCGGTTGGATAGCCACCGTTGTCCCACATGTGAGCAAGAGGATGGGCTCCACCCGGGGCACGACTGTCTGCATCAGAGATAAAATGTAGCCCGGCATCCCGATTTTCCTGCAGCGTATTGGCCAGGCCTGCTGCTGCTTCCGCCTCGTTGGTATATTGGCTGTAACCGTATTTAATTACCTGGTAGTCCCATTGCCCCAGACCAATGTCGTAAGCATTGAGCGCATTGAGGACGCCGCTGTCATTGATGTCAATGAGTGGGTGCGGATAGTCCATAACAGAAGCTCTCTGGTTTACACTGGCGGCAAAGTTATGAGCAATACCTAGCGTATGACCGACTTCATGGGCAGCTAACTGCCTGATACGAGACAGTGCAAGCTGTTGAATCGATTCATCTGCACCCTCCATCGCCAGACCGATCAGGGATTGCGCAATACGGTAATCCTGGCGCACTCGTAGCGAGCCAAGTGTTACTTTGCCTTTGATTATTTCACCGGTACGGGGATCAGTTACGCTGGAACCGTAGGACCAGCCTCTGGTCGAGCGATGCACCCATTGAATCACGTTGTAGCGAATATCCATGGGATCTGCATCGAAAGGCAGTAATTCAACCTGGAAGGCATTTTCGAAACCAATGGATGCAAAGGCGTCAGTCCACCAGCGCGCACCATCAAGCAGGGCCGAGCGTACCGGCTCCGGCACACCCGGATCGAGGTAATAAATAATGGGTTCCAGCACCTCACTGCTGCTCGCATCAGGATCGCGCTTCTGCAATCGATGACGCGCAATATAACGCTGGGTCATGTCTTCATTTATGGGCGCCGCATAATCTTCGAACTGGCGTGAGAAAAAGCCAGACTGAGGGTGGAATATCCGGGGGCTATAACCTGCATCAGGCAGTGCAACGAAGGAATTGTGCAATCTTACCGTTATGCTCTGAGAAGTTGGCGTAACAGTGCGCACCAGGTTGCCACCACGGGCGCTGGTGAAAGTAAGTTGTGCTTCGAATTCTGTATTTAAGGGAAAGTTTTTGGTACGTGGTAAATAGATGGCAGAACGGGATTTGTCCACGCTATAGCTGCCCTGCTCCCGAGCGGTCAGCGTATTGCTAATTCCATGAACGTCGGTGAGCAGAAAATCTGTAGCATCCACCAGCACCCGCTCGCCAGTCTGAGCTGCAACGGTGAAACCCCACAAGATGGATTCGGCAAATGCTTCTTCTACTGCAAGCTGCTCCAGTTCGTTATCCGATTGCGCCCGGTACTGGAGGTTTATGTGTTTGAGAAAGACTTTGTCACCGTGCCTTTCAAATTTAACCACACGACCGGAACCTAGCTGACCACGATCCAGCCCAATATCGTTCGAACCGATGCCGGTGGCCAATGAATTGGTATAGAGGAATTCCTTATCCCATTCGTCTATTTCGACTAACACCGTGCCATTACTAGCCTGGTAGTAAAAATCAAAGAAGCCTTCATAAACCCGGGCTCCTGCGGTCGCTGCCTCAATCGAGTCTAACTCTTCGGCGGCAATGGCGACCGGGATCAGGGTGAATGTCGTCAATCCCATCAGTGCTGTGCTCAAGAATAGGGAATACAGCTGTTTCATCGGTTTGTTCCTCCTTAGTGTTAATAGGGACGGAGGGAATAAAATTTATTCCCTCTGTCCCTATTAACTGTAAATGTACGCTTTACTTCTTTGTCAGGCTGACCACTATTAGCACAGAAATTACCAGTCAGAGACTGACCGCAATTCGGGCACTGGGATTGTAGAGTGACAGCCGTCTCGGTCATGCCGAATTACCTTGCTTACACATTCTGAACTAAGGGGGCCAGAGCAAATTGATCCAGTTAGTCTCCCTGCTCTGCTACCGGACCAATATCGATGAGCCACTGCTCCATGCCCCCCTGCAAGTGTGAGACATTTTCAACACCCATTTCTTGGAGTACTTTGGCAGCCAGGGCGGAGCGCCAGCCCTTGTTACAGTACAGAACAAGCTCGGTGGCATCATCGAATCGAGATTGGTAATAGGGACTTTCTGGATCGATCCAGAATTCAAGCATACCGCGGGGCACATGGAACGAACCGGCGATCTTTCCTTCCCGCTTCAATTCACGAACATCCCTCAGATCAACCAGCAGGCAGCCAGGCTGCTGCAATCGGCCATGAACTTCGGCAGGAGACAGTGAGTTGACCTCGCTCTCTGCTTCAGCTACCAGTTCTTTAAAACCCTTTGTTAACTTCATAAGCAGCCGGGAATAACTGGGGACACCCGCAGATCCTTAATTTACGGCCGCGGCTTCTTCCCGTGCAAAGCGCTCCTCGGCCCGATGCCCGGAGAGTATATTCATCATGCCATAGTTGCCCTCATGGCAGGCATATTCGAATATGGGTTCCGGGCTGTAATCAAACAGAATCTCCCGGGTGTACGGGGCAGTGTAAGACCCGGGGTCATTGGAGGTTATCTCGTAACGCAGCGTGGTCTCATCCAGACGGGATATGCGTTCGATATTAACCTTGGCGGAAGTTTCAGGACCAAAACCACTCTTATCTGAATAGTTCGTGGTTTCTATAACCAGAGTGTCGCCGTCCCAGTAGCCTCTGGAATCACCGTGCCACAGCTTGATACTCTCATCGGCATGGGGCATTTCCACCACCGGGATGACTCTCACGTCATGGATCATTTCCTGCACAATCACGACATGGTCGCGGGACTGAACGATCTGCCAGTAACTGTTGTAGCCTGACCCCAGATAGGGCGCACCGTATGACACACATCGCTCGCTCAGTGGCCGGTCCAGCCAGGAGTCAGCCGGATGATCCTGTCGTCGCTCCCTGGCCAGATTTCCCATGGCAACAGCTTCTTCGGTGCGGGGAGGAAATTTACCGTTAGGCGGATCGATGATCTGTGAAGTGCGGTTGTGAACAGATCTTTCTGCCAACCAGGACTGATCGTAATTACCGGTCGTGGGGTCGTAGGATTTTACTTCGCCCGAAAAGGCGGCGGCCAGTACACCATCGCCAAACAGCGCGTCCCCGTCTTCCGCCTGGATTTCACTGATCCGCCGCTGCAGAAACACCATATCCTCTTCAGTGAGAATCTGTTTATCACCAAAGACCTCGGGTCGCTCGACCGGGGTGAGGGTGTTATTTGACCAGACACCCTGTAGATCGGCATGGCCATCGGCAGTTCTGGGAACGTCCCAGGAATCAGTTGACTGAGCGCTAACCACACCAGCCATCAAGGCAACGATAAGGCTCGGCAAGAAAGCCATGAGACTGTTTCTTTTGTAATAGTGCTTCATACTGCAGCTCTCAGGTAAATTGGAGAATGTTAATCGGTAGAAGCTAATCCAGTTGTGCAAACAAATCAACAACCGCTGTGGCGGGCAGTAGCACTTTGTTGATACAGTGCATGGTAGTAACACTGTAGCCGGCGCGTGAAACAACAAAAGAAATCACTGTCGGCACGACATTTATTCAAAGGGGAGTGAAATCATGAATGACCGGGACTTTCAACTCATCATGAAAGCCAAGCGACAGATTCAGAGGGAATCTGCCATACGCTCGGTTTTAATCTTCTCTTTGTTATTTGTAGCCTGTCTGCGGTTTTTAGGTATCGAAACACCTTTCCTGTACCTGACATTTTTTATGTTACTGTTCATTTCGCTGGTGCTCAGCTCAGACCTGATCGCTAACCTTGGCACCGTGTCAAAAGCCGAACTCGTGGGCGTGATCGAAAAACACATTCACAGTGAGCCGGAAATGTTAACCCGCTACTGCAACGCCAAAGCCAGGACTTGAGAAAATAATCTGAGATAACAGATCAGCGCCGTGATGACTTCACCATGGCACCACCACCCGAGACTACAGCCCCGTAAACATTACCCGCCGCATCAACCGCGACACCTTCAGGATTGGAGCCATCTGGATAAGCCGCAACTGTCCCATCAATGAAGTAGTCTACGATGCCATCGAGTAAGCTACCTACCCTAATGCCGGCAGTCCAACCAGGATTGCGCACCTCGTCGAACTCGGACTCGGAATCGGCAACATAAATCGTGTCGTCATCGGTGATATAGATGCCACTGGGGCGAGAGAAGGTTTTAAATTCCCCCATATAGTTGCCATCCAGATCAAAAATCTGCAGACGATTATTCCCCCGGTCACCTACAACCAGGCGGTTTCTGGAATCGATATCCACTGCATGGGGCGTCTTCACCTGGCCCGGACCTGCCCCCCATCCGCCCCAGTATTTAATCAAATTACCGTTTCTGTCAAATTTAACGATGCGGGCCACAGTGTCAGGCGTGGCATTTACATTTTGCCCATCATGGCCATCGCCTACATAAATATTGCCATCTGCATCGGTGACGATATCACAGGGTGTATTCAACCTCGCATCCGTGCCATCACCCGCTACGCCGGGTGTCCCCAGCGTCAGCAACACTTCCCCGGATGGACTCAATTTATAGACAGCATGTCCCTTGCCAGCAGTTGTGGGATCGCTTGCATCAGGACCGCGGGCATCTGTTACCCAGATATTGCCATCCCGGTCTACATGCAGGCCGTGTGGAAACAGGGTGAGACCACCACCGATGGCGGCTACCACATTGCCGTTCGGATCGATTTTTACTATAGAGTCGAGATTAGAGCCGCTACAACTATTGGAACCGCAGCGATCGATGGCCCAAAGATGAATGCCATCAGGATCGATATCCACCCCTGCCGTAGAACCCCATTCCCGATCCCCTGGCAGGTCAGCCCAACCATCGACCGTGCTAAATGGATTTGGTCGTTCATTGATAGGTTCCAATTGCGCCAGTGCACTGGCTCCCAGACAACACGCCCCCAAGATCAGCAGTGTTCGAGCAATAATTTTTTCAGCAGAAAACATAACAACACACCTCCCCGACTCAATCAGGCAGCAACCCAGCTAAAAGAAGAGCTTTGAGAGTAAATCAGGAAACTTGCGAATGCAACGGGACTTGTAGTTCAACAAGAACAAAAGCCATGTCAACTGGAGCCTGCATTCCGTTATCATTGACACTGGCGACCATTGAGTTAATATTACAGGCTTCATAGTGTGACAGTTGGTTCTGTTACAACAAGATCGGAGGGAGTGATGAGTTACAATCCGAAAAAACCCAAGCTCAAAGAAACTATTACTTCAGTCTGTGCTGCGTTGGTACTAGCCGCGCTGATACTTGGTATCCAGACTGACATTATTTCAGCGCAATCCAGCAATTTTCAGGGCGGCTCACCGGAAATAAGCCAGACCCCTGATATGCGCAACATCCGCATCCTGTTTCCTGCCGGTGTCCGTTCATCCTGGCACACCCACACTTGGGGGCAGTTATTGCTGATCGAAGAGGGCATCGGCCTGCACCAGATACGTGGCCGCGCCATTGAGGAATTTCATCCCGGCGAACCGTTCTGGACACCTGCTGATGTCGAACACTGGCATGGCGCTCATCCAGATGTCGATGCCCACCAACTAACCATCTACGAAGGCAGCGTGGAGTGGCTGGACCCGGTGACCGATGAGCAATATCACGGTGTTCGCATTCGTCCGCAGTCTCGCTCTATGCGCTAGCTAGACTGATAAACGGCTAATCCAGAAAGGTGGTTAGAGGAATCTAACCACCTTTTTTGTTGATAAATTTCCGGCCCGCAGTAAGCCGCCAACTACTTGAGAGTCCATTGTGCGCCCATCCACTATGCTACGCGACCTGTTAACTGACTCCCTGCTGCCGTCGATGTCATAGCCAGCGGGTGGGATCGTGACCAACTCACCTCGTGATGCCTTACTCCAGCGAGCGCTCACCATGCGCTCGATAAAATTCGGCAAAATAAAAAGCGAAACGGGTAAACCCATTTCGCTTTTTATCAAATCCACACAGTGTTAGCCGAAAAACAAATAAATCTAAGGCGTTACCGTGACATTCAAATTCTGGTAGGTAAACATCGAGCCATCGCTGGCAACCCCTCTCAACATATATTCACCCGGTGCATCAAAAACCACTTCTGACGCCCAGCGATTATCTGCCGGAGGTGCTGGCAAGTACCAGGGAGGTGACCACGGTGAATTCGAGTACATGCGAGTGTCCATATAGGTCTTCATTTGAATTGGATCAAAATTCGCACTATTGGCAGGACCTCTATAAACAATCCAGGAGAAACGCAATCCCGGAACACTGGCAGCCACGACCGAAGAAGGTGGCCTATAAAGGGCATCGAGCGTGGTTGGAAGCCCCCGGTTTCGCGGCTCAGGTAGATTATCCGGGTCATTGGCCCGAACCGCAAGGCTCAGGGGTTGCCCAACCCTCACGGTACGAAAATTCTCACCCTCAACGCGCAATTCCGGTGGAATATTGGTACGCAACCTGTCATCGAGACTGCCGTAAGAGCCACCGACTTCCGTTGAAATCACCTGCGGATTAATTCGGTAGTCAGACTGAAGCGAGCCAAAAGCGCGGATAGTCTGGCCACGAGTAATCAGGGTCCAAACCACCTCTCTAGTGCCAAAATCTGCAGGTACGTCAATGGTAAACAGAAACGGGTTCCGTCTTGGGTAAAAATGGCTGGGCTGGCCCTGATCGGCTTCGGCAAAGTCAAATGCATTAATTTCCAGATCGTCCAGCGCACCCGCTTCGACAATATTGAAATAATTTCCCGGACCAATAGGGACATCGTAGTGCTGCTCCCAGTTGGTATTCATATAGCCGAAGAACAACTTGTATGATCCATCTTCGTTGGGCCACCAGCCCTCATATGCTGGTGAGGTAAACTGATCTTTCAGATACATCCAGCTGCCCTGGGCCGTAGCAAATTGAGAGAACAGAAGAACCGACATAGAGACCAGGAGTATTACCTGGCCTCTCAAATCCAAGAGCTTAACGCTACTGCTATTCATTATTGGTCTCCTTGCGCCAAATCCTGGCTGGCAATCTCAGGAGCCCAACACAGCGGACAGCCGACATCGTACTCATTCTTGTCTTTCATGTTCGCTCGCCTGACAGCCATCTCGGCCTGAAACTGTTCTTCGGTTAACCTCACGGAATAACCAAGATCGATAAACATATTGGTAATAGAGCGACGACCGCCACCAGCCCAGTTACGCGAATCGGCTAAATTGGGATTGGCGCTTGTCGTATCCAGAAAACCGATAGAGTGCAAAATGGTTCCCTTGGGCAGAAGCGGCGCAGCATCATCTTCAAATACATATTGCTTCACCCAGTTGTGATCATAACCCACGCAAATCAGAGTAAACTGGTTATGCCCCCAGATCGCTTCCATACACATTCTCACACCAGGAGCGTGAAGATGGGGCTCGAAGGCTATAATCTTGGTATGGTCCTGTAACACCACGTAGTTATGGACTTCCTGATTGGCCTTGTTCGCTGCCACATCGATATCGATGCCATTACCGGTGAGTGGCCCACGGCGGCTATATTCCGGTTCATAGCCCACGGGAAAGAAGGTGATACCGAACTCCACATGACCAGTGGTTTCCCGACCATTGGAATGCATATGGGCAGCGCCCAAATGCAGAGCCGAATTTGCTGCTAGCAGGCGCCCTGCTTTTTCAGGAAAAATATCCGCGTTGCGCCCCACTTCGTGGATTGGCCAGCGGGTGCTATTTACAGCTTCGGAAAAAACGCCATTTTCATCAAATACACCACTGGTGTAGGTCAAATGGTGAAAGATGAAACGACCACCTACTGTGGAGACATCGCCACCTGTTGGCACGTCATTTATTTCCCGAATTTCGAGGGATTTGACATAGCGATCTTCCGTTAGACCCGTTGGTACCAGACCTATATCACCCCACCAGTCGGGGCCAATGGCAGGTGTGGTAAAGTCTGGGCCGGTCAAGACCAGGTCAGGCTCTCCAAGTTTCCACGCACCAGTAGTGTCAAAGTCCAGCGGAGTAGGTGAATCCGCCGGGTTGCCCTGGGGTGCACCGTTGTCAACCCAGGCCTGAATAACAGCCAGTTCTTCGTCAGAAAGGGAATAATCATCTTTAAAGCGGCTAACACCAATGTCCTTCTCCGCATAAAATGGTGGCATAGCACCGATTCGGTCACGGATAGCTGTACGGTATCTGATCAAGGGTGCCAAAGGTTGTACCTGGTCATAGCTAATCAGGGACATGGGCGCACCACCATTAGGGCTGTGGCAATTCTGGCAGCTTCTTTGCAGAATTGGCTCTATATCCTTGGTAAAAGTCAGACTATCAGGATCGATGCCGAATTCTGTCGCATCATAATAATGCGGCTGATGGTTAGCGAGGCTGGCGTCATGGGTCTGTGCACTGGCAATAACTGGAAATGCCAGGACAGCAAAAGCTGACACAGTGAGAAAGTGTTTGACCATCATCTCGTACTCCTTTTCATATCGTTCTCAACCTGTTGAGAACATTGAGTTTACGGAGTTGTTGGTGGCAAATTTCAGCATGAAATTCAGCCCACCCGCTCCTTTGGATTTAGACCAGCATGAATTTTGAGTTAAAGGTGGAAAAACTGTCTAACACAACTCCCCCATGCTAATTCATGCAACTGCTGTTAAATATACATTTTCTTGCCTGGAAGTCTAGAGGAGATTTGTTACAAACGTTGACTTAATCAGGCTTCTAAGCACCAAAAAACACCACCACGAGCAACAAACGGTACACGGAAGCATTCAAGATCGAAGCGCTTAAGTAAGTCACTGAACGGGGGTATTCAGACTGCGTGCTTTTGCGTCTTGGGAAAAGGCAGTGGCGATATAGAAGTTGATTTGCAGTGATTTTTATTGCTTTAGAGAGATTTACTAGTAGCCCAACAAGTGAAATTTTTATTATTCTAGTCAATAACCCGATGGCTCACTGTATACATGCAAATGCAGATCTAAGGTGTGTGTCAGCCTCGGAGCAACTTCACCTTCAAATTTTATGAGCTCACTCTAAACATGTCTCCGTCCGTTGCCCAAATCCTACGCAAAGCCGAGCGCCACAGCAAAAAAGGCGAGTCTGACCTGGCGGCACAACAATACGAGAGTATTCTGTAGAAATATCCTCAGAACAAACAGGCGATTGCAGGACTGAAAGCACTGCAGCAGCCAGATCCGATAGTCAAAGCAGCAAATAGGCAAACTTTCCAAGCACAAATCGATGGTCTGATTGCACTGTATAATCAAGGCAAGCTGAAACAAGCTTTGGAAGCGGGTGAAGCATTGGAAAAGCAGTTTCCGAATACACCCTACATCCCGAATCTACTGGGTGTGGTGAACACAGGTTTGGGGCGCCTCGAGCAAGCGGTGGCCGGTTTTGAAAAAGCCCTCGCCATCAAGCCCGATTATGCTGCCGCCTATAACAATATGGGGGGTGCTCTGATGGATAAAGCGGAGCCGGATGCAGCGATAGAGAGCTTCAAGATGGCGCTAAAGATCAAGCCTGATTACGCTAACCCCAAACACCTGATTGCGGCACTTACCGGATCAACAACCGCGACTGCCCCGAGGGTTTATGTTGAGTCGTTGTTTGATAACTATGCTTTTAGATTTGATACTTCCCTTGTGCAGAAACTTAATTACAAAATACCGGAAGCTTTAGCACAAATAATTCTTACCAATAAAACCGGTTCCTCGTTAGGGCCAATTTTGGATTTGGGTTGTGGTACTGGCTTGGCTGGAGTGGCAAGACAAAAAAATATCTATGACCGGTTGATTCACATCGATCTCATAGAATATTTGTCTTCAGCGGATTTGGATTTTGATTATTTCGTATCAACCGATGTATTTGTCTATATTGGGGAGCTCTCTGATGTTTTCCATTTGATCAAGTCCAGGAACAAGCGTGCTGGTAGATTGGCATTTTCCACAGAGCATACCGAAAAAGAAGGATATTTTCTCGAGACGTCAGGAAGATACTCTCATTCGAAAGCGTATATTGAGGAATTGTGTGAAAAATTTGAATATAAGATTTCACACTTCAGTACTACTAAGCTTAGGAAAGAAAAAAAGAGTTATTTGACCGGAGGACTCTATTTATTGGACTTTGCGCCCAAGCCATACCCCGATCACGGTCGGGACTATTAGATTGATTTTACGATGACCGAACTGTACTTTACCTGCACAAATGGTACTGATAAATTAGAAATTGAAGTGAGGTCAGGTTGAAGTTCCCCCAGTTCAATCCTCAGGCAGGGCAAACGCCGTCAGCGTGGTTCCCGCCGGAATCAACACATATTGTCGTCCATCCAGCTCGTGGGTCATCGCCGCCGCACCCCAGATACGGGAACCGGTTTGATAGTGCCAGAGGTTTTCACCATCGTTGGCGGTGAAGGCCATGAAGTTACCTTCATGATCACCGGCGAACACCAGCCCGGAAGCCGTGGTTAATACACCACCGAAGGTGGGCGATGGATAACGGAACTCCCACTCAAGCTCACCGGTTTGCACATCCAGCGCCCGCAATGCGCCGTACTGGTTATCCCGGTCAGTGAAAACCACGCCGCCGAATGTAGCCTGACCCGGTGTGTACTGTGGTTCCTCCGGAACAAACGTGGAGCAGGTTTCCCGTGTGGTCAAGATGAAAAGACCCAGCTCCTGATAGAACGAAGGTGGCATGAAGTTAGTGCTGCCCCAGGGGTCTGGCAGACAGCCTTTGCTGCCATCGTTTAGAATAATGGGTCGGTCGTTCTCATCCAGTTCCCGGGCCCAGGTAGTAGCGGTAAAGGGCTTACCCAATAACACCTCCCCAGTGGCACGGTCCATGACATAGAAAAAACCATTGCGATTTGCCAGCATAACAACCTTTCGTGGCTCACCCTGCCAGTCAATGTCTGCCAGCACCGGAATTTGATTGGAATCCCAGTCATTTACCCCGTGTGGCGTGAACTGGTAATGCCAGCGCAATTCACCGGTTTCAGCATTGAGGGCAACGATCGAGTTGGAATACAGGTTATCGCCTGGCCGAATGTCACCATAGTAGTCAGGGTTGGGATTACCGACGCCCCAGTAAATCAGGTCGAGTTCCGGATCATAGCTACCGTTCATCCAGGTCCCTCCGCCACCGCGGGCCAGTACTACCGGATCATCTGGCCAGGTTTCGCTGCCCGGCTCACCGGGACCGGGAATCGTATGAAAACGCCAGATACGCTCGCCGGTTGCCGGATCATAGGCATCGATAAATCCTCGGGTGGCATACTCTCCACCGGAAATTCCCACGATGACCTTGCCGTCTATTACCAGTGGTGCCAGCGTTGCGGCATAGCCAATCCGGTAATCTGCCAGTTCGATGTCCCATAGAATATTGCCAGTCTTGCTATCGAGTGCCAGCAGATGGGCGTCGAGCGTCACCATGAAAAGGCTATCCCCCAACATCCCAAAACCGCGATTCACCGGGGCGCTGGCGCCGTAGGTCAAATCGTTCGGAAGATTGCGCCGGTATTGCCAGAAGGCTCGGCCAGTGCGGGCATCGATAGCCCAGGCAAAATTGTTAGAACCGGTTACGTAAAGCACGCCATCATCTATCAGTGGACTGGTTTCAAAACCACGCCCCCGGGTGGTAGTGCCGGTCTGGAAAGTCCAGACAGGCACCAGTCGTTTGACGTTATCGGGCGTGATCTGAGTCAGCGGACTGTGACGCTGGCCGGTATAGTCTCCTGAATAGGTCAGCCAGCGAGTGGGATCAGCCATGCCCTGCAGGATGTCTTCGTAGGTCACCCCACCCTGTGCCAACAACAAATTAGGAATGCTCAGCGCCGTCACGGAGAGAGCAATAACACCAACAAATTTTCTCAAACTCATAGTAGGGAGCCTCTGATTAATTGGAATTGGCACCACGTAACGTGCCGAGATAGCGCAGCAGGTCATCGAGCTCCCTGTCACTGATTTTCTCTGAGCCCCATTCCGGCATCAGAGAAACTGATTCTTCTGTAAACTGCTGCAGATCCTCCTTGAGATAGGCGCGCAAACGCTGCCCGGAATCCATCAGTTGAATAGAGAAGGCATCCTCACTTTTCTTCAGCCCGGTAATGCGCTGGCCACTATTATCTACCAGACTTACCGGCCGATACCGGGCTGCCATTGCCACCGATGGCGACCTTACCGAGTTGGTCAGCATGCCCCTGTCACGAATCGCGCCAATTCTGGACAGGTCTGGCCCAAGGCTCCCTCCTACGCCATTTACCCGGTGGCAGGAGATGCAATTAGACTCAAACAGTTGCTGTCCGAGCAGCGAGTCTCCGGATGAATTTTCCGCCACAGCCACGGTGGAGATACTTTTCAAATAGGCGACAATGGTCCAGATCTCATTATCCGGAGCACCAGCCGACGGCATGATGCTGCCAGGGATTCCATCTCTGATGGTTTGGAAGACAAGCTCATCATTGCTGACATTGGATGCCCAAAGCAAAGTTAGATCCGGCGCCTCTATGCCTCTGGCATCCGCACCGTGACAGGTGGCGCAGCGCGCCCGAAATAGCACCCCGCCTGCCCGAATGGCACCTGGATTGGACTCATAGGGATTAACAGTCTGTGCCAGGGTTATTTGATTCACACTAATCCCGGCAACTACCCAGAACAGGCCAAGAGCAAAGCTGATCGTCATTTCTAGCAGATATTTTCTCAAAATCCTTTCCTATTCTTTATTATTTCCACAAGGCTGATTCTATTCAGACGAGAATACCATCATCAGGTTTGAGAGGCGACTTTGGCTCCAGGCGGAGCCAAGCTATTTGACATTGTCCACCTGCTGGTTTATTCCCACCAATTGACTATCTACGAAGGAGCTGTGGACTGGCTGGAGGCAGTAACCGATCGCCAATGCCTGGCGACACCGATGCGTTAATATCGGGCTCAAGCAATAATGCGGATCGGGGGATACTCAGGTCCGCATTTTTGTTGCCGAGTGTGATGCCCGTCACCTCCCGGCACGAGAAGCTGAAATATGATCACTTTCCGGCAGGTCTTTATTTCCACTCTAGCCCCTCTATTCTGGATTTTGGCAAATCGACAGCAATGAAACTCGGTAACTTACAGCGTGTCGCTTTCCTTTCTTCTGCACTTCTGCTTTTAGCGGCTTGTTCCGATAACCTGGACCGAAGAACCTATGTGCTAACCACAGGCACAACCGGTGGCACTTTTTATCCAGTGGGGGTTGCTTTATCCACACTGGTTACTGCCAACGAAACAGTGGACTTCTCCCTCACGGCCATTAGTTCGGCCGGTTCCATGGAAAACATAAAACTACTGCGCGACAACCAGGCTCAGTTTGGCATGATTCTTGGCATTTTCGGTGCCTGGGCATGGGATGGAGAAGGCCCAATCAGAAGTCCACAACCACATCTGAGAAGTATCAGTGCCATGTGGCCGAATGTGGAACATTTCATTCTGCTCACCGACATGGTGGAAGAAGGGACATTGAGCGATCTCAATTTACTCGACGGCGATCGCTTTGTCATGGGTATGCGTAATTCAGGGGCAGAGCAAACCGGTATTTTCATACTCGACGCCCTTGGTATCGATTATGCCAGTAAGTTCAATCTGGCTTATATGGGCTATGGCGCCACAGCGAGCGCTATTCAGGATGGCAATATTGTGGGAATGAATATTCCTGCAGGTGCCCCGGTCACCGCTGTCACCCAGGCCTACGCGCAACTGGGTGCCCGCATGACCATTCTGGATTTTTCCGAAGCTGAAATGACGGCAATAAACCAGCGCTACCCACTATGGGATTTTTACGAGCTGGCCCCGGGGACCTACCCCTATCAAGATAAAGTAATTACCACCGCCTCCAGCCCAAATATTCTGGTAGTACGCGAAGATGTAGATGAGGCCATCGTCTATAATCTAACAAAACTTCTATGGGATAACCTGGCAACCCTGCAGGAGATTCATAGCGCGACCAAAGAGATGCTGCTTGAAGAAGCCCTGAAAGGCATAGCTGTACCTTTGCACGCTGGCGCCTTACGTTTTTATCAGGAACAGAGTCTTTCCATTCCTGAACATTTGCTTTCTCAGTGATTGCACGTCATTGACTGGATAAGAGCGGGCACAAGATTACGGGAATCTGCAAATCTCCCTATGGACTATCTGGCAGCTTCATCAAGACTTTCCATAATCGGCTAGAGCTAAACACTTGAAGGATAATTACGACGTTGGCAAAGGCAACGGCAACGATTGGCAACCAGCTTGTGTTTCCTGCAATGTCCACCCAAATTCCAAACGCCGTCAGTATCCCAATAATCGCAATGGCCCACCTGAAATCCCGCAGTGTAGCCCGTTCGCGACCATCAAAGAACTGGCTGTTTTCCGGTTCACGGCGGGCCCGTCGGAGACTGATCTGGGTCACCCAATTGGTAGTAACAAAAATAGAGGCCAGTACATAAAGCCAGCTGCCGGAAAAATCATCACTGATCATTGTGACCAGCATGAATTCCTGAATTCCAATCACGAAAGGAAAAATCGAATCCCTGAGCGAGGGCACCCAGGTAAAGCCCATGACCAACGTGGTGTAAGTAACCCAGATCTGCAGTATGCCCAGCAAAGTAGCACTGATCATTGCCCAGGCCACGACGGAGTCGTAAGTCAATTCCCACAAATAGCTACTGCCAGTAATTTCGGACCAGAGCAATTCAAGTGCCAGCGCCTGAATTATGCTGATAAGCGTTAATAACACTGAAGGAAATTGAGCCTGTGCCCGGCCAAGGATGTTGCTCATTTAGCGCACCATACAGTTTTGAGAATTTCAGACTTATGGAAGAGTTGGCGGCTGCTGCGCTATTTTCTGGAGCAATGTTGTCGGCTTCGATGCAGCCCTTCGATACGTTGGCGGTTTCACTGGAGTGAATCCAATAGCTTAATTGACGGGGAAGTCAAAATAGGTGTCGGGAAAGGGCTCACTCTCAAGAGTAAAATGCCACCATTCTTCAGCCAACGGTTGGAAACCATGCCTGATCATTACACTTTGCAGGCGCATTCGATTAGCCCGAAGTTCAGCACTAATGGAGATATCAGAGGGCCAGGAAACCGGATCGAAGAAATCCCACCCACTGCCCATATCCAGCTCACGTTGGGTTTCAAGATCGATCAGGGTCAAATCGACTGTGCTGCCGCGGGAATGTCCGGAACGTGCTGCAATATAGCCGTCTCGAAACAAGTTGGCTTTGTCCACCGCAGGGTAGTAGATATCCTTCATTCGAATATCACTCAGATTCTGAGCCCACCGCACGAAGTGATCTACCGCTTTTTGCGGGCGGTAAGCATCGAATATTTTTATCCCCAATCCCAAAGTCCTGAGTTCTAATTGAACATCCTGCAAGGCTTCAGCAGCGGCCGCCGTCATATAAATCCTGGCCGCTTCATAGCCATCAATTGACGCTCCGACAAAATTATCCCGGGAAAAATACCGCACATCAAGAACCGCATCGGGAATCAGGGAGGCTATGTCGACAAAACCTGCGGGGACTCGATTCAAATCCGCTCCCGGCTCTGTGGTACACGCTACGGTTAGCAGGAATAGTTGAATCCATCCAGCAAAACGGCCAAATCGTGATTTAAGGCACCTCTGATTAACCTGGATTGCTGAAAGTTTGAGATGCATTGACTAGTACCTCGACCAGGGTTAATTTTGGAGTGCAGAGTTCACCAGTATGTTCGGTGTTAGGCGCAGTAACGCAGGCCTAGCACCGCTAAGTCAAGTTGCTGCAACGCCACAATGGACATACTGGTGAACTCCCGAAGGGCGGGCCTCTCAGCATTCATCTGCTGCGTTGCTTTCGCTTGATGGAGCGCAGGCTACGACGGCGCAAAAGCGTCTTGCATCTAAATGCTGAGAGACCCGCTGCACCCGAAACTTAACCCTGGTCGAGGGACTTCAGTTATTTTCGCTGGCTTCCCCTGCTTCCATCTCCTCTATGCGGGCGCCGCGAAGAATATAGGTCATTGCATAATTGCCCTCATGGCAGGCGTATTCGTAGAGGTCATAGTCCTCCAGTGCCGGCATGGGACGGATGGCAGTCCATGAACTGGTGTAGACATCAGGGTCTTCAATAGTAAAAGAGTAGTTTATTAAAACATCACTCACCCGCGTGAAGCGTTCGATAGCACGCGTGTTGCTCGAAGAGGGAAATCGATGACGAGTCTTGTCGCTGAAATTAGTGGTCTCTACCACCAGGGTATCGCCTTCCCAATGACCGCGAGAATCTCCGTTCCACTGGCGGATTCTACCATCGAGCCGGGGCCGGCCATCCAGCGGGATAATCCTGACGTCATGGATCATCTCCACTACGATCGCCACATAGTCCGGATTCTGTACTATTTTGTAGGTATTGTTATAACCGGAGGAGATGGGTGGTACACCATGATAGGTGATACAACGGTCCCAGTTGGTTCGATCGAGCCAGGAATCCGCGGGATGCTCCCGCGTATATGCCGCCTGCGCTGCCTGCCGCTGAACGGTTTCTTCCCTTATTGGCAACCTGCCATTGGGTGGATCGACTATTAAGGAAGTTCTGAGATCCAGTGACACGGCCCCCCGATCGAACCACTCTACATTATAGCTACCCACATCGCCTGGTCGGTCGGTTGGTTCCAGTTGCGTTCGGGCAAAAATTTCCTCCGCTTCCTCGGGCGTATAGAACATTTTTTCACCCAGGCGCTGGGGCCGCTGCAAAGGAGTCAGGCTGGCATAGGACCAATTGCCCTGCAGGTCAGGATCACCCCAGGGTGTGCTCTTGTTGTACTCTTCTGAATCAGCTTGTTGCGCAAAAGACGCCGCGGATAACGACATAAATCCGGCAAGCGTTGCAAAAACGACTAATGCTGCGACGAATTTGTTTTTCATGGGAAATCTCCTTCACTCTTTAAGGCACCTCTGATTAATAGATAAAATAAACGCCCACCTCGGAAAAGTCCATGTCAAAGTGCATCGTGCAGGAAATTAGTGAAAGTAAATCCTGGGCCAAGTCTCCAATTGCACAATACATAGAAGTTTGTTGTAGTACTGATCCCAGCAACTTCTTTTATCAGGCTCTGCAATGAAAACCATAGGCATGCTCGGTGGTATGAGCTGGGAATCGACTGTCAGCTATTACCAGGCAATCAATCGGGATATCAAGTCGCAGTTGGGTGGTTTGCATTCGGCTCGCATCTGTTTGCGGTCGGTGGATTTCGATGAACTGGAGAAACTGCAACACCAGGGCAAATGGGAGGCAATCGCTGCGATACTGGCCAGCGAAGCCTATCAGGTCGAGTGCGGTGGTGCAGACTTTTTAATCCTGTGCACAAACACCATGCATAAAGTAGCTGCCCAGATCGAGGCAGCTATCTCCATCCCTCTGCTGCACATTGCCGATGCAACAGCAAAGAAACTTATGCTCGACGATTTCGAGACAGTGGGATTGATTGGCAGCAAATTTACCATGAGTGAGGATTTTTACCGGAGCCGTCTTAAAAACAAATTTGGCATTAATGTGATCGTGCCAGCGGAAGCACAACAGGACCTGCTGCATCGGGTAATCTATAATGAGTTATGCCTGGGTACGATAGATGATTCATCTCGAGAGCAGTTTCTTGAGATCATTACCCAGCTACGTGAACAGGGAGCGGAAGCGGTTATTCTTGGTTGTACCGAAATTGCCCTGTTAGTTCATTCGGATCAGTCCAGCGTCCCGCTGTACGACACCACCATTTTGCATGCCGCTGAGGCAGTACTGGCGGCTCTGGCTGAGTGAGATGCTTTCAAATTGAGTAGTTCCAGCAAAGCCTGAACCACTTATATTGTAGTGGGTGCATATGTACATCGAAGGACGCAAAGGAGTAAACTGCTCCAAATGAGGAACAACCTGGAACTACTGTGGCACAAACAACTATTCCATTTGGCAGCTTCACTCACGAGCTAAACGTTCATCTCGATAAAATCAGTTATAACGAGATGATTCCCGAGGTCGAGTATGATGCCGAAGGCAACGAATTACCGTATAGACGAGCTGACCTGGTAATCAGCAGGGAATATGTCTATCGGCTTCTACAACCTTATCTATCCATTCGATTTATGGATCAAGTTCGAGCAGTTGTGCCGCTCGCGCTTTATCTGGTCTTCTTTCAATCTTTTATTCTACGCCAGTCTGTGGTCGATCCCTGGGTTATTAACGGCGGTCTGGTTGCCGTAATAGTCGGTTTGATGTTGTTCATGGAAGGCTTAAAAGTTGGCCTGATGCCCTTTGGCGAGTTGCTCGGAGTATCCCTGCCTGCCAAGGCCACTTTGGGTACCGTAATCACCGTTGTCTTCCTATTGGGCATCGGGGTGACATTTGCAGAACCCGCAATTGGCGCACTGCAAACCGCTGGCTCGCTAGTCGAAGTCACTCGCGCACCCTATCTATACGCGTTGCTGAACGATTGGTCCGGGACGCTCGTTTTGGTGGTTGGCGTGGGGGTTGGTCTGGCGGCGACTCTGGGCACGATCAGGTTTATTTATGGCTGGAGTCTAAAACCCCTTATTTTTCTAACGCTGGTGCCGGTTCTGGTAATTGCCGGATATATGGCGTTGGACCCGGAACTATCCAAGGTACTGGGACTGGCTTTCGATTGTGGAGCAGTAACAACAGGACCCGTGACTGTCCCTCTAGTGCTGTCATTGGGAATCGGCATCGCCCAGGCAGGGGGGAAAGGCAGCGATTCCCTGTCGGGTTTCGGCATAGTAACCCTGGCCTCGTTGTTTCCGATTATTGCTGTGATGCTACTGGCACTCTATGTTGCGGGACAGACACCAGCGGAAGAAATTATCCTGGCGGCCCAGCTCGTTGCTGAAACACAGGCCGACGTCCCCTGGACGCAAGTCTCACCGGTCGCAGAGATAATTGGCGGTATCCGAGCAATCCTGCCGCTGGTCGCGTTCCTGCTGATTGTATTAGTGCTGGTGCTACGGGAAAATGTTCCCAGCCCTCGAACAATCGCCTTCGGAATCTTTCTCTGTGTTTTGGGCATGGTTATATTCAATCTTGGATTGAGCTATGGCTTATCGAAACTCGGTGGACAGAGTGGCAGCCTGGTGCCAGCCGCATTCACTGAACTACCTAATGTGGAGGACTCTCCGTTATATATCGTGACGATAGGCATGACTGTTGCGTTTGTATTTGCCTGGTTGTTAGGTTTTGGCGCCACACTGGCAGAACCGGCATTGCACGCACTCGGTATCACGGTGCAGAATTTAACCAATGGCTCCTTTAAGAAAACTACACTGTTGTATGCAGTGTCGCTCGGCGTCGGAACTGGCATCGCACTGGGCGTCGCCAAGATCATTTTTGATATACCCATCGCCTACCTGCTGGTTCCCGGGTACATCCTCGCGATCGTGCTCACGATTTTATCGACCGAAGAGTTTGTCAATGTTGCCTGGGATAGTGCCGGTGTAACAACCGGTCCGGTGACGGTACCGCTGGTACTGGCCATGGGTCTGGGTTTTGGCAACACACTGGGAGCGGTAGAAGGTTTTGGGATATTATCGATGGCTTCGATAGGGCCCATAATCGCAGTGCTCTCAACCGGACTCTATATACGCTGGAAAATCGCAAAGCGCCATTCGGGCAAATAAGCAAACAAATCAATAGGGGCAGACGCCTATGACATCGCGTGATTTTACAATATTGGTGGATGTTTCCATGATCACCTGTATTGTGCAACGAGGTAAATCCAACGAGGTTGTTCAGGCAGCCCAAGATGCAGGAGCACAGGGGGCGACTATCTATTATGGCTATGGCAGTGGGGTCCGGGAAAGGTTAGGACTGTTGGGGCTGGCAGTCGACGTGAACAAGGAAATTATTACCACGCTGGTAGCCGATGACCAAGTTGAACTGATCATGGAGCGCATGTTTTGCGTCGCGGAACTGGATGTGCCGGGTGCTGGAATGATCTATGTCACCAAGTTGGAAAAAGCGGCGACATACATTCCCGAAGAAATCGTTGAACACATAACATCAAGATCATCTTCATGAGTCATTTTCAGTTAGATGCCAAGCAAATTGTATGTATCCTGCCGAAGGGCAAGGCTTCGATGGTAGAGCAGGGATTAATCGAAGATCACGGCATTCATGATGCCAATTTTCATCACGCTCGTGGCGTAGGTAAGTTCTCGGCACTCTCGGCCAAAGGACTGGGAGAACAGCAAGAGAAAACCATTCTACAGCTAGTCGTCAGTAAGGAAATGGCGGAGACTATTTTCGAATATATCTATTTCAGGGCGGGACTGGACCAACCCCATGGAGGTCTTGTCTACATGGCTAAAGTCCCGAAGATGGCTCTGATGAAATTGCCAGAACCGGCTGAGCAGGAAGAGGGAGCTGAAAGTTCTGGGTAAGAGTAAAATTCTAGGGCACCGCTGATTCTATTTCCTTGTATTTCATAAAACGAGCATTGAACCGCCTTGTTTACCTCATCTGTATCCTTGCCTACCTGGTTTTTCATCATCTTACTGCTGGCAGCAAGCTATGCAGTGATCATGAGTGTCCTGTTTCCCAGCGTACGTTGGTTTTTTCGGCGACGACTCAATAAAGCCGTCGATAAACTGAATACCAATCTGCAAATCAAGGTTCGGCCCCTGCAACAAACCAAGCGTCAGGTACTCATTGATCAACTTATGTTTGATCAGGAAATAATCGCTTTGATTGAGGCACAGGCGCAGCAGGACAACATCCCCCGCGATGTACTACAACAAAAGGTGAAAAATTACGCACGGGAAATTGTCCCTTCTTTTAACGCCTTTGTTTATTACCGTGTAGGCTATTGGCTTGCCAAAAAAGTCTCACGATTCATCTATCGGGTGCGAGTTGCGGCCGCCGATCGTGGCCAGCTACGAACTGTTGATCCCGAATCCACCGTAGTATTCGTAATGAATCACCGCAGCAATATGGACTATGTGCTAATAAGTTATCTGGCAGCGGAACAGGTGACCCTGTCCTATGCGGTTGGCGAGTGGGCCAGAGTATTTCCATTAGAGTCTCTTATTCGCGCCCTGGGTGCATTCTTCGTCAGGCGAGATTCCAGAAATCCGCTTTATCGTAAAGTCTTGGAACGTTATGTGTTCATAGCTACCCAAAGCGGTGTGTGCCAGGCTGTGTTTCTGGAGGGAGGTCTCAGTCGTGATGGTCTGTTGGGTGAACCTAAACTGGGGTTTCTGGATTATATGTTACGCCAATACGACTGGCAGACTGACCGCGATATTGTATTTGTTCCGGTTGGGATTAATTACGATCACGTACTCGAAGATAACAATCTTCTGGATTGGAGTGATGAATCTGGTCGTCTCAGCAAAAGCCAACACGCAAAGGTATTTTGGCAATTTTTAAGTAAGAACCTGTTCATCGGCTCTCGAGCGCGTTGGAAGCGCTTCGGTTACGCCAGTGTTAATTTCGGCGTGCCGGTTTCTATGCGCGAGTATTGCGCAACCAATGGTGTGGATTTCAAACATCTTATCAAGGAGAAACGCATCGCAAAAGTAGCAGAGCTGGCGAAAATTTTAATGGACGCACTGCGCCACGTGATGCCGATTTTGCCGGTTCCGCTCATTGCTGTGGTGTTGAATCGTGCAGGAGAAGAATCAATGACATCATTAGAAATTGTCAGCAGTTGCGATGACCTGATCGATGAAATGATTCAGCGCGGCGCTGCAATGAAAGCGGAAGAAAAACCTCGCCATCGGACCTTGTCCAATAGCCTGGATTTGCTGAAAGAACGCAATTTACTAATAGAACAGAATGATCACTATAAGGTTAATCCGGAGCATCAAGCGCTAATAACATATTATGCAAATTCAATTGAGTGTATTGGGATAAAGGAAAAATAAAAGCTATCTCCATTGAAGTTACATTTTCTGACAAAGAAGTCGTAGACTTGATTGGAGCTAGCTTTTATCCTTCCTATACTTGGCCCTGGCTTGGTTCTATCCATCGATATCACAGCTCTTAGCGCGTAGTTTGATGATGAATCTGGTGGCACTACTCACAACTGATGGCATTCGATATGAATGCGGGCGATAATCCGGTGGACAGAGACCCCCGTGAACACGAGGCTTTACAGGGGCTGGAGCTGTAATATTCTGTGATAATCGAGCTGATATAGGTCGACTACCGAAATATCACGGATTTGACGCACTTTACTGGGTGAAATCGAAGCAAACTGATGAAAGCTGTGGGAAGAATTGGGGAAAATGACGACTACCTTCTAGCCGGATAGCGTTTATTCTTCATATATTTAGAAATCTTTTTGCCATAAATCTGGTCAATCTTGAAATTGGCTTTTAGCCACTAACCAGGAATAAACGTAGTGAAGTATATTCCAATTTTATTCACTTCTTATTGCTTGATTGCCGTGCTTGTCTATGGATCCGCTGGTAACGGGGAATCCCATGCAATTAGGCAAGAAAATCAGGCTGCACAAGCTGGATTGCAATTATGGCGCCGCCATAATTGCGTCTCATGTCACTCAATATATGGCAAAGGAGGACACATAGGTGCTGACCTGACCAATGTCGTTTCCCGCCGCGGAGCCGTGTATATCGAACATATTCTGGAGACGGGAAAAGGTAGCATGCCTCGTTTTCCCTTTCATGATAACGATGTTGAAAACCTTATCGGTTACTTACAACATATAAACCAGCTGGGGACATATCCACTCAAAAATGATATGTCTGCAGAATTCTTTGGGCATAATTCTGAGCAGGTAAGTAGCGTTGTCCGTTGAAAATACAGATAGTAAGGTAAATTCAGTAACAGCAATGCTAATAGTACTTTCTTGCCTGTGCTTTATTGCAGCAACCTGTATAGGTTTAGTAGCCTCGGTTGTTGTTGCCTTTCCTGATCTTTCATTCCCTGGCGCATCTTTTGCGAAATTGCGTCCCTTACATACTTTTTTATCATTCTCCGGGATTCTCAGCGGCATGATAGCGTTGCTTAATGCAATTATTGTCAGTGGTAAAAGCCAAGTAAATAAAAGTATACACAACAGTGGAATACAATTTGGGCTACTGTTTTTGTTTGTTCTGGCCGGGACAGTTTCATTGGCACTTGGCTATGGAAGCGGCAGGGAATACTTCTCCTGGCCCCCTATACTGTCTGTTTTCCTGATTTCGACCACAGTAATTACTGCCTACAAATTGTTCGCCCATTCAACTGAATTATCTAAACGTTCCCCGGAAGGATTCTGGTTAATCGGAGCTGGAATATTATTAGTGGTTTCCGGGCTAATCGAAAGCCATTTCTGGGTACTTCCGACAATTGCCAATAACGCAATAAAGGACCTGGCGATACAATGGCATGGATTAGACACATTCATTGCGGGTAATAGCGCAGTCCTCTATGGATGCGCTATTTATATGGTGCAAAAACAACCGAAAGCGCAACGTAGCAGCTTGTTATTCACAATTGCGGCGCTTGGTTTGCTGCTTTCCTTTGGTCATCATCATTACGCCTCTGGGCAACCGCTGCTTTTCAAGATCCTGGCTTTTTGTGCCAGCATGTTGGCAACCGTTTCCCTGGTCCGCCGCACAAAGCTTCTAATCGAAGAAAGAAGAAACAAAAATACCTTTCTGGAACCAACAGCACCACTGTTCAATGCCGTCGAAATCTGGACCCTGGTAAGTATTATCTCAGGAGTCCTGTTTGCCATTCCTCAGGTAAATATTTATGTTCACGGCACCTATGCCATCGTCATTCACTCAATGGGATCAATGATAGGCATAAATCTAATGATTATTCTGGCAGGTGGTTTCAAATTTTCACCGGATAAGGGCGCACAAAGCGCTAATGTAATTCTACTTGGAACGCGACTCATCAACTATTCACTAGCTGCGATGTGGTTGATATTGGGAGCGGGTGGTTTGGCTAAAGGTATATTTCGCATTGATACTGATTACCTGGTATTCCAACCCAAAATACAAAGTTTTCTGGTGTTTTTTCCGATAATTGGCCTGTGTTTGCTTGTCGGTATTGGTCTGATGTGCATGCAATTAATTCAACTATATCGGCCAAACAAGAAAGAGATGGTCAAAAGCTATTATCTGTCAACAGAGTAATAGAGCTAACCCCGTTATTCAGAGGTGTCCTTGCTTTATTCGTTCTTACTCCGCCGTCGGGAAGAAGGGGACACTACAGGTCATGAACGCTCTAGCGGGAAATTCATCCATCCGGTGGCGATATACTTTTTTCCAGAGTTTACGACATTAGCAAAATGCGCATGGGTCCACTCAGCAGGCCAGATCATCGTCTTGCCTTTCTGTGGCTGAACGTCTAAATCATGATGTACAAAATATGTCGAACCGCCATCCTCGACATCGTTCAGATAGGTCATCCAGGCCAGGACCCGATGTGAAGTACTAATAGTAGTACGCTCTGCATGAGTTTTCAGGAAATGCCCACCTAGATGATACCGTTGTATATTGAATGTCCCAAATTCGGCGCGACCCATAATGTCTTTCAGGAATGGCCACTGCTCAAGGTAATCCTTATGACAATCAAACAATGCATCGAGATATTCGCGCACGGGTTTGTGATCAGCTTGCTCTAGATCCCGTGGGCGGATCGCGAGATCGGTCGATTGCTTCGATTCCACATTTAAACCCCCTGCTGTTTTGCCTTCCGTCTGATTATCAGGATGCGTCTCAAAAAAATTGACCAGATCATCGCACAGTGATTTTGGTTCGATAAACCAGCTTCCTATAAAGTGCGGGCCAGGGGGCGATGTGGGTATGTCGATGCGTTTCATTTCATGTTTCCATAATCTATTGAGACACCTTTGTCGATGTCAAAGCTAATAATGCCAAATCCTTTTTGTTCCAACGCCAGTCCCTCCTCAACTTTACCCAAAGACAATAAAACTGACCCCATCGATCCTGCAGCCTCGGCGAAATCGGGCTTGATGGCGACTGCCTTTCGGTAGCTGTCAACAGCCTCTTCCAACTTCCCCAGATCCTGGAGTGCTTTGCCCAGGTTGCTGTGCACATCGGCGAATTCAGGCTGGATGGTGAGGGCCTTGTAGTAGTTGACAACGGCTTCCTCCAGCTTCCCCTGCTTCTGCAGCGCAGTGCCAAGATTGTTATATGCCTCAGAGTAATCGGACTTGATGGCGAGGGCATGGCGATAGCTGGCGACGGCCTCATCCAGCTTGCCCTGGCGCTTGAGCACAGTACCAAGGTTGCAATGCACTTCGGCAAAATCGGGCTTGCTAGTGAGGGCTTTGCGATAGCAGTTGACGGCCTCATCCAGCTTGCCTTGATCCTTGAGTATATTGCCAAGGTTGTTATTTGCATCGGCGAAATCAGGTTTGATGGTGAGGGCCTTGCGATAGCTGGCAACGGCTTCATCGAGCTTCCCCAGGTTCTGGAGCGCGGTGCCAAGGTTACAGTGTGCCTCGGTGTAATCGGGTTTGACTGCAACGGCCTTGCGATAGCTGGCAACAGCCTCATCCAGATTCCCCAGCTCCTTGAGCACATTGCCAAGGTTGTTATGCGCCGCAAAATAATCGGGCGCGTTAGCGAGGGCTTTCGTTATGAGATCAACGGCCGTCTCACTTCTTCCCATCTGGTGAGAAATCACACCAAGTAGATGCAGAGCGACCGGCTGAGTTGGATCGGATTGCAATATCAGTTGATAAACGTTTGCGGCCTCAGTCGGACGACCCGCTCTGAGGTGCTGCATGGCAGTGGCCAGCGCTTGCTGGAGGGTCATCGTCTGCTGCCCCGGGCCTAGACTTGTCGATTGTGCAGACTTGAAATCTTTATCGGGCATTTTCCGGATAAGCTCCAGAGTCTTAGAAAATAGCACCTTACTACAAAAATGCCTGGGGGTCAGGTCTGAACCACTCCGTCACTTGTATGTCAAAAGCGTGAATGTTAGTGTTTCCGGGCTCTTCACCAACACATCTGAAAATGCCGCAATGCACCGAGCCAGCCGATGTTCAATCTGATTAGAAAGTCTCATGAGAAAAAGAAATGCCCGGACCACTCAGCAATTACCGGATAATCGATCTCACGACCATCATCTCGGGTCCCTATGCTACCCAGCTGCTTGGTGATCAGGGCGCCGATGTAATCAAGGTCGAACCACTTGCCGGTGACCTCATGCGTAGGCTGGGTCCGATGCGCGGCGGTATCAGCTCGCAGTTTCTGCTGAACAACAGGAACAAGCGATCCGTCGCTCTCGATCTCAAGCACGACGATGGCAAAGCTGTTCTGCGTCGATTGATTGAGAGTGCCGATGTCTTCGTACAGAATTTTCGCCCGGGTGCTATTGAGCGCATGGGATTCAGTGAGAAGCAGGTGCGGTCCCTGAAGAGCGACATTGTCTTCGTATCAATAAGTGGATTCGGGGAATCCGGGCCCTACTCACACAAGCGGGTTTATGATCCCATTATCCAGGCCCTGTCTGGCGTCATGGCCCGGCAGGGTCTGGATCAGGCACCCAGAGTCATGCGCACATTATTAGCTGACAAAGTTACCGCGTTGACGGCAGCGCAGGCAATTACCGCAGCGTTGCTGGGGTGCGAGCGTACCGGCCAGGGTGAGCATGTACAACTATCGATGATCGATTCGACCATTGCCTGGCTCTGGCCCGATGTGTTGGTGAATGACACGCTGATTGGCGATGGCGTATCACCACCGATCAAACCTGGTGCATATTACAAAGCGTTTAACACCAGTGATGGCTATATCATGATCATGGTCGTCTCCGATGATGAGTGGCAAGGCTTCGTGCGTGCGACAGGTCGCCTTGAGCTATTTGAGGATGCGCGCTTTCAGACTGTGCCGAATCGAATCAAACACAATATCGAACTGTATGAACTGATCAGAGTCAGTGTGCAAGAAGGTTCGACTGCGGAATGGGTGGCCAGGCTAGATGCGGAACAGGTTCCCTGCGCTCATGTGAATTCGTTACAGGAATTGTTCACCGACTCACAGGTCGAACACAATGAACTTATTCTTGAGACGGAACACCCGCAAGCAGGTCCAATGCGCTCGCCCCGGCCGGCAGCCCGCTTCACGGAGCAAGTTGTGGGAGAGCAACGCCCTGCCCCGGCACTTGGTCAACATACGGATGAGCTGCTCACTGAAATCGAAATCCCTGAGATTGATCTTCTGCGCAAGCAGGGCGTTATTCTGTGAAACCTGACCCCAGTTCTCCATCCCCAATTCTTTATGACTCAGGGAAAACAGCATTATCTATGGAGAACCGCTGATAAAGACGGCGAAGCAGTAGATGTATTTCTCCAAAAGAGGCGTGATGTCCGGGCGGCGAAGCGCTTCATGGCGCACCTCAAATTTGACGTTATTGCTTTGATCCTGTCTTTTTGATTAGCTAAACACCGGCACCAATATCAGCCAGGCACGCTGCATAAACCAGAAACTGGCAATGCCACCTGACAGGTAGACCGGCGCTTCGCGCATGAAGCGACCGACTCTTATTCTTGTTAGTCTGAGCATAATCAGTACCACCACAACGATTATCAACTGCCCGAGTTCGATACCGATATTGAAAAGGGCCAGGGCCCAGAACTGATTTTGTTCAGGCAATCCGATCTCCTGTAACGCCCCGGCAAAGCCTAAACCATGTATCAAGCCAAATGCGAAGGCGATCAGCACAGGAAATCTGTTACTGAGTGTTGCCCTGTTCTGCAGGATTTCATAGGCCAGCAGAACGATACTGCCGGCGATAACCGCTTCCACCGGCGGCTGCGACAGGCTTACAAGATTCAAGGCAGAAAGTGCGAGAGTAATTGAGTGGGCAATAGTAAAACTGCTGATCACCAGGGCTATCGCCATGGGTTTTCTGACCAGATACATCAGCATTAAGACAAACAGGATATGGTCGAAACCAAGCAGTAAATGTTTGAGTCCTACGGACAGGTAAATAGGCAAAGTGGGTAGCTCACTGCTTAAATCGAGACTGCCTGCCTGGGCAGTTATGAGTCGGTTTGTGTTGGAGCCATCTTGCCAGGAGATACTCACCAGAGTATCGATCAAGGTTCGGTCGAGTCCGACAATCTCAATGTGTGTCAGCCCCTCCCCTCCGCAGTCCAACGCCGCCACTTCGATGAGTGCACCTTCCGATATGCTTGCTCCAGTATTTTCGGCAACGCAGTTGGTTGCCAGTTCTAAACCAAGAAAACGGCCATTTAACTGGGGCTGCCGAAACGACGCCTCGAACAAACTGGTTCCAGCGTTACTGGATAATTCTGTGATTTTCAGAAAAGCAGGCCGCACCTCATGCGCACTGGCTGTTACGGCCAAACATGCACACACGAGCCAAAGCAGCAGCCTCACCTGGCTTCCACCACAATGTCATATTCGTTTATTAGATCTTCAAGATAGAGCTGGCGCGTATTCTCTTTCTGGTATTGGCCGTAGTCCATCAACAACTGCTCACGAATTGCCATGAATGGCGTCACTTCTGCTGCGTGAATGTTGGCAAGCAACACGAGGTGAAATCCAAACCCGCTCTGCAGGGGTCCCTGCCAGCTTCCAGTTTCCAGGCCTTGCAATTGCTGTGCAAAGCCTGAGCCGAACGTGGCGTTAAGATCCAGTTCACTGCGGTAGGCATAGCTGGCGCTAAGCATACTGCTTTGACCCAACTCGGAAGCTTTTCCACCTTCTGCAATATTTCTTAACGCGTCATTCGCATCACCTGGTGTGAGAAAATAGAGCTGACGAAAAGAATAGCGAACGGGCAGAGTGTAGTTTTCGAGACGGCTATTGTAAAACTCCTGCAGTGTTGCCGTTTCCGGTTCCGGCATTGGTTCCGATTCTGCAATGAAGTTAAGTTTCTGTACCAGGCGCCGGCGAATAATAGAATCTTCCTGGTCCAGGCCAAGTCGCAGGGCTTCCTGGTAAAGTACTTCCTCCTGAATCCAGTTATTTACCAGGGAATCCAGTTCTTCAGACGACGCTGTCAGTCCAGTTTGGGTTTGCCACAGTAGCCCAAGCCTTTCCCGCAAAGCGACGGAGACGTAAATTTCGCTGCGATCCACTGAGAACAGGGAATCTGCGGCGAAGAGCACAGTACCGATAATAAAAAACCAGAATAGTGGCTGCTTAATAAAAGATCGCATAGCTACTTTACTTCTGCCCGGGCTACTGAATTGGTGTTATCCAGATGGGAGACGACCAGACCCGCTCCTGAATAGTAGCCGCCATGTCTGCCCTTGGTTCCACGCCTGCCCTTACCGCATCCCAGGTAGACCACCGGCAACTGGGATTTTCCATGGCCCTGACATAGTAGAAAGCGTTCTGGCTGGGATCGTAGTCCGGGTCCTGCCAGCGGGCTCTCAATTCAGCGGCACCGAGACCGGCACTGATTCTGCAATCTGACAAATTAACCTGTGCTCCGTTATCGGGACAGCGATAGGAATTTGCATCGACGACACCGCCGTCGGAACAGGCTACATCATAAACTAGTTCCTGCGGCCGACCATCTTCGATCCAGCCCTTGATAATCTGCAGACGTTGCAGCGGTGCACTATTGGGATCTCTCGCCACCCAGGCTATGAACGAGGGCTGCTGATTCGCAGCGCCGATCAAATCACTCCCCATCGCCACACCGCCAGTATAGGCTTTGCCTACAAGTTCACTATCATCGATGGCTGGCAGATCATAGCCGGCAAAGAAGCGGACTTTCATGCGCGGCCCCGAAGTGCCAAAGGTTTCTTTGCGCCGAAAAGAATCATAAATTGATTCGCGAGTGTTCTCCTCGGCCCAGACGCCCGCAAGACCCGATGCTCCCCAGGTATTGAAATAGACATCGGCATAGCGTTCGCCATCTGCGCCTGGCTCTGGAAGCGGCACCGCTCCACGCTTGACTCCATCGGAATCTCTGAGACCCACCTTGCTCCAGTAGTCATCTTCATCGCCGGCGTAAGTCGCATTGTGAGTATCGCTGGAACCAATTACGCCAAGTTTGAAAGGATTGATACCCTGCTCTTCCTGTAAGCTGATGCCGTTGAGATAGGCCTCTCTAACATAACTTCCACCAGGTTTACTTGGTCGGGTAGAAGCGATCTGAAATGGCATAATTTCGAAGTCAGCCCACTCATCGTTAGGTGACAGGGCAGGATGAGTATCGGAAGTACCCTTTACCTGTGTGATTTCTACCAGAGGCTCGTTACGCATGCGCTGATCGGCATAGGCACTGTCTAATGGATTTCCGGACCAATCGGTCAGCATAAACATATTGCCGTTCGATCCGTTGGAATTATGTGGGATTGCGAGACTTTCAATTCCAGCCGCCCGGTTGGAGTCCATCCACGCCCATAGGTCTTCGGGATTCCTTGAATCTAATCTAGAAAATGGCATCTCGGGCGCCACATCGTCACGGAAGATTACGTTGCGATGCAGGTTTCCGCCATCTGTAGCTGTGGTCGTATATTCGTAGGCGATGAAGGCGGTAAAGTTGCCAGGATCATTGTGACGGTTTGCGGTAGCGACGATATCATCCCAGGCTGTCTTGCCGATAGCAGGATCATTTATCTCTCTGCTCCTAGCCGATCCCAAGAATCTGAGAATCTGGTTGAATTTACGACTGCGTTCCGCCGCATCACCCAGAGTGGCCATGCCTTCTGCAACTTCGTGCTTCGATATTGCGCTGTTCGGATTGGCCATCTCCCGCAATACGCCAAGATAGAAGGCGTGGTCGCTAACGCCGTAGAAATCCAGCGGCACATCCAGCTTCATGTCAAATCCTGCTGGATGCCTGATCGTCCCCCCTTTAGCAAAGTTGTATGCATCGCTGGGCGACGAAGTCGTGCCGAAGATAAAGGCGTCAAATGAGTACATGGTATGAACATGCAAATCGCCGAAGTAAGCATTACGTTCTGCGTTAAATTCAGCAGTACGTGTAATTGATTCTGGTACATCTGCGCTCGAGAGGGAGGAAACAGCGCTCGGCTGGTCAGGCTGGTTGTCTGAGCAGGCGGTGAGTAGAAATAGACACACACTGAGCTTTACGATTGGTGAAAGCCTGGACATAGAACTGACCTCTGCTTTTTGTAAATTGGGCATGAGCGTTCAAGACTAGCTTCTTTTTCTGCTTATGTCTAAGAGTGAATAGCAGCCCAACGTGCCGCAAATGGCGCGGCCACGGATATCAACTACTGGTCGGGTGTAACCCAGATGGGAGACGACCACACGCGCTCCTGAATTGTTGCAGCTACGTCTCTTCCACTACTGTCAGATGCCGGGGGTTCTTCGCCCAATCGGATCGCATTCAAGGTGGTCCAGCGACAGCTTGGGTTCTCGAGTGCTCTGACGTAATAGAACGCAAGCTGACTGGCATCGAAGCTTGGGTCACGCCAGACAACCTTGAGTTCATCCGCTCCGACACCACTACTAATGCTGCAATCGGAAAGGTTTACCCGCGCACCGTTGTCCGGGCAACGATTGCTAGTTGCGTCAATTACCCCTCCGTCAGAACAAGCGACATCGTACACTTCTTCCATGGCTTCACCGTCTTCTACCCAGCCCTTTATGATTTGCACTCTTTGTAGCGGGGCACTGTTCACATCTTTTGCTACCCAGGCCAGAAAGCTGGGTTCTTGATCGGCGTTGGTGAAAAGGTCACCACCCATAGGGACTCCGTTCGCATAGGCCTTGCTTAGTAAATCCCTGTCATCGATCGACGGTAAATCATAGCCGGCAAAAAACCGAACTTTCATGCGTGGCCCAGTGGTGCCAAATGTTTCTTTTCGACGAAACGCATCGTAGATGGAATCCCGCGTGTTCTCCTCTGCCCACACACCAGCGAGTCCAGCGACACTGCCCTTGTTGTAGTACGGGATTTGAGAAAATTCATCGACAGTTCCAGATGTATCATTAGCCAAGGGGCTGCGCATCTCACCACTGTCGCCATGGGTATCACTGGAACCGATTATACCAAGTTTAAAGGGATTGAATTGCTGATTGGCCTGCAACCTTATGCCATTGAGGAGAGCTTCTCTAACGTAACTGCCTGGTGCTTGACTGGGCAGGGAGGTACCCACTCGATTAGACCGAATCTCAAAGTCGGCCCACTCATCATTGGGTGATAATGCTGGATGTGTATCCGAGGTGCCCTTTAATTGGGAGATTTCAACCAATGGCTCATTGCGCATGCGCTGATTCGCATAAGCGCTGTCCAGCGGTTTGCCCGAATAGTCGGTTAGCTGGAACATCCAGCCATCCGAGCCATTTGAGTTATGAGGAATAGCAAGGCTTTCAAGCCCGGCTGCGCGATTGTCATCCATCCACTGCCAAAGGTCTTCGGGATTAACAGAATCCAGTTTCGAAAAAGGCAGGTCAGGTGCATCACTTCCACGGAAAATGACATTGCGGTGTAAATTTTCAGACTCTACACCCGAAGAAGTGTATTCATACGCAACAAACGCGGTGAAATTGCCAGGATCATTGTGGCGATTGGCAGCCGCAACGATGTCATCCCAGGCGCTCTTAACCACGTTCATATCCGCGATTTCCATGCGTCGGTCGGAAAGGGAGAAAGTCCGAAATGTACGGAAAGTCATGTTTTGTGCTAACTCGTGCCTGGAAAGTTCGGAACCTTCCACCGTCATTCCCCTGGGCACTCCCAGGTAGTACGCGTGATCGGTAACCGCATAAAAATCCAATGGCACATCCAACGTTATCTCCAAACCTGTTGGATGAATTAGGCTGCCGCCCTTGGCAAATTCATAAGCATCATCCGGCGAGGCAGTCTTACCGAATAAGAATGCATCATAGGAGTACATGGTGTGCACGTGTAGATCGCCGAAGTAAGCATTTCGATCCAGGTTGTAATCAGAGCCGCTCGCGGTGGATGTACTGGATGCCGACACAACTGTTTCTGCTGCTTGAGTGCTTGTTACAGAATCAGCAGGCGTGTTATCGGAACAAGCGCCTAGCAATAACAACAATGGGCATAGCTTTAGTAATCTTTTCATCGTAAGCCTCTTCTTATTAATGTGGGGCTTCCCCCATCATAGTGGGCAAGGTTATTGCCTGGCAGAAACATGCTGGCGGGAACGAAAATACCCCAGTTATCCGGGGCTTTATGACCGCAGCTTTCAGATGTTGTTAAATAGATTTTCATACAGCCTCCGAGGGAGCCTTCTCTGAGTCGCTGTGACCGTGCGAGACTAGAAATCATACACCACGCGGCCATAAATTCCGCGAAGTGCTCGGATTCCTGGGATCAAGCAGGGGACAAGAGATAAACGATCCCGCAATCGCCAAGTTGGCCTGGGATGATATCGTGGCCACTGCAAACAGGCATAACGATCCAGGAAATTTTACCGCCTTACACAAGCATTCTCCAGTTGAGAACGAAACGAGCTAAGATCTTAAGTGGACTTTTTGGCAACTATCGGCAAGTCTCCTTGCGGTGTAGTTAGACTACCGGTAAGCGTATTGCCTTCCAGTTTGAGAGATATTTGGCTAGCTCCTCGCTGTGTTTCACGGGAAAACGATAGGGTATCTCCGACAAAACTAACATCAGACAACGGTAGAGTATTTTGTGGACCCTTCCAGGTTCCGCCCAGTTCATCCCCGTTTTCAGTTATTGTGAGGTTGATCGTGACACCCTGTCCCTGAAAGCTCAGCTCGATATCCCATTGACCCACAACCGCGGAATTGTCAGCCGCGAATGCGCCGCTACTATTTAGAAGCAGGGATAATACGGCAAGTTTAAAAATGTTTTTTAGTGTCATCAAAAATCTCCTTCAGAGAATTGTGTGTCCGGAATGCGCTTTGAGACGCTTTGGTTAGTGGTATCTAGCATAACCCACTTCTAGTTAGTAGCTGACAGCCAAGTCCCGGACTTGTCGCCACTGATTAGCTGTTTCCTTCGCTATAATCCTAGGCGTGAATCGGCCCTGGATGGTACTTCACATGATGCATTAAATGTAACTTCTTGGAATCGGTTTACTCAGGTGGTGTAATCCAGATCGGTGATGACCAGACCCGCTCCTGAATCGTTGTTGGCATGTCTGCCCTTGGTTCCACGCCTGCCCTTACCGCATCCCAGGTTGACCAACGACAGCTTGGATTTTCCAGTGCCCTGACGTAATAGAATGCATGTTGACCAGCATCAAAATTCGGATCTTGCCAGCTGGTTTTAAGTTCGGCAGCACCTATCCCGGCACTGATGCTGCAATCGCTAATATTCACTCGCGCCCCATTGTCCGGGCAGCGCTGACTATTCGCATCGACCACACCACCATCGGAACAGACAACATCGTAAACCTGCTCCATTGCCGCGCCATCTTGCACCCAGCCCTTGATGACTTGCACTCTCTGCAGGGGTGCGCTGTCAGGATCTTTTGCCACCCACACGATGAATGAAGGAATCTGCTCGACAACGCCAAGTAGATCACTGCCCATGGGAACGCCATTGGCATATGCCCTGCCAATCATGTCGCTGTCATCGAGAGCCGGCATATCATGTCCAGCGAAGAACCTGACTTTCATGCGTGGACCGCTGGTGCCAAACGTTTCCTTGCGACGAAAGGCGTCGTAGATCGATTCTCGCGTATTCTCTTCCGCCCAGACACCGGCAAGCCCAGCTGCACCCCAGGTGTTGTAGTAGGTATCCTGATAGATTCCACCGTCTTCCCTGGGCGTATCCAAAGGCACCGCACCGCGTCTCTGCCCATCGCTATCCAACAGCGCTACCTTACTCCAGTGATCGTCTTCGGGTCCGGCTGCCGATGAATTATGGGAATCACTGGAACCGATAACGCCAAACTTATAGGGATTGAATCCCTGCTCTGCCTCCATCTCGAGTCCGTTGAGATAGGCTTCCCGCACATAGCTGCCCTGTGGTTCACTTGGCATACGAATACCAATTCTAAAGGGCATGATCTCGAATTCAGCCCACTCGTCATTGGGTGACAGCGCGGGGTGGGTATCTGAGGCACCCTTCACCTGTGCTATCTCAACCAGGGGTTCGTTGCGCATCCGCTGTGTCGCGTAAGCGCTGTCCAGCGGCCGCCCCGAGTAATCCGTAAGCTGGAACATCATGCCACTTGAGCCATTTGAGTTATGGGGAATCGCAAGACTCTCCATGCCCCGGGCACGGTTATCATCCATCCAGTTCCATAGATCTTCGGGATTACCTGACTCCAGCCTGGAGAACGGTAGGTCTGGCGCCTGCCCGCCACGGAATATCACATTGCGATGCAGGTTTTGATATTCGGGGCCAGATGCTGTGTATTCATAGCCGACAAGAGCGGTGAAGTTTCCCGGATCGTTGTGTCTGTTCGCCGCCGCAACGATATCGGACCAGGCGGTTTTCACTATATCCAGATCCATAATCTCCATGTTTCTCTCGGAACGGGAAAAATCGCGGATCCTGGCAAACAAGGCTCGCCTTTCGGTAATGTCATCACCCAGCGAGGCCATTCCCTGCGCCACCGGATGCCTGGATACGGCGGAATCCCCGACTGCCATTTCCCGAAATATACCCAGGTAGTAGGCGTGATCGGTGACCGCATAAAAATCCAGCGGCACATCCAGTTTCATATCGAAGCCAGCCGGATGGGTCAGCGCTCCGCCCTTGGCAAAAGTGTAGGCATCATCGGGTGACGAAGTTGTGCCGAAGATGAAGGCGTCGTAGGAGTACATCGTGTGTACATGTAAATCACCAAAGTACGCATTTCGATCGGCATTGAAGCCGCTGGTGGAGGCCTGCAGGTTTGCAATGGGAGTTGCTACAGAGGACTGTGAACTAACCTCCGTGGTGCCATTGTCTGAACAGGCTCCGAGCAACATCATGGTGAACAATATGGGAGCCGGTCTTAACAATTTTTCCATGGGGATAGACCTTTCTTAGTGTATCTTGTTTTTATCTGAGGATAATCTTATTAGGGACAGATTTATTTTCTGGTGTGTATCTGGTTTATAAAACAATAGAAAAAATAGATCTGTCCCTATTGATCCTGAAACAGGAAAGCGGAGGGATAAATTCTTATTCCCTCCGCCTCTGTTTGATCTGATTCCGTTACTTCTTATTGCTGAGTTCCCGCCAACCCGTAACTTAATTCCTGGTCTACTCTATTGTAAGTGAGTTCCATCTCATCCAGCAGAGCTGTCATTTCCATGTTCAACGCCTGGGCTTCTTGAGGCTCGAGGCCACTGAATGGTCCTGGTCCGTCTGCCGTGGCAAAGTTTGCAACTGGTGTCAGTGAATAAAATTCACCAATCAGACCACCCGAAACTGTTTGGAAAACTCGCGTGCCAGTTATGTTTGATGTTTCCAGTGCAGGGATAACCTTCTCGTTCCAAAGCGCGACGAATTGAGGGATTTTCCCAATCGTAACCCGGAATCGGTAAACTACGGTGAGGCCAGTTTGAGGCTGTGCCGCCATGCTCATGTCCGGACGGGAAGTCACGATAAAACTTCTTCTAGCCTGCACGGTTTGCGCCCACAGATTAAGCGCCAGTTGTCCTTCTAACTCCGTCGACGCCGGACCGCCCTGGGAATCCAGTGCTGCCATATTAGGAATGGGTGATACCACAGTTGTAGATAGCGTGTTACCAAGTGCTATTGTACTGGTTAACCTCCAAGGTACGCCGTTGGCTCGGGCAGCTGGTATAAATACGTCGCGATGTATTGACCTGAATTGTTCAAGCTTATCGGGCTTGATATCAAGTTGATTCACCTGTATCAAGATCGGCTCGGGTTGATCCTGTGCTGCAACTATAGAGACAAAACAAAAGCAGAAAATAATTGGTAGAAAAAGGTGCTTGACTATTTTTCTATTTATTGGGTGATACATAGTTAACTCCTGGTCGCCTGGCATACATACAAACTGCCAGAGCATATTGGTTTTTGATTATTTTTAGTTACGAATAAATGCCTTTAGCCACATGCGCTAATTATTCATTACTCTCGCAAACAGACACTACTAGAGAATGTTGCAATGAGAATAATGGAATTAACGGGTAGAATCACAGACTTTACTGACGGTCACGACAGAGAGAGTGTAATAAGAGACAGGAAGACTAATTACGGATCCAGGAGTATATTCGTCCTTTGATCAGTTGTTTTTGAATTATTGTTAATTTCAGCCCAGAATTTGGCACTAAAGTTGAAGATCGGAGTCCTTAAGACTTGGCAAGGACTTCCTGCACAGCCCGATGAGCCTCAAGGATTGCCGCATCGGTGTGCGGGCTGGCCGCTGCATCCGAGTTGGCGATGGTGATATTGCCCCAGGGTTGACGACCGACTACACAGGGTCGTTGATCGGTGGAGGTAAACACCCAATCCATTGGGTCATACAGGCTGTTATAGGTGTAGGAATAACCATGGGGCCAGCGGTTTACCGCGATACCAACGATGTCCCGGGCTGGCTCGAAGCCGCCGTCACCCAGCACACGTCCTAACTGGTCGCGCAGACTTCGCTCAAAGGTCTCGAATGTGGTATTCAATAAATCCTGGCGACCAATGATATGCTGTTCTTTCTTCGGTAGTCCTGGTGCTGAAGGGTAACGACCCAAACTGAGGACGATGGGCTCTTCGGGTGATTCTGCATGGCGCAGGTCACCCAGACTAACTGCTTCATCCAGTGCCAGCCTCGAGTGATACATGGTTGGTGTGGTAACACGACTAATCCCAAGTTTTTCAAATGCAGTCCAGTTTCTCACCGCCACGCTGGTGTAGACCAGTGGTGCCTTCACACCGAAGGCGAGTGCCTCTTTCTGTTGCTCCGGCAGTTCCGGAACCAGGTAGGGAATCACGGTGTTCCAACAGGCCATGACACAGTGACGACCTCTGACCCGATGTGTACGGCCGTCATTAACGTAAGCAATCTCCACGTTGCGATCGGCGCCGGATCCCTGATGCTGCACATTAACCACGGTACTGTTCAGCCGGATACGCGCCGCCTGGTTGCGCGCATCGAGCAGGCTGTAGTCAACACGGGCTGCACCAACGTCTTCCTGGCTGCCGCCTGGCACCGCATCGGGTATCAGCCAGCGCACCAACAGGCGCGTAAGAGTGGCATTGCCGTCCGGAAAGTGTACCGAACCACCGCCTGGCAACTGACGGCCATGATGTCCACCGGGCAGGTCCGCCAACATGCCCTCAGGTGTTGGTTCCAGATTCATACCGCTGAATCCCGGCTGCCCCATCTGCCAGGCGAACAGGGCCGGTAGTGCATCGGCCCCGACGACAAAGCTGCCGTTGCCCGTGTTCTGGTAGAACCACATCACCTCAGGATCTACCTTGACGGTGTTGAGCATGAAGTCGGTGTAGCTTATTTTGGCCAGGCGCTGTTTTTTCTCATCTGATGACAGACCGGGCATATAATCCGGCAACGACCCGCTGTAGAGCATAAGCAGGTCTTGTTGTGCCCTTGCAGACAGTGGAGTTTGAGCGGCAAAATCAGCCGAATAGCCCCCTCCACCGTCCCCTTTTACCAGTCGGTCTACACCCCAGGTTTCCTTGTCGAAAAAATGGGCCGATCCCAGCCCCATACGACGATACATGCTTCGGCTCTCAGAGTTGTCACTGAGGAAGCGGCCCAGATCGACACCGATGGCATCCAGTAAAGCCCGCGATGGGGCGTTGTAGCGTTCGGGCGATTCGATATTTAAGGTACCACCATTGAGCGCCAGCATCCGTCCGTTGTAATGAAATTCATTGCGCTTGGCATGACCACCGAAATCGTCGTGGTTGTCCAGTATCAATACCCTAGCATCGCGACCCGCCTGATCGATGAAGAAATGGGCAGCCGCCAAGCCGCTTATGCCGCCGCCGACAATCACCAGGTCGTATTCTTCACCGCTGTCGCTGGCCGATGACCTATCCCAGCCGCGTTGGTCGCGCATCTGGTGCCCAACTTCCCAGGACCCGTCATGGCTGCCGCGCAAACCGATTTCGGTGGGGGGGTAATAATCTGCAGATTGCACCGCTGGCTGAGCCAGTGCACCAGAGAAAGACGGCATCATCAGCGCACCACCTACCGGCAGGGCGACGCCGTTGACAAAATCACGACGGCTTATGGGCCGATTCATGCCCAGGTCTTTATCAGACGAGTTTGTCATCATGGCTCCTTGAACTGGCTGGTGCGGGGATAAAGAAGCATAAACGCACAATGATCTAGCGTCTATCTAATTACTCTAGCTAATTACTCTGGGGGATTCGGCTGGATCAATGGAGTAAGGATCAGATCAAAGTACTCTGACCCCTTAGATTGTAGTATCCTCAATCAACCATCCCTAGAAAAAAGGAGAGGAGAGAACTATGGGCATCTCCAAAAGGCTTCTACTGAGCATCACACTTGCGTTTACCGCCACCCTGGCCAGCGCCCAGGATTGGCCCAGCTACGGCGGTGATAACGGCTCCGGCAAATACTTACCTCTGGACCAGATCACAGCTCAGAACGTAGATGATCTCGTTGTGGCCTGGAGTTGGGACAGCGTGGATAACGAGACAGTTGCCGCAAACCTGGCCGGTGATAACAACACCGCAGTACCCTCTAGCTATAAGGCTACGCCGATTGTTGTGGAGGGTGTCATGTATGTCTCAACTTCTTTCGGGCGCATTGTTGCGCTTGACGCCGCAAGTGGCGATCAGCGTTGGTCTTTCGATACTCGGGCCTGGGAGATGACTGGCAGGCCGGTGAATCTCGGTTACAACACCCGTGGGGTGGCGTATTGGGAGCAGGGAGACAAGAAACGGCTATTCTTCGCAACTTATGATGCCTTCCTGTGGTCGGTAGACACCGAAACCGGTATCCCGGATAGTGATTTTGGTCAGGAAGGAAAGATTGACCTGACACTTGGCCTTGGCAGAGAAGTTGATCGACGAGTTTACGGCGTAATTTCGCCACCGCTTGTTACCAACAACAAAGTCATTGTGAACTCCGTAGTTTCTGACGTACCTCCTTCCATTGAGATGCCTCCAGGGGATGTGCGTGCATTCAATCCAGATACCGGCGCAATGGAATGGATCTTTCATACTATCCCCCAAGCGGGAGAATTTGGTAATGACAGCTGGGAAGACGGATCCTGGGAATACACTGGTAACACAAATTCCTGGACTATCATGAGTGCCGATGACGAACTAGGTATTGTTTATATTCCCATAGGCACGCCAACGAATGACTGGTACGGGGGAAAACGCACGGGAGATAATCTTTTTGCCGAGAGCCTGGTAGCTGTGCGCGCCGACAATGGTGAAAGAATCTGGCATTTCCAGATGGTGCATCATGGACTGTGGGACTACGACCTGCCCGCAGCGGCGACAGTGGTTGATATAAATGTAGACGGTCGCCCGATCAAAGCGGTTGCGCAGATTTCCAAGCAGGGCTTTACCTATGTATTCGATCGAGTAACCGGTGAGCCGGTCTGGCCCATAGAAGAAAGAGCCGTGCCGCCGAGCAGTGTACCTGGCGAAGTCGCTTCGCTGACGCAGCCTTTTCCCACCAAACCAGCACCATTTGAGCCGCAGGGCATCAGTGATGAAACCCTGATAGATTTCACCCCGGAATTGCGTCGGGAAGCATTGCAAAATATCGAACAATTCGATTACGGCCCCCTGTTTACGCCCCCATCAACAAGAGGAGCGATTCAGTTTCCCGGCTGGTTCGGTGGTGCCGAGTGGCATGGTGCAGCATTTGATCCTGACACGGGGCTTTATTACATTCCTTCTTCCTCTTCGCCCATCGTAGTGCAATTGGGAGAAGGCACTCGGGGACGGGAAGAAATGGGATATGTGCGTGGTGGCGCGAGGTCAGTTGCCGGACCCCAGGGCTTGCCCCTGACCAAGCCGCCCTATAGCCGTATAACCGCGATTAACCTCAATACTGGCGAGCACGAGTGGATGGTACCCCACGGCGAAGGCAGGCGGCAGCAGATTATCGACATGGGTATCCTCGATCCAGGACCTGTAGGCGGTGGCAGTGGAGCTGGCCCGGTACTTACCAAAACGCTGTTATTCCTTGCGCAACGTGACGGCGACAGGAATCTGCTGCGTGCATTCGACAAGGCCCGTGGTGACATCGTGGTTGAAATTGAATTGCCATTGCCGCCACAAGGTACACCGATGACGTACATGCAGAACGGCAAGCAATACATCAGTATTGCTGTAGGGGGAGGCCGGGATTCCAGGCTGGTTACTCTGGCACTGCCCTGATCCCTATTGTCCGCGAAATAAATCGGCTACTCGATCAGACACCTCATTAGCTTCTCTTCTGCGTGCCCCGCGTAGCATATTTGCCATGCCATAGTTGCCTTCGTGGCAGGCATACTCGTACAACTGAGCGGCCACTTTGGTCATGGACACTATTGCAGTTAGCTTGTCAGTAAACGTGGAGGGATCGTCGATAGTGAACTCATAGTTTAGTGTTTGCGGTCCGACACGAGTAAATCGCTCGGTGAGCACTTTGTTTTTGGACGTGCCAAAGCCATCAAAGCTTTGCGTCAAGCCATTGAAATTCTGTGTTACTACTACCAGTGTATCGCCATCCCAGTGACCGCGGGAGTCACCTGACCAGAGCAGCAGACTCTCGTCCAGGGCCGGGCGGCCATCAAGTTTAACGATGCGGGCATCATGAACCATCTCGGTAAGGACCACCACATGCTCTTTGCCTTGAATGATCTGAACATTGTTGTTATACACGCTCGGTGTTAGCGGTGGGCCAGCGTTGAAGCCCACGATACAACGCTCAGAAAGGCCCCTATCTTCCGGGCCGTCCCGGCCAATGCCGCCGACTACAAATCTTACTGGACGTTTTCCCGCAGTGTCGCGCTCTCCACCTGGTTGATTTTCGATGCCTTCCGCCAGTGGAGAAAAGCGACCATTCGGTGGGTAGACGATAAGGGATGTGCGCACATTGCCGTCTCTGTTCAGGTTCTCCATCCAGATGGTGTCATTATAGAAGGCTTCAATTCCAGCAGTAGACCCGGTCTCGTTGCTCACTGCCCCCAACCCGAAGCGCCGCATCCGTGTTGCGGCAATCTCATCCTCGGTGAGGAATTGCCGCTCTCCAAATTCCTCGGGACGTTGCATCGGGACATTGGATGAGAAATTCCAGACTCCCTGTATATCGGGTTGTCCCCATTCCGTGCGGGGAATTGCATAGTCTTCGGCGGCCTGGCCGGGCAGGGAAGCCAGCAGCGACAAACAGAACAGCAGAATCAGCGAATTATTTATCTTCACGACGTTTTCCATGAGTTCAGTCAAACTGGATTAATGAAAAATAGCTTATTCGCTCTATCAGTACAATCAATTCCAGGTTTACCTGACAGAAAGTCAAAGGGATCAAATCAACGTACTCTGAACCTGAGGTATCCCCAAAATATATCGGCTTAAACCAAAAGACTTTATTAAGGTAATGTGTGTAATGCACCCATTTTTATTGTTGGTGCCATACGTGAAGGACGCAAGCTTGGAATAAGGGTTTGTTTTTTTGCTCCTATGGGCCATCCCTGGCCCATAGGAACGGAAAAACAGTACCCCCTCCCAAATCCCAAATCCCCGATACACGTATCAACTAGCTATGATTGCTAAGCCTAAGCCGTCTAAACACACCAACGCTTAGGCGATGAGCTTTAAATTTTTGTGGGGATATCTCAGACTCTGAACCCTTTGAGAGCTCTTTTTATCTTAAAACAGTGAATTTTCCCGGTTTCTCCGCTTTCCCGAAGAGACATTTTGTTAGAAGATTGCAGTATCATTTCAACCACAATCTCAGTTAAAGGAAATCGATCATCATGCAACGTGTAAAATTATTTCTTTTCTGCGGCTTGGCGCTGTTTTCATGTATGGCTCCAAGCACCAGCCTGGCTCAACTCTCTTCCTCGGCCATCTGGGCGGCCGAGATCGAAACCCGCTATCGTTTTCAACCGAATGTGAGCTACCACACCGAGAACGGAATCGAGCTGAAGCTCGATATTTACTCGCGGCGAGACGTGGATACACCGCAACCGACAATGGTGTTCACCCACGGTGGATTCTGGGTAAGGGGTAGCAAGGACACCCAGCTCATGGCGTTGTTGCCCTGGCTGGAAATGGGCTGGAACGTGGTAAACGTCGGCTATCGCCTCGGAGGCGAGGCACTGGCTCCGGCAGCACTGGTGGACACTTTCTGTGCCCTACGATTCATTAACGCCAACGCTGATGAATACAATATAGATGCCGACCGCCTCGTTACCAGCGGTCAATCCGCGGGTGGGCATTTGGCGCTGTCCGCCGCGATGTTATCCGATGCTGGATTCGATGCCGGTTGCCCTGCCGGTGATACGCCGGCAATCGCTGCAGTCATCAACTGGTATGGAGTCACCGATGTGCCTGACGTTATTGATGGTCCTAACCGCTCCGAGATAGCAGCGGCCTGGTTTGGTGACATGGACAAGGGGCGGGCGCTGGAACTGGCAGAGCGCTTATCGCCACTGCAATATGTGCGTGATGATTTACCGCCGATTCTCACTGTGCAGGGAGACGCCGACACGGTAGTGCCCTATGCCGAAGGTGTCGCATTGCATGAGGCGCTGAAGGGCACCAACGTCAAGAATCGATTATTGACCATACCGGGTGGCGGCCATGGCCGTTTCACCGCGGCGGAGCGGGTCGAGATCTACGACGCAGTGCAGGATTTTTTGCGGCAAGCAGGCCTTTAATCCAGTAGGGTCCAGGATGAACCAGGCTAATCAAATGAGTTACGCTAAAGCCTATAGTAGCTTCGATTGGGAACGCCCGGAGTATTATAACTTCGCCGTGGACGTCATTGATAACTGGGCACAGCAGGACCCTGGCAAGCAAGCAATCTTCTGGGTGGATGATGAAGGACAGGAAAAATCCCGCACCTTTCAGGAAATTTCAGCCAATTCCAAAAAGCTCTGCAATGCACTACAGGAAGCCGGGGTTCGCCGTGGCGATGCTGTCATTGTTCTGCTCGGCCGTGAAGTAGAATGGTGGGAAGTATTTACGGCAGTGCTTCGAATGGGAGCAGTGGTCTCTCCCGGGACCACTCAACTCTCCGGCAAAGACATTGAATTTCGCATCAATGCCGCCGCGGCAAGCTGTGTTGTAACAGACCAGGCAAACGCGGAGAAAGTTGAAGCAGTTGCAGCGAATTGTGCCAGTTTAACGACCAGGCTGATTACCGATGACCTGCGGGAAGGCTGGATCGATTATCAAAGCTGTCTGACCGGGTTCGATGACAATTTCGATCCAGTTGCAACGCGAGCTGACGAAGAATCCATGTGTTACTTCACTTCGGGCACTACCGGCTACCCGAAGATGACAATTCATACCCACAGCTATGCGATTGGCCATCAGCCTACAGGTCGATACTGGCTTGATCTGCAAGAGACAGACCTGCACTGGAATATCAGCGATACCGGATGGGCGAAAGCAGCCTGGAGTAGCTATTTCGGTCCCTGGTTGCGCGGGGCTACGCTATTTATTCACAACAGCACTGGATTCAGCGCCGCCCAGACATTGCAATACCTGGAGAAATATCCAATCACTACCATGTGCGGTGCACCGACAATCTATCGTATGCTGGTGCTGGAAGATCTTGCACAATACAACTTCACCAGGTTGCGTCACTGCGTCGGTGCCGGAGAACCGCTGAATCCAGAAATTATTGAGATCTGGAAAAACGCCACAGGAATCACTATTCGGGATGGCTATGGTCAAACGGAGACGGCAATATTGTGTGGAAGTTTTCCGAGTATTGAGCCCCGCTTCGGGTCCATGGGCAAACCGGCTCCTGGAATCAAGCTGGCTGTAATCGACGACGAAGGAAATGAAGTGCCGGCGAATCAGGAGGGCGATATTGCCGTGCTTGTTGAACCGGAAAAACCGCAGGGATTGTTCAAGGAGTACAGGAATGATCCAGAACGCACGGCGGATACGCGCAGAGGCCCCTGGTATATCACCGGCGACAGGGCTTATGTGGATGCGGATGGCTACTTCTGGTTCGTATCGAGAGCCGATGATGTGATCCTGTCTGCTGGCTATCGCATCGGGCCTTTCGAAGTCGAGAGTGCCCTGATCGAACATGCCGCTGTCGCCGAATCTGCGGTCGTTTCAAGTCCTGATGAAACCCGGGGCGAAATCGTCAAGGCATTCGTGGTTCTTGCACCTGGATTTGAAGCTTCTGATACACTGGCAAAAGAATTACAGGATCATGTGAAGCAAATCACCGCACCCTACAAATACCCGCGTAAACTTGAATTTTTAGCTGCCTTGCCCAAGACTGTAAGCGGTAAAATTCGTCGCATCGAACTGAGAGAGAAGGAGTGGGGCCAGCCATAATCGAGCATCGAATCGATATTGACTGATTGATTTAGCATTAAAGAATATCCTAACAACCAAAAAGCAATTCAGGAACCTGATCATGAACGTAAAACTGTCAATAGCCGGACTGGCAAGTTTTCTGTTATGCAGCAGTGTGTTGCCAGCAGAAGACTATGTGGTGCCAAGGACCGAATGGGACCAACCCGATTTGCAGGGCGTCTGGAATTTTTCCTCGGACATACCGCTGCAAAGACCCTCACAATACGGTGAACGGGAGTATCTAACCGAAGAAGAAATCGCTGAAATACAGTCGCGCAGGTTAGCCATCGATGAGTTCTCCGATGCGGCGATTCCCAATGGCGGTGTGAACGAGGCCTATAATGATTTCTGGGTGGAAACGGCTGGCATAGGAGAGGTAGTTCGTACATCGATCATCGTGTATCCCACCAATGGTCGGCTCCCCCCATTCGCAGAAGGGGCCCCTGTGGTACGGGGACGCCTGGCTCCAGATATTGAAGGAGAACGCCCGGTCAGAGTGATAACCGGGGGCATAGGTAACGATGGCCCGGAAGACAGGGGTTTATCAGGGCGTTGCATCATGGGATTCAATGCCGGGCCACCCATCTCACCGAGCCTCTATAACAACAACCTGCAGATTGTTCAGAACCGGGATCATGTAGTCATCATAACGGAGATGGTGCATGACGCGCGTATCGTGCCATTGGATGGGCGCCCGGTCCTCGATGAAAACATCGGCCTGTGGTCTGGAGATTCAAGAGGCTACTGGGATAGAGATACCCTGGTGGTGGAAACCCGAAATTTCAACGGTATGACACAATCTTTTGGCCCGGCTGGTACTTCGGATAACAAGTTTCTTACCGAGCGTCTTACCCGCCGCAGCAACGATTCTATAGAGTACGAGTTTACGGTTGAGGACCCTCAAGCCTATACCGACAGGATTACCGGCATTATTCCGCTGACTAAAGTAGGCGGGCTGCTTTATGAATATGCCTGCCATGAAGGCAACTATGGCATGCTCAACATCCTGCGTGGTGCAAGAGTCGAAGAGGCTAGAGCGGCTGAAGAAAGCCAATAAGCAACTAGTTGGTCATCTCTAGAGTAATCAAAGGGATCAGAGTAATTTGATAGTGGTATAGATGTTGCCAGATCAAAGTACTCTGATCCCTTTGACACCCCCTTTGATTCGTTTCTCAATTTGCTTTAGGTTGGGAGCACGGCGCATCTGTACCTTCATCAAGAATCCATTAAGTTGCTAAGTTGTGAGTGTCCCTGTAGGTTTAATAGAGACAGATCTACTGATCAATGCGCCGGAATTCCACTCCAATAGTGCGACCGTTGTCTTGAACAAATCCGACGATTTCGTCTTCGTCGTTTCGAACAAATGATATTGAACCTCCGGTCCCATTAAGATCGAATTCGTCGTTGCCTAAATAGTCCATCCCGTATGAACCGAGCCAACGGTGAGATAAATTTAGCTTACCGTCATCTAAGTTTATTGTATAAAACGCTTCCAGTTCGTCACTCAGATATCTTCCTGTATAGATGGAGGCATTTTCCAATGCGACTACAGGATTTTCGTCGGGCGCTGCTGCAGATTCACTCGGTTTGGGCGGTTCGATTACGTCACCCAGGAAGGCCTCCGTCAAGCCAGCTACTGGCATGCCATTCGATGGCGTATTCGTGATAAAGGCATATCCTCTATCATGCTCGGGCAAGTAGAGAAGAAAAGAACGGTAGCCGGCGCTGGAACCACCATGACTCCACTGCACGACTTTGCCTATGGTGTTCACGCCAATTCCCAGGCCGTAATTGAGCGACTCGCCATTAGTCAAAAAACCAGACTGCGTCATCGTTTCGATTGTGTGCCGGGTGCCAACCTTGTTGCTGGAAAAATTGAAGGCCCACTTGGCGATGTCTTCAACAGTTGAATAAATCCCTCCTGCTCCCTGAATAGTGCTGTTGTCGTATCGTTGGGTGAAATGCCCCTCAGAATCCCGCACATAAGAAGAAGCCACACGAGGGATGACTTGCCCCTGCCGGGGCATGATATGGGTATCAAGCATGCCCAGGGGTACAAAAATATTCTCAGCCATCCAGGTATGGAATTCCTGATCGGTTATGGCCTCGATGATGTCTGCCAGCAGCATGTACTCGGTATTGTTGTACAGATATTGCGAGCCCGGCGAAAATTGTAATCTCGCCTGGTTTTTAACCAGAGTTTGGGCATCCTCCTGAAAAATGATGTCCCCCGGCTTCCGATTCACCATAAAAAGCGTGTTATAGATTTCTCTAAGCCCGGAAGTGTGGTTGAACAAGTGCCTAATCGTAATCGTTTCACCAAAATCCGGTAGCTCCTTCAGATGGAGACGAATATCATCGTCCAGAGTCAAATGCCCCTGCTCTGCAAGAAGCGCCATGGCAAACCCGATGAATTGTTTTGACACCGAGCCCAAATCAGAGACTGTATCGGTGGTCCAGGCGATTCCGTGTTCAAGATTAGCCAGGCCATAGGACTTCTTGAAAACCATCTGCCCACCATGAAAATAGGCAACGGCTGCTCCTGGAGTGTCAGTACTATTCCAATTGCTCAGAATCGTATCAATCTTGTTTTCCAGGGATTCCTCTTGCGCCGCCGTGAGTTGCATATTGGAAACAAACACAAGCGGTATCAGCCCCAGACAGAACCTGAGTTGTAATTTGGACATTTGTAGTTCCTCTATAATTTTTAAATAGGGTCAGCCTCCTTTCAGGCCATCCCGAAACCACTGTAAGTTTAAACCACGAATATTCGAGGCGCCGTTCTCCGGAATATACAGGAGACACCATAATTTGTTATGTTGTGAGCGTCCCATTGACTTTGTTTCAAGGCTCTGTTAACTCCCGCTAATTCTCATTAGCATTCTCTGGACACCCACAAATATAAATCAATGAATTCAACGAGATAGCTGGCTATTCTTACGAGTATCCAATTTCTAGTCGGGTTGAGGTGAATGAATATGCCTGCCATGAGGGCAACTATGGCATACTCAACATCCTGCGTGGAGCCAGAGTCGAAGAGGCAAGAGCGGCTGAAGAAAGTTAATAATCGGCGGTTGGCTTATCCTTTGAGAGGGCAAAATTGATGGCAAAAAAAATAGCAAAATGGATGGGTATCGTTCTCGGCGCCATCGTCCTCTTTACAGGATTGGCATACGGGAGTATGCGTCTTAGTGATGGTCCGGTGGAGTTTTTCCCCTGGTTTACGATTAGCATTGGCGGCCCGTTTCGCAGTGGCGAAGTCGCGCAATCACCATCGAACTGGGACTTCATTAAGGATCGGGAAGAAATAGCGATTCAAACTCTGAACCCAACTACGTCGCGCATCGTGTGGGTGCCGGTGGTAGATGGCAAACTCTACATCGTCAGTGGCTACATGAGTTCCTTCATTGGTCGGCTGTGGAAGCAGTGGCCAACTTATCTGGAAGAGGACAATCGCATCCTGATACGAGTGGATGACGAAATCTATCAGCAAAGACTGATTCGAATCACGGAAGGTCCCATTGCGGCAGAAGTAATGACTGAAGTGGCAAATAAATATTTCGGCGCTCCCGCTGAAGTAAACCCAGCCGCTGGCGCGGGAGTCACCAGCGGATCGGTATGGCTGTATGAGGTAGTCGACGGCTAATATCCACCGCTTAATCTATGCGTCTTCCGTTCCCCCTTCTAACTGACTGTCCTGATAGGCCTTGAATACCAGATAGCCTCCGAAGCCCATCGGTAATACCGGCCACCAGGATTCCAACCATTCCAATGACAAGCCGAATGCCGTATTCGACAGTGCAATCACTCCGAATAACAACAGAATACCTCCCCCCAGAAAACTTCCTCCAATATTATCGAAGGCACTGTCATTAATCTCATCTGGCATTGTAATCTGTTCGATACCATCAAGGCTCAGGTTATACATGATAGCCCTGCGATAGGCATCGATCATGTTATAGAGCTCGAAAAATATCAGAAAGAAAACGCCAAGAGGCATGTAAGGTGGAGCATTGTTAGGGGTAGCCACCAGCAGGGAAAAAACGCCACCAGCAACAAATATATTGATGAATCCGCGCCTGTAGTAACCCACATACACCTGTCCGAGACCCGGCAGTAGTGAGAGAAATGCTGCCCCCTGTGGCGATTTTCTCCTGGGATCGGTGGAGCGGAATGTATTACCCTGATTAACCAGAATCGTTCTCTGTTGCTCCTGATAAGGAGTGTTTGTATCGCTACTGCCTGTTTGTTGAGAATCACTCATCTCGTGTCTCCTTGTCTAAAAATAAATTCGTCTGGTATATCTTCTATAGAAAATCCTAAATTACGGAACCAGGACTGAATGTCCTGCCATGCTCCTCTTCCATTCTGTTGGGTTACGTCTACCCCACTCTCAATAATCTGTGTACTGATACTTTCGAGAGAATCCACCCCATCGTTAACCAGTTAGGGAAGCTTGCTAATTCTTTCATTCAGATTCGTCTGTGCGCTGACCAGGCGTTGTTGAACCTGCTGGGCATCGACGATATTCAGTGTTTGTGCTTCGGCGTTTATTGACAGAGTAGTGGGCAAACCGAAGATCATTGTCCACATCAGGGTGGCCGCGAAGGATGCCTCTAGAGCAATCCGGGGTCGATGGACTAATTGCTGTAAGAGTTGTCAAAAGTCGATTTCTCGAATCCAGTGCAGGATCCCGTGTGGCTCGGGCTCTCTGGAGGTTTGTTGCAAAATCTTCTCAGCCAAATCATTTGATGGCTTAACTTCTGCCAACTCTGGCAGTGCACCGGATAGTGCAGAAAGCGTGTTAGCGATCGCCTGGCAATTATTACAATCGTTCAGGTGAAGCTTCACATAGTGGCGCTTCCCTCGCTCGAGTACGCCATCGGTAAAATCACAAAGCGATTCTTCGCAGGTTTCACAGGGATTAACTCCAGTGCTGCTGAGTATGCCTGCCGTAATTGATGCGGCGACGGAATCCGGTAAGTCAAATTCTGATCCAGCATGCTGTTGCCACAACTGCAGACACTGCTCGCAACTGCTCAGGTGGTCTTCGCATAACAGTCGAGCTTCGGCTGAAAGATCGTCATCCAGAAAAGCAGTGAGACTGTTTTTAAACTCGTTGCAGTTCATCACCAGCTACCCGACTGTTTGATCTTGAATTGACCGAGGCTGGAAAGCATCTTTGCAAGTTTGATTCGCGCTCTGTTAGATCTTGATTTAACCGTTCCAACTGGCATGGAAAGAATTTCCGCCACCTCTTCATTTTTTAAACCCTGGATATCCTTCAACATCAAGACATCCTTGTTTTCCTGACTAAACTGATCGAGAGCCTGGTAAAGAAGTTGTTTGCGTTGTTGCTCGCTGGTGGTGGATTCAGGACCATCAGGTTCGACTGCAATTTCTGCTGTTGTTTCTCCGGCATCAGTTTTAGTTTTCATTTGAGTCTTCGACTTGCGCAGTCGATCTATACAGCAGTTTCTAGCTATGGTGAGTAACCAGGGTACGAACGAATCCTGGTCGCTTCGAAATGTTTCGATTTTTCGATACACCTTTATGAACGTCTCCTGCGAAGCATCTTCCGCCTCACCTTTATCGCGAAGAAAATAATAGGCCATACCGTAGACCTTGCCTTGATAGCGTTTTATCAATGCTTCCCAAGCCAGCGCGTTTCCCTGCTGGCACTCTCGAATAGTTTGTTCCAGGTTGTGCAATCTGGTGAGCCTTCGGTTATACCTTTTTATGGGTCCTTTTCTTGCACCATACTAACTATACGAAATTAATCGGAAAAGGTTCCCGGTATATTTCGCAGGTGTGAATGGTATTTTGTGAATATTCTTATCGGCGGGATATTAGAGCGAAAACGTCTAAGCAGTGATCTATTCATAGATCAAAGGCGTCGAGTAATTTGATAGTGGTGTAGATATTGCCAGATTCAAGTACTTTGATTCAGGGCGGTGGGCCATCCGGGTGCAACACGCAATTTTCCCGTTCAATGGTCCAGCTCAGGTTGCTGAGCCACCAGCGTCCGTCCTGTTTCGCCAGTTGAAAGCTATCTGCGCCACAGTGGGAGAAATCTTCTCCTATATATAAGTCATAAGGAGCCCAGAATACGGCGATGGCGCCTCTAATCAGCAGGGTGTGATCCCAGTAGCGTTCGACGATGGGCGGACCTTCAGCGAAGCGGCTCAGCAGATCCTCGTAGCTGCGCACGCTCAGGGAATTCCCGGCATCGCTCTGCATGGTGGCCGAGATATTCAAGGACCCGGGATAGAGAATCAGTTCAAGGGCTTGCTCGTCTCTCGCCTCCAGTGCGGCGAAGAACTTATCGACTACTATCATCACTGCCTGCTCGTCAGCTTTTGATTGCCCGGAAGCGATGGAAGTCGCGCTGATTTGTACTAACAGCAGACAACATAATGTAATTTGTTTCAAGGAGCATTTAGGCATATCGCTTTCCTCATAAAGGTGCCGGAGGGATCAAAAATTAATCCCTCCGGCACCTTTTTAACTGTATTATAGATAGAACAGTATAAATTAAGGAGGAGCAAGTTGAAAACTCGAAGAGACTTCTTGTTAGACTCTGTACGCGATTCCATTGGTCTTGGTGCAGCTATGTTACTGCCGACAAAAATAATGGCTGGCGAATTGCCTGCTGATATCACCGAGCTTTCCGCATCTGACCTCTCCGCTGCGATACGGCAACGGGAGGTCAGTTGCACCGAGGTAATGCAGGCCTACCTACCCCGCATCCATCGTTACAATCCGATTTACAACGCCATCGTCAGCCTGGTGGATGATGATGAACTCCTCTCTCAGGCTAGCGCGGCGGATCAGGAACTCGCCCGCGGCAACTATCGCGGCTGGATGCATGGTATGCCCCATGCGATTAAGGATGTGAGAGGAGCGGCGGGCCTGCCTTTTACCAGTGGCTCACCGATCTTCGCGGACCGCATAGCCGAGACCGACCATCCTCTGGCGGCGCGTATTCGTGCGGCGGGTGCGATCTTCATCGGCAAGACCAATGTACCGGAATTTGGTCTCGGCTCACAATCCTATAACCCGGTATTCGGTGCCACCGGCAGCGCCTGGAACCCAGCCCTGACTTCCGGGGGCAGCAGTGGCGGTGCTGCCTGCGGGCTTGGCACACATATGCTTCCCATAGCCGATGGCAGCGACACGATGGGTTCACTGCGTAATCCGGGTGCTTTTAACAGTGTGATTGGTTTTCGGCCCAGCATCGGCTTGATGAGTGCACAACAGCCCGGCGAGAGAAGCATTTCCACCACCGGACCCATGGGACGAAACACTCGTGACGCAATCCGTTTGTTGCAAACCCTCGCCGTTAAGCCCGTGCCTGATAACTTCAACCCGGCGAACCTGACGGATGTCAAAATTGGCTGGATGGGTAACCTGAATGGTTATCTGGCCATGGAGTCTGGCGTGACGGACCTCTGCGAAGCCAGCCTTTCATCTCTTAACACAGCAGGAGTAACAGTAGAAGCAACCCAGCCGCAATTCTCCCTGACTGACCTGTGGCAGGCCTGGACGACGATTCGCCATTCTGCCCGGACCAGTTACCGTCGCTACTATGACGACCCCAAGATGCGCTCCTTACTCAAGCCGGAGCTGGTGTGGGAGATCGAACAATCCATGATCCTCACCGACGCAGACCGGGAGGTAGCGAACCGAATTCGAGCGAACTGGTACCGGGAACTCGATCGCCTGTTCGGGGAATACGATTTTCTCGCCCTGCCATCGGCCCAGGTATTTCCTTATCCGAAGGAAATACACTGGCCACAGGAAATTGCTGGACGCCAAATGGATACTTATCATCGTTGGATGGAGGTGGTCATTCTAGGGAGCCTGGGTGGAATACCGGTAATTAATCTGCCGGTTGGCTTCGATCAACAGGGTAGACCCATGGGTATGCAGATTATGGGACGTTTTGGTGCAGACCAGCAGGTATTGGAATTTGCGCTGGCCTACGAAGCGGTGACGGATCATCTGCAGCGGCGGCCGGAATTGGTAGCAGCTCTGTAAATAGGTAAAGGTGCCGGAGGGATTAAAAATTAATCCCTCCGGCACCTTTTTTACTCACTACACGAACAGGCGTCTTCATTTTGGGTAGTGAATACCTAAACATATATCTAAAGCTTAAGGACTGTGTGGCTTCGCCATCAACTTTTCTTGCTTCGAACTTGAAATCTTTCAGCGCAGCAATGGATGCGGCTTCGAAAACTCCCTCAGGTTGCGCAAATTCGATACGCACCGTGTCTAAATCGACGTCGCCGAGTTCATCAACTTTGAAATTAAGCAGCACCCGTCCGCGGATATTTTTCTCAAGGGCGGACGACGGATACATTGGCTGCTTTGAATAAAGCAGCCTGCTTTTTTCCACAATTTTACTTTCTTGTATATAGGAATTGTCTCTAATTGAGATGACATTAGCATTACCGCTGGCGGCAAGAATAACCAAACTAAACAGTAGTATTATCGGGACAAACCACGGCCGGCTTTTCTTGGCTTGAGTTTGTCCGGCTAACAGACGTCCAATTCGTGAAGCGACTTCTTCATCTTCTGCCATAGATTGCACAAATATTTCTTTTCTGCGATAGCCTTCCGTATTCCAGGCAACACGTAACAACTCTTCAGCAAACACAACACTTGATTTGCCACTTGAAAGCACCGCAGTGTCACAGCAGTCTTCCGCTTCTCTATTCATCTTTTTCAGTGCATACCACACTAAGGGGTTAAACCAGTTAAAACTAACCAATACATAACATATCATCATAGATAGCCAGTCGAGGCGTTTTATATGACTTAGCTCATGAATCAGAACACTCTCCATAGTCGATTTATCCCAATTAATTGAGCCTGCCGGGAGTATTATTCTGGGGGATAACAAACCGAAGGAATAGGGTGATTCGATGAAATCACTCGTACCAAGTTTCACTTTTCTGGATATCGCTAAGTCAACACATAGTTTGTCGAGCAATTCGATCGAATCGCCAGACTGTAGATAATCTGAATTCTTGGCTATGTGCTCGACCCGGAAAGCAGATGCCAATAATTTAAGAAGCAATAGACTTAACACGCTAAGATATATCACTAGTATCGCAGAGCTCAATTCCACCGATGGACCGACATTTGCGATTGATGAATCTGATAGTGAGCCCGGATCAGGAACTGTTAGTAAACTAAATTTTGTGAATACGACTCGCCCCTCGGAAAAGTATTCAATCAATCCGGATAAGACCGGCATAGTCACGAGACATAACAGGCCGCCAAGCCACAATAAATGCTTGTCGCGGCTGGCCAAAATAGAGCCAAAGGAGCGAATCGTGTGATTTATTAGGAGGATAATTAACAGCGATTTGAAAAACACATTACCTGAAAAGACAAGTAATGGTATTTCACTGTCTATTAGAGCACCTAGTTTTAACAACAAAGTTGAAAACATGGCTTACCGGCTTTATTTTTTTTTCTTGATAAGAGCTTCTATTTGCTTGAATTCTTCTTCTGTAATTGCGCCTTTCTTCATCCTCAGCAAGGAATTGACTGCCAGCATCGGGGAGTCATCAAAAAAAGTGCTGACAACCCTCTTCAGGGCATTCTGAGAGGCGGTTTTACGTTTAACCACAGGATAGTACAGGTATTTCAACCCACTCTCTGTTCGCTTTATGTGACCTTTCTCGACCAACTTGCGCAGCAGGGTCCGAATTGTCGAATAACTGGAGCCATCATCCAGATACTCCATGACCTCTTTTGCGCTGGCTTTGTCAAGCCTGTAAACGGCATCCATGAGCTGACGTTCTCTGCGGCTCATATTCGTATACTTTGTCATTGGCTGTTCCTGGCAATTTTCAGCTTCATCAGAAGATCAGACGCAGAAGGTGTTAAGTATTTAACATTTCAGGTGATTATGTCAACTTGTAAAAAATTTACCTGCGTGAATCATGTCTGATCCCTTATTGTTGCGCCCAACGCAGTGATCAAAGGGCTAACATTGTAACCATGCTTTCCTGGAGATTAGAAGTATCATTAGAAAGTGTGGGGGCAATGACGGGCAGCTTTATGCGAGATGTGTGTGTAGTGGGAGAGTCAGCACTGCATAGAGCCGCCGCCTACCAGTCAAAGGAGACCATCCAGTTCCTGCTTGACCAGGGTGCAGATAAGAGTTTAAAAGATGGTCGAGGAGAATCAGCCTTATCGTGGGGAAGTCGTCACTGGAGAGATAGAGACATTTTAAAATTACTCCTATGCAGAGAATTTGAAAACTCAATAGGATAGATAGGCATCAAAGGGTACACTCAAGGAACGCAAAACCAATGATCTTGAGTGCTGGATTGAAGATTTCGATTCGATCTTCGAAGAGGAATTACACGCGCTTTAACAGGATTTAATTGCAAGAGTCCATCTCCTCACGCATTATTTGGCATAATCAAAGATCGGGGATTGACTAACTGAATAGCTTGAGGGGTAGGCGTGATGAGATCTGTAATTTACGCGATGGCCATATTGGTTTCGTTTGCTTCAGTCTGTAGCGGGGCGGAGTCAGCACGAGCCGTGTCTGTTGCAGCATCGGTTGCCTTCACAGAAGGCCCGACAGTCGCTGAGGACGGAACGGTTTATTTTACCGACCTCAACAACAATCGGATAATGCAGCTATCGACGGACGGGGCACTCTCGACGTTTCGCCAGCCAAGCCATCGCGCGAACGGGCTGATCTTCGACAGCGAATGGCGGCTGTTGGCCTGCGAAGGCGGCGATGGTGATTCGGTGTTACCGCGTGTCACGCGGACTAACATGGCCACCGGTGAGATTGAGGTACTTGCTGATGCCTACAACGGTAAGCAACTGCACCAGCCTAACGACCTGAGCCTCGATGCACAGGGCCGCATTTATTTCACCGACCGGCCGGGGCCCAACCCACGCCCCGAGCAGACTGGCGTGCACGGTGTTTACCGGGTCGATCCGGATGGCACAATCGAGCGCATACTCACCGAGCCGGAGGTGCTGCGGCCTAACGGTATTGTGATTTCGCCAGACGATTCGACGTTATACGTCATCGAGACAGAACAAAGTGCAGGGGGGCCGCGGCTGATTCGCGCTTACGATTTGAGCACAGAGGGTACAGTCAGCAATATGCGCGTGTTTCACGACTTCTATCCGGGTCGTAGCGGCGACGGGATGACAATCGATAGTGAGGGCAATTTGTATGTAGCCGCTGGTTTGAACAATCTGCGTGGAACCAGCGAAACCCTCGATACTGTCGCAGGTATCCATGTGTTTTCGCCAGCCGGTGAACTACTCGAGCACATCCCGATTCTCGAAGACACGATAACTAACGCTGCCTTTGGTGGAGATGATCTGCGCACCCTGTATGTCACTGCAGGCAAAACCCTGTTCCGCATCGAGACCGAGATCGAAGGAACCCGACGCTAATCCCGTTTTGTAGTTATCAGTGTCCCGTTGGAGGCATTACCAGGATGGGCACGGCGACCATGATAAAAACCAGAAATGCGAGCAACCAGAATAAGCCTGACAGTGGCATCAGCCAGTCCCAGGTCAGCAAAGAAGAACTGACCCTGGTCATTGCAGTCAGGGTAATCAGAATAAAGATCAGGTTTATCTTCGCATCGCTGGTCAGAGCACGACCGGAGTGACCTTTACCGGCCCTTATAGCAACGGCCATGATCATGGTGCTGATGGCGCCGATGGTCAGTGCATGCAGGCCGGCACTGGGACTAACGGATAGAAAACTGGATGCAGCTAACAGCAAAAAACCTATGGGAATCCACGCGTAGGCAATATGCAATACGAGTAATAAGGGCTCGCTTGCAATCTTGCCCGTTTGCCAGCGACCAAGCCTGGCAGCATGGAGCAATGCGGCAATAATCAGCACTGTGCCTGATATCCCAGAATAGGGGAACAAGACAAAGCTGGCCAATACCAAAACCGTGCAAATCAGGCTGGCACGGTCCAGGCGACCAAAGGCAGCAGGTAGCGACCCTTTTTCATTTCTGGCTTTTAACCAGTTTCCGCTGAAGGCGGGAATTATGCGACCACCAATTAATGAAACCAGCAGGATTACGGTAATGATGGCACCTCGCATACTGCCGCCGCTGGCAGTCATGGCGCCGTTTATTTCCAGGTGATAAATGACATTAAAAACGAAGAGCAAACTGAACATGGCGGCAATAATATAGTTGCGCCGGTTCTGGCCCAGATGTAATTCCCGCACCAGTATGATTATCACCAGAGCCAGGTAGCTGAGGTCCATTGCCATGGCTTGCCAGCCGGGCTCAAGCAGGGTCATAGCGAATCTTCCCAGCATCCACAGTAGGCACAATGACACCAATGGCGTGCCTTGCACTGGCGTTCTTCCAGTCCAGTTCGCCACAGCCGTAAAAGCAAATCCGCCCGTAGCAGCCGCCACAAACCCGTAGATCATTTCATGACTGTGCCACAGCAGGGGATTAACGCTCTGCGCAGGAAGTGTCATATAGCCAAAAAGATAGCCAAGCCACAATAACAGGGCGAGTGGGGCGTATAACCCGGCGACTAAAAACAGGGGTCGAAAGGCACCACTGAACAATAGGGCGAATAAACTTTTCACGGTGGGATAGTTCTCGTCTACAACATTGTGCCTAGTTATCTACCCGTTCCCGTCGCAAAACCATCACCAGCGCGGTCGCGGCAGGCAAGGGATTGTCTTGCATAAATTTGACTATGACCTCCGCCAGTTCCACCCCCTTTTGTTCCTGCAGAAAGTGTCCGGCGCCTTCGATTGTAACATGTTGCTGATCTTGAGCCCCGGGTATTGATTCCTGAAAAATCCTGTAGCCCCCGGCTGTGATCGGGTCTCCATCACTGAAAGCAGTAAGAAAGGGTTTGTTCCACCTGCGGAATACCTCCCACGCTGCGGCATTTGCTGTAGTGCCCGGATAAGCAACAGTCACCGGCACACGCTGCGGCATGATCAGTGGTCCTGCCTTGTAGCTACTATCGGGAAATGGGGCGTCATAGGCGTCTTTTACCGACGGGTCCTGTACATTTCCAGCAATCATTGTGCCGGTTGGGATATCTCCCCAGTCAATCATCGCCTGATTGCGTGCCTTCCATTGCATGAAGGCAGATCCTAGTTCGGTTTCACTATTGGTAGGGACCGGCAGACCGGTATTGGCAATAACTACGCGCGCGAACCGTGATTCATTTTCTGCCACTAACCGCAAACCAATTAGTCCCCCCCAGTCCTGCCCAAAAAATGTGGCATTCTGTAATGCCAGCTGTTCGACTAATTCTGTCATTGCATCCACATGGAATAGATAGGTATGGACATCCATGCTCATGGGTTTATCGGAACGACCGAAGCCAATCAGATCGGGCACGATGGTGCGATAGCCGGCAGCGGTCAACACCGGGATCATTTTCCGATAGAGATAAGACCAGGAGGGCTCACCATGAATCATCAGGATCACTTCACCATTGGCTGGTCCCTCATCCAGGTAGTGAACCCGATAGCCACGGATATCCGCATAGTGTGGCTCAAAGTCAAATCCAGGCAGATTCTCAAAGCGACTGTCGGGTGTACGGAGTACCCCTGGACGTACTTCTTGAGCTATTGCAACACTTCCAATTAGTACACTGACGCACAGTGCGATAATAGTTTTCACTCTATTTCTCCGTTAATTTTCAAATACGGCAATATTCATCTGGCCTTCCAGTCCGGAACTGCGATTACCGCTGATGGCCTGATATTCTGCCGATTGGGCCATCTGTAGCAGGGCCCTGGAATTTGGATAGCGCACCATGGCAATCTGATCCCATTCCGCGCCACCGATTAATGTGCCCTGGCATTGACCCGAAAAGATGAGTTCGGCCCCAATTTGCTGCAGAATTTCCCCGACATCACGGCCATATTGCTGATAGTCCGACGCGCCGGCACCACCATCGCGGTACTTAAGCAAATTCACCATGACCACGGGCCGGTCTGGTAACTGCGCAAAGGCCTGGGCTTGCTCCGGTGTTGGCCCCATGGCATTTACCCCCAGCTCCTGTGCATGGGTCAACTTGCCGCCGCCAAACAACGCTGCCAGGGCCGCCATACCAGTTGTTGCACCGGCAGTGGTCATAAAATCCCGTCTTGTCTTGTCACCACTCGATTTGTTCATGCATTGTCCCCCGAATTATAGTTTGCATTGTTGTTGGTCTTTAGACCTGGCACTGACAGCTAATCCTCCACAGCCACAAGTGAGCTTGCAGTCAGTCAATTCTTCACTTCACTGATTATCGATTGATCCCATCCCTTAGCGCGCTGAGGGCGACTCTTTCCACTTCCTTTAACACGGCCTCCTGATTGGACTGCAGCGTCTGCCAGGTTGATTCATATTTGGCGAAGGGATCTGTTATCCCACTGTCCTGACCGGTTAATGCCTCGATAATAGCCGCCCCACAGAAAGGGACATAGCCGGCAGAATACCCCCCCTCATGACAGACCACAAGACGACCCTGGCAAAGTTTATCTGCCACAGCGATAAGTTGCTCGGTCATGGCCTTATAGTGAGAAGACAGCATCATCATGTGGCCCAGGGGATCCCAGGTGCTGCCATCGAGACCCGATGCCACCAGGATAATCTCGGGCTGAAACAGCTCCAGAGCCGGCAGCACAACCCGCTCCATGGCAGCGTTATAGGCCCCGCCACCACTACCCGGCGGTAAGGGGATGTTGATATTGCGTCCGTGCCCGGCACCTTTGCCGCAATCCTGCAGTGAACCACTATTGTAGGGATAGAGTGAATCTTCATGCAGCGAAATGGTAAGTATATCGGGATCTTCATAGAAAGCGGCCTCCGTGCCATTGCCGTGATGGACATCCCAATCGACTACGGCGACACGGGAGATATTTCCGCGCGTGAGAATATCACGAACTGTAATTGCGATGTTGGAAAAGATACAAAATCCTCTGCCGCGATCTGCTTCGGCATGATGTCCACAGGGACGAACCAGGGCATAGGCATTCCTCACCTCACCATTGAGTACTTTCGTGCTGGCTGCTATGCAGCCGCCGGCAGCCAATAAGGCAATCTCATAGCTGCCCGGGCCGAAAGGGGTCAGCTCACCCGCATTGCCGCCCTGGTTTGCACTTAGTGTCTCGATGCGATCGACATATTCGGCAGTGTGAACTCGTAGCAGCTGTTCTTCGCTAGCGGGTGTCGGCGCGATGGGCACCAGCGTGTCAGTGACTTTGTAAGCATCCAGCAGGTTTTTCAGACGCCGCTTGGTTTCAGGATTTTCAAAATGAACCCAGGGCTGGAATTCTCCATTTACTGGCAACACACCGAGCGCGGCGCCAGTGTCATGCCACATATACTTTTCATGCCAGACAAATCCTGTGTTGCTCACTTTGCTACCTGCTAAGTTATTGACTGCAATACAAGCTGAGTCTACTCTGCGTTGTGTCGATCTGCTAGGGCACCTCTGAATAACTTGGAGCTTATAAAATCGTGTCGAAACCCTTTCTCATCATTCAATTGCGCCCGGAAGACGAAACAGCGGACAATGAGTTCGAAGCGATCAAGTTCTATGGAGGATTAGAGGATAATGAGATCGCTCGTGAGCGAGTCGAAAGCAAGGGCGTGCCCAACATCAACCTGGATGAGTTTGCGGCGATCATTGTTGGTGGGAGCCCGTTGAATGTCAGCACACCTGAGAAGGAGAAGAGTGCTATACAGCGTGAGATCGAGTTGGGTTTTTACAATCTGTTTGAAGACATAGTCGCGCGGGATTTTCCGTTCCTGGGTTGTTGCTCTGGTAATGGATTACTGGGCAGCTATTGTGGTTCAACCATCTCCACTAAATATGCTGAACCGGTAGGTGGTGCGGATGTGTTCCTCACCGAAGCAGGCAGGCAGGACCCATTGCTGGAAGGATACCCGGATAGATTTCGCGTTTTACTGGGGCACAAGGAAGCCTGCGATTCGCTGCCAAAGGGTTGTGAGCTGTTGGTAAGCAATGCCACTTGCCCGGTACAAATGTTTCGCTTGAAGCGCAATATTTATGCCACGCAGTTTCACCCTGAGGGCGACGCGGAGGGATTCACTATGCGAATCCACATCTACAAGAACCACGGTTATTTTCCGCCAGAGTCTGCCGAGGCGTTAATCGCTGCGGTGGAAAATGAATCTACGCCCCACGCACAACTGATACTGAAACGATTTGTTGATTTCTATCGTCCCGTATAGGCCTTGCTGAATCCATTGCGGCTATTCGTTACAGTGAAAGAGCCGTCGGCCTGACTGGATACCTTGAACCAGTGTGCTTCACCATTGTGCCTGGGAGCGGGTTCTACCCCCGGACCCCTGGTGGCACCCTGTCGCGGTTCAATCGGCATCGTGGACTGCACTTCGTCAACAGTGTTCGCAATAAACAGACCCGGCACTGTGTATTGTTGACCGCTAAGTTGAGAAAAATGTAGTTGCCATAGATCCTCCAGCCCTGGAGCCGAATGAAGTATCTGCATGGCGGCTGGCTGCCCGCCCTTGCGAGTGCCATTGTTCATGATAGCTACGCGGGGCTCAATCGCGTGCACCAGCACGGCGGAATTAGAACTGGGTTGCCCGTGATGGGAGACGACAAACAAATCGATAGTTCCTATGGGATTGCGTGGGCACATGAGTTGAAATTCGGTGTTCCAGGTCAGGTCGCCAAGATGAAGTATACGAAAATCGCCAAACTGAACTAATACGCCAACCGACTGGGCGTTTTCCCCATTGTCTTCACTTTGCGGTGTGAAATCGGCACAATAGGGATTGGCTACACCCCCACCGGGTACAGCCCGATCGATGACTCGTTTCGCCGCAGCGAGAACAGTGAACTCGATATCGGCGAGTTCTATTTTATCCCCCGGCACCACAATTCTTCGCTCGGCACGACCGTAGATTTCCGGGTAGGTTGTATCGATAAATTCGTTTGCCGCAGCACTGGATTCAACCGTCGGTCCATGGTCGATAAACTGATGCACTGGTACCCGGGAAGCCAGTTCTTCCATCGCACCATAGTGGTCTCCGTGCCAATGGGTAGTGACAAGATAATCAATCTCTGTGACATCTGCATCCTGCATGGCGTCTAAAATGCGCCCCATGTCCCGCTGTGCATTCGCTCCCCCGTTTCCAGTATCTATGAGTAGAGTTTCTCCAGATGGCGCAACAAACAAGGTTGCACCACCGCCTTCAACATCGATTAGATACAGATCGAAAGAGTCCTGCGCGATGGATTTGTCTGAATGGATAGCCAGCAGACCTGTAAGCACTAATATGGCGATGATCGGTGTGGCTGAGCGAGATTTATTCTTTTGCATTTTATAGCCCTCTGGTAGGGTATTCTTATGCCGGATTGCCCAGAGTAAAGCTTTCGAGGGAAAATTTGAATAGATGAATGATCAGGGGCGGAGAAAAATTTTAATCCGCCCGCACTCTACCCCGCTGGAACGCAACTATTTTTAGTGCTAGCTTGCGCAGAATATACAGCTTTGAGCTCACTTTATAGTGGAAAACATTTGTAACAATGTCGATGCAAAAACCATCCAGATCTTCGCACCACTTTATGGTGATTCTGGGATTGCTGGCAATTGCAGTCCTGTTCGATGAGACCGGGCCGCTGATGCTCGGTATAAGTCAGCGGAGTGCGTCGCAGCAAGTAAATGCGGCAGCCTCGGATTCAGACAATATGGACCCGACATTGCTGCAGGAAGTGATGCCGGTGGCAGACAGCTTCTCTGAGAAACAGGGCCAGCCACCCGTGTTCAGGGCATACCGCGCTATTCCCAACAGCGATGAGCAGATGCTGGTGGGTTATGTCTTCCTGACCGCCGATATGCCACCGCAAGAGGTGGGTTATAGCGGTCCCATCGAGGTGCTGGTGGGTATGGATATGACGGGGACACTCACTGGCATTAAGGTACTGCATTATATCGAGACGCTGCGCAGACTGTGGGGAGATTTTTTAGCCACCACCCCGGGCTATCAGGAACAGTTTGCCGGCAAGGCAATTTCGGAGGCATTTCGGGAGGGCAGAGACGTCGATGGTATTGTGCGGGCCACGGTCACAGTCAAGGCCATGTCCAGAGGAATTCGAAATTCCGCCCGGCGGGTGGCCAGGGCCTATCTGTAACACACTGCGAGCGTAGCAATATCGAGCTACGATCCTGACAAGAGGGATTCAAATCACTTCTTTATCTTTCAACTCCGCAATTTGCGCCTCACTGTAACCCAATTCTTTTAGAATCGGCTGCGTATGCTCACCGAGTCCAGGCACCGGGTCGATGCGATGATCAAATGCGCTGTGTGTGCCAGGTGGTCGCATGGCAGATACGGGTCCAGCCGGGGTATCCACTTCTATTATCCGATTCAATGCTCTAAGTTGAGGGTGATGCCAAAGCAACGCCATGTCATTCACCCGGGCGTAGGCAATTTGTGCCTGATCGAGTCGGGCAGCCACTTGTTGCTCGGATAAGTCTGAAAAACTGTCTTCGATGATTTTCCGCAGTAGTTCTCTGTTCTTTGAACGCAGGGGATTGGTTCTGAAGCGATCATCTTCTATTAGAGCTTCCTGTTTCAGCACACGGAGACAGAGTGCCGCCCATTCACGCTCATTTTGTAGGCCAATCATGAGTGTTTTGTTATCACCAGTGGTAAAAACACCGTAGGGATAGATGCTGGCGTGATCTGCACCGCTGCGTTTCGGTGCTGCCGCGCCGTCATAGGCATAATAAAGAGGAAAGCCCATCCATTCAATCATGGCCTCCAACATGGAGATCTCAATATGGCTGCCCGTGCCGGTTTTTGCTCTTTGCAGCAATGCCGCCAGAATACTGCTATGGGCCTGTGTTCCAGCAGCAATATCCGCTATGGAAATACCGCTTTTAACCATTTCACTGTCAGTACCTGTTACCGATAGCAGGCCCGCTTCTGCCTGCACCAACAAGTCATAGGCTTTTTTGTCATGATAGGGTCCCGCGCTGCCGTAACCGGAAATATCGCAGACGATCAACTGCGGATTTTCTGCCTGTAGTGCTGCAAACGACAGCCCCAGTTTGGCAGTGGCGCCGGGGGCGAGATTTTGTACTAGGACATCGGATTCCTGCAGTAGTCTATTTAAGATTTCAGCGGCACCGGCGTGCTTCAGATCCAGCGTCATGCTCTCCTTGGATCTATTGGTCCAGATGAAGTGAGAGGACTGGCCTTTTACTCTGGTATCGTAATGTCTGGCGAAGTCACCGCTGCCTCTGCGCTCGATCTTGATGACTCTCGCTCCCAGTTCAGCCAGTTGTCGAGTACACAGTGGAGCCGCTATGGCGTGTTCCAAGGTGAGAATAGTAATGCCATCCAGTGGTCTTGAAGTCATGAGCTGCCAGGACCCTGCGCGGTTACTTGCGCTGAGGCTTGCATGCATAACAAACCATCATGGTCCTGCACCCATAGCTCGACGCGTTCTTCACTCGATTGACAGAGGCAAACAGTAAATGGATTTATGTCGAATACCGGCCGCATTGCCCTGAACTGGAAACCGGTCATTGCTACCTCCGGCATTCGCTCGCGCAACAATTCAACCATGAATATTGCCAGTAGGGGGCCGTGCACAATGAGCCCGGGATATCCTTCAAACCGGGTTGTATAGTTACGATCATAGTGAATTCTGTGGCCATTGAAGGTAAGCGCTGAATACCTGAACAACAGAACCGGGTCAGGTGTAATAGTTTTGGAGTGCTGTGCCTCTTTATCTGCTGTTTTACCATCGGTGCTATTACTGGATGCTGAAGTTTGAGGTGGGTTATCTCGATAGACAATATTGTGTTCTTCGGAAATAGCCACACCGGCTGAGTCGGAGATTTGATGGTGAACACAAACAAAGGCGAGCTCTCCGCTGCGTCCCTTCTTAATATCGATGCGCTTTATTGTTGATTTTCTTTGTACGTGGTCACCCACAGATAGGGGATGATGAAACTCAAAGAGGGAACCGGCCCACATGCGCCGGGGCAGGGGAACAGGGGGCAGAAAATCGCCTTTCTTAGCGTGCCCATCTTCGGCTAGTTGGTCATGGTGAGCAGGGGCAAGAAAATAGAGCCAGTGCCAAAGAGGAGGCAGCGCAGTACCAGGGATGGTTTCCATATCGGCCCGGTTGAGAGTTGCCGCCATCGCCTCCACCGGTGCCGGGGTCAGGATATCCGTTTGTTCCTGTGTGTTGCCAATCCATTGTTGCAGGTGTTCGTTGTCTAATGCCATTTGCCTGACGTATCCCGTATGCTATTAATCAGAGGTGCCTCAATGGTATTTTAGTCCGCAAATCAGCGGCTGCGGTAGAATTTAATGGATGCGAGTGGAAGTTGCTACTAAAATGCCTGCATTAAAGGGTATATCCGGAGAGCCGATGTGACAGGAAAGTATTTTGAGGAACTGGAAGTCGACATGGTTTTTGAGCATTTGCCTCATCGCACCGTGACCGAAGCGGACAATCTTCTGTTTACTACGATGACGCACAATCCGCAGCCCTTACACCTGGATGTTGAGTTTGCCAAACAATCCCAGTACGGGCAGATATTGGTTAATAGTTTCTTTACCCTGAGTCTGGTCGTGGGTTTGTCAGTGGGCGATACAACGCTCGGCACCACGATTGGTAACCTTGGCATGGAAAGAACTGAATTTCCCAATCCTGTGTTTATCGGCGATACACTGCGCGTAAGAACCCGGATAGTGGATAAGCGGGAATCAAAAACCAAGCCCGATCGGGGCATAGTCTGGTTTGAGCATGTGGGAACAAATCAGCGCGATGAAGTGGTATGTGAGTGTCTGCGCAAAGGTATGATGATAAGACAGCAGTCTTGAGGCAAAGAAGAAATCGATGAAGGGTTTAAGAAGGTCGCTGCATTTTGTCCCAGGTGGAAATGAGCATATGTTTACCAAGGCGCTTGGCCTGCCTGCCGATTCCCTGATTCTGGATCTGGAAGATTCTGTACCACCTGCTCACAAAGATGAGGCTCGAGCGCAGGTCTGTAACTGGCTAAAGGAAGCAGATTTCGGCCCACAGGAAAAGCTGGTGCGTATCAATCCGCTGGATTCTCCCTGGGGAAGGAGTGATATTGAGGCAATCATGCAATGCGAGCCCGATGGCATAGTGCTGCCAAAAGTGGCTGACAGGAGTGATGTGGAGGCGGTCAACTACTTAATGCTGAGTACAGAGAGCAGTATAAAGAGTGGTGACAAGGAAAAAGTATCTCTGGTGTTGATTGGCACCGAAGTGGCGGCTGCCGTGTTTAATTTACCGCAAATGGCCAGCCATCCACGTGTAAGTGGTGTCAGTTGGGGAGCGGAAGATCTCTCATTGTCATTGGGTGCCCGGGCGAAACGCGATGCGGATGGCAACTATCTCGAAGTATTCGCCTTTACCCGGTCGATGTGCCTGCTGGCCGCAGTTGCTGCGGACGTGCAACCCATTGATGCGGTCTATGTGGATATCAAGAATACCGCGGGCCTGGAGCGAGAATGCAGAACGGCGGCTGATATGGGTTTTACCGGCAAAATCAGCATCCATCCTTCCCAGCTTGAAATAATTAACGCCGCATTCACTCCCTCGCAAGCTGAAATTGATGAGGCAACTGCTCTGTTAAAGGCTTTCGAAGAAAATCAGGCAGCCGGCCGCATGGCCTTTACCCACAACGGTCAGATGGTGGATGTACCCCATTTGAAGCGTGCGAAACAGATTCTGTTCAAAGCAAAAATCATTCTTGCAGCGGGTAGCTGATGGATTTTTCTGAAAATGAAGAACAACGCCTGATTCGGGAATCAGTTAGAAAACTGTGCAGTGAATTTCCCGATGGATACTGGGAGGAGCATGACAGGGAGGGAAAATTCCCCGACAGTTTCTTTAGCAAGATGGCGGCAGCAGGTTGGATAGGTATTGCTATGCCGGAGCAATATGGTGGCGCCGGCAAAGGCATGCAGGAAGCATCCATTGTGCTGGAAGAAGTCGCCGCTTCCGGAGCCGCGATGAATGGTGCGACGCCTCTGCACCTGTCCATTTTTGGTATGCATCCGGTGGTTAAGTATGGCAGCGAGGAGATGCGGGAAAAGTATCTGCCCCCCGTCGCTCGTGGTGAAATGCATGTCGCCTTTGGTGTGACCGAGCCCAACGCAGGCAGCGACACAACTGCAATCGAAACCTTCGCCAGGCTCGACAATGAGCATTACGTCGTACGCGGCCGCAAAGTGTGGACAAGCAAAGCCATGGAGTCTGAACGGGTCCTCCTCCTGGTGCGCACTGCGCCAAAAGACCAGGTAGCGCGCAAGACCGATGGTATGACGCTGTTGCTTGCCGAATTGCAAAAACCCGAAGTCTCAATATCGCCGATAGCAAAACTGGGCCGCAATGCGGTGCGCACTTGCGAGGTGGTTTATGACGATTTGAAAGTATCGGTGAGCGACCGGGTGGGAGAAGAGGGTGAGGGTTTTCGCTATTTGCTCGATGGACTGAATGCGGAGCGTATTTTGATCGCTGCCGAAGCGCTGGGCATTGGTCGAGCGGCAATAAGACGAGCGGTGAATTATGCCAATGAACGCATCGTGTTTGGCCGTCCTATTGGAAAAAATCAGGGCATCGCGTTTCCCCTGGCCGAGGCACAGACGCAACTGGATGCTGCCGAGTTAATGATACGCAAAGCAGCCTGGCTGCTTGATAATGATATGCCCTGTGGCAAAGAGGCCAACATGGCCAAATGGCTAGCCGCAGAGGCCGGTTTCAGGGCTGCCGATTGTGCGATTCAGACCCACGGCGGTTTCGGTTATGCGCGGGAATATCATGTAGAACGCTACTGGCGTGAAGCACGGCTGATGAAGCTGGCACCCATATCCCAGGAGATGATTCTTAATTTTGTTTCAGAGCACGTGCTCGGACTGCCCCGTTCCTATTGATTGCTGTTCCCCCGTAGATCTTTCAACCGCTGGCCTCTCGCCAGGTAGCTGCCCCCGGATTTCATTCGGGTTTATCGCAAAGCAGTATAATTCTTGCGGCAAATCGTATATAAGAGGGTCAACTCGGGGGTGGAAGCGTTGCGCGAGAGCAGCGCTCCGTCTACCGGCATGACCCGGAACTAATCAGCACACAAGGGCTCGCAATGAAAATAAAATCCCTCTCTCTCCTCGTCTTTGTTACTTTTATTTCCTCTTTCACGCTAGCGGTTGAAGGTCCGGTCCAACTGGATTCCGGCCAGATTTCTGGTGTGGAGCTGGATAGCGGCGTACGGGTGTTTCGCGGCATTCCATTTGCCGCGCCACCGGTGGGTGATCTGCGCTGGAAGGCGCCGGTACCAGCCATACCCTGGCTGGGCGTGAAAGCTGCTGATACCTTCGGCCCGACTTGCATGCAGCGGCGGGCGAGGGCACTGATGAGCGAAGACTGTCTCTATCTTAATGTGTGGACTAATGCCTCGACTGCGGAGGCGAATTTACCGGTTATGGTCTGGATTCACGGCGGCGGCTGGACTTCCGGTGCCAGCAGTAGCGGCACTTACGACGGTGAGGCATTTGCTGCAAACGATGTGATCCTGGTGTCGGTAAATTATCGTATGAGTGCCTTCGGCTGGATGGCACATCCGGCATTATCGGCTGAGTCGGCGCGGGGCGTGTCGGGCAATTATGGTGTGCTTGATCATATCGCTGCGCTGGAGTGGGTACGGGAGAATATTAGCGGTTTCGGTGGAGATGCGTCCAATGTAACCATTTTCGGTGAATCGGCAGGCGGTGCGAGTATCTATGCGCTATTGGCAACCCCATTGGCGGAGGGGCTCTTTCACAAGGCGATTTCTGAAAGTACCTGGATCACCCCAACAAATATGACCCACTTAAAGAGAAGCAATGGTTTCTCACCTAGCGCCGAAGAACGGGGCAGCAACGCCATTGCCGAAAAATTACAGGAGTCACGTCAGCAAAGTGGTGCTGACATGTTGGCCACTATGCGTGCCATGTCGGCTGAAGATGTGCTTAATATGCGCTTTCAGGTATCTCTGATTGAAGATGGCTGGGTATATCCAAAATCGCCGGAGGATATTTTTGCCGAAGGCTCTCACAACGTAGTGCCATTATTAGCTGGTATTAATGACGGTGAAGGTCTGTTCTTTGTTCGCCCCAATCGAGTGTTTGAAACCGTTGCCGAGCAGCGGGAATCCCGCATTGAAGAGTATGGAGAATTTGCCGGCAGTCTGCTGGATTACTACGTGGCCGATGTGGCTGCCGATATCTTCGATATCGAAGTCGACTACAACACGGACCTGTGGTTTGCCCGTCCAACCCGTGAAATTATCGAAGCGATGGCCAGATCCTCTGCTGACAGCTATATGTATGTCTTTACCCGCAATCGTCGCGATCCCTCCTTGCGTTCTCCACATGCCATGGAGCTGCGTTATGTATTCGATAATCTGCCAGCAACTGCCAGTGGTACGGATCAGGAAATTGCCCAGTTAATGAATGATTACTGGGTGCAATTTGCCACCACTGGCAATCCCAATGGCACTGGCCTGCCGGAATGGCCAGTTTATGATCTGGAGAACCAGCCGCATCAGCGGATTGGTGTCGAAGTAGGCCAGGGAACAGGTTTTCGCAGACAGGAGTTGGATGAGCTGGATCGTTATTTCAGTGATCGCTATAACTCTGCCAAGTAGCGGCTGTTAAAGATCCGGGCGAATTCAGGTAGAATCGTCCGGGTCCAAAGCAAATAACCGGGAATTCGTAATGAAATTACAAGTAGTAAGTGCTGGTGTTTTAGCATCTGTAGTTTGTCTGTTCAGTACGCTCGCATTGGCGCAGCAGGAACTTTCACAGCGTGATGACCCGGAATTTCAGCGCGTTGAGCCGTTTCAGGTATTTGATAATCTCTATTATGTCGGTGCCCAGTGGGTGTCTGCCTGGGTGCTGGAAACAGATCAGGGGCTAATCCTGTTCAATGCCTTGTACGGTGACCTGACCGATATCGCCATCGATGGCATACGTGAATTGGGCATGGACCCCGATGACATCAGATATGTCGTGGTTACCCATGCCCACTATGACCACATCGGCGGTGCCAGGCGTATACAGGAAGAATTTGGTGCCACTATGCTCATGACCCAGGAAGACTGGGATATGGCCGAGGGCGAACCCATTTATCAGGCCTACCCAAAACCGGTGAAGCACCTGGTAGCTGCGGATGGGGCAACGCTGCGATTGGGCCGCACATTTATGACATTCTTTCATACACCGGGTCACACGCCGGGTGTTCTATCGATTCGGTTTACAGTGTATGACCAGGGTTATCCCCACACTGCGTTTATGTTTGGCGGCGTAGGTCTTAATTTCAGCGGTGTTGAACGCACCCAGATGTATATAGATAGCGTGAAGCGCTTGATGACGATGGATGACATTGAGGTTAATGTTCCTAACCATGCAGGCTCAGGACAGGTTTTCGAGCGCAATATCCAATTGTTGCAGCGTCGAGCCAGCCAACCCCATCCTTTTGTAGACCCGGAGGGATTTAAATCCTGGCTGGCTGAATTGCTATTTAACGCGGAAGCTAAATTAGCGGACGAACAAGCAGCCGCCAGATAATCATCACATTTGTTGGGCCAAGGTTTCAAAGAATTCCCGGGTGCTCTCATCGGCCGGGAAATAACTCTCGATTAGCAAACCCTCCATACCAACGTCCAGTGCAGTGCCAAACTGACTCAGCGTTGAGAATAGACTAAGGGTCAGGTCGCCCATTATAAAATCTACAGTCAACATGGGGCCATCCCAGTCGGGGCTTTCAGGTTGCTGCCAGTTTTCCGGCGGTGACAATTCCAGTAAGTGTCGATAGAGCGTTTCATGCTCAGCCTTGTTGTAAGCCACAACCTGCTTACGAAGTCGCCGCAATAACTGGCTGGCGATTTTATCCCAGTTTCCAATGTGGGGCCTGAAAAGGTCTTCTCTGAACACCGCTTCCATTAAATTTATTGGCGATGAGTCCGGGCGGCGGCCAACAATTCGAGCTGAGAGCAATTGCTGAGACTGATTAGCCATCAGAAGATTCCAGACTCCGTCAACCACAATCGCAGGGTAGGGGTTATGATTTTCCAGGGTCAGGGCAAGCGCTTCCTGCACTGGTCGCATTGCCTCGCTGCTCATGTCGAGCTGGGAGAAGGCGGCTGCATACCCGCCTGAATGCAGCAACAGATTGCTCTCATCCAGTGGCAGATCCATCACATCAGCCAGGCGCAGCAGCATGGATCGACTCGGCTGGGATTTGCCGGTTTCAATGAAGCTGATATGCCTGGAAGAGACGTCGGCCAGTAAAGACAAATCAAGTTGGGAAAGCCGGCTCTGTTTTCTGTATTCACTTAGCAATGGACCTACTGCTGACATGATGGGCTCCGTTTGGAATAGGGACTCAGTTTCTGTATTTTACTGTAGTTGCTGTGCTAAACCATTACCTCTAAGGTAATTGCGCTGCTAACCGCAATCCGTATAGTGACAAGCACTTTTATGGATCTTGTGGAGGATCGACTAATGCGAGTGCCAGAATTACAAACCACACTCTACGTAAACAGCGTATTTTCATTACTCTGTGCAGTAGTAATATTGAGCAATTTCGGTTGGATAGCGACACAGCTCATCGCTTTACCCGGATTGTTTTTCGTAACTCTCGGAGTTGGGCTACTACTGTTCGCAATCGGCGTATTTATTACGGCGCTCAAACTACCCGCATCAAGAAGCGTGAGTAAGCTAATTCTCTATGGTGACATAGCATGGGTAGTGGCAACACCGATTGCAATGGTATTTTTAGCTGAGCGAATCACTTCTCTGGGCTATTGGGTGCTGATCGATATCGCGGTAATTGTTGCCGGCTTTGCAGTGCTCGAGTGGCTCGGGCTCAAAGTAGCAGATGTTTCCAGACTGGCTTAGTAACAGGAGAGCAGTGAGAGGCGCGTAGTTTTTCTTGCGCTGGCCCTATTCAATTTGCCAACGCGCAAACAGACGGCGCGCCTGACTGAGTTCTTCGCTGTTCATTCGACGTTCGATCGAGCGCCTTAATTCAAGCCCTTCCTGATGCTCATTGATGATCGCCATGCTGGCCCAGGCATGGGCTTGCACTGGGTCACTCTCGGCAGTGTGGCCGTCTCTGTAGATAGTCGCCAGCAAGTATGCCGCATCGGCATGGCCTGACTTAGCTGCATATTCATACCATTCGATGGCTTCAGTCTGATCTTCCTCGATGCCCTGGCCTTGTGAATAGAGGCTGCCTAGATTGAATGCCGCCGCGACGTGCCCCTGTTCGGCCGCCGCCGAAGTCCACTTGTAGGCGAGTTGATAATCCATCTCTACGCCCTGGCCCATGTAATAGAGAATGGCCAGGTTATATTGCGCCATATCCAGTCCCGCTTCTGCAGCCACAGTAAATTCACGAAAGGCGGTATCGTAATCCCCATCGAAGGCGGCATTAACACCCTCTTCGTAATCAGCGAAAATGGTGGGTATCAGTCCCCAAGTGGTAAAACCGAGGACAAGCAAACTTTGTCTCAATTTCATCTTCTATCCTCTACAGATCAGGGTTTGCCTCAAAGGCTTCGATCCATTCCTTTGCCATGGCCTGGCCATCCACGATCTGGTCGTAACAGAGCATTTCCTGAAACAGCACCAGGTTGGCTTGGGCATTCTGATCGCCACTGGCTGCTGCGACACCAAACCATTTATACGCCCTGGCCAGATCACGCTCGACACCTCTGCCGTTGGCATACATTGCTCCCAGGCTGTATTGGGAAACAATATCGCCCTGGTCGGCAGCACGCCGGAACCAGCTCACGGCTTTTTCATAATCAATTTCTACTCCCTGGCCATTCATGTACATCACACCCAGATTATACTGAGCATTGAAGTTACTCTGTTCCCCGGCAAGTGTGAACCAGTGCAGTGTCTTCTCCAGGTCAACTGTGACCTCTCCACCGATTATGTATAGATTACCAAGCTCAAACTGGGCTTCTGGCTGACCCTGCTCGGCAGAAATTTCCAGCGCCTGGATACGCTGGGTTAGCGCTGAGTTCAATTCGGCAGAATGTACGGATGACATGGCGAGAAAAGCACCCGGTACACTCAAGATTGGAACCAATATGGAAAATACGAATTTCATGAGCTGCATGGTATTACAGGACCTGCAAACAAGAAACTACCAGGGGATATGACGAACCAATTTTGGCTATGAAAAACCCCCGATTCCGCTATAATACCGCCCTCTCGAGCACCCGTAGCTCAGCTGGATAGAGTACCTGGCTACGAACTAGGGGGTCAGAGGTTCGAATCCTCTCGGGTGCGCCAATTTACGCGGTCTGTAGACCAGACCGAATTTTCACAATACTCAGTGCGGGAGATTTGCGGGACTTACAGAGCATTTGTACCGCTTCAAGTAGTTCCATAATTCCCGCGACTGAGTAGTGTGAAGTCATATTTCCAACCGTATGACCCATCAGGTCGCGCCTAGTTTCGTTGCTTACTCCCAACAATCTTAACCTGGTACCGAACGTGTGCCGCAGATTGTGAACTCCCCGCAAAAAATCTTTATTTATTGGAAGCCCAGCCTTGCGCCAAGCTGATCGCCATCCATTGTTATTCATTCGCTGCACTTTTCTACCACGATAAGTGAAAACGTAATCCTTATGGATACCCCTGCGGGCGTCGACAACGGATTTGGCAATGTCATTCAGCACAACTATCTTGTCGTCCATGATTCGATCTCGTACCTTCTTCCTGAAGGAACTAGGGATAATAAAGATTCGTCCATCAAGCTCGGGCAAGTTGGTTTTCCATTCCCATGCCCATTTCAAGTTACACACCTCCTGTTCCCTGCAACCTGTATTGACCTTGTATAAGGCCATCTGAGAGAGATAACTCAGCATCCCTTTTAACAGTCGCTCCTGCTCTTCCCATTCCAGTGTGTAGGCTCTCCGTGAATCGTCAACAGGCAGCAGCGTGATCAATGGGGGAGTTTCGAGCCAGGTCAAATCAGACTCGGGGTGCCTCCATGATCGTGCAGCCAGATTGAGTATTCGACGAACTACACTTAAGGCCAAATTGACTGTTTTCTTCTTCCTTCCCAGTGATAGCCTGTGATTCACAAACGTGTTGAATTGCATTGAAAATTGACCCAGGATTTGCAGTAATAGTTGACCCGGCTAGATCGAGTAGATTCAGGGTTCTCAGGCGTTATTCATGGGTCAAAATTCGATGCAAATATAC
>Ga0187827_10000047_pt1 | contig 173861 bp, 140 predicted proteins | sample ETNtaG_39_FD_167969 | JGI IMG/M metagenome (GOLD analysis project Ga0187827, IMG submission 167969) | Marine microbial and viral communities from oxygen minimum zone, Eastern Pacific Ocean - ETNP2014_SV_150_PacBio MetaG (Illumina Assembly) | ecosystem: Environmental > Aquatic > Marine >...
ATGGTGTTAGCAAATTTGATGGACTTGTTTTTAATAATTTTACGGTAAATGATGGTTTAGCAGGAAATGAAGTCTTGAAGTTATTTAAAGATTCGAAAAATAGAATTTGGATGTCATTCTTTAATGGGGGTATCTGTTTTTTTAAAGATGGAAAAATTTATAATTCTAAAAATACTTCATTTTTAAAAAACATAATGCTTACAAAATTTGTTCATACTATTTTTGAAGACTCCTCGGGAAATATCTGGTTTTTTGATGATAGCAAAAATATTTTATGTTTGAGTGAAGATAAAATAATTAAAAAATATTCAATTAACATAAAATCTAATATAAAGCTTGCACGTGTTTTTATAGAAGATAAAAAAAATCAAATTCATATTCTTGCTAGGAATTTTGAAGAAAATAAAACTATAGTTACGCAGATTATTTCTGAATTACCAATTAGAAATAATTGGGAGAAATTTGACAAAAACCTATTTACTGAGCAATCAATTAATAATCTAAATTGTAATATTGAAATAATACTTAAAAAAAATAATAATGAGATTATTAATATTGAAAAAAATATAAAACAAAAATCAAATAGGTATTTATTAAATATTTATGAATTTGGAGAACAACATTGGATTACGAATTTAAACGAAGGAGTTCATATTTTTGAGAAATCTACTAATTATAGTACTTCAAAAATTATTTTAAAAGATATACAAACAACCAGAGCTTTTGAAGATGCAGAAAATAATATTTGGGTTGGCAGCCAGTCTAATGGTGTATTTCTTTTTCCAAATGTTAATGTTAGTGGACTACAATTTGATGATGCTAAAAAAAATGACCTTCACTGTATTGAAAACTTTGACAATAAATTAGTTGTTGGAAATGAGATTGGCGAGGTAATTGTACTGGATAAAAAAAGTTTAAAAAAATTATCTACCATAAAAGACCCTAATTATTCAAGCAAAATTAGACAATTAACATTGCTCAACAACCTCATTTATATTCTTAGTGATTATAATTTATACCAATTAGATTCAAAGTTAAATTTTACAAAAATTAAAAATATGTACGACCCTGATTTTCATAAATCACGGTTGAAAAATTTCAAAAAATTTACGGTATTTGAAAATCATATTACAACGGCAAATGCCCGTGGTGTTGGTGAAATAAACCTTATAAACCACTCTCTTAAAAAAAAATGGAACAAACGAAGCACATCAATTTTTAAGACTACTAATGATAGTTTATGGATTGGAACATCTACAGGCTTATTTCTAGAAAATAAAGATGAAATTAAAAAACATGATCTTGGAGAATTCTTTAATCATAGTATTATTTACGATATTAAAAATTCAAAACATGGCTTGTTAATTGCTTCTAATTCTTATGGATTAGGAATTTTAAAAAATGGTAAATTCAAAAGAATAACTACAAAAAATGGTTTATTAAGTAATTATATAAAATCAATAACCATTGATAGTGATCATAATATTTGGTTGGCTTCAAATTTTGGATTAAACAAACTTACACTTAATAATTTACTAGAAATAACATCACTAGCATCATATAACACTTCAGATGGATTGTATAGTAATGATATTAGAGATTGTTTTATTGATATAAATTCACAAAAAGCTTATGTGGCAACATCTCAAGGTTTAAATATTATTGACATTTCAAAAGAATCAAAAATAATTACTCCGCCAGCCATTCATATTACAAATATTCTTTTAAATAATGTATCAATAAAGAACATAAAAAAATCTGAATTTGACTCTAACTCAAATAATATTCAGTTTAACTTTTCGGGAATATCATTTAAAAGCCTTGGTAATATTTCCTTTAAATACCGTTTGTTAGGTATTGAGAAAGAATGGATTAAAACAAAAAATAATACTATTAGATATTCTTCTTTACAACCCAAGAAATACACATTTGAAGTTAAAGCCATTTCAAAAAATAATTTAGAAAGTATTGTTCCGCAAAGATTTGATTTCACTATTAAACCTCCTATTTACAAAACATGGTGGTTTCAACTTTTGACTGGATTCCTATTAATTCTAATATTTATTTTCATTTATTATAGGAGACATCGAAGAAGAATAGAACAAAAAAATATTGAAGAAAAAATTTCAGCATTAAGATTTAAAGCTCTAAACGCTCAAATGAACCCTCATTTTATTAATAATTTGTTAGAAAATATTAATGGGCAAATTGGAAATGGAAAATTTAAACACATAACAACAACCCTTCAAAATTTTGCCAATCTTGTAAATTTGGTGTTGCAATCAACTAAATCAAATTTAATTTCTCTAGATCAAGAATTAGCAATGGTGAAAAATTATTTGGAACTTCAAAGAAACAGATTCAACAATAAAATTCATTACAGCATAAACACCTCTAAACTAACTTCTGATGATTTAGAATATACATTAATACCTCCAATGATTCTTCAACCTATTGTAGAAAATTCAATAAAACACGGTTTTAAAAAATCAGATAGTGAAAAAAATACTATTGACATTAACTTGTACATTGATAACAATGAATTTGTAATTTGTGAAATATCAGATAACGGTATTGGATTGCAAAGCAACAATGAATCTAAAGGATCTGGAATATCACTTGAAAACATTCAAAACAGGCTTCAATTGATGGGAGATATTAAAACCAAAGAAAATTTAGTTTCTACTACTAATATCACCAATGAATTTAATACTTTAGTAGGGTTAAAAGTAACTTTAAAAATTCCTCTAGTAAATATTTAATATGCAAAACTTGATTAAAGCTATCATAATTGAAGATGAAATTGCTGCTCAAAATACCTTAAAACAATTATTAGCAGCTAATTATGCTGAAAAAATTGAAGTTGTTGGACTGGCTTCTAGTGTAAAAAATGGGGTTCAAATTATTAAAAAATTAAACCCCGAACTTATTTTTTTAGATATTCAGTTAGACGATGGAGAGGGTTTTGAAATTTTAGATAAGGTTGATAACGCATCTTTTGAAGTAATATTTACTACCGGTTTAAAAGATTTTAAAGAAAAAGCAATGGATTATTTTGCTTTTTATTACTTAAATAAACCACTAATTCAGGAAGAATTTAAAAATACCATTGACACGTATTTAGAAAAAAAATCATCATTTGATTTAGAAAGATATTTAGCTTTTAAACAACAAATTGATAGTAAACATCAACGAATTTCAATTCCAATAAAAAATGGATTTGAAATTTTTAATATTGATGATATTATTTATTGTGAAGCTGATGGCAGTTATACTACTTTTCACACTACAGATAATAAAAAGTTTCTAACCACCATTTTATTAAAAAAAATTGAATCTATTTTAAAACAATCTACATTTTTTAGAATTCACAGATCCGTACTTGTAAATATCAAACACATAAATAAATATGATAATTCTGGAAAAGTACTTCTATCCAACAACAAAAAATTAGTAGTGGCATCAAGAAACAAAAAGAATTTTCTCCAAGTTTTAAAACTTATGAGTTATAATTTTTAATTTTTTTCTTCTTATCGTAAAAAAACCAACCTATTGGTATTATCAAAATTAGTAAATATGAAACAAGGCTAATAGTAGCTCCTGTTTTAATAATAGTTGGTTCAAATTTAAATTCAATTGTGTGCTTTCCTGCTGGAACTTCTAATCCTCGCAACACATAATTCACATTATAATGTGGCGCTAATTTACCATTAATATAAGCGTTCCATCCATTCTTATAAAATATTTCAGAAAATACCGCAAATTGAGGTTTTGCTGAATTAGATTCATATATTAAACCATTTGCCTTATACGAAGTTAAAGCAATGGTTGCCAATGAATCAACCGAGTAATTTGAAGTAAAATTACTAGTGGTAAATTTTCTATTAATAACAGCTTCTGTTTTTGTATTTAAACTATCTAAAGCAACAATTTCTTCATTTGCATTAGCTACTAATTTAAGTTTATTAACAAACCAAGCATTTCCATTTGCATTTAAATTAACATCTAACTTTTGTTCACCTTGCTCGGTTGAAACAATAAAATACTTAACATTTAGCATATTATAAACCTGTGAATTTCCTTGTGCTAAATGGAAATCAAATAATTCTTGATATCTGCGTGGTTTTGCTGCGTGATAACCTCCAATAGATTTATGAAAATATGAAGTTGATCCATCAGCCATTATATTTTTAGTCAAATTAGCTACACGATAATAACTTTTGTCTTTTAAAATTTCTTTATCTATCGCTGATGCTACAAAAGGTTTATCAACCTTTCTTGCAGATACAAATGAATTATTATTAACATAAATTTTATCAATTTGAATTAAATCGAATAAAATTAACACGCCTACAATAAGTATAACAGGTAATTTTTTAAGCTTCTCATTGATAAATAGAAAAATGCATGTAGCAACTGATAAAACTAAAATTAAAGATCGTAAACTATCATTAAAAAATAATGATTTTCTATCTGAAACAACTGCATCTAAGTAACCTGGTAATTGAGTATCAATTTGAGCATCAAGAGGTGTCTCAAAAGAAAACAAACCTGTACCACCAATAGTGAAAATAAAAGCCAAACCTGCAACAATATAAAAAGTGTTTTTTAAAGCTTTTAATTTAGACTGCTTGTCAACATTTTTCTTTAAGAGTTCATTCAATCCTAAAATACCCAAAAGTGGAATTGTAATTTCAGCAATAACCTGAATAGAAGAAACAGCTCTAAATTTATTGTATAATGGTATGTAATCAATAAAAATATTGGTTAAGAACTCAAAATTTTTACCCCAACTCATTACAATAGCAAAAATAGTTCCAGCCAACAACCAATATTTCACCTTTCCTTTGATCAAAAACAACCCAAAAACAAATAAGAAAATAAATATTGCACCAATATATGCCGGAGCAGCCACAATTGGTTGTTCCCCCCAATACATGGAAGAAATCTGCATAATATAATTTGCATCGCCTGGTTGTAATCCCTTTTTAACAGCACCACGTAAAAAACTTTGTAATTCGCTGTTATCAACTTTTTCATAACGAGTACCGCCCATAAATCGTGGAATGAACAAATTAAATGTTTCTAATTTTCCATAACTATATTCAGTAATATACTCTTTTGACAATCCTGAAATTACTTCTTTTTCAGTTCTGTTCGAATTTACGGTAAGTTCACTTTTGCTTCTGGTACTATGTTTAGTGTACTCTTTAGTTGCCAATAAACTGGAAGCATTAACACCTATTGCTAAAATTACTGCTACCGTTAAAATTCCAATATTTTTTAAAAAACAAGGGATTTCTTGCTTTTTAATTGCTTCAATAAGATGGAACATTCCAAAAATTATGACCAGAAATAATAGATAATAAGTCATTTGAATATGACTTGCGTTAATTTCAAATGCCATAGCTAAGAAAGTGACTATAAAACCTAGTAAATATCTTTGCTGAAATACCAGTAAAATTCCTGCTAACACCAAAGGCATATAAGCAATGGCATGAGCTTTTGCATTATGACCAACACCTAAAATAATAATTAAATAGGTTGAGAGTCCAAAGCCCAATGATCCCACAATGGCTAATTTCCAATTCACCTTCATCACCATTAATAATATGAAAAAACTTAAAAAATATAGAAATAAGTAATCTGCTGGTCTTGGTAAAAACCGTATTAATTTGTCTAATTTTTTAATATAATCATTAGGATAGTGTGTACTTACGACGTACGACGGCATTCCGCCAAAAGTAGCATTGGTCCAATACGGTTCCTTTTTGTTTTCTTTTCTGTAATCAACAATTTCTTTTGAGGAACCTAAAAATTGAGTAATATCACTTTGCTGGATTTTCTTTCCTTCCAAAACAGGTGAGAAATACACAATTGAAACAACAATAAAAGTAGCTATTGCAATACAAAATGGAACTACTTTTTTGAGTGAAAAATTCATATCATTTAATCATTTATTTCTTCATAATCAACATAATCTCCAACTTCCTTATTACTTACTTTTGTTTTTGGAGCTTTTTTATCAATAATAGTTTCTCCTATTTCTCCTTCTGTTTTTTGTTCCTGATATTGGTTTTGTTGTTCTCTAAATTTCTTTTCAGCATTGTCAATCACTTTCTTCAAAAAGATAGGCGCTATATACCTACTAAAAAACTTAAAAACATAATAAACAATTATCAGAATTAATATAGTTCTTAACAAGCCCATTTATAAATGTTTTTATAATTGTCAAAAATAACAATTTGCAAGTAACTAAAACGTTTAATTATTTAAAATCTTATATTTGACAATCTATTAATTTGTACTATGAAAAAAGTTTTCACACTAATTTTTCTTATTGGGACTACATTAATTTCAAGTGCGCAATACACTGAAATTATAAATTCAAAGCGACCTGGTTTTTCTGAGAGCCCGTATAGCATTGGCACAGATATATTTCAATTTGAAACAGGTTTGTTTTATAAAAGTGATAATAATACTTCTATTTTAGCTAACCCAAAAACTTTTGGTGGAGAGCTGTTTTTTAGATATGGTAAGTTTTTTGAAAAACTTGAACTCAACGCAAAAATAACATACCAAAATGAGGAAGTAAAAGCTGTTTTTGGAGATAACTATACTATTTATGGCATTAGTGAACTTACATTTGGTGCTAAATATTTAATATATCAACAAGAATATACGGACAAATCAAAAGAAATTAGAAGTTGGAAACGCAGAATGGCTTTTGATAAAAAAAGACTTATTCCTTCAGTGGGAATCTATGCAGGTATTAACACAAACTTTATTGGTAATGATTATAAAGATGAAGGTATTAGCTATAAAGGAGCTGTGTTATTACAAAACGATTTCTCAAATAGGTTTATAGTTTTAACCAATTTAATTGTTGATAATATTACTTCTGAAAATATGTTTTATTCACATATAATAACAGCAACATATGCCGTTAGTGATCAATGGTCTTTTTTTATTGAAAATCAAGGAATTTATCAAAAAGATTATGCTCCTAAAATAAATAATGGAATTGGCTTAGCTTATTTATACAACAGAAATTTACAGTTGGATGCATCAATAAGAACTAATTTTTTTGATAATTATTCATTTGTATACTCAGCTATTGGAGCGTCATGGAGATTGGATAGACATTCTGATGAAATCATTAATAAAAGTTCCCCAAATAGCGCTTTTTATTCAAAAAAGAGAAGAGGTAAAAGAAGAGGTAATTTCTTTTCTAGATTATTTAAAAAGAAAAACTAATCAAATATAATTTATGATTACTTTAAAAGAATTAACTACAAAAAAGGAATTGAAACAGTTTGTAAAATTTCCTTTTAAACTATACAAAAACAACAACTATTGGGTTCCTCCTATTATTAATGAAGAAGTTGCTTCATTTGATAAAAACGAAAACCCTGTTTTTCAACATGCAGATGCTCGTTTTTTTGTGGCAATTAAAAATAATGAAATTGTTGGACGTATTGCTGCTATTATTAACAACACCGAAATAAATGTTCAGAAACTAAAAAAAATGCGCTTTGGATGGTTTGATTTTATCGATGATTTGGAAGTTTCAAAAATGCTTATCAACAAAGTACAGGAAATTGGAAAACAACATAAATTAGAATTCATGGAAGGCCCGGTAGGGTTTTCAAACTTAGATAAAGTTGGGGTTTTAACCGAGGGATTTAATGAATTAGGAACTATGATTACTTGGTACAATCATGAATACTACAAAATACATTTTGAAAAACTGGAATTTAAAATTGAAAAAGAATACTTGGAAAATAGATTTCCTTTCAAAAATGTAAAACCTAAATTTTTTGCAAAAATTAGTGCTCTTATTAAAAGAAGATATCAATTAACACCTATAAACTTTACAAAAACAAAAGACATTTTTCCATATGTTGATGAAATGTTTGATTTATTTAATAGCAGTTATGCCTCTTTGGAATCGTTTGTACCAATATCTGATATTCAAAAAGAATATTTTAAAAAGAAATATATTAGTTTCATCAATCCTGAATTTATAAAATATGTAGTTGACAAAAACCATAAAATTGTGGCGTTTGCAATAACAATGCCTTCATTTTCTAAAGCATTACAAAAATCAAAAGGTAAGTTACTCCCATTTGGTATATTTCATTTATTAAAGGCAAAAAGAAAAAGTGAAGATGTTATTTTTTATTTAATTGGTGTAGATCCTAAATATCAAAACAAAGGAGTAACCGCCATACTTTTTGAAGAATATCATAGAACTTTTTCAGGAAAAGGGGTCAAAAACTGCATTAGAACACCTGAACTCGCAACTAATGAAGCTATTGCAGCATTATGGAAAAATTTTTATCCTGAAACTTTTAAAAAACGCTGTACATACAGAAAAGACATTTAATGCAATTATTTTACAATTCAAACATACAAACCTCTACCAAGCAATTTACTTTTGATAAAACTGAAAGCAGGCACATTGTGCGTGTTTTAAGAAAAAAAGAAGGAGATACTGTTTTTATTACTAACGGGTTTGGTAGTTTATTCACTTCGAAAATAATTATTGCAAATGATAAAAAATGCTTAGTCCAAATTGTAAGTGTTGAAACTGTTAAAAAACCATGGAACTATAATCTACACATAGCTATTGCTCCAACAAAATTGAATGATAGATTTGAATGGTTTTTAGAAAAAGCCACAGAAATTGGCATTGATGAAATCACACCTATAATTTGTGACCATTCAGAAAGAAAAGTTGTAAAACTTGAACGAATGGAAAAAATTATTCATTCAGCAGCCAAACAATCACTCAAAAATCATTTTCCAAAATTAAATGAACCTATTTCTTTCAAACAATTTATGGATTCAACATTTGAAGGACAACTTTTTATTGCGCACTGTGAAGAAACTGATAAAAAATCATTAAAAAATGAATTGGAGTTAGGTTCAAATATTACTATTTTAATTGGGCCTGAAGGTGATTTTTCAAGAAAGGAGATAAACCTAAGTTTGGAACATAACTTTATTCCTGTATCTTTGGGTAATAGCCGTTTACGAACTGAAACTGCAGGTGTTATTGCAGCTCATAGTGTGGCCTTTATTAATGAGTAAATTAATGTTAGAATATTCTAAAATTTCACATCTTGGTTTAAAGAAAAGTGCAGTTATCTTAACGTTTCTGCTTATACCATTTTATTTTATAAATGCGCAACAGGTGGCAATTTTAAAATACAATGGTGGTGGAGATTGGTACGCAAACCCCACAGCAGTGCCAAATCTAATTAAATTTTGTAATAATTCTATAAACACAACTATTAAAACCAATCCGGAAACAGTTGAAGTTGGAAGCACAGATTTATTTAACTACCCAATAGTGTTTTTAACTGGTCATGGCAATATTATCTTTTCAGAAAATGAGCAAGAGAATTTAAAAAACTATCTTATTTCTGGTGGTTTTTTGCATATTTCCGATAATTACGGATTGGATACATATATAAGAAATGAAATGAAAAAAGTATTTCCAACTATAAATTTTGAGGAAATACCATACAACCACCCCATTTTCAATCAAACTTTTACTTTTGAACAAGGAATTCCTAAAATTCACGAGCACGACAACAAACCTCCGCAAGGTTTTGGCTTGTTTTATGAAGGCAGGCTCATTTGTTTTTACGATTATGAAAGTGATTTAAGTGATGGATGGGAGGATGAAGAAGTACATAATGATAGTTATGAAATAAGAGAAAAAGCCCTAAGAATGGGATGTAATATTATTGAATACGCTTTCAAAAACTAATATGAAAGAAAATCTTGATGCTTTAGAAATTAATTTTGGTACTGATGGCCTTTGGGTAATAAATATTACGCTAGCCATAATAATGTTTGGAGTTGCATTGAGTATTACAACAGAAGATTTTAAGCGATTAATAAAAAAACCTAAAATTTTATTAACGGGAATAATTTCTCAGTTTATTTTATTACCACTAGTTACCTTTATTTTTATAAAATTGGTTAACCCAATGCCCAGTATTGCATTAGGAATGATAATGGTTGCTGCTTGTCCTGGAGGAAATATTTCAAATTTTATGACCCAAATGGCAAAAGGAAATGCAGCGCTTTCGGTTAGTTTAACTGCATTTGCAACCATAATAAGCTTGGTTATGACACCTTTTAATCTTCAATTTTGGGGGAATTTGTATGCTCCTACTGCTGAAATTTTACAAAGAGTTGAACTAAACGCCTGGACTTTGGTAAAATTAGTCACCTTAATTCTAGGAGTACCATTAATAATTGGAATGTGGGTAAGAAATAGAAAGCCAAATTTAGCTATTAAACTTTCAAAAACATTGAAACCTGTTTCACTTATAATTTTCATGCTATTCATTATTATTGCATTTTATGAAAATTTTGATATTTTTATAAATTATGTGCATTATGTATTTATTTTAGTAATTGCTCATAACCTTTTAGCTTTAGCAACAGGATTTTATTTTGCAAAAATCATGCATTTATCCTATCGAAATCAAAAAACGCTATCTATTGAAACTGGTATACAAAATGCAGGTCTAGGACTATTGCTCGTTTTTAGTTTTTTCAATGGTATAGGCGGAATGGCTTTGCTAGTTGCATTTTGGGCGATATGGGATATATTTTCTGGTTTAGCCATAGCTACATATTGGTCTAAATCAAAAAACAAAAACACTTAAGCGTTATGAATATTTGGTATAATTTTGTGAAGTTTTACATTCGCATTGGTCTTTTTTTTACACTAAAAAATATAAAGGTCCATGGGAAACAAAATATTCCAAAAAAAGGTGCAATTATATTTATTGCAAATCACCAAAATGCATTAATTGACGCCTTACTAATACCAACTAGCAACGGCAGACTTACACACTCTTTGGCACGAGCAAGCGCTTTCAAAAAAAAACTTATTTGCGCATTCTTAAATTCTGTAAATATGCTACCTATTTACAGAATTAGAGATGGTATTAGCACCATAGAAAATAATTATAAAATATTTGAGAAATGTGTTGAAATCCTAAAGAACGAAGGTGCTATTCAAATTTTTGCCGAAGGTGAGCACCACCAATACCGCAGAATTATCCCTTTAAAAAAAGGATTTGCTCGTATTATATTAACCACACTTCAAAAATACCCCGATTTAAATATTAAAATTGTTCCGGTAGGTTTAAATTACGATTATCATTTAGATTTTCCGAGCAAGGCCACTGTATATTATGGAGAACCTATTGAAGCTAATAATTATTTTAATGTTGAAAATCCAGATTTGACCTATTCAAAGATTATTAAAGATGTTTCTTCAGCCTTAAAAAGGCTAACATTACATATTAATGATATTGAAAATTATGATAAAATAAAAATGAAATTGGAAGCTGCAGGTGTAAATTATTTAAATCCAGTTGAAGCTTATAAACTACTTGAAAAATTAGATTCAGTATCTCCTACTTCTAAAAAAAGTGCCATAAATTGGTTTAAACCATTTCACATACTTACAAAGATAAATAGTGTTTTTCCTTTATTAATATGGAGATATTTTAAAAAAACCATTCAAGATATTATTTTTACAAATACGTTTAGATTTGCTTTAATTTTGACAATTTTTCCATTTTTCTATCTGGTTCAAGCAGGAATTTTATGCTTTATCTTCAATACTAAAATTGCAATAATTTATATAGGAATCACAATTTTATTAGGAATTATTACTACAAAAACAATGCAAATTAGTCAATAATAGCATCTTGCACTATTTGTTGAATTTCGGTTCTGATATTATTTTCTACTAAACCTTTATTATCCATGTTTGGATATACCCTGTTAGATAAAAACACATATATTAAACCTGTTTCAGGGTCTGCCCAAGTATAAGTTCCGGTAAAACCGCTATGTCCAAAACTTTTATCTGAAACACAGCCACAAGTAGCTTCTTCTATCTCTATTAACTGAGGCTTATCAAATCCTATTCCTCTTCTTACACTATCTTTTGCATAATATCTGAAATTGAATTTATCAAAAGTTTGTGGTTGAAAATATCTTTTTCCTCCATAATAGCCTTTTTGAAGAAATAGTTGCATTAATTTTGCTACATCATTTGTATTAGAAAATAAACCAGCATGACCACCTACTCCACCTTGCATAGCTGCTCCCATATCATGAACATGCCCTTGAAGCAACTGATTTCTATAATAATTATCTTTTTCAGTTGGTACAATCATATTTTTTGGTATTTTATTTAAAGGTAAATAGGTAGTATAGTTTGCACCTAAAGATTTGTAAAAGTGTTCTTGGGTTAAAGTATTTAAATTTTTCCTATAATGTTTTTCAATAAAATTTTTAAACAAATAATATGATAAATCACTGTATTTATATCCTGATTGATTTCGTTGCTCGGAACTATAAATACTATCAAACATAATTTTAGGGTAATTCTTTTTTAAATATAAATTTGACGCAACTTCAATATTATAATTACCTGTTCTTTTTCTACTGTAAAATTCACTTCCCGGTTTTTGAGAAACGCTATCTATGGTAAATTGATAAAAAGGAATCCAAGCTTTTAATCTTCCTACATGAGACAATACTTCTTTTACTGTCAAGGTATCTTTATTGGTATTTTTTAATGATGGAATAAAGCTTCCTAATGTACTATCCAAACTCAAAGTACCATTTTCTTCCAACTCCATAATAAGTGGTATACTAGCCAAAATTTTGGTCATAGAAGCCACATCATACACGTGGTTATTTTTAACCAATATTTTTTTATTGTTAGTGTGATGTCCAAAACTTTTATTATAAACCACTTTACCTTTTCGGGCAACTAGAACCTGCAATCCGGGAGCCATTTTTTCATTAATCACCACTTTTGATATGGAATCAATTTTTTTGAGTTTTTCACTACTCATCCCAACTTCTTCCGGAATTGAATACCCTAATCTTTTTACACCTGTAACCTCCAACCCATGACCTTCAGCAAATATATTATGTATTGAAACAGGTAATTTTCCTTTTGTTCCAATGGCACCAAAAATCATTTGAGCTGAGATTTCCTGAGATAATTGACTATTCTGATATGAAAGTAAAACACTTTCTATATTTTCAAAACTTTTAATTTTCAGTAAACTATATGGACTGGCAAAAACATTTAATATTACATTGTTTGTTCTAGCAATTTCTTGTAACCAAACCAATTCATTATTTTTAAATTTGAAACTTTTCCAGGCATTTGCATTTGACTTATGATAACCAATAATTACTAAATTATAGGATTTTAATTTTTTAATTAACTCACTTAAAGTCTCAGCAGAAACAACATCAATAGTGGTGTAATTTCGAAGCATATTAACAAAATCCTCATTTTTAGCACCTCCCAATTTTACATATGCAATTTTCTTTTTATCTAAACTCTGAACAGGAAAATTAAGAGCGTCGTTTTTAACTAAAGTAATAGCATTTTCTAACAATTCTCTATGAAGAATCTGATTCTCAAAAGTATTTAAATCTTCCTTTATTTTTTCAATTTCAATAGGCTTGTATGTATGTAAACCAACCCAATATTTGGTTTTTAGTATTCGTTTAACAGATTGTTCTAAGCGTTTGTGAGTCAAAATTCCAGTATCCAATGCTTCTTTAAACTTTTTAAAAGTTTTAGGAATATTCAAGGGTACATCTAACAAATCATTTCCAGCTAAAATAGCTGCCAAATTTATTTCTTCAGAAGATGCAAAATTAGCAGATCCTTTCATATTTAGAGCATCGGTAATCACCAATCCATCATACCCTAATTTATTACGTAAAATTCCTGTAACAACATTGTATGATAAGGAGGAAGGTAAACTAGTATCTGGTTCTAAACTTGGCACACTTAAATGTGCCACCATAATACTGCCTATACCAGCTTCAATATTTTTTTTATAGGGAACTATTTCTACTGAATCCAACCTTTTTAAACTAAAATCAACTGTTGGTAGCGTATGATGCGAATCGGAAGAAGTATCACCATGTCCAGGAAAATGCTTGGCACTTGCTAAAATACCTTCACTTTGAAGTCCAGTAGTAAATGCCACAGATTTATTTGAAACATTGATATGATTTTCACCAAAAGATCTATTTCCAATTATTGGATTATCCGGGTTCGTATTTACATCAACTACTGGCGCAAAATTCATATGAATACCTAAACGTTTGGCATGTTTTCCAATTTGTTTTCCTAATTTTTCAATTAATACATCATTTTGTATTGCTCCTAAAGTCATATTCCATGGAAAACGATACGTGTCCTTCAATCTCATATTCAAACCCCATTCTGCATCAATACCAATTAAAAGCGGCACTTTAGATTGTGATTGATATAAGTTGGATAATTTGGCTTGTTTTATAGGTAAATCCTGAAAGAAAATTAAGGCTCCAATATGATATTTTTCAATTAAATTTAAAATAAATTTCTCGTGCTTTTCATCTTTATTTGAATAGGCAGCTACCATAAACAACTGACCAATTTTTTCATCAATAGTCAAGTTATTATAAACAGAATCAACCCATTTATTTTGAGCTATGGTATCTTTTGACTTTAAGGGATCGTATTTTTTTTGAGCCTTTAAAACAAAAAAACTTAAGCAAAATAATATAAACAGTACTTTTTTAAACATGAAAATTAATATTACTTATTATGTAGCAATTTTAATCCCTAAACTAAATCGAAACAAAACGTTTATGCCAGCTATTTTTGGCTTTCACTTCCCATATTTGTTCAAATTCAGCTTTAGTGGCAACCATATTATTAAACACTATTGTATCAGATGTAACCTTTTGATCTTTTGCAAACTTCTGAAAATCAGGTAATTTTACAATGTTAATATGTTCACCTACTTTAAAAGAAATATTCAATTTATTGGTTAAATCAATATTGAATTCTTTTTCAATTTGCTTCATTAAATTTACAGATGCATCAATAGAACAACCTGAAATAGCATTAAAACTTTCATCAACTAAAAGAATAATAAACTGGTTATATGCAATTTTGTAGGATGCTTTTAAATCTTCTCCATGCCGTTGCCATGTATCAATAAAATTGGATAATTTTATTGACATAACCTCTTGCTCTTCCAACATAAAAGATCTGTCTGATTGATAAATCCAGATTTTTGAAGAACTTGGCATTAAGTCATATTCTATAAACATTCTATAATTTTTGATTGAATTTATTTTGTAAATCCTCTAAGGTACTTTCTCTTTTTTTAGGGTATAAATTCTCTTTAATCTCTTTCAACACTTTTTTTGTATATAATGGAAAATCTGCATTCTGAATCCAAGAAAAATATCCTTTATCCTTTTTCAAAATATCAGCAACTTTTTGCCCTTTGTATTTTCCAAAAGTGAAAATTTCATTTTTATCATCATCAAACTGGATAAACCCAGCAAAATCAGCTCTTTTATTATGGGTTGAATACTCATTCAAAAAGTTAACATCATTTTCTAAATCATCATATTTATCCAATTGAGACTTCAAAATTTCGTAGGTAGCTAATGTATCGGCTTCTGCTGAATGAGCATTATCTAAATCTTTTCCACAATAAAATTTATATCCGGCACTTAAGGTACGTTCTTCTTTTTTATGAAATATCACCTGAACATCAATTGCGACCCTGTTGTTCATATCAAAATCAACTTCAGCTCGCAACATTTCTTCTGCTAAAAGTGGAATATCAAATCTATTGGAGTTAAAACCAGCCAAATCACAACCTTCAATCATTTTACTAACTTCAGTTGCTAATTCATTAAATGTAGGCTCAGTTACAACTCTTTCGTTGGTAATTCCGTGAATATCTGATGCTTCTTTTGGTATTTCCATTTCTGGATTTACCAGCCAAGTTTTACTCTCTTTATTTCCGTTAGGTTTAATTTTTAATATTGAAATTTCAACAATTCTATCTTTTGCAATATTAACTCCGGTTGTTTCTAAATCGAAGAAAATAATAGGCTTTTTTAACTTTAATTCCATAGGATGTTTATTAGGCCTTAAATATACGACTTGCAATTTATGTTTTTAACTTGAAGTGTAATTTATTGCAATTTGTTTTTAACAATTATTTAATAGTTTTAAGATGATAGTTCAATAAAAAATTGAATTCTAAAACTACTAATTTTCAAGTTGAATTTTGCAATTTTCAATATCAATTGAACACTTTGTTGAACGCACAGTTTCTTGATAATTACATTTATAGTTTGTTTTTAAAATCGAATTTAAACCTACATACGAGCTGTAGGTTAACATTGGGTGAAGTTATTAACCACAGAAAGTTTGAAGAAAATACTCATTATCCGTATCTGGAAGAACTTGAAAAGGTCTACAAATATTGAAGCATTTGTGGGCAATTGAAAATGATTATATTGAAAAAAAGTGCTTACATAAGCACTTTTTTTCAATTATTTACTTGTAAATAGTTTCACATCATTTTCTGAAACTTGATTTTCTCCTAATATAATTAAACGTTCAACAACATTTCTAAGCTCACGTATGTTTCCAGTCCAGTCGTATTCTTGCAACAATTTTATTGCTTTATCAGAAAAAGTTTTAACAGTCGTTCCTTGTTCTTGTGCTATTTGATTTGCAAAGAAATTAATCAAAATCGAAATATCATCTCGTCTATCATTCAAAGCAGGAACTTTTATTAAAATCACGGCCAACCTGTGATATAAATCTTCTCTAAATTTCCCAGCTTCAATTTCCTTTTTCAAATTTTTATTAGTTGCAGCAATAACTCTCACATTTACTTTAATGTCTTTATCACTTCCAACCCTTGAAATTTTATTTTCTTGAAGCGCACGCAAAACTTTTGCCTGAGCCGACAAGCTCATATCTCCAATTTCATCTAAAAAAATAGTACCTCCATTTGCAGTCTCAAACTTTCCTGCTCTATCTTTATTTGCACCGGTAAAACTTCCTTTAACATGCCCAAACAACTCACTTTCAATCAATTCTGCGGGTATTGCAGCACAATTAACCTCCACCATAGATGCTTTTACACGCTCACTTTTTTGATGCAACCAGTGCGCCACCAGTTCTTTACCAGTTCCATTAGGACCAGTAATTAAAACTCTGGCATCAGTAGGAGCTACTTTTTCAATTATATTTTTAATGTGAGTAATGGCTTCACTATTGCCAATCATTTCATATTTTTTACTCACCTTTTTCTTTAAAAGTTTGTTCTCAACTACCAATTCTTTTCTGTCAAGTGCATTTCTAACAGTATTTAATAATCTATTTAAATCTGGTGGTTTAGAAATATAATCAAATGCACCCATGCGCATAGTATTAACAGCTGTATCCAAATCTCCATGACCAGAAATCATTACTATTGGAATTTCAGGTTTTATTTTCTTTGTTTTTTCTAATACCTCAACACCATCCATTTTTGGCATTTTAATATCGCATAAAATTAGGTCAAAATCATTTTTTGAAATCATTTCAATTCCAGTCAATCCATCTTCAGCTTCTTCTACTTGATACGAATTATTTTCTTCTGAAATTATTTTTTTCAACACTCTGCGAATTGCAGATTCGTCTTCTATTATCAGTATTTTTGACATTTTAATCTTTATCTTTAATTAAATGGATATCCCTTTGAGGGAATGGTATTTTAATGTTATTTTCTCTAAATTTTTCATCTATCGCAAATCGCAAATCACTTTTAATTTTCAATTGAGAAAAACTATTATTAATCATAAATATCAATCGAAACATTAAAGCACTATCAGCAAAATCCATAAATAATACATCGGGTGAATTAAGTTTTAAAACTTGTGAATGATTTTTTGCGACTTCAATTAAAATATTCTTCACTTTTTCAACATCTGAACCATAAGCAACCCCAACATCAATAGATTCGGTTGTTACCGTCCCATTTTGAGTCCAGTTGTACAAACTATGTGTTAAAAACTTATGATTAGGTATAATAATTACTCGATCATTCATAGTTACTGCTCGTGTTGTTCGTAAGCGTATTTCAAAAACTCTGCCAACTTTTTGATCAATTTCAATAATATCATTCACGTGCAAGGTTTTGTCCAACAAAATAAAAATACCCGATATAATATCCTGAAACAATGTTTGAAGACCTAAACCCAAGCCCACTAATAATGCAGCTGAACCCGCTAATAACACACTTATTTCAATTCCCGAAGATTCTAAGGCAATTATAATTACCAATATATAAATGAAATATTTCAGAAACGAAAATATAGATTTAAACTTTCCTTTATCTTCTTCCTCAAGACGCTTATTCATAATTTTTCTAACCAATTTTAATATAAAACTGGTTAGTGTAAAAGCAATAATTAAAATTAATATAGCTTTCACAGAGATATGAATTTTATCACTAATTTGAAAAGAGTAATTAAGTATTTCGTTAAATGTATTCATCTCAATATTTTAACCATTTATACAATTCTTTATAACTTGGTTTTTTTCCATACATTAAAATTCCAACACGATAAATTTTTGCTGCAAACCACACAATTCCTAAAAAAGCAACTATAAGTAATAGCATTGAAACTAGTAATTGCCACCAAGGTACACCAAAAGGAATTCTCATAAGCATTACAATTGGTGAAGTTAATGGAAATAACGAAAAACCAACAGCTATAGGCCCATGCGGATTCTCAATTACCGAAAAGCCAACATAAATGGCAATTATTAAAGGCATTAATACCGGCATCATAAATTGTTGGGTATCTGTTTCACTATCTACAGCTGCGCCAATTGCTGCATAAATTGAACTGTAAATTAAATATCCTCCTAAAAAATAAATGATAAAAGAAAAAAACATGGTAGTTATTGGCAAGTTTTTAACTTCTAAAAGTACCAATTCTAAATCGCTATTAGCTGATTGTTGTACTTGATTCATCATTTCTGGCGTAACCTGTATTCCTCCTGAATCCATATTTGTGGCTTCAGGTCCAAAAATAGCCGTAACTACAAATAATAAAAATCCTGCTGAAATCATCCAAATTATAAATTGCAACACTCCTGCAAGTGCATTTCCAAATATTTTACCTAACATTAACTGAAAAGGCTTTACAGAGGAAACAATTACCTCAATAATTCGGCTTGTTTTTTCTTCAATTACACTGCGCATTACTGAAGTTCCATAAATTATAATGAACATAAAAATTAAGTATCCAAAAGCGCCACCAATGGCCATTTTTAAAATACCACCTATTTTTGATGATTTTTCACCAGAAAAATTCTCTGTATTGAAATCTACATTTGTTTCAGCTGATTTTAGTTTCTCTAAATCAAAATTAAGCTGTTCTAATTTTAAATTTCTGAGTTTATTTTCAAGTTTGTTTTCAATACCTCCTATTAAGCTTAAACTAGGAGAATCTTGTGTGAAAAATGTAATTCCCTTAGAAAGTTGCTCCAAACTATCCGGTTTAGGTATATAAATTAAACCGTAATAAAATTCACTGCTTTTATTTTTAGCATCTTCAACACCTAATTTAGTTAAATTTATGTATTTGGTATGCTCAGTATTTTGAAATACTGAAGCTAAAATTTCACTTTCATCAATATAAGCAATAGTTCTAATTTCTTCACTGTTTTTTTGACTTAAAAACACAATTAACATTATTAAACCAACCATTAAAACAGGGCTCAACAAGGTTAAAATAATGAATGATTTATTTTTAACTTTCGCTAAAAATTCTCTCTTTATAATTAGTTTAAGTTTATTCATTGTTGGCAACTGCTTTTAAAAATATATCGTTTGCATTTGGTATAATCTCTGTAAAATGTGTGATTTGAGATTTACTATTTAAAAACTTAATTAAGTTTGTTGAAGTTTCGTTTTGAGGTAATTTAATAGTAATTCCTAAATTTGCATCATTGTAATTCTCTGATTTTTCAACAGAAAATTTCTGTTTAATTTCATTGTACAGACCTTCAGAATTTTCACATTGCAATCCAACTGCAAATTTATTCTCTTTAAATTCAGTTTTAATATCATTTAATTTTCCATCTAAAATTTTATTAGATTTATTAATTAACGCAATATATTCGCACATTTCCTCAACGGACTCCATTCTATGTGTTGAAAAAATAATACTTGCTCCTTCATCACGTAATTTTAGGATTTCATCTTTAATTAAATTGGCATTAATTGGATCAAAACCACTAAAAGGTTCATCAAAAATTAACAACTTAGGGCTGTGCATTACTGTAACAATAAATTGTACTTTTTGAGCCATCCCTTTTGAAAGTTCTTGAATTTTTTTATTCCACCAATCTGAAATTTCAAATTTTTCAAACCAATATTTTAATTTCTTTTTTGCTTTAGCATGAGACATTCCTTTTAATTGCGCTAAATACAAAGCTTGTTCGCCAACTTTCATGCTTTTATACAAACCACGCTCTTCTGGTAAATACCCTATTTGATGCACATGTTTAGGAAGTAACTTTTCTCCGTCCAGATATATATTACCATTATCTGGTAAAGTAATTTGATTGATAATACGAATTAACGAAGTTTTTCCAGCTCCGTTTGGACCAAGTAAACCAAACACACTTCCTTTAGGAACTGAAATTGAAACGTTGTTTAATGCTGTAAAATTTCCGTAATTTTTACATACATTTTCAACTTTTAATATATTTTTCATTTAATCAAAGTTATTTTGAAGAACGAAAATAAATTTAATAAACTAAAATCTAGTTAATTTTTTACTAAACTATTGAAGTTTCTCAATATATTTATTTTGAATTCTTTTTAAGAATTCAATAGAAGCTTTTGGTTTTATAATCCTTAGCATTTCATTAATACCTCCATTGTTATAAAAAATACCTTTTGCAATGTCATAATTTCTATCGATAACATTATTTTTAATATCAAAAGTATGCTTCCTAAATTCATCCCAAGTCATAAATTTTGGAATTTCAACATAGTACACATTTTCTTCGGTTGCAGATTTATAAACACCTTCTTCTAACTCATCAATATTAAAAAATCTATTAACCCTTATTAAAGAATCTGTATCAGTAAAAGTCTCAGCTCTAGCAAATTCAAATCCTTTATTTTTATAATGCTGTTGAATTAATCCAATTTCTGGGTATCTATTAATTCCTTTAATACGAACACCCGACAACTTGCGCGACCCAATTTTAACCTCACACTTTGCGCTAACTAAACTCAAATTATTTTCCTTATTTATTTTTTGAGTTACCCGAAGTATTTTCTCAAAAGAATTTGGTTTTTTAGTTACAAAAATAATTGATATTGGTTTATTAATATCTGTAAATCTGCTATAATAAGACTTATAAGGATCAGGAATATTAATAACAAATGTTTTTGGTATAATATTAGCATTTACTGTATCAATATTTTCCTGAATAATAATCTTTCCTAACAACTCTTGTGTAGCCATATTTAATTTATTTTTTTATTTATTAAACATATCTATTTTTTTTCAGATAAACAAATACATAGGCGCCATTTCTATTTTTTTTTAATTTTATTATGCGTGCATAGTATTTTTTTCATATATTTGGAAAATGCAAAAAGAATTAACTATAGATCACGCACTTAGAGCCACATGGCAAGCCGTTGCAAAAATGTACAATGAGCAGGCTGGAAAATATGACTCTACAATGGCCACCGCTTTTGTTTTATTAAACATAGATAAAGAACACGGAACACCATCAACCTCCTTAGGCCCTCAAATGGGAATGGAGCCCACCAGCCTATCACGAATTTTAAAAAGCATGGAAGAAAAAGGAGCTATTTTCCGAGAAAAAAACCCTGATGATGGAAGAGGAGTTCTAATAAAGCTTACTGACTTTGGTTTAGCGAAAAGAAAAATTTCTCGTGAACATGTAATTCAGTTTAACTACGCTATAACAGAGCATATTTCAGAAGAAAAAATTAAACACTTCTTTGAGGTAATTCAAACCATAAACACCTTAATTAACAATAAAAATATTTTTAACAAAAAAACAACCAAGTAAAAAATCACATAATGAAACGACCAATTAGAAAAGTTGCAGTTATTGGTTCCGGTATAATGGGATCAGGAATTGCATGTCATTTTGCGAACATAGGTTTAGAAGTTTTGTTACTTGATATTGTTCCGTTTGAACTGAATAATACTGAGAAAGCAAAAGGACTAACACTTAATGATAAGGCGGTTAGAAATAGAATGGTGAATGATAGTTTAAAAAAATCGTTAAAATCAAAACCATCTCCAATTTACAACCAAAAGTTCGCTAAAAGAATTAGTACAGGAAATTTAGAAGACGACATTCATAAAGTAAAAGATGTTGACTGGATTATTGAGGTTGTTGTTGAACGTTTAGACATTAAACAACAAGTTTTTGAAAAAATTGAAAAACATCGTAAACCAGGAACTTTAATTACTTCAAACACTTCAGGAATTCCAATTAAATTTATGAATGAAGGTAGAAGCGAAGATTTTCAACAGCACTTTGCTGTAACACATTTCTTCAATCCACCTCGTTATTTAAAATTATTTGAAGTAGTTCCAGGACCAAAGTGTAAGCAAGAAGTTACCAACTTTTTAATGAATTATGGTGAAAAGTTTTTAGGAAAAACTTCAGTTTTAGCAAAAGACACTCCAGCATTTATTGGAAACCGTATTGGTATTTTCGGTATTATGAGTTTGTTTCATCAAGTAAAAGATCTTGGCTTAACTATTGAAGAAGTTGATAAATTAACTGGCCCGGTAATTGGAAGACCAAAATCTGCAACCTTTAGAACTGTTGATGTTGTTGGATTAGATACATTGGTTCATGTAGCCAATGGTATTTATGAAAACTGTCCTGATGATGAATCTCACGAATTATTCAAACTTCCCGATTTCATTGATTCAATGATGAAAAATAAATGGTTAGGAAGTAAAACCAAGCAAGGTTTTTATAAAAGAGTGGTTGACGGTGGTAAAAAATCTATTCAATCTTTAGATTTAGATACATTAGAATATCGTCCAAATAAAAGGGCAAAATTTGCTACCCTTGAACTTACAAAAACAATTGATAATGTTATTGATCGTTTTAAAGTTTTAGTAAAAGGAACAGATAAAGCAGGTGAATTCTATAGAAAGAATTTTGCTTCAATGTTTGGTTATGTTCAAAACCGTATTCCTGAAATATCAGATGAACTGTATCGTATTGATGATGCAATGAAAGCTGGTTTTGGTTGGCAACACGGTCCTTTTGAAATTTGGGATGCCATTGGAGTTGAAAAAGGTATTGAATTAATGGAAGCTGAAAACATTCCTGTTGCCGTATGGGTAACTGAAATGATTGAAAATGGACAAAAATCATTCTATTCAGTAAATGAAGGTGCAAAATACTATTATGCAATTCCTTCAAAATCACAAGAGAAAATTCCAGGTCAAGATAGTTTCATAATTTTAGATAATATTAGAGAAGCTAAAACCATTTGGTCTAATTCTGGAGCATCAATTCAACACTTAGGTGATGGAATTTTGAATGTAGAATTCCAATCTAAAATGAATACACTTGGAGGTGAAGTTTTACAAGCAATTAATAAAGGAATTGATTTAGCTGAAACTGAATACGAAGCTGTTATTCTTGGAAATCAGGCAGAACATTTTACCGTTGGGGCAAATTTAGCAATGGTGTTTATGATGGCTGTTGAACAAGAATATGATGAATTAAATTTTTCAGTAAAATATTTTCAAGATACTGTAATGAGACTTCGTTATTCATCTTGTCCTACTATTATTGCGCCGCACGGATACACTTTTGGTGGTGGTTGTGAATTAAGTTTACACGCCGATAAAGTAATTGCTGCAGCTGAAACCTATATTGGTTTGGTTGAATTTGGAGTAGGAATTATTCCAGGTGGAGCTGGATCAAAAGAAATGGCAGTTAGAGCTTCAGAAGGTGTTTTAAAAGACGATGTTAAATTAAATAAACTTCGTGATTACTTTATTAATGTAGCTATGGCAAAAGTAGCTACTTCAGCTCACGAAGCATATGATTTAGGTTTCTTTAAAAAACATAAAGATTTAGTAGTTGTAAATAAAAATCGCCAGATTGCAACAGCTAAACGTCACGCAATTCAAATGCTGCAAGACGGTTACACACAACCTGCACCTAAAAAAGTGCAAGTTTATGGCCAACAAGCATTAGGTATGTTTTTAGTTGGAACTGATAGTTTAGTTCACGGAAAATATGCCTCTGAACACGATCAAAAAATAGCCAATAAATTAGGGTATGTTATGGCTGGTGGAGATTTATCTGAACCAACTTTTGTTTCAGAACAATATTTACTAGACCTTGAACGTGAAGCTTTTATGAGTTTATGCACAGAACGTAAAACACTAGAGCGTATTGAGCATATGCTAAAAACAGGTAAACCTTTAAGAAACTAAAAAAATGAAAACAGCATATATAGTACAAGGATATAGAACTGCAGTTGGAAAAGCTCCAAAAGGAGTGTTTAGGTTTAAAAGACCTGATGAATTAGCTGCAGAAACTATTGAACATTTATTAAAAGATGTTCCACAATTAGATAAAAAAAGAATTGACGATGTTATAGTTGGTAACGCAATGCCAGAAGCAGAACAAGGCTTAAACATAGGACGTTTAATTGCATTAATGGGATTAAAAATTGAAGATGTTCCGGGTATGACCGTTAACAGATATTGCGCTTCAGGTTTAGAAACCGTAAGCATTGCAGTTGCTAAAATTCAATCGGGAATGGCAGACTGTATTATTGCCGGAGGTGTAGAAAGTATGAGCTATATTCCTATGGGAGGTTATCGTCCTGTTCCAAATTACAAATCAGCAAAAGAAGGTCACGAAGATTATTATTGGGGAATGGGCTTAACAGCTGAAGCAGTTGCCAAGCAATTTAACGTTTCTCGAGAAGATCAAGATAAGTTTGCTTTTAATTCACATATGAAAGCGCTTAAAGCTCAAGCTGAAAATAAGTTTGAAAATGATATTGTTCCAATAACCGTTGAAAACATTTTTTTAGATGAAAACGGTAAAAAACAAACTAAAAATTACACAGTTACCGCAGACGAAGGTCCACGTAAAGGAACTTCAATTGAGGCTTTAGCAAGACTTAGACCTGTATTTGCTCAGGGCGGTAGTGTTACTGCAGGTAACTCATCACAAATGAGTGATGGTGCTGCTTTCTTATTGGTAATGAGTGAAGATATGGTGAAGGAATTAAACCTTGAACCTGTTGCACGTATGGTTTCTTTTGCAGCAGTGGGTATAGAACCTCGCATTATGGGAATGGGTCCTGTAAAAGCCATTCCTAAAGTGTTACAACAAGCTAAAATGAAGTTAAGTGATATTGATTTGTTCGAATTAAATGAAGCTTTCGCATCACAATCATTGGCAGTAATGCGCGAACTAGATTTAAATCAAGATATTGTAAATGTAAATGGTGGAGCCATTGCATTAGGTCATCCTCTTGGTTGTACTGGAGCAAAACTTTCAGTGCAATTATTAAACGAAATGCGCCGTAGAAAAAACAAATACGGTATTGTTACAATGTGTGTGGGTACAGGGCAAGGTGCTGCAGGAATTTACGAACTACTTAAATAAAATTACAAAATGAAGGCAATAAAAGGCGGAGAATTTCTTGTAAGAGAAATTACCAGTGATCAAGTATTTATCACAAAAGAATTTACGGAGGAACAAAATATGATGAAAGAAGCGGTTAAAGAATTTATTGACCGCGAAGTTTGGCCGAATAAAGAACGTTTCGAGAAAAAAGATTATGCTTTTACCGAACAAATAATGACTCAAATTGGAGAAATGGGTTTATTAGGAATTTCAGTTCCAGAACAATATGGCGGAATGGGAATGGGCTTTGTTTCAACCATGCTAGTTTGCGATTATATTTCAGGTTCAACAGGCTCATTAGCAACCGCATATGGAGCTCACACTGGAATAGGGACTATGCCTATTTTACTATACGGAACTGAAGAACAAAAACAAAAATACATTCCAAAATTAGTTTCAGGTGAATGGTTTGGATCTTATTGTTTAACAGAACCTGGCGCTGGATCTGACGCTAACTCAGGAAAAACAAAGGCAGTATTATCTGACGATGGAAGCCATTACCTAATTACAGGTCAAAAAATGTGGATTAGTAATGCAGGCTTCTGCAGTTTAATGATTGTTTTTGCTCGTATTGAAGATGATAAAAATATTACTGCATTTATTGTGGAATATGATAAAGAAAATCTAAATGGAATAACTTTAGGTGAAGAAGAAAATAAACTTGGAATTCACTCCTCCTCTACGCGACAAGTATTTTACAATGAAACAAAAGTTCCTGTTGAGAATATGCTTTCAGGAAGAGGTAAAGGATTTAAAATTGCTTTAAACTCGTTAAATGTTGGTAGAATTAAATTGGCTGGCGCCTGTGTAGATGCTGGTAGAAGAATTACTACCGAAGGTATAAAATATGCCAACGAAAGAATTCAATTTAAAACTCCAATAGCAAACTTTGGCGCGATTCAATATAAATTAGCCGAAATGGCTACAAGAACTTATGTGACAGATGCTGGTAGTTATAGAGCCGCAAAAGATATTCAGAATGAAATTGATGCTCTAATTGCTGAGGGAAAATCACACCAAGAAGCTGAATTACAAGGTTTTGAGGAATTTGCTATTGAATGTGCTATGCTAAAAGTATATGCTTCAGAAACTGCACAATATGTAAGTGATGAAGGTATTCAAATTTTTGGAGGAATGGGATTCTCTAAAGATACTCCAATGGAAAGTGCTTGGCGCGATGCAAGAATTGGAAGAATTTATGAGGGAACCAATGAAATTAACCGACTTCTTTCTGTAGGAATGTTACTAAAAAAAGCAATGAAAGGTGAATTAGATTTATTAACTCCAGCGACGGAAGTTGGTAAAAGTTTAATGGGAATTCCTTCATTTGACACTCCAGATTATTCTGTTTTATTTTCAGAAGAAAAAGAAATGATAGCAAAATTGAAAAAAACTTTCTTAATGGTTTCAGGAAAAGCAGTTCAAACTTTTGGTATAAATTTAGAAAAAGAACAACAGTTAATTTTAGCTGCAGCTGAAATTATGCTAGAAATTTATATGGCTGAATCTGCTATTTTAAAAACTGATAAGTTAGTTGGAATGACTTCGGAAAAAGCATGTGAAGGTGAAATTGCAATGGCTAAATTAAACCTATTTAATGCTGTTGAAATGACCAGTACAAAAGGAAAAGAAGCTATTGTATCTTTTGCAGATGGAGATGAGCAACGTATGATGTTAATGGGTTTAAAACGATTTACAAAATACACAAATAATCCAAACCCAATCGCTCTTCGTAAAACAATTGCTGCAAAAGTAATTGAAGAAAATAAATACTGTTTCTAGTCATTCTAGAATTAATTAAAAAAAATGCTGTAACAATATTGTTACAGCATTTTTTATTTTAACATTTTAAATTGATATTTTTTGTAACTTTATGTTATAACTAACTTACGTCATTTATTTGTTAAATCTTTAAAATTAATAACCATGAAACAACATATTGGAATTTGGATTGACACTAAACATGCAGTTATTATTAAATTAGAAAAAAATAATCATAGCATTAAGAAAATTGAATCTCATATTGATATCAGACCAAGAATTGAAGGAGAATATAAAAGATATGGTCGATTTGGAAATCAATATTTAACATACGAAAAGAATAGAAAAAACAAAAGAACACTTCAAACACATAAATTCATTAAAAGTCTTTTTAAAGAAATTATTCACTGTGATTCTTTTGTGATTTTTGGACCTTCAACAATGAAAAAAGAACTAAAAAAAGAAATTAATCATAATATACTTTTTTCTAATAAATTATCAGGTGTATATAAATCTGAGTTAATGACCAATAATCAAATGGTTGCTTGGGTTAAAAACTATTTTAAAAATACATAAAAAACCCTGATTTAATTTTAATAACAAACATTAAAGGTGATCTCTTAGATTTAAAAACCTTAAATTCAATAAATACTTCTACTGAAGTAAAGTTAAAAAATTGGTATCCGTATTAACCAGTAAGTAACTCTTTCCCAACTGCACAATTCAAACATTTTAAGTTATTGCAGTATTCCGTTTTAAGTTGCAACAGTGCTTGCGTTTCAAAGGCACTTTTTGATTGAATGTTTAATTGGTTAAAATTTGAAATAATAGTATTTTTTTCTGGTTTTAATTCTTGAATTAAGCTTAAAATTTCATTAAAATTAATATTCCCCATTTTTTTGAAATACATAAATTTTATTGGAATTATTGTATTTATAAGGAGTAAATCAATGAAGGAGTTGGTTAATTTTTTTACATGCTTTTTTGATTCTTTTTCGAAAGTAAAATGGGTATCCCAAAATTCTGAAGTTTGAACACTAAATAATTTATAATATTCATCTACATTTTTTATTGCTATTACTTTTGAAAACAATTGTTGCTCTTTCAAATACAATTGAACTAGTTGTGAAATTCTTATTGTAGGAAAATTACTTGGTCTTAGCCTAAAAAACTGAATTTGCCCTTTATTTAAAGGTTCTAAACTAAATTTAGCTTTCAAATATTCATATTCTTTTTTTAAGTCTAAAAAATAATTCGATTCTTTTAATTCAAACAATAATCCAGCCTGACCAAATAATAGTGCCTCTAACTGAAAACCATTTAAACTAACCTTTCTTACAGTTGCGTAATTAATTGTATTTGCCAGATTAAAAAATGCCTCACCGTTCACTTTCAAACCAAAATTTTTGGCTAATAATTTAAATAATACTTCTTCCCAATTATTATTACTCTTTTTCAGTTCGCACTCTATAACTTTTGATTTTTCCTCTAACCTTTCACAATACAATTGCTCAAAAAAATAATTTAGAATAAAACTATTTATAGAATCAATATTATTCTCACAATTAATCCATTTTTTAGTAGATTTAAATAATTCCCTATATTTTTTTAAAACATTTTCAGATACAATGTCTTTCAATTCAATAGTAGTAATAACTTCGTTTAAATTTCTAAACACTTCTACATCATGTTCCCAAACAACGTGTAAAATCACATTATTGTATCGATCGTCTTTTTCATGGTGATGATTGTACCAATCTGAAGATTTTAAATGAATTTCAATATTTCCAACCCAAATTTGGTTGTTTATACTAATTTTTCCATTAAAAAAATCGGGCCCTGAATTTAAATTTTCAGTTCCTGCTGAAATTATTTCAATTGTTTCGCCCTTAGTTGACAGTAGTTTTTGAGTGGAAAACATTTTTAGTTTCCATACAAACTGGAGTAAATTTTCTTTCATTGCAATTTTAATTCTTCATAAATGTAAAAATTAACTTTTAATTGTAAAAATTGAATTCTAATGTTATGTACATTTAAACTTTTTTAAATTAATTTTGTACACATATTTTAAATAAAAATGGACATAATAGGTAGCTTAGAATGGCGATATTCAACAAAAAAATTTAATGCTTCTAAAAAGCTTTCAACAAAACAAATTGAAACCTTAAAAAAAGCTTTTAATTTAACTCCTACTTCATTTGGATTACAGCCTATTAAATTAATTGTAATTGAAAATAAAAAATTGCAAGAAAAATTTGTAGAACACTGTTACTACCAGCGCCAAGTAGCTGATGCTTCACATTTGTTAGTTTTATGTATTGAAAACGACACAACAACAAAAGACATCAATAATTATTTTGATTTAGAGAAAGAAATAAGAGGTACTTCAGAAGAAGTTGTAGGAACTTTTCGAAAACAACTGATTAATATGTACCAAAATATGTCTATTGAAGAACGACAAAACTCGGCAAAACTGCAAGCGTATATTGCCCTGGGAAATTTAATGACCGTTTGTTCTATAGAAAAAATTGACAACTGTCCAATGGAAGGTTTTGTTCCAAATAAAATTGATGAACTTTTAGAATTAGAATCTCTAAATTTACAATCTGTATTGCTATTACCTGTTGGATACAGAGCCGAGGATGATATTATGAATGGACAAAAAAAAGTTAGAAAATCATTACAGGAAACTGTAATAGAAATTAAATAAAAACACCTAAATAATTAAAATAAATACTAGTATGAGTAACGAAATAAGAAATCTTGAACCCATTGAGTTATGGAATAATTTTGCTGATTTAAATGCCGTACCAAGAGGATCAAAAAAAGAAGAAAAAGTAATTCAGTTCATGGTTGAATTTGGTAACAATTTAAATCTTAAAACTGTTGTTGATCCTGTTGGAAATGTTATTATAAAAAAACCAGCAACTAAGGGTATGGAAAACCGTAAAACTGTGGTTATGCAATCACATTTAGATATGGTTCACCAAAAAAATTCAGATACCTCTTTTAATTTTGATACAGAAGGAATCAAAATGAAAATTGAAGGAGACTGGGTTAAAGCTGAAGGCACTACATTAGGTGCTGATAATGGGCTAGGAGTTGCTGCAATTATGAGTGTTTTGGCATCAAGTAAAATCAAACATCCAGCTATTGAAGCCTTATTTACTATTGATGAAGAAACTGGAATGACAGGTGCTTTGGGCTTACAAGCCGGATACTTAGATGGAGAAATATTATTAAATCTAGACACTGAAGAGGATGATGAAATTGATATAGGTTGTGCTGGAGGAATTGATATTACTGCAAAAAATAGTTACAACGAAGTAAATTCACCTTCAAATAGCATAGGAATTGCAATATCAATTACAGGTTTAAGTGGAGGTCATTCAGGAATGGATATTGATAAAGGATTAGGAAATGCAAACAAAATAATGAATCGCATTATGTACGAAACGAACCATTTTATTCGTATTTCTGAAATTAACGGTGGTGGTTTACGAAATGCTATTCCACGCGAAAGCTTTGCAAAAGTTACCGTGTATAATTCAAAAAGAAAAGCATTTGAAAAAACTTTTAAGAAAGTTGCTAAAGCAATTAAATCTGAGTTAAAAACTACTGAAACCAATTTGGATATTTCATTTGAAGAAATAAATTCGGTAGGTAAAGTTATGACAACTATTAGTCAAAATACTCTTTTAAACGCTATTTATGCGGCGCATAACGGCGTATATAGTATGAGTATGGATATGGAAAATTTGGTAGAAACCTCAAACAACATTGCCCGAGTATTTGTAAAAGAAGAAAAAATTGAAATTTCTTGTTTGACTCGTTCATCAGTTGAATCATCAAAATTTGATTTGGCCAACTCCCTAAAAGCAACTTTTGAATTAGGTGGATATGCGGTTACGCTTTCAGGTTCGTATCCTGGTTGGAAACCAAATATTAATTCTCCAATATTAGATGTAATGAGCAAAACCTATGAAGAAATGTTTCATAGTAAACCTGCTGTTGTAGCCTGTCATGCTGGTTTAGAATGTGGTATTTTAGGAACCAATTACCCTGAAATGGATATGATTTCATTCGGCCCAACAATACAGGGCGCGCATTCACCTGACGAAAAAGCAAACATTAAATCATCCCAGAAATTCTGGAAATTTTTACTGGTTATTTTGGAAAATATTCCAACAAAATAATAACAAAAATAATAAAAGAGGTTATATCTTAACCTCTTTTATTATTTAGGGCTTTGTTAACAACATCTTCTTTTATAAATCATAAATAATTGTATTTTTACAACTTAAATAATTCGTTTCTATATTTATGGGTAAAATAATTGCAGTAGCAAATCAAAAAGGTGGGGTTGGTAAAACTACAACTACAGTGAACCTTGCAGCAGCTTTAGGTGTACTGGAAAAAAAAGTTTTACTTATTGATGCTGATCCACAAGCAAATGCATCATCAGGCTTGGGCATTATTGTAGAAGATGTTGAAGGAGGAACTTACCAATTATTAGAACACGCCATTTCAGCTAAGGAAGCTGTTGTTGAAACAAACTCCCCAAATGTTTCATTAATCCCTGCCCATATAGATCTAGTAGCTATTGAAATAGAACTGGTTGATAAAGACAACCGCGAATACATGCTCAAAAAAGCACTTGAAGAAATAAAAAATGACTACGATTACATTTTAATTGATTGTGCCCCATCCTTAGGTTTAATAACTTTAAACTCATTGGTCGCTGCAGATTCATTAATTATTCCTATTCAGTGCGAATATTTTGCGTTAGAAGGTCTAGGAAAATTATTAAACACTATTAAAAGTGTTCAAAAAATACACAATCCACAACTAGATATTGAAGGGTTATTACTCACCATGTACGATTCCCGATTACGATTATCAAATCAGGTAGTTGAAGAAGTAAAAAAACATTTTCAAAATATGGTATTTAAAACCATTATTCAGCGAAATGTTAGGCTAAGTGAAGCTCCAAGTTATGGAGAAAGTATAATTGCTTACGATGCAACAAGTCGTGGTGCAGTAAATTATATTAATTTAGCCAACGAAATACTAAAAAATAATAGTTAATATGGCAAAAGCAACCAAAAAACAGGCATTAGGAAGAGGTTTATCTGCTTTATTAAAAGAGACAACTACTGATATAAATTCGGCTAATGACCAAAATGCAGATAAATTAGTTGGAAACATTGTTGAAATAGATGTTGATGCTATTGATGTAAACCCCTTTCAACCAAGAAGTTATTTTAATGAAGAAGCACTACGTGAATTAGCAAGTTCAATTAAAGAATTAGGAGTAATTCAACCAATTACTGTTCGAAAATTAGAAGGAAATAAATTTCAATTAGTATCAGGTGAACGTAGATTTAGAGCTTCAAAATTAATTGGAAATAAATCTATTCCCGCATATATTAGAATTGCAAACGATCAGGAAATGTTAGAAATGGCATTGGTCGAAAATATTCAGCGTAAAGATTTAGACCCCATTGAAGTAGCCCTTTCTTACCAACGTTTAATTGATGAAATTGATCTTACACAAGAACAAATGAGTCAGCGAGTTGGAAAAAAACGATCTACAATTACCAACTATTTGCGTTTGTTAAAATTAGATCCAATTATTCAAACGGGAATGCGTGATGGGTTTTTGTCTATGGGACACGGACGAGCTATAATAAATATTGAAAATTCAGAAGATCAGCTCGATATATATGAAAAAATTCTAGAGCAAAAATTATCTGTTCGCCAAACAGAACAATTGGTAAAATCTTTGAAAGAAGTAGATCCAACAGAAATTCCAAAACCTATAAAAAAACCAGAAATTCCAAAATTTGTAAACAAAGGTTTAAAAACAATTAGCGAATATTTTGGTCATAAAATTGATGTTAAATTATCCGGAAATGATAAAGGAAAAATTATAATTCCTTTCCATTCTGAAGAGGATTTTAACCGAATCAAAAAACTACTTGAATAACATTGAAAAATAAATCACTCATATTTTTTATTTTATTTTTTTCAATAAGCATCTTTAAAAGTTTTTCACAAAACGATGTAAAGATAAAAGTGAAAGATACTCTTTCTATTGCTAATGATTTTGACTTACTATCACCATCACGAGCTGCTTTTTATTCGGCTATTTTACCTGGATTAGGACAAGCATATAATAAAAAGTATTGGAAAATTCCCATTGTATATGGCGCACTAGGAACTGGAGTTTTTTTTTACAAAAGAAATAATGATAACTATAACCGTGCACGAACTGCATTTAAATTAATGGGAGCCGGAAAACCTCATGAATTTGATGGAGTTGGTGATCATATTCTTTTATCAGAAAATGCCTTAATAAGAGCTCAAAAGGCATATAAAAAAGATAGAGACTTATCACTATTAGTAACCGTTGGACTGTATATTTTACAAATATTAGAAGCAAGTACAAATGCACATTTATTGCAACATAATGTTGATGATAATATTTCATTTGAACCAACTATAATTAAGGATTTTAATTCAAATAAAAATATTGTTGGCGCATCGTTAAACTTTAGTTTTTAACATTTAAAGCATTCATGTGTAAAATTTTAGTCACTTTTGCCAATAACTATATGAATAGTACATTTGACCAAATTATACCATAAAAAAACAAACAGATGAAAATAGCACTTTTAGGATATGGAAAAATGGGCAAAACAATTGAAAAGATTGCTATACAACGTGGTCATGAAATTGTATTAAAAATAGATGAACATACAAAAGAATATGATATTTCAGTTGCTGATATTGCAATTGATTTTAGTATTCCATCAGTGGCATATAACAATATTACAAATTGCTTTAAAAATAACGTTCCTGTAGTTAGTGGCACAACTGGATGGCTGGATAATTATAACAAAGCTATTCAAATTTGCAAAGATAATAAAGGTGCTTTTATTTATGCTTCCAATTTTAGTTTAGGGGTAAATATTTTTTTTGAATTGAATGAACAATTGGCAAAAATGATGAAAAATTTGAGCCAATATAATATTACAATGGAAGAAATTCATCATACTCAAAAATTAGATGCTCCAAGTGGCACAGCTATTACTCTTGCTGAAGGAATTATTAAACACACTTCAAAAAGCAATTGGTCACTTGATGTAACAAAAATCAATGATGAGATACCAATAGTAGCAAAAAGGATTCCTAATGTACCGGGCACACATTCAATAGCTTATTCTTCAGAAGTAGATACTATTGATATTAAACATACAGCTCATAACAGACAAGGGTTTGCATTAGGTGCTGTAATTGCTTCAGAGTGGTTGGTTGATAAAAAAGGAGTATTTACAATGAAAGACGTTTTAGGTCTTTAATAAAACAGTTGAATTATGACAATGACAGGTTGGTTACTATTTTTTTTAATTATACAAGTTATTCACTTTTTAGGAGCTTGGAAATTATATTTAAAAGCTGATAGAAAAGCGTGGGAGGCATTGATTCCTATATACAATGCAATTGTATTAATGAAAGTAATTAAACGGCCTACTTGGTGGGTTATTTTACTTTTTATTCCAATTATAAACCTATTAATGTTTCCTGTAATTTGGGTTGAAACAGCAAGAAGTTTTGGTAAATATTCAACGGTTGATTCCTTTATCGCAGTTTTGTCGTTAGGTTTTTACAATTACTATTTGAATTACCTGTCAAAAGCTGAATATGTTCAAGATAGAAGTTTAAAATCACGAACTGAATTAGGTGAATGGGTGAGCTCTATTGTATTTGCAATAGTTGCAGCAACATTGGTTCATACTTATTTTATGCAGCCATATACTATTCCAACTTCTTCCTTGGAAAAATCATTACTTATTGGTGATTTCCTATTTGTGAGTAAATTTCATTATGGAGCAAGAACTCCAATGACAACCGTTGCGGCACCTATGGTACATGATTCGTTACCTCTTACAAAATTAAAATCTTATTTAAAAAAACCTCAACTACCGTATTTTAGATTACCTGGAATTCAGAAAATTAAAAGAAATGAAATTGTAGTTTTTAGCTGGCCAGTTGATACCGTTCGCTTCTTTTTTGACAAATCAAACGTTCATATAGACAAACCAATTGATAAAAAGTCAAATTACGTAAAACGGTGCGTTGGTATTGCTGGTGATTCATTAGAAATTAGAGATGGTTATATTTATATAAATGGTAAAAAAACCATTTTACCTGATAGAGCAAAACCTCAATATTTTCATAAAGTGGCTACAAATGGCCAATTGTCAAATGCTATTTTAAAGCGTTATGATGTTACTGAAGGTCATTTTCAGAATAATTTATATTATCTAAATTTAACCGATGAAAATGCTGGTAAACTAAAAAATAACCATTTAGTAAAAAAAATTACTAAAGAATTAACCCCTGCTGGCAATTATGATAAATCTGTTTTTCCGCACAACGAACAGTATCCTTGGTCTGTAGATAATTATGGACCAATATACATACCCGAAGAAGGTAAAACTGTTGCATTAAATTCCAAATCTTTGCCTTTTTATAAAAGAATTATTGAAGTGTATGAAAACAATAATTTAACTGTTAACGGTGACGAAATTTTTATCAATGGAAAATTAGCAACATCCTATACTTTCAAACAAAATTATTATTGGATGATGGGTGATAATCGCCATAACTCTGAAGATGCAAGATATTGGGGGTATGTTCCTTTTGATCATGTTGTTGGAAAACCTGTATTTATTTGGATGAGCTGGGATAGTAATGGACAAGGTATTCAAAATAAAATAAGATGGGAGCGTGTTTTTACAACAGTACATGGTGATGGAAAGCCCGTTTCTTATTTATATTACTTCCTAGGTGCTTTAGTACTTTGGTTTGGTTATAGCAGCTATAGAAAAAGGAAAAAAGAAGAAAATTAATTAACACCAAAAAATGGTATTAATTCATCCAACATATTTTTCACCAATTAATCAATATGTTGCCATTGCAAAAAGCAATAAGATTTTGTTTGAGGTTGAAGATAATTTTCAAAAACAAACTTATAGAAATCGTTGCTATATTTATTCTGCTAATGGTAAACAGTTATTGAATGTACCTATTCAGCATAATAAAGGATTTAAACAAAAATCAAAAGATGTAAAAATTGATTATAAAGACAATTGGAACAAACAGCATTTAAAAACCTTAAAAACAGCATATAGTTCCTCTCCTTTTTTTGAATTTTATATTGATGATTTACTTCCTATTTTTGAAAACAAATTTGAATTCTTAATTGATTTAAATATTGCTTCTCACCATTTTATTATGGATGCACTGCAATTAGAAATACCGTACTGCTTCACTGAAATATTTCAACAAAAGAAAACTACAAACGATTATAGAAATCTAGTAATTGCAAAAGGTAATACTCAATTGAATTTTGACAGATATATACAGGTTTTTGAGCAAAATTTTGGGTTTATTTCTAATTTAAGTATATTAGATTTAATTTTTATGGAAGGTCCAAATGCATTAAACTATCTAGAGAATCAACAACTTCAGTTTTAATAATGGAAATTATTCGTTTTGTAATACATTACGGCATGCACTATTTAATTCCAGGGTTAATTGCATTTATTTTCTTTAAAAAAAACTGGAAAATGGTTTGGTTAATCTTTACGCTTACAATGCTAGTAGATTTAGATCATTTATTAGCAACTCCTCTTTTTGATGCAAACAGATGTAGCATTAATTTTCATCCGCTTCACTCGTTTTATGCAATTATTATTTATGTAATATTTCTTTTCCCTATAAAAACCAGAATTATAGCCATTGGCTTATTATTTCATATGTTCACTGATTTTATAGATTGTTTACTACATTAAATAAAAAAAGCCCTCATAAAACTGAGAGCTTTTAATACTGTGATAATAAAAAACTATCTAATCAGTTTTTTATATTTTATTCGTTTTGGCATTAAATCACCACCTAAACGTTTTTTCTTATTTTCTTCATAATCTGAAAAAGAACCTTCAAAGAAATATACTTGGCTATCTCCTTCAAAAGCTAAAATATGTGTACAAATACGATCTAAAAACCAACGGTCGTGACTAATTACCACTGCACAACCTGCAAAGTTTTCCAAACCTTCTTCTAATGCACGTAACGTATTTACATCTAAATCGTTTGTTGGTTCATCTAATAAAAGCACATTCCCTTCTTCACGTAATGTCATTGCTAAATGCAAACGGTTACGTTCACCTCCCGATAACATGTTTACTTTTTTATTTTGCTCACTTCCTGAGAAATTAAAACGACTCAGATAAGCTCTTGAATTAACTTGTTTGCCTCCCATTAGAATTAATTCTTGCTCATCTGAAAAGTTTTGCCAAATTGTTTTTTCAGGATCTATGTTTGAATGACTTTGATCTACATAAGCAATTTTAGCTGTTTCACCAACTTTAAACTCTCCGTTATCAGGTGTTTCTTCACCCATAATCATTCTAAAAATAGTTGTTTTACCAGCTCCGTTTGGACCAATGATTCCAACTATACCAGCTTGAGGCAATTTAAATTCTAAATTTTCATATAACAATTTATCTCCATATGCTTTTGATACACCCGTTGCATCTATTACATTCGTACCTAATCGCGGACCATTTGGAATATAAATTTCTAATTTTTCATCTAACTGTTTCTGGTCTTGACTCATCAATTTATCATAGTTTGATAAACGTGCTTTTGATTTTGCATGTCTTCCTTTAGGCGCCATTTTCACCCATTCCAACTCACGTTCCAACGTTTTTTGACGTTTTGAAGCTTGTTTAGATTCTTGGGCCAAGCGTTTAGATTTTTGATCTAACCATGATGAATAATTTCCTTTCCAAGGAATACCTTCTCCTCTATCCAATTCCAAAATCCAACCTGCTACATTATCTAAGAAATAACGATCGTGTGTAACAGCAATTACGGTTCCTTTATATTGTTGTAAATGATGCTCTAACCAATGAACAGATTCAGCATCTAAATGGTTCGTTGGCTCATCTAATAATAATACATCTGGTTCTTGTAATAATAATCTACACAAAGCCACTCTTCTTCGCTCACCTCCAGATAAATTCTTAATTGGTGTATCACCTTCCGGAGTTCTTAATGCATCCATTGCAATTTCAAGTTTAGTATCAATTTCCCAAGCATTTGAAGCATCTATTTTATCCTGAAGTTCGGCTTGTTGAGCCATTAACTTATCCATTTTATCAGCATCAGAATACACTTCTTCCAAACCAAACATATCGTTGATTTTATTGTATTCATCTAAAATAGCCATGGTTTCAGCCACACCTTCTTTTACAATATCAATTACAGTTTTATCTTCATCTAACTTTGGCTCTTGAGATAAATAACCAACAGAATAGCCAGGAGCAAAAACAACATCTCCCTGATAATTTTTTTCAAGTCCAGCAATAATCTTCAGCAATGTAGATTTTCCCGAGCCATTCAATCCTAAAATACCAATTTTAGCACCATAGAAAAAACTTAAATAAATATTTTTTAAAACAGGTTTATTAGCATTTTGATAAGTTTTACTAACTCCTGACATTGAAAAAATAACCTTTTTATCGTCGCTCATATTTTTTTTGTTTAAAAGTTGAAAGTTTAAAAGCCAAAGCTTTCAAACCCAATTCTTAATTTGTAATTCAAATTTTTAATTTACTACACTCTACCTTTTAAGGCATTAAATACCCAAGCTATGCAGAAAAAACCTATCCCTACTGTTGCAAATCCCCAACCAGCTACCTCTTTATATCTAACCGCTCCTAAGCCTATTAAAATACACCCCATTGCTATCATTAAAAAAGTTGCCCAACTCAATACCGTATTTTTATTCATTTCTTAAGATTTATTAATTAATTATTTTTAGGAAATTATTTTGTGGATTGCAAATATCGTAAAATTAAAGTTAACTTCATAAAAAGGCACCCTCATATAAGGGTGCCCACTTCAAAAGTAATACTCAAAAACAATTTAAAATTAAGTAACTTGAGTTTTAAAATTGTTTAACCAACCTTATTTAATTTTTCTTCAAATTGATTAGATGTATTCTTTTTACCTCCAGCTTTTAACGCTTTCTCTCCGGCAAAAAATGTTTTATGATCATCTCCAAGATTTGACCCAGCCATTCTTTGATGCTTTACACAAGAAACCCCTTTTCTGATCTCTTTTCTTTGAACATCTTTTACGTAAGCCAACATCCCTTCTTCTCCAAAATAACCTTCAGTTAAATCATTCATATGAAGCGCCGTAGTATGGTAGGTTGGTAAAGTAATTAAATGATGGAAGATACCCGCTTCTCTTGCCCCATCAAATTGGAAGGTTTTAATTTTCTCGTCTGCACGGAAGCATAATTCAGTATTGTCGTACTCTCCTGACATTAAATTATTTCTGTCATAACCTGTCATATTTTCACCTTCTGAAAGCATTTCTTCATATGCCTGATTACGGAAATTTAATGTCCAATTAAAAGATGGAGAGTTATTGTAAACCAATTTAGCATTTGGTATAACTTCTTTAACTCTATTTACCATATGAGCAATTTGCTTAACGTTTGGAGTTGGTGTTTCAATCCATAATAAATCTGCTCCGTTTTGTAGACTTGTAATACAATCTAAGACCACTCTATCAATATTTGATCCGTCTTTAAATTTATACAAGCCATTAGGTAGCCTTACAGGGCGTACTAATTTACCATCTCTTTTAAGCAATACATCATCTTCGCTGGCCTCATTAATATCAATTTCTTCTGCTTCTACATAAGATAAGTATTGAGAAGGTAAATCTCCGGGTTCTTTACTAATTGGTAATTTTTGGGTAAGACCAGCACCTTCAGAATCAGTTCTTGCTACAATAACTCCATCATCAATTCCTAACTCTAAGAATGCATATCTAACAGCGTTAATTTTAGCAATGAAATCCTCATGCGGCACAGTAACTTTCCCATCTTGGTGACCACATTGTTTAGCATCAGAAACTTGATTTTCAATTTGAATAGCACAAGCACCAGCTTCAATCATTTTCTTTGTTAACAAATAGGTAGCTTCTTCATTTCCAAAACCTGCATCAATATCAGCAATAATAGGAACTATATGTGTTTCAAAGTTATCAATTTGACTTTGTACATCCTCTCCTGCATCTAGTCTTCTAAATAAATCATTTAACTCAATTGCATCAGCTTGACGTAAGAAATCATAAATCTCTTTTATTAATGCCGGTACACTAGTTTTTTCGTGCATAGATTGATCAGGCAATGGTCCAAATTCCGAACGTAATGCCGCAACCATCCATCCTGATAGATATAAATATCTTTTATTTGTTGTTTTATGATGCTTTTTAACAGCTATCATTTTTTGTTGCGCAACAAAACCATGCCAACAACCCAATGATTGTGTGTAATTTGAATTATCTGCATCATATTCAGCCATATCTTCTCTCATAATAGCTGCTGTATATTTTGCAATATCTAAACCCGTTTTAAAACGATTTTGAACTGCCATTCTAGCTGCAACTTCAGGATTAATTATATTCCAAGTATTTCCATACTTAGCTTTAAGCTCTCTTACTGTTTGTAAAGCAGAATTATAATTACTTTGTGCTAAATTTTTCATAATTTTGATTTGTATTTAATTAATTATAGTTATTTATATAAATCACCCTTTAATTTCGCGGTTTTTGGGTGGTTTTTTTTATATGTACTTATAAGCGTTTAGTGTTAAAAATTCTTCAAATTTCTCATACAGCACTAAAGAATCAAATAGCTCTACAGCTAATTTAAATTTTCCATTTGCATATCTTTCAGTGCCTACTAATTTTTTAATTACTTGTATTTCACTCTCTAGCAATTCTACATATAATTCTGTACGAAATTTTCGTCCATCATCTAGAGTAACTTCGTTATGAAGCCACTGCCAAAGTTGTGTTCTAGAAATTTCGGCAGTTGCGGCATCTTCCATTAAATTATATAGGGCAGCCGCTCCGTTTCCAGACAACCAAGATTCTATATATAAAATTCCAACATTGATATTCTTACGTATCCCTTTTTCAGTAACCGTTCCTTTAGGTTGCTCAACTAGCTGCTCCTCGGTAATATTTAAATCACTTCGCTTAACATCTATTTGATTTGCTTGCGGCATATGCTTGTTAAATATTTCCATTGCTATTGGTACCAATCCTGGGTGAGCAACCCAAGTTCCATCATGTCCATTTTTAGCTTCTCTTTCCTTATCAGCTTTCACCTTTTGAAAGGCAATATTATTAGCTTCTTCATTATTTTTAACAGGAATTTGAGCAGCCATTCCCCCTATCGCATGAACATTTCTTTTATGACAACGTTGAACAACTCTTAAAGAATAAGCTTCCATAAAAGGTGATGCCATAGTTACTTGATCCCTGTCTGGCACCATAAAATTTGGATGGTTTCTAAATTTTTTGATGTAAGAAAAAATATAATCCCAACGACCACAATTTAAACCTGCCATATGATTTCTCAATTCATATATAATTTCATCTATTTGAAAACTTGCAGTAATAGTTTCAATTAACACAGTAGACTTTATAGTAGACTGTTTTACATTTTTATAATCTTGCGCAAAAATAAAAACATCGTTCCACCATCTTGCCTCCATATAGTGTTCTAATTTTGGCAAATAAAAATAAGGACCAGATTCATTTTTAAGCAGTTTTTTTACATTATGAAAAAAATACAATCCAAAATCTACAAGAGATGCAGACATTTCTCTTCCATCAACAATTATATTTTTTTCATTTAAATGGAGACCTCGAGGTCTAACCAACAAGGTTGCTATTTCATCATTTAACGAATATATTTTACCTGCCTTGTTTGTAAATGAAATAGTTTTTCTAACAGCGTCTTTTAAATTTTTTTGACCTTCCATACAATTATTCCAACTTGGCGAATTACTATCTTCCAAATCAGCCATAAAAACTTTAGCTCCAGAGTTTAATGCATTTATCACCATTTTTCTATCAACCGGCCCTGTAATTTCAACTCTTCTATCAAGTAAATCTTTTGGTAATGTATCTGCTACCCAATCTCCTCCTCTAATATTTTTCGTCTCTTTTGGAAACTCAGGAAAATTACCCTTATCAAAATAATTCTGTTGCTCGACTCTTTTTTCTAATAATGCCAATCTTTCATCATTAAATTTTTCATGTAGCTGCACCAAAAAGTCTAGTGCCTCATTGGTTAAAATTTCATTGTAATAATTCTTTACACCTTTTGCGAAAGAAATTTTTTGAATTGTTGTTTCATTATAATTTTCCATGATTAATATTTTTATGAAGCAAACATATAAAAATTATTTTACAATTTTAGCGAACGTTCGCTTTTTTATCAAAAATAGTTGATTTTTATTATTTCGCTAAAAAACATACCTTTGTTTTATGAATATTGAAGAAGAATACATTAGATTGATATTTGGATTGAAGTTAAGACAAATTAGAACGGAGAAAAATTTGTCTTTATTTGGATTATCAAAACTCACAAACATCTCAAAATCATACCTTAACGAAATTGAAAAAGGGAAAAAATATCCAAAAACAGATAAAATTGCCCTTCTTGCTAATGTATTAGAAATACCCTATGACAATTTAGTTTCATTAAAACTAGATAAAAATTTAGCTCCCTTAGGAGAAATTTTACAATCAAAAATTTTAAAAGAAATACCTTTAGAATTGTTCGGCATTCAAGAATCTCACTTAATAGATATTATTTCAAATGCACCTGCAAAAGTAAATGCTTTTATAAGTACATTAATTGAAATTGCTCAAAACTATAACTTATCAAGAGAAAGTTTTTTTTTAGCTGCAGTTAGATCTTATCAAGAAGCTCATAATAATTATTTCGAAGATTTAGAAAATAGTGTTGAAAAATTTGCAAAAGCATACCAAATTAATCTTCAAGAAAAAATTAAATGTGAAGATTTAGAAGAAATACTAATTGATGAATTTGGATATACAATTCTAAAAAAAGGATTAAATAAATATGGTAATTTAAATGATATTAGATCTGTAATTATACCTAAATCTAAAACCTTATTATTGAGTAAAACAGTAGATAAATCACAAAAAACATTTATTTATGGTAAAGAAATAGCTTATAATTATTTAAATCTAACTGATAGACTGTATACATTTCCTTGGATTAAATTTCAAAGGTTTGATCAAGTTTTGAATAATTTTATGGCCTCTTACTTTGCTGGAGCTCTAATTATTCCAAGAGTTGCAGTTGAACATGATTTAAAAGCATTTTTCAGCGAACCTAAATGGAGTTCAACAAAATTTAATGAAATGATATTGCGTTTTACAGACTCTCCTGAAACATTTTACACAAGGTTAACTAATATTTTACCAAAAGTTTTTCATTTCAAAAATTTATTCTTTTTACGTTTCACAAATAAAGATCAAGAAAATCGTTATAAACTATCTAAAGAATTACATATAACACAACAGCAGCCTCCTACTGCTAATGAAATTCACGAGCATTATTGCAGAAGATGGGTTTCAGTCACAATTTTAAATTTTTTAGAAAAATCAAAAATCACTACTGATATTCAAATTTCCAGTTACCCAGATAACAATTTAAAATATTTGGTTATTAGTAGTGGAACTAAAGATCCTTTTAAAGATGGCTATAATAGAAGTATTAGTATAGGCTTACTATTATCTCCTCTATTAAATAATAAAATCAATTTTTTAAGTGATAGTTCTATTATTTCTAAAGATGTTGGTGTTACTTGCGAGCGTTGCCCAAGAAAAGACTGTGAAGTTCGTTTTTGCGACGCAATAGAATTAGAAAAACTAGCTACGGACAAAGCTATCGAAAATATAGTTTTACAAATACAAAATGATTATTCTTAAAGTATGATAGGTACTTCAATAAAAAGCAATTGAGATGCTTTAGATGCTATTACTTCAAATCCTTTTGTTTGTTGAATTCCTACAGCATTTCTTTTTGAGATTGTATTATTATCTATTGAAATTTCTCCTTCAACAACCATTAAATAAATGCCATAATCTTCATTTTTAAGAGAATAATTATAGCTTATATTCTCTGACAAATCAATTCTAGAAATTCTAGCATCTTGGTGTATTTTTAATGAATCATCTTCAGTATCATTTACCCAAGAAACAAGTGTTTGTAATTTATTATTTCTATTTAAAACCGAAAACTCTTTTTGATAATACCTTGGTTCTATATTTTGTTTATTAGGCAATATGTAAATATATATAATTATTAATTTATTTACCTAGGTATTTTATTTCAGGGTATATTTTTAATAGTTTTTAACATTCATTTTGTACTTTAGCGATAAGTAAATTGAGAATAAAAAATGGATATCAACTTCAACAAAAACGAAGATTTAAATAAACTGCAAGTTTCAGATTTAAAGAAAAAACTTCTTAAAGTTTCCTTAGGTGGAGGTAAAAAAAGAATTGAAAAACATAAAGCTAGAGGAAAACTTACTGCTCGCGAACGCATTGATTATCTTTTTGATAAAAATTCAAATAGTATTGAAATTGGTGCATTAGCCGGTGAAGAAATGTATGAAGAACACGGTGGATGTCCTTCAGCAGGAGTTGTTGTGAAAATTGGTTACATTTCAAAAAAACAATGTATTGTTGTTGCAAATGACGCTACTGTTAAAGCAGGTGCGTGGTTTCCTATTACTGGAAAAAAGAATTTGAGAGCTCAGGAAATTGCAATTGAGAATAGAATTCCCATTATTTATTTAGTAGATAGTGCAGGAGTTTATTTACCAATGCAGGATGAAATTTTTCCGGATAAAGAACATTTTGGACGTATTTTTAGAAACAATGCTGTTATGAGCAGTATGGGAATTACACAAATTTCTGCTGTAATGGGAAGCTGTGTTGCAGGTGGAGCCTATTTACCAATTATGAGTGATGAGGCTATGATTGTTGATAAAACAGGAAGTATTTTTTTAGCAGGAAGTTATTTGGTAAAAGCGGCTATTGGTGAAAGTATCAATAATGAAACTTTAGGAGGCGCAACCACCCATTGCGAAATTAGTGGAGTTACCGATTATAAAGCCCTGGATGATAACGATGCTTTGGATAAAATTAAAAATATTGTTAGTAAAATTGGCGATTATGAAAAAGCTGGTTTTAATAGAACAGAAGTAAAACCTCCAATTGAAAATGAAGAGGAAATTTATGGAATTCTTCCTCAAAACAGAACCGATCAATATGAAATTCGTAGTATTATAGAACGAATTGTTGATAATTCAGAATTTGAAGAATATAAAAAAGACTACGGAAAAACAATTGTTTGTGCCTATGCTCGTATTGATGGCTGGGCAGTTGGTGTTGTTGCCAATCAACGTAAAGTTGTTAAAAATGGTAAAAACGAAATGCAATTTGGCGGTGTAATTTATTCTGATTCTGCAGATAAAGCAACCCGCTTTATAGCCAATTGCAATCAGAAAAAAATTCCACTGGTATTTTTACAAGATGTTACCGGATTTATGGTTGGAAGTAAAAGCGAACATGGTGGAATTATAAAAGATGGGGCAAAAATGGTAAATGCTGTTAGTAATTCGGTAGTTCCAAAATTCACTATTATAATAGGAAATTCATATGGGGCAGGAAATTATGCTATGTGCGGTAAGGCATACGACCCGCGTTTAATAGTTGCCTGGCCTTCGGCACGGTTAGCTGTTATGGGAGGTGCACAAGCTGCAAAAGTATTACTTCAAATTGAAACGGCCTCACTAAAAAATAAAGGCGAAAAAATTACTCCTAAAAAAGAGCAGGAAATATTAAAATCTATAGAGGAACGTTATGATGCTCAAACTTCACCATATTATGCCGCAGCTCGTTTATGGACAGATGCAGTAATAAACCCTTTAGAAACTAGAAAATGGATTAGTATGGGAATTGAAGCTGCCAATCATGCGCCAATTGAAAAGAAATTTAATTTGGGAGTTATTCAAGTTTAAATTTATTGTAAAAACATTTTCTAATCTTTACATTTGCAACACTTAAATAATAAAAATTATGGGAAGAGCTTTTGAGTTCAGAAAAGCAAGAAAAATGAAACGTTGGTCAGCCATGGCTAAAACATTTACTAGAATTGGTAAAGATATTGTTATGGCCGTAAAAGAAGGAGGTCCTAACTCAGAAACAAATGCTAGGTTAAGAGCTGTAATTCAAAATGCGAAGGCAGCCAATATGCCAAAAGACAATGTTGAGCGCGCCATAAAAAAAGCAAGTGATAAAGATACCGCAAATTATAAAGAAGTCTTGTTTGAAGGTTATGCTCCACACGGAGTAGCAGTTTTGGTTGAAACAGCAACTGATAACAACAATAGAACCGTTGCAAATGTTAGAGCTGCTTTTAGCAAATGTGATGGCAATATGGGAACTTCTGGATCTGTAGCTTTTATGTTTGACCACACGTGTAATTTCAGAGTAAAAACTGAAGACTTGCAAATGGATATAGAAGAATTTGAATTAGAATTAATTGACTTTGATGTTGAAGAAGTATTTGAAGATGAAGACGGAATTCTAATATATGCTCCGTTTGAGCAATTTGGTGCTATTCAGAAATATTTAGAAGAAAATAATTTAGAAATTCTTTCTTCAGGTTTTGAGCGTATTCCAACTACTACAACAAAACTTAATGAAGAACAACAGGCAGACGTTGATAAATTACTGGAAAAATTAGAAGAAGATGATGATGTACAAAATGTATATCATTCTATGGAAGCTTAATTTATGTTTTTAGCAGGTAAAAAATCAACTATTTTAAAAAGTGAAACTTCACTTAAATTAATTTGTCCAAAATGTAATGCTAAAAATTCAACAAATATTTCCATTATTGGAATTTATAAACATTTAATACTCATTCCTTTTTTAAACGGAGGAAAAACTGGGACTTCACTATGTGTTAGATGCAAACAACAATATACTTTAAAAGATATGCCAGGTTTAGTGAAACTGGCATATTTTGAATTAAAAGAAACTACTAAAACTCCTTATTGGTTTTATACAGGGTTAATAGTTATTAAAACCTTAGTACTGATAAAAATATTTAGCAAGTATTTCTAAAGTAATTTTATAGTATCTTTTCTATTAATTTTTTCAGTTGGTGTATTAACAAATTTTGATAAAAAACTGATTTCTTTAGGTTTTTCAAATTTAGTTAACATTTCAAAATTTTGAATTTTTTTAAACAAAAACGGATCTTTTTCGCCTTCATAAATTAATACTAATTTTTCACCCAATATTTTATCTGGAATTCCAGCTACAAAAAAACGCTCTTTTATAATTGTTGATAATTTTTCTTCTATTTGCTCGGGTATTAATTTAATTCCTCCTGAATTAATAATATTATCATACCTCCCTAACCAATCAAATTCAGTATCATTAATTAGTTTAACAATATCATTGGTTATTAACTTTTTATCGGAGACTAAAGGAGCTAAAATAATTAAACATCCCCTAGAATCATGAGAAAATCTCACATTAGGCAATGCCCGGTATTTTGAGTTACTTACAACAGTTGAAATTTGAATATTACCTGAATTATCACCCTTCACTCCTTTAATATCCCAATTATTTAACTTTTTTATTGCAATATGAGTTATGGTTTCAGTCATTCCATAGGTAGCAAAAATCTCAGTATCAACATTCTGAATATATTTTAAAATATCATTTGAAACAACTCCCCCACCAACGATTATTTTTTTTATTTTATGAATTTCATTTAAAGAATTATGCAATTGTAAAGGAACCATAGCACAAAAATCATAAATCTTATTAATTCCCTTTATTGGATTTGAACTTGGTGTCACAATATCCAATTCCCACCCTAAAGTTAAGGCTCGAACTAACATCATTTTACCAGCAATAAATTCGGTCGACATACATAACAAAGCAGTTGTTTTTTCAAACAAATTAAAAAACGCTCCTGTAGCTTTGGCGCTGTTTTCCATATGTTTTTTTTGAAGATGAATTTTCTTTGGTTCTCCTGTTGACCCAGAGGTTTTTACTACAACAAAATCATTATTATCAAACCACTCCTTCAAAAAATGGGTAATATCTTTTGAAAACTCTTCCGAATAAGAAATCAAATCGAAAGATGATGAAAATGTTTTTCCTTGTAACTTAAAGTTTCTATGAAATGATTTTTTGACTTTCAATTTTTAACTTGTAAAAGATTAAACTATAAATCTATCTTCGTTTAGTTCAATTGGTTTTCTAATAGTATCAAACATTTTACCCTTCCAATCGGTCCATTCATATTTATATGAAAAAAGGAATATTACTATTGGAAACAAAACAAATACAGGCACAAACATTTCCCAATCAACCGAAGGTTCCGAAGTATCAATTAACAGTGCTTCTGTTTGAAAAACTGTCCAATTTGTAGTAACAAATACTGCTGCAATAATATTGTTAGCTGCGTGAAAACCTAATGCCAATTCCATTCCTTCATCCATTATTGTGAAAATTCCTAACAAAAGCCCTGTACCAATATAATACACCATTGTTATCATTCCTAATTTTTCAACCTCAGGATTTAACCCATGTAATAATCCAAAAATCACTGATGTCAATATTAAAGCAACAAAACCTTTTCTAAATAATGTTCCAAACCCTTGAATTAAGTAGCCTCTAAACAATATTTCTTCCATACTTGTTTGAATAGGCAATAAAAAAAATGAAATTAAACAAAGTATCGTAAACGGAATTAATTTAAAATTCCATATAAAATCTACAGGACTTAAAAAATAGCCCATTGCAATCATTATGATACCTATTGCAGCCCAAATAGTAAAAGCAAAAAATATTCTTTTCCAATCTAGTTTTTCACGACTTGTTAAAACTGTCATTACTTTTCGTTTGTGAACGGTTTTAATTCCAATTAATAAAGCTATTAATCCTCCTAAAAAAGTAAAAATTATTAATAACAAATATAGATTTGAATCAATTCCTAAAGATGCAAAACTACTGCCTGCTGCATTTTGAAATGCTATCAAATCTTCTGAATGCAAAAATGCAACTAACAAAAGTGGAATTACCCCAATAAATTGCCAGCCAAATATTAATAATATAAGTGTTACAACATATGTCCACCATCGATTATTTCCTTTATATGCTTGTTGAATAAATTTCATTGTTCAATATTATATGTTTAATATAAAAAGTAAATTACATTTTACAATTTCTTCTTTTAAAGTTTAAATTTCCAATTTTTTGAATTTTTATAATGTAAATGTCCTTTTTTAACTTCTAAAGGACTTTCAAAATTGTTGGTAAATAAACTTCCCGTTCCTAATCCTTGTACCATTTTAGTATTTAATGAATAAGTCCATTGAGCAATTGCATTTAAACCAATATTACTTTCTAAAGCCGATGTTACCCACCAACCTATTTGTTGCATCTCCGCTAATTTAATCCATTCGTAACTTCCCTTAAATCCACCTACTAAACTCGGCTTTAAAATAATATACTGCGGATTAATTATTTTCAGAATTTCCTGTTTTCTTGTCATATCAAAAACACCTATTAATTCTTCATCCAACGCAATTGGTAAAGGAGTTTTTGAACATAATTCTGCCATTTCATTTATCTGTCCTTGCCTAATTGGTTGCTCAATAGAGTGAATTTCAAATTCAGACAATCGCTTTAATTTCTCTAAAGCCGTTGAAGGTTTAAATGCGCCATTTGCATCTACTCGCAATTCAATTTCATTAGCAGAAAACTCGTTTCTAATATTTTTTAGTAAAGAAAGTTCCTTATCAAAATTAATGGCTCCTATTTTCATTTTTATGGTTGAAAACCCATCTTTTAACTTATCTGAGATTTGCTGTTTCATAAAAGCTTCACTTCCCATCCAAATTAAACCATTAATATTAATAGCATCTTTTGAATCTGTAAATTTTGAAGGAAATAATATAAATGGATTTTTACTTTTAAACGAGAGCAATGCTTGTTCCAATCCAAATTGTATGGAAGGAAATTCTAGTAATTCATTTAATAAAAAATCAATTGGTTGATTTATATTTTTGCATAACCATTCTAGTTTATCTTCATAGTCAGGTCTATCATCAATACTTAATCCTTTAAAAACAGCACATTCTCCATAACCAAAGTTATCTTTTTTGGAAAGAATTAAAAAATACGCTCCCTTGGTAGAAAGTATTCCTCGAGATGTACCACTCGCTTGTTTAAAATTCAGAATGTATTTTTTAAATTGTGCTTTCATATAAAGCGGAAAAATACAACAATTTCTTTTCTATATTTGTTTCCAGCGCTCTAATTTTGGTATTCTTTTTGAAAAAATGCCAGCAAATAGTTTCATAAATCCCCCCATTTCTATTAGATTGTTTTTTACAAATTCTTGCATTTCTTGTACCGTAATATCTGGTTGTAAAAATTTACCATCTTCATAACAATAACTACAATACATATTACTAGGATTACCATCAGCATTCGTACCTCCACTATTACCTTTTGGGTCTTTCTTTAAAGGCATAGAACAACTTTGACAATTCTTGTATTTTTTCATCACTAAAAAATTTATATAAAAATGAAATATTTTTAAATTTTTAAATTACCCCCAATTGATAACAATGTTAATTCTTTTTTTGAGTTCGCAAATTTTGTGAATGCTTCTTTTTTATCAATTTTAATATAACCAAATGTATCATAATGATACCCCAATATTTTATTGCAGTTTAAAAACTTACTAGCTCTTATGGCTTGATCAATACTCATTGTAAAATTATCACCAATAGGTAAAACTGCTAAATCTAGCTCTCCTATAATTTCAGGAATCAATTTCATATCATAGGTTAATGCCGTATCTCCAGCTATGTACAATCTATGATGATTTGTTTCAATAACAAAACCTCCCGGTTGACCTCCATAAGTACCATCGGGAAATGAACTTGAGTGTATGGCATTGGTATAATGAACTGTTCCAAAATCAAATTTTGCCTTTCCACCATGATTCATTGGATGACCTTCAATACCTTTTTCAGCATAATGCGTAACTATCTCATAATTTGAAATAATTTTTGCCCCAGTACGTTTGGCTATAGTTTCAACATCTAAAATATGATCTTGATGTGCGTGTGTAATTAAAATATAATCAGCATACAATTTATCAATATCAATGTCTTTTGCCAATTCATTTCCAGTAATAAAAGGGTCAATTATTAATGTTTTATCTCTAGTTTCAATACTTAAACTTGCATGACCTAAATATGTTATTTTCATGGTTTGTGGTGTTTTAGCAGGTTTACTGCAATTTAATAAATAATATTCACAAAAAAAACCACGAAGTACAAACAAACTCCGTGGTTCAAACAAACAAATAAGTATTAATTTAACAATTAAAATTTATACTTAATATATGTGGTGAAATTTCTTCCTGGCTCGTATATTTTACCTGATAAAGTGTTTGAGTTTTTGTAAGCAAAGTTTAAATGTTCATAATATATTTTATCAAAAACATTTAACACTGCAGCTCCAACTAATAAATTTTTAATTGGTTCAAAACCAGCTCTAAAATCAAGTGTTCCAAAACCTGGAGTTTTCTTTTCCATAAATGAAGTTGCGACTCTGCTTTGGTTTGCAACCAAACGACTATTTAATGCAAACCAATAATTTTTGTTTTCGAATTTAGCCCCTACAGTTGCCATAAATGGAGGGATTTGTGCTAAAGGCTCTTTCATATCTATATTTTCAGCATACGTGTAAGAAAATTCTGATGTAAACAACAACTTGTCGGTAGCTTTATAATTAAAATTAAACTCAACTCCAGTTTGTGAGGCCTTATCAATATTTACGAATTGTTTAGACACTATTGGAGGTGTTGTTGGCATAAATTTTCTTGGGATTGAATTGTTTACTACTGGCACAATATAATTTTCTAGATAAGAATAAAATATTGATGCGCCTAATTCAATAGATTCAAATCTTTTTGAAAATGAAAGCTCAATTTGATTATTAATTTCAGGGTCTAAGTTCGGATTTCCAACATATTCATAAGGGTCTACACCTACTGAAAAATGATTAATATAACGTTCAATCATAGTTGCCGTTCTAATTCCTCTACCTAAAGCCAACTGAGTTTGAAAACCATTACTTTGATATTTCACAGAAGTATTTCCACTAATATTAGTTTCAGATGCATCTTCAATTTCACCACCATAAAGTGCTAAAAAGTCAGAAGCGGGATCGTTAACTGATGACGAAATAAAATCGGCTCTCACGCCAGTAGTTAAGGTAATTTTATTTGAAAGTTTAAATTTTCCTTCAGCAAAAACTCCGTAATCATTTAGCTCAACATCTTGCCAAATATTATCAACAAAAACTTTTGGTTCTGGCATCATCATTCCATTCATCATTTTAACAATACGTGTTCTTGAACCTTCTCTTGCCACTAAATTTGCATCAATTCCTGTGAAGATTTTAGTGTTTTTAGAAGGTGTTAAAACCAATTCAGCTTTCCCTCCAATAGTAGTAACCTCAACAGGTGATTGCGCATCAACCATTTTAAAGTTTGGCCTATTTTCATTTGTCATCAAATGATCTACATACGAATAAAAAACTTTGGCTTGGAAGTTTTCGATTTTTTTTGAAATCGTATTCCATTTATAATCTAACCCTGCCAAAAAACTATCATCGTAAGGTGAATCCATTGGTAAACCTGCGTGGTCAATATCTTTACCAAACGACTGACGCCAGGTTGCCTGTACACGTTGATTATCTGAAGGGTTTACACCTACTTTCACCGAATAATCTGTTGTACTAAATGATGATGGCACTTCTATTCCATTTCCATCTTTATAATCGCCAAATTTGCGATACGATCCATTAAAATGAACATCAAAATTATCACCAACATATAGCAATGAAGCACCCGATACTAAATTTCCACCATTGGTTTCATAACCACCTTCAACACTTCCCTGTATACCTTTATTCTCCTTTATAGGATTCTTACTTACCAAATTTATAATTCCTCCAAAATTTTGTCCAAAACGAACTGTAAAAGGACCTTTTACGATTTCAATTTTTTCAATTTCTTCTGGAATTACGTGAGTGGTTATAGGGTCCATTCTGTTTGGACAAGCATTTAATATTTTAAAACCTCCATCGTACTGAACATTTAACTGCTCATATTTAAATGAACGAAATACTGGTTCAGAGGCATAAGCACCTTTTTTTACAATTCCAAAACCTTGAATTTCTTTAAATAAATGTCCAACGCTTCTTGGTTGGCTAATTCTTTTTGAAGCATCGTTTATAACGACAGATTGTGAAATATCTTCTAATGGATTGGCTTTAACCAAAATTTCATTTAACTCAATTTGACTTTGAGTTAAACTAACAACAATACCTTTTGACAAAGAAATATTTACCGTGTTATAGCTAACGTGTGATATTTCAACTTCATCACCCTCCTCAGCAATTATGCTAAACAGACCATTTATATTTGAAACAACATAGCTATTATTTGTTACTAATTTAATTGTCGCGTAAGGAACTATTTCTTTCGTTTTTTTATTTATAATTTTTCCTTCAATCTTTTTGGTTTGTGCAACATTATTCACACAAAATAGTAGCATTATACTACAAAGCAATACGTTTTTAATCATTGTTTTAATTTGAGTAGAGTTATTTAAAATTTGATAATAACAAAATAGTGTTATTACAAGTATACTCCCTTTATCACAGGTAGTATAAAGGTTACGTTATAACGTTTAAAAAGTTATATTAAGCTAAAGCTATTGGTGGTTTAAATAAGGTATTGAAGATACCTATAGAAATAGTCTTTGATGGACTAAAAGTTTGAATTTTAAATTCCTTCAGATCAATTATTTTGTATGAAAATTCATCTATTGGACTTACTGGATAATCGTCTAAACTAATTAAAGGTACTGATGAATTATGTTCTTGGGAACTTTTAAAATTATTTTTTTCTATCTGACTTTGTAAATAACATTTACCATTACACTCCAAAATTGGTTTATCTCTATTCTCACATAAAACAGTAGCTATATAATCGTAATTTGCATAATATTCTAATAAAGGCATTATAGGCTTCATCATTGCTAATAAATAGAGCATATAAAAAAATATTGCTAATACTTGATTCTTCATACCTAAAAAAGAGGACAAATATATCTTTTATTTTTTAAATAAAACTATAATCTATGTTATTTTAACGCAAGCTATAAAATAAATCCTAGACCAAAAAGAAAGGAAAATAAAAACGTACTTAAAGCTAATTTTTTTAATTCAGGATCTAATAAAGCTGCCTCTGTATTTTTGTAAACATTATAAAAATGTTTCCCTAATGGTATATAAGCAAGAATAAATAAAAAGTTTTTATAAGAATTAAAATGAATAGCAACATACAGTAATGCAAATAACAACGATGCCACTAATAAATAATAATGGTAATATTTAGCAAATTGAATCCCTATTTTAACAACTAGTGTATTTTTCCCAGATAATAGATCAGATTCTCTGTCACGCATATTGTTTAAATTAAGTACACCCGAACTTAAAAACCCAATGGAAAAAGCTGGAAAAAAAACATCAAATGTTAATTGCTTAGTATATAAAAAATAACTTCCGCAAACACTTAACAATCCAAAAAAAAGGAACACAAAAACATCTCCCAACCCAACATAACCATAAGCATTTTTACCCATTGTATATTTAATGGCAGCTACTATACTAAGTATTCCTAAAATGAAGAAAATAAATAAATTAAAAAAATCTTCTTTACCGAAAGAAATATAGATAAGAACAACTGAAATCACAAAGGTTACACAAACTGAAAACTTAATAGCATTTAGCATTTGTTTTTCAGTAAGTAAGCCGCTTTGAATAGCTCTTTCTGGCCCTACTCTATTTTCGTTATCTGTTCCTTTGACCCCATCGCCATAATCGTTTGCAAAATTCGAAATAATTTGGAAACCAATTGTTGCTAATAGCGCAAAAACACAAATAAGCCAATTAAAATTATTTTGAGAGGCCGCTAAAAAACTTCCAACTATAATACCCGAAACAGAAAGAGGTAACGTTCTTAATCGGGCAGCTTGTATATAGTGTTTAATCATTAAAATTTGCAAATTTATAAATCCTCAGCATTTGCAATCAACTCTGCAATATCTAACACTTTAATACTATCTTCTTTTTCTTTAGCTTTAACTCCATCTGTCATCATTGTATTACAATAAGGACAAGCGGTTGCTATAATTTTTGGATTTGTTTTTAAAGCGTCTTCTGTACGTAACACATTTATATCCATATTACCCTTTTCAGGTTCTTTAAACATTTGTGCTCCTCCTGCTCCACAACACAAAGCTGTAGCTTTATTTCGCTTCATTTCAGAATAATTAACTCCTAATTTATTAATTATACTTCTTGGTGCATTGTATTCTGAATTTGCTCTTCCCAAATAACAAGGATCGTGAAATGTTAAATTTTCACCTTTATATTTTCCTGAAGAAACTGAGAACCTTCCTTCAGAAATTAATTGTTGAATAAATTGAGTGTGATGTAATACTTTATAATTTCCACCTAATTGAGAATATTCATTTTTAAAAGTATTAAAAGAATGTGGATCGCAAGTTACTATTGTTTTTACTTCGTACGCATTTAAAACTTCAATGTTCATCATTGCTTGCATTTGAAATAAAAACTCGTTTCCTGCACGTTTTGCCACATCACCTGTACAACTTTCTTCAGTACCTAAAACAGCAAAATCAACATTTGCGTGATTCAAAATTTTCACAAAAGCTTTGGTGATTTTTTTTGCTCTATCATCAAAACTTCCTGCAGAACCAATCCAAAATAATATTTCAGGTTGTTTGCCTTGTGCCATTAAATCGGCCATTGTAGGTACATTCATAATTGCTTAAGTTTAAATTTTATTCGTCCTTCCAATTTAATCTGTCCATTTGGCTATATTGCCAAGGAGCCCCATTGTTCTCTATATTCGTCATCATACTATTTAACTCTTGTGGTGCCGCAGATTGTTCCATTACTAAGTAACGACGCATATCTACAATAATTGATAAAGGATCTATGTTCACAGGACATTCTTCTACACACGCATTACACGTTGTACAAGCCCATAATTCTTCAGGAGAAATATAATCGTTTAAAAGTTGTTTTCCATCGTCTTTAAACTCTCCGTTTTTGTTTATATTTTTTCCAACCTCTTCTAACCTATCACGAGTTTTCATCATAATAGCTCTAGGTGATAATTCTTTTCCTGTTAAGTTTGCGGGACAAGATGAAGTACATCTACCACATTCGGTACACGTATATGCATTCATTAACTGTACCCAACTTAAATCTGTAACATCACTAGCTCCAAATTTTTCTGGTTCGGTTTCGTCATCTTCTGCTGGTGCCGCAAATGGATCAGCATTTGGATCCATCATTAGTTTTACTTCATTAGTTACACTTTCTAAATTATTGAACTGTCCTTTTGGGTTTAAATTAGCAAAATAGGTGTTTGGAAACGCCAATAAAATGTGTAAATGTTTTGAATAGTACAAATAGTTTAAGAAAACTAATATTCCTATAATATGTAACCACCAGGCTGAACGCTCTATGTAAAAAAGGGTGCCAGCATTAAAGTTTTCAAAAAATGGTACTAACAACTGACTAATAGGATTCCCTTGGTTAGTTTGCTGAAATGGAACGTCGGCAGCATTCATTAATAAGAATAAACTCATTAGAACCATTTCAAAATATAAAATGTAAAGTGCATCGTTTTTAGGAAATCCTTTCATTTCTTTATTCCAAAAACGAGGAATACGAAGAACCATTCTTCGAATCCAAAAAACAATTACAGACACTAAAACTAACAATGCTAAAATTTCAAATGAAGCAATTAAAAAATCATAAAATCCTCCTAAAAAAGAAAGTACACGGTGCGTGCCAAAAATGCCATCAATAATTATTTCAATTACTTCAATATTAATAATTATAAAACCCACATATACAATAATATGTAATAATCCTGCAACCGGACGTTTTACCATTTTTGATTGCCCCAACGCAATCATAGCCATATTCTTCCATCTGGCTAATGAATTATTGGTTCTATCAATATTTTTCCCAAGCCTAATATTTCTATTAAGTTTTTTGATATTTTTTATAAAAAAACCAACTCCAATTAAAAGAAGAATTGTAAACAGTATATTATCTATATAGCTCATATTAGTAATATTTCATTCGTTACCAAAATACTTTTACAAGTTTTGAAAAACCAGCAAAAAACACCTTGTATTTTTTAAATGAATAGTTATTTATTTTTTTCACTGTTAGGCGAATACCCTTTGTCTTTTTTACCGAATAATGAAAAATGAACAAAGCGTTTAGGATGTAACTTCATCTCATTTAGTAATTCTTCAAGCTCTTTTGAAGCATTTGTAAGATTATTATACATAGACTCATCTTTCATTAATTTACCAACTGATCCTTCTCCAGATTCAACTTTGGTTAAAATACTGTTTAAACTAGTAATTGTAGTTTCCAATTTCTTTACAGTAGATCCAATATTTACGTTATTTAATGTGTCAGATAGTTTGGCCAAACCTTCCGTCATTCTTTCTGCATTTGAAAGCGTGTTTGCTAAAACAGTATCATTCTTTTCTACAATCCCTCTAATGGATTCAGATAATTCTTTAAAATTATAAATTGTTGTGTTTAATTGTGAAATACTTCCCTTTAAATTTTTCCTAGTTTTCTCATCAATAATGTCATTTAAACCACCCATTAATGAATCAGCTCTTACAATAACATTTTCAACTTTTGCTTGTAATGGATTTAACTTTTCTGTCACTGATGAAAAAATATCAGATTCTATCTCTCCTTTTAAAAAATCGCCAGCAACAGCAGTTTCACCTTCATAAGAAGGAACTACGGCTAAAGATTTTCCACCCATTAAACTAGCGCTGTAAATTTTAGCAACACTTTGTTTGGAAAACTCGAAATCATTTTCAACACTAAACTCAACAATCAATTGTCCCTTCTTGTTAGGATTTTTATTGAATTTAATATTAATAACCTTACCTACCTCAACACCATTAATGGTAACAACACTTGCGGTATTTAGACCTTGCACATTTGAATACTCTGTTTTATAGGTTTTTAAAGGGCCATCAAAAAGATTCAATCCTTTCACAAAGTTATATCCCCATATAAACAATGCTATTACTGCTATGGATACAAATCCTGTTTTGAATTCTCTACTTATTTTCAAAATAAATATGTTTTAATACAGCAATAATACTAATAATTTTGTGAGAATTTGTAATAAGTCCTACGATTTTTTTACCACTTGTTGTATAGGAACCTTTTTCCCATTTTTAAATGCAACTACAAAAGAAGAAGTATAACCTTTATTTTTTGCCAATTTGAGAAACTCAATAATTTTGGAATAATCTGAAGTTTTACCAATATAATATTTGTACAAATTTGAAACTTTTACCCGTTCAACGTTTTTTAAACCCTTAAAGTTGTATGACTTAGTTGCTAATTTGCGTGATCCTGAAGCAATTTGAACTTTAAAAACAACTGATTTATCAATACTTTTTACTTCATTTTCAATTGAAACAGGATTGCTATCAGATGTATTTGAAACTACTGTATTTAGGGTTATTTGTGTAAGATATTTTTTAATCCCTTTATAAATAGATTCAGAAAATTTTTGTTTTCCTTTTACCGAATTCAGGTATGACCCCTCAATTTTATTAGTTAAAAAACCTGTCTCTATCAAAATACTTGGCATATAAGTTTGATGCAGCACCACAAAACCAGCTTGTTTAACACCTCTATCTTTTCGTTTTAATGTACGTGTAAAACCATTTTGGATAATACTTGCTAACTGAATACTTTGATCTAAATATTCTTCCTGCATTAATGTTAATCCAATAATTGATTCTGGCAAATTAGGATCGAATCCTTTATAGTTCACTTTATAATTATCTTCCAATAAAATTACCGAGTTTTCAGCCTTTGCAACTTCAAAATTTTGCTTATTTGCATGTGTACCAAGCACCCAGGTCTCAGCACCATAGGCTTGAGAGTTATGTGCATTACAGTGTACCGAAACAAATAAATCTGCATCTGCTTTGTTAGCAATTTTACCTCTTTCCCATAAATTAATAAAAACATCACTTCTTCGAGTATAAACTACTTTTATATTTTTTTCTTTCTCTAATAATTTTCCTACCTGAAGCACAATGCTGAGAGCAATATCTTTTTCCTTAATTTTTTTATAACCAACTTTACCTGGATCTTTACCTCCATGTCCAGCATCCAAAACCACTACATATTCTTTCTTTTGCCCATAACCTTCAACATTACACAAAAGCAATGAAATAAAAAATACGAATAAAGTAAAGAATTTCGTTGTAATTTTAATTTTAGAAAAGAGTAGTGAGTTCATCAATTATTTTAATTATTTTTGGCACTTGATTTATGGTAAACAATTATTAAGCCATTTATTTTTAAATCATCCATTTAATGGTCGATTTATTAATAAGCTAAAGTAAAAAAACTTAAGCTTTCAAACCAATTTATAGGCATTTTTTATAAAAACATAATATTATTAAAACAAAACTTAAATATTTATATTCTTTATTATTTCTTATAAGTACTTGTTGCGTGCATACAGCCTTGTATTCACAAGAATTAAAAACTGCCAAAAGCATACCTATTTTTGCAAATGTTAAAGATACTATACCTACAGTTGTTAAAGATTCTATAAGTTTTCAAAAAGACTCATTACTTTCGAAAACTGCTGACACTTTAAAAGCAAAAGAAATTTTAGAAAGTATTATTACCCATAGTGCTGATAGTTTAATAAGACAGGACATTAAAAATAACAAAATTACATTGTACAAAAATGCTCATGTACAATACGGAGATATTGACTTACAAGCTGGTTATATTGAAATAGACAACAATACAAATATTATAACTGCAAAAGGTATTAAGGATAGTATTAGTGTTTATTCACAGCACCCAGTTTTTAAACAAGGCTCGCAAGAATCTACTCAAGATTCATTAATGTTTAATTTCAAAAGTGAAAAAGCTAAAATTTGGAATTTAAAAACTGAACAAGAAGGGTTAATTATTAGAGGTGAAAACAGTAAAAAATATAATGATTCAATTATTTTTATTGAAAATATTAAAATCACATCTTCTCAAAAAGAAAACCCTGATTATTATATTGATGTAAAAAAAGCAAAATTTATTAAAGACAGTAAATTAGTTGCTGGAATTAGTCAACTTGTAATTGCCGATGTTCCTACACCCGTTATTCTCCCTTTTGCATACGTTCCACTAACTAAAGGAAGAACTTCTGGATTTTTAATGCCAACCTGGGGTGAAAACAATAATCAAGGATATTTTCTACAAAACGGAGGTTATTATTTTGTTGTGAATGACAATTTAGATTTAGCTGTTTTAGGTGATATTTATACAAATGGAAGTTGGGGATTACGTGCTGAAAGTGGTTATAAAAAGCGCTATAAATATTCAGGAAACTTTACTTTTAGATATGAAAACTTAATTAACAGTTTAAAAGGTCTGGATGATTATGGAAAAGCTTCCAATTACAATATTAGATGGAGCCATAGTCAAGATACCAAAGCCAGTCCAAACTCAAGGTTTTCTGCATCTGTAAATATGGGTAGTAGTAAATATTACAAACAATCAAATAATGAATACAATACAAATTCATTTTTAAATAACACCTTGAGTTCTTCTATCTCCTATTACAAAAAGTTTGTTGGAACTCCATTTAATATGTCTTTATCTGTAACGCATTCACAAAACACAAATACAGAAAAAATTAATATGACCTTACCATCTTTACAACTTAATATGGATAGAATATATCCATTTTCTGGAAAAGGCGGTGCAAAAAAAAATGCGGTACAAAAAACAGGTTTAAATTATTCAATGAGAAGTGAAAACCGAATAAGCACAACTGATGATGAGTTTTTTACCAGTAAAATGTTTGATGAAGCAAAGTCGGGTGTACAACATAATATTTCACTGAACACCAATATGAAAGCTCTTAAATATTTCACTATTTCTCCAAGTGTAAACTATAAAGAAGTTTGGTATTTTGACAAACTCTCAAAAGAGTTTGACGATGTACAGAATGGAGTAGTAACAGATACAATTAGTGGTTTCAATTCTTTTAGAGAATATTCTTCCGCAGTTTCTTTATCAACTACATTTTATGGTATGTTTAAATTTAAAAAGGGTAAACTTGAAGCAATTAGACATACTGTAAGACCTAGTGTATCATACAGTTACAGGCCCGATTTTAGCTTTTATGATGAAGAATATCAACAAAGTGAGGACCCTAGCGATATTGCTACTTATTCACCTTTTGCTAATGGAATTTATGGAAGACCAGGTTCAGGATTATCAAACAGCTTAAACTTTTCATTAAACAATAATCTTGAAGCAAAATTAAGGAAGAAAGATTCAACTGAAACAGAAGCCAAAAAGATAGTTTTGCTAAATAATTTGAACTTTTCTACAAGCTATAACATGGCCGCTGATTCTTTAAAATGGAGCCCAGTTAATGTAAGTGCCGGAACCAAATTATTCAACAATAAACTATCATTAAATGCGCGCGCAACTCTTGATCCGTATGCACTAAATTCAACCGGAAGAAAAATAAATACTTTCAATATTGAAAATGGCGGTAGTTTATTCAGAGTTACCAACGCAGGGCTTACAATGAATTACTCATTGTCAAGCAAAGATGAAAAGAAAGGAAAATCTTCTGAAAAAAATACTCAGGAGGCTAATAATTCAGACGGTGTTTTTGGAGAAAATTTAAATGTGACCAATCAGTTCCAAAGCGGTAAAGAAAACAAAACTGAAGAAAAAGAAACAAAACTATACCAAGCAAATATACCTTGGACGCTAAAACTAGCATATGCCTTAAATTACACAAACAGTTCAAGACAAAACAAAATTACTTCACATTCATTAATGTTTTCAGGGGATATTGATTTAACACCTAAATGGGCTGTTGGATTTTCATCGGGTTATGATGTTAAAAACAAAGGATTTTCTTATACTCAGCTTCGATTTTCAAGAGATTTAGATAGCTGGAAACTTAATTTCAACTGGGTTCCTTTTGGAACACGACAGACTTATTACTTTTTTATTGGTGTGAAATCATCAATGCTTAGTGATTTAAAGTATGACAAACGAAAAGTGCCAGACAGAAGACTATTTTAAAAACTATAATATGAGAAAAATTATTAACACTAAAAATGCTCCAGCTCCTATTGGACCATATAATCAAGCTATTTTTGCTGGAAATGTATTATATACTTCAGGGCAAATTGCTATAAACCCTTCGAATGGAGAATTAAATATTTCTTCAATAAAAGAAGAAACCAAACAGGTAATGGAAAATTTAAAAGCTGTTTTAACTGAAGTTAATTTAACATTTGAAAATGTTGTTAAAACTTCTATTTTTATTTCAGATATGAATAATTTTTCAGAAATAAATACAGTTTATGGAAGCTATTTTAATTCAGAAACTGCTCCGGCCAGAGAAACCGTTGAAGTAGCTAATTTACCAAAGTTTGTAAATGTTGAAATTTCTATGATTGCTATAAAATCTTAAATAGATTTTATAAGTAATTCAGCAGTAGCAGGATTTGTTGCCAATGGGATATCGTGAACATCACATAAACGCATTAACATAGCAATATCAGGCTCATGAGGATGCATTCCTAGAGGATCTCTAAAAAAGAATACCATATTTGTTTTACCTTCAGCTACTCTTCCTGCAATTTGAGCATCACCTCCAAAAGGTCCAGATAAATATTTTTTCACCTTAAACCCTGCTTTCTCTGCATTTTTACCAGTAGTACCCGTAGCTATTAATGTTATATTTTTCGCAATTAGAAGCGCTTTAAAATCCATTAAAAACTGGACCATATCACTTTTTTTACCATCGTGTGCAATTATTGCTATTTCCATTATCTAAAGATATAAATTTCCAACAATATTAATTATATTTTACAACGAATTTGCATATAATATTAAATCAACGATTTTTGTAGAATAGCCAAATTCATTGTCGTACCAACAAATAATTTTAAAAAAATTATCATTCAAAGCTAATCCAGCTTTTGCATCAAAAATTGAGGTTCTAGTATCTGACACAAAATCCTGAGAAACAACTTCATCTTCAGTATACCCTAAAATTCCTTTCAACTCATTTTCAGAAGCGTTTTTAACTATTTCTTTAATCTTACTATATGTTGTGGATTTTTGAAATCTCACTGTTAAATCAATTAACGATACATCAGGTACAGGAACACGAAATGCCGTTGCAAGAAATTTACCATTTAATTCAGGAATAATTTTTATTAATGAGTGAGATGCTGATGTTGTAGTTGGGATTATATTGTTTAAGGATGATCTTCCTCTTCTCAATTGTTTTAAAGCTCCATCAACTGTATTTTGACTTGAAGTGGCACAGTGAACAGTTGTAACCATTGCTTCTGAAATTTTAAAATTATCATTTAAAATTTTAACAATTGGAGCTAAACAATTGGTTGTACAGGAGGCGTTCGAAAACACCAACTCATCTTTAAATAAATTTGTATGATTTACCCCCATCACGTAAGTAGGAGCATCTTCGGATGGCGCTGATATAACAACTTTCTTTGCTCCTCCCTTTAGATGCAAAGATGCAGCATTTTTATTTGTAAAATTTCCGGTACTCTCTATTACAAAATCTACATCAACTTTATCCCAAGAAATATTTTTAGGATTTTTTTTGGATGTAATTCTAATAGATTTTCCATTTACCAATAGCATATCATTTATCACTTCAATTTCACCTTGAAATCTTCCGTGAACTGAATCATATTTCAATGCGTAAGCTATATAATCCGCTGGCATTAAATCATTTATAGCAACAACTTCAATGTCCTGCCTATTAATTATAGATCTGAAAGCCAACCTTCCGATTCTTCCAAATCCATTAATTCCAATTTTAATCATTCACTTTAAAAAGCTATTAATACAAAAAAAAAGCGTTAATTACATAGACATAATATCACTTACACGCAATAATTCTCTACTTATACTGTGATGTTCTTTTATAGCATTTTCTAAATTAGTGGTTTCAATTTTATTATTTATAATACCTACCATTAAATTAGTTTTACCATCAAGAAGTATTTCAACAGCCTTCACACCTAAACGTGTTGCTAAAACTCTATCAAAACAACTAGGGGAACCTCCACGTTGCATATGCCCTAATACAGATACTCTTACGTCATATTCAGGCATATTTTCTTCTACATAATTAGCAAGTTCAAAAACATTTTTACCTATTTTATCACCTTCAGCTACAACAACTATACTCGATGATTCCCCTGAACGTTTAGTTCTTTTCAAACATTCCAGCAATCTATCTAATCCTAAATCTTCTTCAGGGATTAAAATTTCTTCAGCTCCTGCTCCAACACCTGAATTTAATGCAATAAACCCAGCATCTCTACCCATTACTTCTACAAAAAACAATCTATTATGTGAACTTGCAGTATCTCGAATTTTATCAATAACATCAACCACTGTATTTAACGCTGTATCATAACCAATGGTGTAATTTGTGCCATAAATATCATTATCAATAGTGCAAGGAATTCCAACACAAGGAAAGTTGTATTCTTTATTAAAAACCATCCCTCCTGTAAAAGTTCCATCACCTCCAATTAAAATCAATGCATCAATATTCGCCTTTTTTAAATTTTTATATGCCTGCTCTCTTCCTTTTTTGGTTCTAAATTCTTTAGATCTCGCCGATTTCAACATTGTACCTCCATGGCTAATTATATTACTAACACTTCTTGCCCCAAGATTCAAAAAATCACCTTCAATTAATCCCTGATAACCTCTATAAACTCCTACGCAATCAACTCTGTAATAAGAACAAGCTCTTACCACAGATCTAATTGCTGCATTCATTCCTGGTGCATCACCACCTGAAGTCAAGACTGCTATTTTATTTATCTTATGTTTCATTTGGGAAATTTAACTAATTTTTTCGTAGGTTTTACTTACTTCCATAAATATGTTGGGTAAACACTTTTATCTTTTAGTTTTTGTATTTCGGAAGTTACGTATGCCTTATCCTCCTTATATGTTACTCCAAACCAACGAGCATTTGATTTTAACACTTTTAAAGCAGCTAATTTATTGACAATTACATGATTTACAACCAAAGGAATAAAAAATTCAGCTTTTGGTTCTTTGCAATTTTTTTCTAAAAACTCTTCAAATAATGATTCAGAAATCTCAAAATATTTAGGTGTAAATCCAAAGCAATTCATAGATACAATAGTATCTTCTGAAATATCCTCAAAATTACCATTATCATTTTTATACTTAAGTTTACCATTTATTTTTTCAATGTGAGTTCGCTCGGTAATTCCAGTTAATAACCCATTTTCACCAACCTGAGATTCACCTCTTGAAACAAAACCATATTCGGAAATCGTATTTTTCAAAACATACCCCATCATATTGAAATTAGTTGAATTTTTATCTGTCTTATTAAATTCTTCCACCAAACCTTCAAATGCTTCTCTTCCATAAAAATCATCGGCATTTATTACTGCAAAATTTTCGTTTACAGCATCTTTTGCCATTAATAAAGCATGACCAGTTCCCCAAGGTTTTTCACGACCCTGACCTTTATATTTTTCAGGAATATTATCGACCTCTTGAAAAACGTACTCAACATCAATTTTCCCTTTTAATTTAGGGTTGAAAAAGTTTTTAAAGTCATTCTCAATACTTTTTCTTATAATAAAAACAACTTTCCCAAAACCTGCCTGAATTGCATCATAAATGGAAAAATCTAATATAGTATCTCCTTGTTCTGAAAATGTATCTAATTGTTTTAATCCACCATACCTGCTTCCAACGCCTGCAGCTAAAATAACTAATGTAGGTTTGCTCATATTTCTTTTCTTTTAAAATTTATTAATTTGTTTTTTTCTATTGAATCTTTCTTGACGAGTTGAGGCAATTTTTTAATCTTCTTTTTTCTTAACCCTAATTTTTCAAATAATTCTTTGCTATTACTAAAATCAATTTGATAGCTTAAACCAATACCCTGTGTATAACCTTCTTCTTCTTCGGTATATTGAATTTCATTTTGACGATTGAATAATGTAGATCTTAAAGTTCCTTCATCATTCATTAAATATTCAATTTTTACTTCCCCTATAACTGCGCCTGTTCGTTCTTTAGTTCCGATAGGAACACCAACTTTTCCATTAATTAAAATTCGATCATTCACCTGATAATCTAGAGCTAAACCTAATTGATCATTAATTTCAAAATTATCTATCTTATTTTTTTCACCAATAGTAAGTACTGGCTTAAGTTTTAAGCGGTTATCGCCTTGATAAAAAATGTTTTCAATGGCATTTGATAACAAATCTGTTGCCGTTCCATAGGCTAAACCCGTTGTATTAACACTTAAATCACTTTCATTATAAAAACTTCCTGTAGCCAATAAAGCCATAAAGTGGATTGTTTTTGTATTTTGATCGTTATTATTAAGTTTAAACTCTAACTCTGAAGCCACGGTTGAACTTGAATTTGATATTTCTATATCAAATTCACGTTGTGAATTAAACAGTTCACCTGAAAAGCGCGTAATCAAATCAATTGGTATTTTTCTGTTTGCAGTAATATTTTCAAGCAGAGATCGAGGATTTGCTGAAACTCGGTAAACTGCTTCAATATCAATATTAGCAGTAAACGGATCGCCGCTCCAAGAAATAGCACCTCCCTTTTTTACTATGAACGGTTTATTAATAAAACCTCCATACTTAAAGTTGTACGTTCCATTATCCACTATAAAATCACCATACATATCAAATTTATCCTTGGTATCAAGGGCTATTTGCATATTTCCTATGCCACTTCCTTTTAAAAAACTACCAGTAGATTTGTCTAAGACCATTTCAACAACTGCATCTTTGGTAACCTCAATATTGAAATTTAATGACAAGCCTTTTAGTTTTTCAGAAATAAAAGCTTTCCTTTTAATTTCATCTTCAACATCACCTTTATTAATAAAACGTATTAACCCTGAATCTTCAACAGTTTTAACATCACTAATTGGAATCACCAGATGAGTACCCTTGTTAGTTTGACCAATAACATCAATCACTAACTTATCTGTAGGGCCATATAAATTAGCAACTCCTTGTAAATATCCTGTTCCGTAATACAATGAGCTTTCAGTTTCTTTTGTATCAAGTACTAATAAATTAGTTGTATTTACATCTAAATTTAAACCCCAGTTCGTAAAATGAGAATGAGATAAGGTCCCTGTTAAACTCCCTTTTGTACTATTTTTAACATCCTTTAAAGTAACATCTTCAAAGGTAAAGGTCTGCTTATTTAAAGAAATAATACTAGTTCCTTCCATTTGGTAATCAACATTTATATACGGAAAATATAAACCTGCTTTATCTAAAAATAAATCACCAGTCATAACAGGGTTATTAATGAATCCAGTGAAGTTTACATTTCCATAAACAAAGCCTCTAATATTAGTGAAAACATCTTCACCTAAAGGTGAAAAAGCATCTAATTTAAATTCTTCAAAATCAACAATAACATCTAATATTGGTTTTTTTGGTGTAAAATCTAAAATTCCTTTGGCTGAAAAAGTAATAAAATTATCACGCACCAAAACTGCATTCAATCCATATTTTGTAATAGAATTGTCACCTTCAATTTTCACCTCTAAATCTCCCTGTTTTGAATTATTAATATAAAAGTTTGATAAGGATAAATTGGCAGCAGGTTTTATTTTTTTCATTTGCTGATTGTAATTTATATTCCCATTTACCATACCCTGTAAATTCAAACTATCAATTTTGGGTGTAATATTTTCTAATTTTACATTGGTAAATTTAAAATTGAGATCTTTTGAAACAGTATCATTTATAATACCTGAAAATTCAATTTTCTGATCTTTTGAAGAAATTAAAAATGTGTCAAAATCATACGATTTCTTTACATTATCAAAAACAATTTTATTTTTTGAATTATTCAACGGGTTTATTTCCCAACTATTATTTTTAAAAGTGAAATTTGAGCTTTGAAAACCAAATACTGATTTTTTGTCTTTGTTAAAAGTGTGGTAAAAAGATAAATTATAATCTTCAGTATTATTAATTCCTCCCTTAAATTCTGATCTAAAATAAAGCGTATCATTCAAAGTTACATTTACCAAATGAAATTTGGATATATTGTAATAATTTGAAGTAATTTTCTGAACAGTAAGTTGTGTATTAAAAAGTGGATTTTTATTGTCAATCTGTAAATTTATTTCAGCAATATTCGTCTTATAAATATCAATTTGTGGAGATTTTATATTTAACTTAAATAAGTTGTTATTTGAGTTTATATCACCCTTAATAATTGTATTTGCACCCAAAATAACCTCAGGGTAAAAAACTTCTACAATTTTATTATAAATTTTAAAGCGAAAATCTAAATTTTGATTTGAAGTTACCTCAAAAGGTTTGTAGTTTGTATAAATACTACCAATTGAGTTTCGTGCTAATTTACCCAATTCATCAATTTTAAATTTACCCCGAACCCTTCCATTAATTATTTCGGAAGAATTAATAGTAATTGTTCTTATACTATCTTTAAAACTTGAAGTTACATTAAAATCTTTAAAAAAATAATCATCTAAATGATTTGAATACGATGAATTTTTAAAATCTATACTTCCCTTTAGATCATCGAGCGAATTTCCTTTTACTTTAATACTTATCTCGCCTTTTATATTAGAAATACTATCACGCTGAAATAATTTAATAGCTTTTAAATCGCAATAATCAACTACAGTATTAAAATCGAAAGTGTTTATTTCAGCAGACAAATCGGCTAAACCATTAAAATTCAATTTAATATTATTGTCATTCACTTCTAATTCTCCATTAAAATGTTTGTTTTTAACAACACCGTTTACATCAATATTTTTGTACGTATAATTTTTATATTGACAACTGGAAACATGACCACGCACAGCAGTGTTTAAATCTTCCAAAGTAAATCCTTCTCCATCAACATCTGCTCCAAATGAGATTTTCCCAAAAAGTGGATTGCTAATAATTTCACCTAATTGAAACTCCACAATTTCAACTTTTCCTTTATACGAAGCTTTATCAATATTTTCAATATTCGATAGTTCTAAGTCTGTAATTGAAGTACCTATATCAGTTCTGATAGTGCACTGTGCATCAATTTTATCTTGGGTTATATGCGTGTCGCCAGTAATACTAAATCTACCTAGTTTTTTAAATGATGAAGGTAAGGTGTTTCCTAAAACACTTGGCAATATTTTTTTTAAGTGATTGTAATCAGAAGTAAGCTCAGACAAAGAGCCTATCATTTCAAATCCATTTTCAGAATTAAATGAATTTATAAAATTCAAGTCTCCAATTGCAATGGCATTCTGATCAGATTTCAATTGTAAATTTCTAAGGTTAAAATTGTTTAAAACACCCGAAATAGTACCCGAAAAATGCAACACGTCTTCTGAACCAATTTCATCATAAAAATTATTTAAATCAATCAATGATACATCGGCTTGATTTACTACTGCATTAAGCTTGACATTATTATTAAAATCGGAAAAATCTTCACGCTTGTAATTAAATTCAATTTCAGCATTTATTTTTGAGGTTTCAGTCTTCAAAGTTGTGTTATGAAACTTCATAAATTGCTTAGTATACGTAAAATCTGTTGTCAAATTTTTGACATAAATTTTATGATTTTCAACAAAACCAAATCCTCGAATATTTGCATAAACATTTGGACCTTGAATTTTAAAATCTTCTACTTCCCCTATAATATTTTTATAAAAAACTGGTCTATTATTCTCAGCGTTTTCATTAACAATTTCTACATAACCCTTTTTTAAGTTCAACTTAGAAGAAGTTAATAAAAAGCCGGAAGGCTTTTCTGAAATGGTCTCATTCTTAAATTTATCAACAAAAACATTTAAAGCATCGTTAACTTCACCTTTATACGTTTTAATATTCAATTTAAAATTCTGCATTGAAATTTGCCCAAATTCTAATTTATTGTTTAAAATATTTCCATAACTTAAGATGGAGGTTGAAAGGTTATTTACATAAATCAACGAATCTGCATGGTGATCTTTTATAAAAATATTTTTGAGTTGAACACTTCCTAAAAAAGATAAATCTACTTTTTCTATATTAATATCAACATCAAATTCTTCTTGCAAATATTTAGTAGCCGATTTACCTAGTTGTGTTTGCACCTTTGGAATAGCCAATAAAATGCTGGTTATTGCCAACAAAAGCAATAATACTAATAAAATTCTAACAAGTATTTTTTTTAATCGTCTGATAAGCTGTAAATTTGCATTTTTTATGGCAATTTTCGTGCCTTTTTTTATAATAAAATGATTAAATCTAAACCAATATATATTCTCGGTATAGAATCATCTTGTGATGATACAAGTGCCGCTGTATTAAGCAATGGAAAAATATTATCAAATGTTGTTGCAAATCAAGAAATACATGCCAAATATGGAGGTGTAGTTCCTGAGTTAGCTTCTCGTGCTCATCAGCAAAATATTGTTCCTGTAATTCAGCAAGCTATTCAGCAAGCAAATATCGACAAAAAAGACTTAAATGCCATAGCTTTTACACGCGGACCTGGATTAATGGGTTCATTACTAGTAGGGACCTCATTTGCGAAGTCACTTTCGTTGGCTTTAAACATTCCTCTGATTGATGTAAATCATATGCAAGGACATGTGTTAGCTCATTTTATTGATGAAGCAGATCAACAAAAACCACCTTTTCCTTTTTTGTGTTTAACTATAAGCGGGGGTCATACTCAAATTGTAAAAATTACAAATTACTTTGATATGGAAGTCATTGGTGAAACTATTGACGATGCTGTAGGTGAAGCCTTTGATAAATCAGCAAAAATCCTTGGATTACTATATCCCGGAGGTCCTTTGATTGACAAACATGCTAAACTAGGAAACCCAAAAGCTTTTAAATTTACAAAACCTAGGGTTGCAAACTTAAACTTCAGTTTCAGTGGATTAAAAACCGGAATTTTATATTTTATTCAGAAGCAAGTGAAAGAAAATCCAAATTTTATTGAAGAAAATTTGGATGATATCTGTGCCTCTATTCAACAAACTATTACAGAAATTCTTTTTGACAAATTAAAACTAGCTTCTAAACAAACCGGAATTAAAAATATTGCAATTGCTGGTGGTGTAAGTGCAAACTCACAAATTAGAAGCACTTTAAAGTCTTTTGAAAACACCTTGGGGTGGACAACCTATATTCCAAAATTTGAATATACAACCGATAATGCTGCAATGATTGCTATTGTTGGTTATTATAAGTTTTTGGAACAGAAATTTGCATCAGAAAGTGTAATTGCCACCGCTCGCTTAAAAGTTAGTGAACAATAATTTTTTCTAAATTTTAACTATTTGTATTAATTCTAAATTGTATTTTTGTCATAATGAAAAAAGTAGTACATAAAATATTAGCTGTATTTATGGTAACCATTTTAATGGTATCTACTACTTCATTTTCAATATATAAACATTTTTGTGGCGAGAATCTTGTTAACGTTTCAAGATATACACAAATTGATAATTGTTGTGAAGCAGAAAAAAAACACAAACCCTTACCAAATCTTAATTTTTCTGAAGAAGATTGTTGTAAAAACAAAACAGAAATTACTACTCAACTTACCTTTGAAAATACCAAATCAAGTAAGTTAATTATAAGTCAAGTGATTTTTATAACTTCTTTTTATCAAACATTTATAGAACAAAAAGAGAAAAACTCACAAACTGATTTTTATAATAACTTTTCGCCACCCGAAATTGTTTACAACAAACAAGTTCAATATCAGAATTTCTTAATTTGATAACTTATTCTTTTTAAACGTTTTTAAAGTCAACAACCATCACTTGTTGACTAATAATTCATAGAACAAAAAAGAATATTTCAATGAAGCAACTTATATTATACACCCTAATACTATTTCCCTTTTTAGTATATAGTCAGCACAATATAAAAGGGACAATTTTAGACAATTCAAATAATCCGATTTTTGGAGCAAACATTTACTGGAAAATCGCTTCAAATGGCACTAATTCAGATGAAAATGGAAATTTTGAAATTGTTAAAAACAACAATAATCATACCTTAGTAATTAGTTTTATTGGTTATAAAACACAAGAAGTTTTAGTTAAAAACTCAAATAGTTTAACAATAATTTTAATTGCTGAAAATGAATTGAAAACTATAAATATTAAAGCGCGTAAACAAAGTTCTAGTAGGCCCAGTTATTTTATAAAAAACATCATTAATGTTAATAAAGCTGAACTCTTAAAAGCTGCCTGCTGTAATTTGGCAGAAAGTTTTGAAACTAACCCTTCAATTGATATAAATTTTACAGACGCTTTAACTGGAACTAAGCAAATTAAAATGCTAGGTTTAACAAGTCCATATATACAAATTGTTCAAGAGAACATTCCAAACATTCGAGGAGCTGCTCAAACATTTGGTTTAAGTTTTACCCCCGGAACTTGGGTTGAAAGTATTCAAATTACAAAAGGAGCAGGTAGTGTTATTAACGGCTACGAGAGTATTTCCGGGCAAATAAATGCTGAATTGGTAAAACCTTCCACAGATAAAAAATTATTTGTAAATGCCTACAGTTCACTTAATGGAAGGTTAGAATTAAACACACATTTTAATAGAAAAATTTCTGAAAAGTGGGATACAGGACTATACCTTCACGGCGACACAAGAAACAAAAAAATTGATGATAATAATGATTCATTTTTAGACGCTCCACTAACAAAACAAGTCAATATTATGAATCGTTGGCAATATACTGATACCGAAAAAGGATGGATTAGTTTTATCAATTTTAGATATTTAAATGATCATAAACAAAGTGGACAAACTAAATTTAATCCCGATATTCATAAAAAAAGTACAGATTTTTGGGGAAGTGAAATTGAATCTGAACGATTTGAAGCTTCAACAAAACTGGGATATGTTTTTCCTAATTTACCTTATAAAAGTTTTGGATTACAGTTAGCATACAGTCATCATAAACAAAATTCATATTTTGGCTTAAAAGATTACAATATCAAACACGAAAATTTATACGCTAATTTCATTTTTAATTCAATTATTACAAACACAAAGAATAAAATAATTTTGGGCTTAAATGCTTTTTATGACAATTATGATGAATTGGTATTAACCACCAATTTCAATAGAGTAGAAAAATCTTTTGGAACATTTTTTGAATACAATTATGATAATTTAGATAACTTAATTTTATCTGCGGGATTTAGAATAGATTATCATAATTTATTAAAAACATTTATAACTCCTCGCCTACATTTAAAATATACACCATGGGAAACAGGAACTTTGCGTTTATCTGGAGGAAGAGGTAAACGAAGCCCTTCCATATTTTCTGAAAATCAAAAATTATTTGGAACAAACAGGGCTATTAATATAATAGATAACAACGGTAATTTTTATGGCTTAAAACCTGAAATTGCATATAATTATGGTATTTCATACAATCAGAAATTTAATTTATTCGATAGAAAAGGTGATATTACTTTTGATTTTTATAAAACCGATTTTAAAAACCAAATTGTTGTAGATTGGGAAAACCCTTCTGAAATTTCTTTTTACAATGTTGATAAAGGAGGAAAAGCTAATAGTTTTCAATTAGAATTAAATTATAGCCCGTTCATACATTTCAATATTAGAACTGCTTATAAATTTCAGGATATAACCAATAATTATATTTCAGGAGAAAAACAGCAACCCTTGCAAGCAAAAAAGAGGTTTTTCACCAATTTATCATTCCAAACACATCAAACTGAAAAAGGAGCTAATTGGAAATTTGATTACACTTTTAATTGGCAAAGTAAACAGAGAATACCAGATACCAGTATTTATAGTTTAAAATATCAACAACCATATTACTCAAGTGACCACAGCACAATGAATGCTCAAATTACAAAAGTTTTTTCACCACAATTTGAATGGTATTTTGGAGGGGAAAATTTAACTAACAAAAAACAAAATGTTCCAGTTTTAGGAGCTGATAATCCTTTCGGAACAAATTTTGATACTAGTATAGTGTATTCACCAGTGCTTGGAGCCATGTACTATACAGGAATTAGATTTAATATTAAATAATTACTTTTAAAATGAAAAAAACACTATTAATTATTGGAATTCTTTTAATGGGAATTACCACTCAAGCGCAAGAAAACAAAAATGCAAAACTAACTTTTGAAGTAAATGGCGTATGTGAAATGTGCAAAGAACGCATTGAAAAAACAGTTTTAAAAACCAAAGGCGTTAAGTTTTGCAATTGGGATATTGACACTCATAAACTTTCACTAATTATTGATGAAAGAAAAACAAATGAATTAACTATCCAACAAAATATAGCAGCAGCAGGTCACGATACTGCTAATGTTAAAGCTACTGATGAAGCATACAACAATTTACACAAGTGTTGTTATTACGACCGTGAAAATTTTCCTTTTAATGTCGAAAAAAGTAGCAATCATTAAAAAAAAGCCTCGCAATGCGAGGCTTTTTTAGTTTTTTATTAATTAGAAATCTGCATTTACATCCCAGCTTTCTAATATATCTTTTACAGTTTTAATAAACAAACCTCCTAAGGCTCCATTTACAACTCTATGATCATACGAATGTGATATAAACATTTTATGTCTAATTCCAATAAAATCGCCTTCTGATGTTTCAATAACCGCAGGCACCTTTCTAACCGCTCCTAAAGCTAAAATTGCTACTTGTGGCTGATTGATAATTGGTGTGCCAAACACACTTCCAAAACCTCCAACATTTGTAACAGTATATGTTCCTCCTTGAATATCATCAGGATTCAATTTTCCTTGACGAGCCCTAGCTGCTAAATCATTAACTGATTTGGTCATTCCTGTAAGGTTCAATAAATCGGCATTTTTAATAACTGGAACAATTAAATTTCCATCAGCTAAAGCAGCCGCCATTCCTAAATTAATAGCTTTTCGTTTGATAATTTTATCTCCATCAACCGAAATATTAATCATTGGATATTGCTTTATAGCCTGAGCTATAGCTTGCATAAATATTGGAGTAAATGTAATTTTCTCACCTTCACGAGCAAAAAATTCATCCTTAATTTTCTCTCTCCATTTAACAATATTAGTAACATCAACCTCAATAAATGATTGCACATGAGCTGATGTTTGAACAGACTCCACCATATGATGGGAAATTAATTTACCCATTCTACTCATTTCTATTATTTCATCATCTCCATTCACAGAAACCGGTATCACAGGTTTTTCAAGATTCCTTTTTACTTCATATTTTTCATTATCAACAATAGGAGACTCTACTTTAGCAGCAACTTCCTTTCTATCACTTTTTAAATATGCTAAAATATCGTTTTTGGTAACTCTGCTATCTTTTCCAGTACCCACAATAGCTTCCAACTCATCCATTGAAACACCCTCTTTCTGAGCAATATTACGTACTAATGGAGAATAAAATTTTCCCGATTCAGATTTTTTTTCAATCAAAGGTTCTTCAATTAACTCTTGAACCTGATGTTCAATAGTTTTAACTTCCTCTGTAATTTCTTCCACAATCCCTTTATCCTCAATTTCATCTGTATCACCACCTACTACATCAATTACTGCAATTGTTTCTCCTACTTTAACAATATCGTTTTTATTGTACAAAATTTCCGTAATTGTACCCTCGACTTCACTAGGCACTTCTGAATCTACTTTATCAGTAGCAATCTCAACTATGGCTTCATCTTCTTCAATAGTATCACCAACACTTTTTAACCAAGAAGTAATAGTTGCTTCCGCAACACTTTCCCCCATTTTAGGAAGTTTAACCTCAAATTTAGTCATAAATTGATTTTTTTTAGGTTACAAATTTACAAAAAATATGACCTATACCTATTATATATATACTTTTAATTAAAAACTCTGTTTAATTTCTTTTCAACTATTCGTAATTTATTAATGCATATCAGTATAAATATTACTTAATTTACAATAATAACAACCTAAAAACACCTACTTTATAAAAAACATTGTTTTTAACGAAATTATCGTTCAAAATCGCAAACGCTTACGTAACTATAGTAACATTGCTAGACATAAAAAACTCCCTCTAGATAATAGAACAATTCTAAATAACATCTATCTCACTGTTTTACACGCTTTTAAAAAATTAAAAAAGCTGATTTAAATCATACACACCATTGATTATTGCCGCTAACTTTATTCTAGTTTTAAAAATAGCATCAAAATATTATAAAAAATTTATAAGATTCTTGATAGCGATAGTTTCAAGCTTAATATTTATCCAATGTACTACAGATACCATAATTGGTCCAGCCAGAGCTGATGGTGCATTATTCTATAAAAGTTATATTGGACGTGATAACATGTATAATTACGAAAAAAATGAGCGAGAAGAAAACATGTGTCTAGTTGTTCATTATATGAGAAATTTAGCTGAATAACCAACTCATTAACTATTATTTAGATAAAAAAAACCGTGCAAATTGATCGGTCTTTTTATACTTTATTTCAAATTAAATGGTCATTGAAAAAACTCGAGTTTCTGGTTGGTTTTCTAGCAAGCGTAAATCAAAAGCCATACATATATTACGTACAAACATTCTACCCTCCTCTTTTACTACTAATTTGTTTTCAGAAATTTCCAACAAACCATCATCAATTATTTCGCTTAAACGTACAATAATCTCATTTTTTGTTTGCGTATCCAAACCAACATTCCATTCAGTTTCCAAATTACACATTAGATTTAAAATATGTTTTCTAATAATTAAATCTTTCTCCGTTAATAAATGACCTCTAAAAATAGGAATAATCCCCTTATTTACTTTTTCAGTATATGCTTCAAGTGTTTTTTCATTTTGAGCAAACGCATACCATGAATCACTAATTGATGACATTCCTAAACCAATCATTAATTCAGTTTTTCCTGCTGTATAGCCCATAAAATTACGATGTAACCTTTTTGACTCCATTGCTTTATGAAGCGAATCTGTAGGCAACGCAAAATGATCCATACCTATTTCAACATAGCCATTGTCAAAAAACAGCTGCTTACCTAATTCATACAAATAACGCTTCTCTTCATCTTTAGGTAAGTCGTTTTCATCAAAACCACGTTGCCCCACACCTTTAATCCAAGGCACATGAGCATAACTATAATAAGCTATTCTGTCTGGTTTTAATGCAATGGTGTTTTTTATAGTATTTCTAATACTTTCTTCTGTTTGAAAAGGAAGTCCAAAAATTAAATCATGACTTATTGATTCGTATCCTATTTTACGAGACAAATCATTTACACGTTTTACTTGTTCAAAACTCTGAACTCTATGTATTGCTTTTTGAACTTTAGGATCATAATCCTGAATACCAAAACTATTTCTACGCGAACCTAAATCATACAAAGTTTGCAACTGTTCTTCTGAAGTGTGATTTGGATGACCCTCATAACTAAAATCAAAAATTTCAAACTTATCAGCTCTTTTAAAAATACCGTTTATTAATTCTTTCAAATTATCAGAAGAAAAAAATGTTGGTGTACCTCCACCTAAATGTATTTCTCTAATTTTTGGTCTTTCTACCAATAAATCACAATACAAATCCCATTCCTTTAAAACAGTTTCAATATACGGTTGCTCTACTTCATGGCGTTTTGTGATTTTTTTATGACAAGCACAAAATGTACACAAGCTCTCACAAAAAGGCAAATGTATGTACAAACTTATCCCCTCTGATTCATTACTTTCATCAAAAGATTTTTTAACAGTTTGTTTCCAATCTTTCAAATCTATTCCCTCTTTATCCCAAAATGGCACCGTTGGATAACTCGTGTATCGGGGTCCGGGAATATTATATTTTTGAATTAGGTTTTTCATTGTATTTGGTTAACGGTTGCTTGTTGTTAGGCTTTACTATTCCAAATACCAACAACTAAATCCTAATAACTATGAGTTATATTCTTTCACTGCATCAATAAATGCTTTTGCATTATCTAAAGGTACGTGTGGTAAAATTCCATGTCCTAAATTTACAATATACTTATCTTTTCCAAAATCATCAATCATTTGTTTTACCATAGTTTTAATTACTTTTGGAGGAGACAATAAACGTACAGGATCAAAATTTCCTTGAAGCGTTATTTTATTCCCTGTTAATTTACGAGCAATTTGAGGTTTAACTGTCCAATCTACTCCTAATGCTGATGCATTTGAATTTGCCATTTCTTCTAAAGCAAACCAGCAACCTTTTCCAAAGGCAATAACAGGAGCGTCATCTTTTAATGCTTCAATAATTTGGTTGATGTATTTCCATGAGAACTCTCGATAATCTGTAGGAGATAACATTCCTCCCCAAGAATCAAATATTTGCACTGCATTTACCCCTGCTCTTACTTTTTCTTTTAAATAAGCAATCGTTGTATCGGTAATTTTTTGCAATAATGAATGTGCTGCAATTGGTTGTGTAAAACAAAATTCTTTTGCTTTGTCAAAGTTTTTTGAACCTTGTCCTTGCACACAATAACATAATATTGTCCACGGAGAGCCAGCAAAACCAATCAAAGGAATTTCATCATTCAACATTTCTTTAGTAGCTTTTATAGCCTCCATTACATACCCTAATGTTTCCTCAATATCAGGAACAATTACATTATCCACATCTTTTTGAGAACGAATAGGATTTGGCAACCAAGGCCCAACTCCAGGTTTCATTTCAACCTCAATATTCATTGCTTGAGGAATTACTAATATATCAGAAAATAAAATAGCAGCATCCATTCCATATCTACGAATTGGTTGTACGGTTATTTCTGAAGCTAATTCAGGAGTTCTACAACGTGTGAAAAAGTCATATTTCTCACGAATTGCAATAAATTCGGGTAAATATCTTCCTGCCTGACGCATCATCCATACTGGTGGTCGTTCAACAGTTTCACCTTTTAAGGCTCTTAAAAATAAATCGTTTTTTATAGTTGTCATTTGTAATTCTTAATATTTTTCTGCAACGGCTTTCATTGCAACTTTAATTGCGGCTCTTACTTTATAAATATCTCTTTTTGACATGGCTGTTGCTAAAAACCACGATTCAAATTGAGAAGGAGGTAAAAACACTCCATTTTCCATCATTTTCCAGAAAAAGGTTTTAAACTTTTTGGTATCACTTGTTTGAGCAGATTTGAAATCAACCACTTTTTCTTTCGTAAAAAATGGATTTATCATAGAGCCAAATCTATTCACTTGTAAATCAATTCCATTTTCTTTAGCCGCAGATTTCATTTCTCTTTCTAAAAAAGCGGCAGTTTTATTAAAATCTTTATACGGATTTTGTTTTTTAAGCTCTTTTAATGTAGCAATACCACAGGACATTGCAACAGGGTTTCCAGATAATGTGCCAGCCTGATACATGTCACCTAATGGTGCAACCATTTCCATAATTTCATTTCTTGCTCCATAAGCCCCCACAGGGAAACCTCCTCCAACAACTTTTCCTAAACAAGTAATATCAGCCTCAAAACCTAATAATTCCTGAGCACCTCCAAACTGTGAACGGAATCCGGTCATAACTTCATCAGCAATTAATAAAACATTTTTAGCTTTTGTTAATTTTCTTAATTCTTCAATGAATTTTTTTGAAGGTTGAATAACCCCCATATTACCAGCGATTGGCTCAATAATTACAGCTGCAACATCGTCCTTTTTTAAATGACGTTCAACAGTATCAATATTATTAAACTCAGCAATTAATGTATTTTTTACTGCCTCATCCGGTACACCTTTACTTCCTGGTAAACTTAAAGTTGCCACACCTGAGCCTGCAGCAACCAATAAGGCATCTGAATGCCCATGATAACAACCGGCAAATTTGATGATTTTATTTTTTCCTGTATATGCTCTTGCCAAACGAATAGCACTTAAAACTGCTTCGGTACCTGAGTTTACAAATCGTACTTTATCCATTCCTGGAAAAGCGCTACAAACCAATTCAGCTAAAATAATTTCACCTTTTGTGGAAGCTCCAAATGTATAACCATTTCTAAGATACTTTTTAATAGTTTTTTCAACTACACTATTTCTATGACCTAAAATCATTGGCCCATATGATAATACAAAATCTATATATTCATTCCCATCAACATCATAAATTTTACTTCCTTTTGCTCTGTCGATAAAAATTGGAACTCCACCAACCGATTTAAATGCACGTACCGGTGAATTTACAGCTCCTACTAAATGTTTTTTTCCTTTAGTATATAACTCAATTGATTTTTCTAATTTCATATGTTGCTATTTAAAATAAAGATTCCCGCCCTCGCAGAAATGGTAATTAATTTTTTTATTTTTTTAATAATTTAGCTACTTCTTTGGCAAAGTAAGTAATAATAATATCTGCTCCTGCTCTCTTCATAGAAAGTAAACTTTCCATCATTACTCTGTCACCATCAATCCATCCTTTTGCCGCTGCAGCTTTTATCATAGCATATTCACCACTTACATTGTAACATGCAATAGGCCTGTCAAAATTATTTTTTAAATCTCTAATAATATCCAAATATGCCAATGCAGGTTTCACCATCAAAATATCAGCACCCTCTTGATCATCAAAGGTTGCTTCACGTAAACCCTCATCTCTGTTTGCAGGGTCCATTTGATAGGTTCTTCTATCACCAAATGTTGGTGCCGAATCAGCTGCATCTCTAAATGGCCCATAAAATGCTGAAGAATATTTTACAGCATATGACATAATTGGCAAATTTGTAAAACCTGTATTATCCAATGCCTCACGAATTGTCTTAATCATTCCATCCATCATTCCAGAAGGAGCTACCATATCAACTCCTGCTTTTGCATGAGAAATAACCTGTTTCGCAATATTAGGTAATGTGGCATCATTATCTACATCATTGTCATGAATAATTCCACAATGCCCATGACTTGTGTATTCACAAAAACAAACATCCGTTATCACATATAAACCCGGATAATTCTTTTTAATAAAACGAACTGTCTGTTGCATAATTCCATCATCATTCCAAGTTTCAGAACCTGAATCATCTTTTTCAGAAGGAATTCCAAAAAGTAATACTGCCGGAATATCTAATGCGACAACTTCATCCAATTCTTTTGAAATGGTATCTAACGAAAAACGTTTTATTCCTGGCATAGAAACAATTTCTGTTTCAATATTTTCACCTTCTTCAATAAATAAAGGATATATTAAATCATCAATAGTAAGTTTGTTTTCTCTAACTAAACGACGAATATTTTCAGTTTTACGTAACCTTCTTGTTCTGTTAATCATAATTGAATGTTTTATTGGTTAAAATATTCATTAACCGATTTAATGACACTTTCAACTGTTGGTAATTTTGAAACAATTACATTTTCAAAATGCTTTTTAGCTTCATTTGCAGTAGTATTTCCAATGCAAAAGGCTATCGATAAATTTGATTTATTTTCTTTTAAATAACTTTCAATACCAGATGGGCTAAAAAACAAAATACCTTTGTACTTTCCATCAAGTTTTCTTGGAGTTAAACTTGTTTTATAACATTCCACTTCATTAACTAATACTCCATTTTTAGATAAAATATTTGGCAAATCGTCTCTACGTTTGTTTCCACAAAAAAATGTTATTTCTTTATCTTCTAAATTTTCTACTAAAAAATTAGCTAATTTTTCAGCTGAATTTTCCACCTGAACTACCTTTCCAATCTTCTTTTCAATTAACCTCTTTGTACGTCGGCCAACACAATATATATTTTTAAAATCTAATTCTAGAGGACTAAAATTATTGAGTAAAGAATCAACTGCATTTTGGCTTGTAAAAACCACATTTTTAATTGGGTTTTTAACAACCACAGGTTTTAATCTATTTTCGCGAGTAGTTATAAAATCACTCATTTCAACACCTAACTTAGTGTCAACTAATTTTAACTGATCTAGTGAAAGTGTTTTAGTAGCGTATATATTTGTTTCTTTTTCAATAGAAATTTCAGGTCGCATCATTTTTTTACCTCCACGATCTAAAATATAATTTGCAGCCTTATGGGCTAAGGCATCTATTTTATCAGTGCTACTAAAAGGAATTTCTTTTGTATATTCTAATTTATGTTTCCCGTCAAGACTAAATAGAACTCCTCTAAACTTTAATTCGTCTTTAATAACTAATGCTAAAGCGCCAATTGGAGCAGTACAACCTCCTTCTAAAATTCTTAAAAAATTACGCTCAATAGCCACACATTTAGCTGTTTCTTCGTGATTAATTTGCTTTAAAATCTCTAATAATTCTTCATCTTTTTCTAAAGCTGCTACCATTACAGCACCTTGTGCAGGAGCTGGCACCATCCAGTCTAATTTTAAGCCTTTTTCGTGTTCTGGTAATAAATTTAATCTTTTTAAACCTGCTGTTGCAAAAATAGCACCATCCCAATCATTATCTTCCAGTTTTTTCAATCGGGTATTTACATTCCCTCTCAAACCAACAATTGTGTGGTTAGGATAACGATATAACCATTGTGCTTTTCTACGTAAACTACCAGTAGCAATTATAGCTGTATCATTCGTAAAGAAATTAACATCATCTTTGATTACTAATAAATCATTAAAATCACCTCTTTTTAAAACTGCTGCTTGTACTATACCATTAGGAAGTTTTGTTGGCACATCTTTGAATGAATGCACTGCTATATCAATTTTTTCATTCAATAAAGCAATGTCTAAATTTTTAGTAAAAACTCCTGTAATCCCCAATTCATAAAGAGGTTTATTTAAAACCTCATCTCCTATTGAATCTATTTTTACAATTTCTGTTTTACAGTCTAAATACTCTAATTGTTTAGCAACGGTATTTGCCTGCCAAAGTGCCAATTCACTTGAGCGAGTTCCAATTCTTATAACTCTATCCATTCTTAAATATCTACTTTTACTGAATTGAAAATTTTACTCACCACGCTTATACTTTGATCTGCTGAAGTTTGTTCGTCTTTCAAATGTTTTACAAATTGTGTTGTTATTTTTTGAATCATTCGTGAAGTAATTACTTCTGCTTGTTCAACATTAAAATCTTTAATTTTTTTACATTGAAAATTAATCTCATCCTGCTGAATTAACTGAAGTGATTCTTTCAAGGCATTTACTGCAGGTATATACTTTCTATTAGAAATCCAATCGTTAAATTCTGACTTATATTTTTCTATAATTTTTTCAACAGCCGGAATTTGATTCTTTCGAGTTTCAATTGTCTTATCGGTTATTTTAGAAAGTTCATCAACGTTTATCAATTTAACTCCTTTCAAATCTTCAACTTCAAGTTCAACATTTTCAGGCATAGATAAATCTAAAATCATCAACTCCTTTTCTTTTTTAATATAACCTTTAGAAACAGTAATACTATTGGCTCCTGTAGATACAATTAAAATATCAGAACTGTTTATTTCTTCGGAAAGAAAATTGAATTCAGCGACTTTAACCTCAGGATGTTGTTTTTGAAATTCTAAAGATTTTTCTTTGGTACGATTAATTAATGTGATATTTCGGTTATTGGTATATTCTAATAAATTTTTACAGGTGTTTTTACCTATTTCACCTAATCCGTACACCAATATTTTTTTATTTTCGCTATCTTCAATATTATCAATAGTATATTGAACGGCTGCATAAGCCACTGAAGTTGTTCCGGAACTAAGTTGTGTATTATTTTTCACCTCTTTACTTGCCTGTAAAATCAAATTCATCATACGCTCAAGAAATGCATTGGTTGTATTTAAGGATTTTGCTAATTTAAAAGCTTCTTTTAGCTGACTAACAATTTCATAATCACCTAAAATTTGACTTTCCAAACCTGTGCCTATTTTAAACAAATGACTCACTGCATCTTTATTTTTATAAACATTTGAAACGTTTATAAAATCCTCAACACTTCCTTTTGAATATTTTATTAACAAACTAATTAATTCAAACGGATGTTTTGCAAAACCGGTAATTTCTGTTCTATTACAAGTTGACAAAATAAAAACTCCATCAATTCCATTTTCTTTAGCTTCTAATAATAATAATTTTTGATTCTTCTTTGAAACACTAAAGGCACTTCTTACTTTAACATCGGCTTTTTTATAACTCAAACCTATGTTGTATAATTTAGTTGGTAAATTTTCCATTCCTATAAAAAGTAAATTCTAATAAGTATCGACAAAAGTACGAATTTAAATAAAAGTAATATATCGCTAAAAGTACTTTAATTATCGGAATAAGTTATTTTGCATAATTTAGATTCTTTCTAAATAGGGTTATAAAGTCAATATTAACGCTACACTCAACAAATTCAGTGCTTTTAAAAATTGACATTTATCAGGTTTTTTCATATTTTTTAAAAACTATAGTCAAATTTTTTATTGTAATTTTGAATAAATTTAATTTTAATTTCATAAAAATACTTTATAAAGGTGCCTATTACCAAATATAAAAACATCGACAAAAGTTCACAATTACTTTTCAATGAAAAAAATACATTTAAAGTTATCCATTTCAAGAACTTAGATGAAGAAATCATTAATTATAAGTACACACTAAAAACAAATTACATTCAACTTTATTTTTGCATTTCAAATAAATGTAAAATTGCTTTTAATATGGAACACTGTGCTATTGAATTGTTAGAAACTAATTCGAGTATGGTTTATTTTAAGGATGACCAAATGGATATTTTATTCAATATTTCACCAAAAACAGAAGTAATTTCAATTCTTATTTCAATAGAACATTTTCACTCTTTATTTTCCTCTGAAGGCAATTTTTTATTCAATTTTAGCAATTTTAAAATAGGTCAACCAATTATTGAGCCTAAAGAAATCAATACAACTACTAAGTTAATTTTAAATCAATTAGCTTCAAAAAATATTACTGAGTCATTGCAACCCATTTACATTAAAGGTAAAATTTACGAATTATTAAGTGTTTATTTTAGCAACATTACAGAAGAGAACAGCGATCACTGTCCATATATTACCAACGAAGAAGTTGTTGGAAAAATAAAAATGGCTAAAGAAATTGTCATTAGCAATATGAACAACCCGCCTTCATTAAGTGATTTAGCTAAAGAAGTTGGCTTGAATATTAAAAAATTAAAATCCGACTTTAAAGAATTTTATGGTGTTCCGGTTTTTTCATTTCTGTTAAATTATAAAATGGAGCTAGCTAAAAATTTATTGCAAGAAAACAAATTAAATGTAAATGAAATTTCCACACATTTAGGATATAGTAGTTCCAGTCATTTTATAGCTGCATTCAAACGTAAATTTGGAATTACACCTAAACAATTCTCAAAATCATAATTAAATGAAAGGAGCATTACTTATTAACTTGGGATCACCTGATAGCACTAGCACTAAAGACGTGAAAAAGTATTTAAATGAGTTTTTAATGGATGAGAGAGTTATTGATATTCCATATCTATTAAGAGCTTTTTTAGTTAAAGGAATCATTTTAAACACACGACCAAAAAAATCAGCATCAGCATATCAAAAAATTTGGTGGGATGAAGGCTCTCCTTTAATTGTTTTATCTGAACGGCTTCATAAAAAAGTCGCAGAAAAAAGCAATATCCCGGTAGAACTTGCAATGCGCTATGGCAACCCTTCCATAAAATTAGGAATAGAAAAATTAGCTTCACAAGGAGTAAAGGAGGTATTCTTAATTCCGCTATACCCTCAATTTGCTATGGCAACTACAGAAACTATTGAAGTGTTGGCTAAAAAAATGGTAAAAAAACATTTTCCAAAAATTAAATTAACCAGCCTTCCTGCATTTTACAATAAAGAAGATTATATTTCAGTATTAAGCAATTCAATAAAAACTCATTTAGAAATAAATAGACCTGATCACCTGTTGTTTTCATACCACGGAGTTCCAGAACGTCATATTAAAAAGTCGGACATCACAAAATCGCATTGTAAAATTGATGGCAGTTGCTGTAACACACCTTCAAAATCACATGAATTTTGCTACAGACATCAGTGCTACCAAACAACAAAAAATGTTGCAGCACATTTAAATTTAAAAGAAGGAACTTATAGCACTTCTTTTCAATCCAGACTAGGAAGGGATCCTTGGCTACAGCCGTATACAGATAAAACTATTGACAATTTCCCAAAAAATGGTATTAAAAATTTAGCAGTTGTTACTCCAGCTTTTATCTCTGATTGCCTAGAAACTCTGGAAGAAATTGGAATAGAAGCAAACCATTCATTTAAAGAGAATGGAGGCAAAATATTTACGACAATTCCTTGTTTAAATGACAATAATGATTGGGTAAATACAATTTCAAAATGGATTAATAACTGGGCCAAATAAATTTTAAAATGCTTTACCTATATATTAAATCACTTCATATAATTTTCATAACCACCTGGTTTGCAGGATTATTTTACATAATTAGGCTATTTATTTATTACAAAGAAGCGGAAGAAAAATCTGAAACAGAGAAAAATATTCTGCTAAAACAATACAAATTAATGATTAAACGGCTATGGTATATTATTACTTGGCCTTCAGCGATTTTAGCTAGTATTTTTGCAATTTGGCTACTTATTTTACAACCATTTTGGCTAGAAACTAATTGGATGCTTGTTAAATTAGGATTCGTAACTGCTTTATACGCATACCATGGGACCTGTCAAGTTATGTATAATCAAATTGAAAAAGGGTATTTAAAATATTCATCCTTCGCATTACGTATTTGGAACGAACTTGCAACCATTATTTTATTTGCTTGTGTATTTTTAGTAGTTTTAAAAAATTCAATAGGATGGATCTTTGGAGTAATTGGAATTGTTGGTATTTCTATTTTGCTAATGCTCGGAATCAAATTATACAAAAATATCAGATCGAAAAAAAGTTGGGATAACTAAACCGTAAATTTACCTTATTTTTCAAGCTGTTTTTTATCAAATTCTTAATAATATTTTAATTATACTGTGTGTTTTTAACCAAAAAGTAAATTCACAGCTACAATTCATAATTATTCAGCACATTTATTATATTTTTAATATGTTGACTATCAACGTGTTAAGCATTAAAAAAATAGATAAAATTATTTTTTTTCATTATAAATTCATACTTTTAGTTCAGAATACACCTAGTAAATTTTAAACCTTCTTATGAAACATCTTTTTTTAGAAAATGAAACATTGTCTCAAGCTGCCATAGATGAAGGAATATCAGACGTTTATTTATATCCTGAAACACCTTCTACTGAAATAACAGAATATATTCAAAAATCAAAATTAGCTAAAAAATTAAATATTCATTCACAATGGTCAGTCAATGAGAAAACAGCTATGGGAGCTGCTTTAGGTATATCGTACGCAGGAAAAAGAGTTATGACTGTAATGAAACATGCTGGACTTAATGTTACTCCCGATGTTTTTATGAATATGTCGGTTTCAGGAATAAATGGAGGTTTGGTAGTTGTAGTAGCAGATGACCCATCAATGCATTCATCGCAAAACGAACAGGATTTAAGATATTACGGACGTTTTGCCTTAATTCCAATTTTAGCACCTTCAACCCAACAAAAAACATACGAAATTATGCGCTATGCTTTTGATACTGGAAAAAAAATCGCATCTACATTGGTAACTTAAACACTTCTTAAATGCTTCATCAAAAATTAATAAACCCTAAAAGTATTGCAGTAATAGGAGCCTCTAACAATATAGATACTCCAGGGGGCAACGTATTCAAAAACCTAATTTCGCACAATTTTAAAGGTCAATTATTCCCTGTTAATCCAAAGGAAACTATAGTTCAAGGTGTAAAATGCTTTCAACAAGTTTCTAATATTCCAAATGTTGACGTTGCTATTATTGCTATTTCGGCAAAATTCACTCTGGAAACAGTTCAAATTTTAGCACAGCAAAAAAACACAAAAGGGTTTATTATTTTTTCCGCTGGATTCAGTGAAACTAGTGCCGAAGGAAAATTATTAGAACAAAAAATTGTGAAAGAAATAAACAATGTTGGCGGCACACTTTTAGGTCCAAATAACATTGGTATTATCAATCAAAATTATGCTGGTGTATTTACAAGTCCAATTCCTAAACTAAATCCAAAAGGAGTTGATTTTATTTCCGGATCTGGAGCTACTGCAGTTTTTATAATGGAAGCCTCTATAGCAACTGGCCTAACTTTTTCAAGTGTTTATTCAGTAGGAAATTCAGCTCAAACTGGCGCGGAAGAAGTCTTAGAACATTTAGACCAAACTTTTGATGCATCAACCAGTTCTAAGGTAAAATTACTTTATATTGAAAGTATTCATAATCCTCAAAAATTATTAAAACATGCTAAATCCTTAATAAAAAAAGGATGTAAAATTGCAGCAATTAAAGCCGGAACTTCAAAAGCAGGAAGTAGGGCTGCTAGTTCTCATACCGGCGCATTAGTGAGCTCAGACATAGCTATAAACGCACTTTTTAAAAAAGCAGGAATTATTAGATGTTATAGTAAAAATGAACTTTTAACAGTAGCTTCCGTCTTATTATATCCTGAATTAAAAGGGGCTAATATTGCAATTATTACTCACGCCGGCGGTCCGGCGGTAATGCTTACAGATACTCTTGAAAAAAACGGATTACAAGTTCCTGAAATAAAAAACTCAGCAAAAAAAACATTGTTAAACCAGCTTTTCGCAGGGTCATCGGTTTCAAACCCTATTGATTTTTTAGCTACTGGTACGGCTGAACAACTTGGAATTATTATTGATTTTTGTGAATACAAATTCAGCAAAATTGATGCAATGGTGGTTATTTTTGGAAGTCCGGGATTGTTTAATGTTTCAGAAGTATATAAAATACTAAACCAAAAAATAAAGGAATGTAAAAAGCCTATTTATCCAATACTTCCTTCGGTTGAAAATGCTAAAAACGAAATTGACGAATTTATAAACTATGGAAATATTAATTTCCCAGATGAAGTGATTTTTGGAAATGCTCTAGCTACAGTATACAACACTACAAAAATTATAGTTAGTAACGATCTATATATAACGTCTAATGAAAAAATAATACGCACTGTTATAGATAAATGTGAAAATGGATATTTGCATCCAACAAAAGTAAAAGAACTACTAATTGCAGCTAACATTCCAATTGTAAATGAAATCATCTGTTACACAAAAAAAGATTGTTTATCAATTGCAAAACAAATTGGCTTTCCGCTAGCGTTAAAAGTAGTTGGCCCTATTCATAAAAGTGATGTTGGAGGTATTGTTTTAAATATTTCATCTCAGGAAAAGCTACTAAATTCTTTTGAAAAAATAATGAAAATTGAAGGAGTAACATCAGCATTGCTTCAACCAATGAAAAAAGGCACTGAATTGTTTATTGGAGTAAAAAAAGAAGACAATTTTGGACACCTGATTTTATGTGGATTAGGTGGGATTTTTATTGAAGTTATAAAAGATATACAAACAAATTTATGTCCGGTTTCAAAAACTGAAGCGTTCCATATGATTAAAAGCTTAAAATCTTATAAAATATTTCAAGGAATTAGAAACCAAGAAAGTATTAACGAAGATATTTTTGCAGAAATTATTTCAAGAGTTTCAAAATTAGTTGAAATAGCACCTGAAATTGCTGAATTAGATCTAAATCCATTATTAGGAAATTCACAAGAGATAATGGCAGTAGACGCAAGAATACGAATAGAAAAAACTACGAAGTTTGAATAAATTCAACTTCACCCCTTTTTTCTGAGCACGTGCTTCCAATGATATAATTTGTTCCTACTGGCCTAATTTTAAATGTAACATTTTCATTTTTTAATTGTTGCAAACAAGCTATAATTTGTTTGTTTGAAAAAGCCCCATTATCAAAAACAACTTTATCAATTTTTTCCTTTGAAATAATACTTTTAATTCTAGCAATATCATCAATTAAATTTTTAGAAATTACTAGATATTTTTCCTTTAAAGAATGAATAATCTCTTCATTTTCACTAAACAACAATACATTGTTACTTTGTTTAAATTTACCTTCAATATAAAACTTAAACTTAAAAAACTTTAAAAAATACCAAATTTGAATTCCAAAACTCATTATAAAATCATATAACAAATTTAATTTGAAATGCTTTTTATAAAATATTTTCATTGCACCTAAAAAGTACTTTAAATATTTTAAATCTTTTTTTGTGCTTTCCCCTTTATAATGTATGACTTGCGTATTGGAAAAATAAAAATTCTGATATCCATGAATCTTCACCTTATAACTTAAATCAATGTCTTCACCATACATAAAATAATCTTCGTCAAAACCATTAACTTCTTGATATACTCCCTTTTTCAAAAACATAAAAGCTCCAACCAAAACATCAACTACCCCAGTATCATTTTCATTCAAATGGGTAGCATAATATTTACCTGTTTGCTTACTTGAAATTCCGAATAGTTTATTAAACGCAACTTTTGGAGTTGGTATTCCGCGTTTACTTTCAGGTAAAAAATTCCCTGACCCATCAATTAATTTTACCCCAACTATACCTATATTAATTCTAGTTTCAGCGAATGATATCAACTGCTCAAAAGTATCTTCTGCTACTAACATATCGGGATTTAAAATAAGCACATACTTCCCCAAAGCAATCTCAACTCCCTGATTATTAGCTTTTGAAAAACCAGTATTTTTTTTATTTGAAATTAGTTTAACCTCAGGGTATTTATTTTGTAATAATTCACAACTTTCATCTGAAGAATTGTTATCTACAACAATAATTTCTGTTTGAAGATTTTTTGAAGCAGCCTGAACACTTAATATACATTGTTCTAAAAAATAACGTACATTAAAATTAACTATTACAACCGATATATCCATCAATTAAAGTGAATTTTCAAAAGGAATTCGATTAACAATACTTCTTCCTAATGTTACTTCATCGGCATATTCTAACTCATCACCAACTGAAATTCCTCGTGCAATAGTAGATGTTTTAATATTCAATCCTTCTAATTGTTTAAAAATGTAAAAATTTGTAGTATCTCCTTCAATAGTTGAACTTAACGCAAAAATGATTTCTTTTATTGTACCTATCTTAACTTTTTCTTTCAAACTATCAATAGTCAGGTTTTGAGGACCAACTCCTTCAATAGGAGAAATTTTACCACCTAGTACGTGGTACAAACCTCTAAACTGGCCCGTATTTTCAATAGCCATAACATCTCGTATATCTTCAACTACACAAATTATTCCAGCATTTCTTAAAGGATTAGCGCAAATTTCACAAACTTCAACATCTGATATATTATGACAACTTTTACACAGTTTCACTTCATCTACTAAATTACTTAAAGCGTTAGCCAATTGATGAGTTTGATGTTTTGGCTGTTTTAGTAGATGAAGCACTAAACGAAGTGCTGTTCTTTTACCAATTCCTGGTAGTTGAGAAACTTCATTTACGGCATTTTCGAGAAGTTTTGATGAAAAATTCATATCGCAAATGTACAATTCGCAATCGATATTCTCAATAATTTTAGTTTCTTTGTTGTTGAAACTAAAAACCATTATAAATGCAGCCCATTTATATTTTATTACTTATTGCCGCCTATTTTTGCCTGTTGCTTACAATTGCTTATTTTACAGGAAAAAACGACAACAATGAAACTTTTTTTAAAGCCAATAAAAAATCGCCTTGGTATGTAGTAGCTTTTGGAATGGTTGGAGCTTCACTATCAGGAGTTACTTTTATTTCGGTGCCGGGTTGGGTACAAAGCTCACAATTTAGTTATATGCAAATTGTAATTGGATATTTATTTGGTTATTTAACCATTGCATATGTACTTCTTCCTATCTATTATAATTTAAAAGTTACCTCTATTTACGAATTTTTGAAACATAGATTTGGAGTTGTTTCTCATAAAACCGGTGCATTTTTCTTTTTCATATCAAGAGTTTTAGGAGCTTCCTTTAGATTATTTTTAGTAGCCTCAGTGTTACAATATTTTATTTTTAATGCCTGGGATATCCCTTTTGAAATAACAGTTGTACTATCTATTTTACTTATTTGGATATACACTTTTAAGGGAGGAATTAAAACCATTGTTTGGACAGACACTCTACAAACATTATTTATGCTGCTTGCTGTTTTTGCAACTATTTCAATTATTTTAAACAAATTAAATTGGTCGCTTGCTGAAGTTTTTTCATCAACAGAATTTAAAAACTATAGTCAAATTTTATTTACTGATAACTTTAATGATAAAAAACACTTACTAAAATCATTTTTAGGAGGTATGTTTATTGCCATTGCAATGACAGGTTTGGATCAAGACATGATGCAAAAAAATCTTACTTGTAAAAACACTAAAGAAGCTCAATGGAATGTTATTTCACTTGGATTTGCATTAATTTTTGTCAATTTTATATTCCTTACATTAGGAGCTCTGCTATTTATATATGCTGAAAAATTTGGGATTAAAATACCTGTAGTGGACGGTAATATTAAAACCGATTTATTATTTCCTGAAATTGCTTTAAATGGTGGCTTGGGTATTTCAATTGGAGTAGTATTTATTTTAGGTTTAATTGCCGCAGCTTATTCAAGTGCCGATAGTGCTTTAACTTCATTAACAACCTCCTATTGCATAGATTTTTTAGACATTGAAAATCATGAAAAATCCAAACAAAAAAGTATTAGAAAAAAAACACACATTGTTATTTCAGCTTTATTAGTTGTAGTAATTATTGTGTTTAAATATGTTTTAGAAGATAATATTATTAGCAGTTTACTTCAAGTTGCATCCTACACATACGGTCCATTGCTAGGGTTATTTGCTTTTGGAATATTTACTAAATTTAACATTCATGATAAGTTAGTTTGGGTAATTGCTGTTTTTTCAGTAGTTGCAACTTACTTTATAAACGACCATTCAAAGCAACTATTTGAAGGCTATGTTTTTGGTTATGAATTATTAATAGTGAATGGCTTAATTACATTTATGGGACTTCTGTTTATTAGAAAAACTAAAAAAGAAATTGATTGATTTCTCAAAAATAATCATAAAAGGTGCTATTTTTGTAACATGAATAACGACTTAGGTAACTACAGAAAAATATATCAAAAAAGTGAACTTTCTAAAAAGAACGTTTCTGACAACCCTATGGAATTATTTCAAAAATGGTTTTATGAAGTTGAAGAATTTGGAAGAGCTGATGAGGCAAACGTCATGACAATTGCAACTATTGGAACTGATGGTTTCCCTAAAAACAGAGTTGTTTTATTAAAAAAATATACTTGGGAAGGATTTATTTTTTACACAAATTATAATAGTGAAAAAGGGAAATCGTTAGAAAAAAATCCAAATGTTTGCCTATCGTTTTTTTGGCATAAAATGGAACGACAAGTTATTATAAAGGGTATTGCTGAAAAAATTTCAGAAAACCTATCTGATGGATATTTTGAATCAAGACCCGACGGAAGTAAACTAGGTGCCTGGGCATCAGACCAAAGTGATATTGTTCCATCAAGAAAATATTTAGATGACAGACTTGCTGATTTTGAGAAAAAATTCTCTAAAAAGGAAATTACCAGACCTCAACATTGGGGAGGTTATATTGTAAAACCTCAAAGTATAGAATTTTGGCAAGGTAGACCTAACAGAATGCACGATAGAATACGATTTGAACTTCAAGAAAATTTTGAGTGGAAAATTGATAGATTGGCACCTTAATTTTTTTATATTTGAATCCAACTAATACGCCAAAGTTGCAAATATGAAAACAATTTACATTGTAAGACACGCAAAATCATCATGGGAATACGAAGGTATTAAAGATATTGACAGGCCTCTTAAAAAAAGAGGAATTACCGATGCTTATTTAATTTCGAGCGTTTTACAAAAAAAAATTTCATGTCCTGATGTTTTTGTATCAAGTTGCGCAAATAGAGCACTTCATACAGCAATGATTTTTAGCTACACTTTTAATTATCCTTTGGCAAATTTAAAAATTAGTAAATCTCTTTATAGTTTTAGTGATGGCTACCTCACTAAAACAGTAAAAGCTTTAGATGATAGTTTTGATTCTGCAATAATTTTTAGCCATGACCACGGTATAAATACTTTTGTAAATAAATTTGGAAGTAAAAACATTCTTAACGTACCTACTTGCGGAGTAGTAGCTATAAAATTTGAAACTAATCATTGGAAAAACATCAAATCTGGCACAACACTATTAACTGAATTTCCAAAACATTATAAATAATATTATTTTGAAAATTGAAAAGCAATGATGGAATTGATATTGGCTCAAATGCTGCAAGACTGCTAGTAAGTATTGTAATTACCAAAAAAAAGGAATTATTGTTTTAAAATCTTTTAAAATTAGAACTGTAAGATTTCTAAATTACAGTAAAATAGAAGGTCTTTACAGCAACAGTATATAACAAAAAAACCATAGAATTACGGATTTTTAATGAATTAAACAATAACTAGTTTTTCACAAATTCCTCAACTAATTTACCTACAATTTTCTCCGACTTTTTAGCTACTTCTTGAACTTCTTCGTGTGAAACAGCTTCAACTATACCTTCAACACCTAGATCTGTAATAACTGAAACACCAAAACAAATCATTCCCATATGCTTTGCAACAATTACTTCAGGCACTGTAGACATTCCAACAGCATCGGCTCCTAAAATTTTTACCATTTTGTATTCAGCTGGCGTTTCAAATGTTGGCCCTTGTAAAGCTAAATATATCCCTTTATGAACTTTTACCTCTTGTTTTTCTGCTATTAATTCCATCTCAGCTATCATTTGTTTACTGTATGGCTCGTGCATATCAACAAAACGCTGACCAAATCGTTCATCATTTTTACCACGAAGTGGATGCTCTGGCATCATATTTATATGATCGGTAATTAACATAATGTCTCCAACTTTAAATTTTGGATTTACACCTCCAGAAGCATTAGAAACAATTAATTTCTCAACACCCAAATATTTCATTACTCGCACTGGAAACACTGTTTGCTGCATTGTCCAACCTTCGTAATAATGAAAGCGACCTCGCATTGCAATCACCTTTTTATTTCCAATTTTTCCAAAAATTAACTCCCCTGAGTGACCAGCAACCGTTGAAACTGGGAAATTTGGTATTTTTTCATAAGGAATTACCAAATCAGCCTCAATTTTTTCAACTAAATTTCCTAAACCTGTACCTAAAATAATTCCGTAATCAGGTGCTGTTATTCCTTTATTTTTTAAATAACTAACTGTTTCTTGAACTTGTTCCCACATATTCTAAAATTAGATTGTCAAAATCTTTTTTATGATTAATAAATTTTGTTTTTATAGGCAAATAATGCAAATTTTTAAACTTGTCAAAAATACGCACATAATCTTTCTCTGTAGTTAAAATTATCTTATTTTTTGATTTTAACTTACCAAATTTCAATTCAATTTCTGCAATATCACCATCAGTAAAAAAGTAATGATCAGGAAATTTCAGATGTTCAAACTTCATCTTTTTATCCTGTAAAAATTGAGTTAAAGGGGCTGGATTTGCAATTCCAGAAACTAACAACACTTCATAACTTTTTAAATCCTCTACCAATAATTCACTACTCCCTTTCAATTTAGTATCGTATTCAATACCCGTAAAAAATACTATTTGATTATGTATTGTATGTAATTTTTTTTCAATATTCAATTGCGTATCTTCACTTAAATCATTTGGACATTTAGTAACAATTATTACCTGAGCCCTTTTTGCACCAGAAACCTGCTCGCGCAGATTACCTGTTGGCAACATTTTATCATCAATATATAAATCATCATACGCTGTTAATAAGATATTAAAGCCACCTTCAACTTTTCTATGCTGATATGCATCATCTAACAATATTACTTCAGGTTTTTCCTCCAAACGGTTTAACTCCTCAATTCCGTTTACTCTGTCAGCATCAACAGCTATTTTAATGGTTGAAAATTTTTGATAATATTGATACGGTTCATCTCCAATTATTTCAGCATTCACAGTTTCATTTGCCAGCACAAAACCTTTGCTTTTCCTTTTATAACCCCTACTTAAAACAGCAATTTTATATTTGTCTTTCAGCAAACGTATCAAATACTCAATTTGAGGTGTTTTTCCAGTTCCTCCAACACTTAAATTCCCAACAACAATTGTTGAAATCTTAAATTTGGTTGATTTCAAAATTTGTTTATTGTACAAATAATTTCTTACTTTTATTACTGTACCATAAATGATTGAAACAGGATATAATATTTTTCGTAATGTTTTCACCATTTGCGAAATTACAAATTAATACTAATTTTTAAGTATAGATACTGTTACTTTATCTGTTTAAATTATATTTGTAAAGAATAGAATCGTATGAAAATAAAAGATATTACAAATTGTATTGAAGAAATCGCACCTTTAAATTATGCAGAAGGTTTTGATAATGTTGGATTATTAGTTGGTAATTATCAAACTGAAGTTACTGGAGTATTAGTTACATTAGATACTCTTGAAAATATTGTAGATGAAGCCATTGATGAAAAATGCAACCTAATTGTAAGTTTTCATCCTATTATATTTTCAGGTTTAAAAAAGTTAAATGGTAACACTTATATAGAGCGCATTGTTTTAAAAGCTGTTAAAAACGATATTGCTATTTACGCAATGCATACCGCTTTGGACAATTCATTTCAAGGTGTAAATTCCAAAATTTGTGAAATATTAAACCTAAAAAACAAGCAAATTTTAATTCCACAAAATAATACCATTAAAAAATTAACTACCTATGTTCCCATAGATTTTTCTGAAAAAGTTAGAAATTCAATTTTCAAAGCTGGAGCTGGTACAATTGGAAATTATGATAATTGCAGCTTCAATGCAGAAGGAAAAGGAACATACAGAGGTAATGTAGATTCAAACCCTACTATGGGGGAAAAAGGAGAACTTCATTCAGAAAAAGAGGAATTAATTAGTGTAATTTTTGAAAAACATAAGGAAAAAAATATTCTTAAATCCTTGTTTGATGCTCATCCCTATGAGGAAGTAGCTTATGAAATTGTATCATTAGATAATACAAATCAAGAAATTGGTATGGGAATGATAGGTGAATTAGAATCTCCTACAAATGAAGTTGATTTTCTCCAATATATAAAAACAACAATGAATACCAATGGAATCAGACATTCGAAATTATTAGGAAAACCCATTAAAAAAGTAGCTGTTTTAGGAGGTTCGGGAAGTTTTGCCATTGAAAAGGCCATTGCAGCTGGTGCTGATATGTATATTACAGCCGATGTAAAATATCATGAGTTTTACAAGGCTGAAAACAAATTAGTTATTGCTGATATTGGCCATTATGAAAGTGAACAATTCACAAAAAACCTTTTAGTTGAGATTCTTACAAAAAATTTTCATAATTTTGCAATCATTTTATCACAAAAAAACACAAATCCAATTTATTACATTTAATATGGCTAAAAATAAAGAAGTTACGGTTGAAGAAAAATTAAGAGCACTGTACGATTTACAATTAATTGATTCAAGAATTGACGAGATTAAAAGTGTAAGAGGTGAATTGCCTTTAGAGATTGAAGATTTAGAAGATGAGATAGTTGGTTTAAATAAAAGACTTTCTAACTTAAACGATGATGTAACTGGATTAAAGAATGATATTTCAGCAAAAAAAATAGTTATTGAAGAAGCAAATTCTTTGATGAAAAAATACGCTGAACAACAAAAAAATGTTAGAAATAACAGAGAATTTAATTCTTTATCAAAAGAAGTTGAATATCAAGAATTGGAAATTCAATTAGCTGAAAAAAGAATCAACGAATTCAAAGCTAAGATTGAGCAAAAAAGCGAAGTAATTGCTGCAACGAAAGAAATTATAAAAAAACAAGAAGATCTGTTAAAACATAAATCAGCCGAATTGAATGATATTATGGGAGAAACAGTAAAAGAAGAAACTTTACTATCAGGTAAATCTAAAGAATATAGTAAGTTAATAGATGATCATCTATTAAAAGCTTATAATAGAATTAGATCTTCTGTTAAAAATGGTTTAGCAGTGGTTTCTATCCAAAGAGGTGCTTCTGGAGGTTCATTCTTCACAATTCCACCTCAAAAACAAGTAGAAATAGCAAGTAGAAAAAAAATTATTACTGATGAACACAGTGGTAGAATTTTAGTTGACGGTGCTTTAGCTGAAGAAGAAAAAGAAAAAATTGATAATCTGTTAAAATAACCGTTTTATCAAGTTTCAAAAAAATAAAAATAAAGGTTTCCAAATTGGAAACCTTTATTTTTTTATAGCTTTAATGGAGTAAATAAGTGGGAACATACCATTATCTTTTTCAAACACATACATACCATTAGTAGTTTTTTTCATATTTGGCAAACAGTTGTATGGAGATTCATTAAACTCATGTAAAAATTCAACATGTAGTCCGGCATTTGATAAAGCAGTAACAACTTCACCCAAACCGTGATTCCAACCATATTCTTTACTAATAATATCTGCTTCATTATTAGTATAAGTCCCCTTATATTCTTCGTAGATAGCTTCCGTTTTTAAATAAGGGTACATCATTTTTGGAGGTTCCTGTAAATAATCAAACATCCAAACAATAGGATGAAATTCAACCATATAAAAAACACCTCCTTCTTTTAATTTATCGGCAATAATTTTTCCCCAAGTAACCAAATCGGGCAACCAACCAACAACACCGTAAGAAGTAAAAACAATATCAAACTTTCCTGGAACATTTTTTGGAACATCGTATAAATTACTTTCAATAAAAGTTGCATTTAAATTTAATGCTTCATTTATTTCTTTTGCTTTTTTTATCCCTTCATTTGAAAGGTCAATTCCTGTACAAGTAGCACCCAGCCTACTCCAACTTAAAGTGTCTTGCCCAAAATGACATTGCAAATGCAATAATGACTTTCCTGAAACATCACCAAGTGCATCCAACTCAATTGAATTCAACGATGTTTTTCCCTTCTCGAAAGCTGTCATATTATAAAAATCTGACTTAGAATGAATGGCCACTTTTTTATTCCAAGTATCTTTATTTATTTTAAAATATTTCTCGTAATCGCTCATAATAATTATAAAAATAGTATAATTAAAAATAACCAAAAAACCGGAACAGATTCTACCCAAAAAGCAGTGTAATATCTTGTTTGATATTCATTAGTAAATTTCAGAAAAAATCCAGCAATTACCGCTATTAGACTTGTACTAATTAAGTCACCACCCTCTTTTAAAAATTCAAACAACACAAACAGGATTAATAACAACAAACCTATACTCTTTGATTTCTTTACACCAAAAATTTGCGGCAAAGTCTTCATTTCTTTAGGATCACATTCTAAATCTCTAATATCAAAAGGCAAAGTAATAGCAATCAAAATTAAAAAGCGTTGAAAAAACTCCAAATAAACATCTATATTTAATTTGAATTCTACTTCAACTAACGGAAAAAAAACAGTTATACCAGCCCATGAAATTGCAATACTAAAAATTTTAATAATCGGAAAATTTCTGAAAGAAAATTCAAATTTTCTGGATCGATATATTGGTATTACATAAAAAAAAGTAATTACAAAAAAAGGCATCAAACAAAAAACTGAAATTTGATTGAAATTTGTAAAAAAAAATATTGAAAAGAATCCTACAAACGCTGCTAAAGATAGAATTAACAATGTTAACTTATGCTTGTTGAACCATTCTTTCAACCAAATAACTCGCTTTGTTTTCAATTCATAAAATCGAATAAAATTATAAGACAGCACAATTGAAAGTGCAACAAACAAAGGAACAAAACTCTCTTTTTGCCCAAATTTCAAAAGTGATATTTTCACCAAACAAAATCCTGCAACAGCAACATGAAGATTGCTAAACACATAAAATTCAAAAATTTTCTTCAAAAAGGACATAGAGCAAATGTAAATAAATACAATAAGTTTTTCATGGTTAACAAAATATTATAAATAACTAAATCTAGGTTAAATTAGTTATAGTAATTTCAGTAATTTTGCTGTCAATATTCAACTATTTAATTTAAGTATTTAATGAATACAAATTCTTTTGTTTTAAGACACGTAGGCCCTAGAAAAAATGAAGTAACAGATATGTTAAAAACCATTGGGCTAACATCCGTTGATGAACTAATTTACAAAACAATTCCTGATGATATTTTATTAAAAAAGGAATTAAACTTACCTGAAGCTATGAGTGAGTTTCAGTATATGCATCATATTAGAGAAGTCTCAAAACAAAATCGCCTGTTTAAAACGTACATTGGCTTGGGTTATCACCCAACTATTTTGCCTGGAGTAATTCAACGTAATATTTTAGAAAACCCGGGGTGGTATACTGCTTATACCCCATATCAAGCTGAAATTTCCCAAGGTCGATTGGAAGCTTTATTGAATTTTCAAACAATGGTTTCTGATTTAACAGGAATGGAATTGGCAAATGCCTCATTATTAGATGAGGGTTCTGCTGCTGCTGAAGCAATGATTATGCTTCACAACACACGTTCAAGAAAACAAAAAAAGAACAATACCAATTCATTTTTTGTTTCTGAAGAATTATTACCTCAAACAATTGAAGTAATTAAAACAAGAGCCTTGCCGCTAGGCATTGAATTAATCGTTGGAAATCATAACTCGTTTAATTTTGACGAAAATATTTTTGGTGCTATTGTACAATACCCAGCAAAAAATGGAGAGATTTACAACTATTCCGAATTTGTAAAAAAAGCTGAAATTAGCGAATCAAAAATTGTTGTTGCTGCCGATTTATTAAGCTTATCACTATTAAAACCGCCGGGTGAATGGGGGGCTGATGTTGTTGTTGGAACAACGCAACGCTTTGGAATACCCATGGGTTATGGCGGACCACATGCAGCTTATTTTGCTACCAAAAAAAGTTATAAACGAAACATTCCGGGAAGAATAATTGGAGTCACCAAAGATAAAGATGGAAAAAGAGCCTTAAGAATGGCTCTCCAAACAAGAGAACAACATATAAAACGCGAAAAAGCCACTTCAAACATTTGTACAGCACAAGTTTTATTAGCCGTTATGGCTGGAATGTACGGAGTTTATCATGGTTCTAAAGGACTCCAATTTATAGCTCATAAAATTTATAATTTAACAAACACTCTACATAACGGATTAACAGAATTAGGTTACAAAAAATTAAACACCACTTTTTTCGACACTTTAATTATTGAAGTAAATAGTAGTAAAAAAATTAAAAAAATTGCTGAACAAAAAAAAGTAAACTTTTATTACCCTTCAGAAAACAAAGTCGGAATAGCAATTAATGAAACTACAACTTTAGAAAACATTCAAGAAATAACATCAATATTTGCTGAAGCTGAAAATAAAGAAAATGTTTCTTTCACTACTATTAATAACTGCCAAATACTTGAAGAACTAAAACGTACCAGTTCGTTTATGACCAATGAAGTTTTTGAAAAATACCATTCTGAAACTGAAATGATGCGGTACATAAAAAAGTTAGAGCGTAAGGATTTATCTTTAAATCATTCTATGATCTCTTTAGGATCCTGCACAATGAAATTAAATGCAGCAACTGAAATGCTACCTTTAAGTTGGCCTGTTTGGGGCAATATTCACCCATTTGTTCCGTGTGAACAAGCCCAAGGGTATCATACTGTATTTAAAGAATTAGAGGCTGCCTTAAATGAAATTACAGGCTTTTATGCAACATCATTACAGCCCAACTCCGGAGCTCAAGGCGAATATGCAGGTCTAATGGTAATAAAAGCTTACCACGAATCAAAAAATGAAGGACATAGGAATATTTGCTTAATTCCTTCTTCAGCACATGGGACCAATCCTGCTTCAGCTGTTATGGCAGGTATGAAAGTTGTGGTTACTAAAGCTACCGAAGAAGGCAATATTGATGTTGATGATTTACGTGAAAAAGCTGAATTACACAAAGATAATTTAGCTGCTTTAATGGTAACATATCCTTCAACTCATGGAGTTTTTGAAAGTAGTATTATTGAAATTACTGAAATAATTCATAATAATGACGGGCAAGTTTATATGGACGGAGCCAACATGAATGCACAAGTTGGATTAACAAATCCAGCAACCATTGGCGCCGATGTTTGTCATTTAAATTTACACAAAACTTTTGCAATTCCACACGGAGGTGGTGGCCCCGGTGTTGGACCAATTTGTGTTGTTGAACATTTAGCACCCTTTTTACCATCAAATCCTGTTATAACATCAGGTGGAAATAAAGCTATTTCGGCTATTTCTTCAGCCCCGTGGGGATCAGCTTTAGTACTGTTAATTTCCTATAGTTATATTAAAATGCTAGGTGCTCAAGGTTTAAAAGAGTCTACTATCAAGGCTATTTTAAATGCAAATTATTTAAGAGTTAGGTTGCAGGAACATTATAGTATTTTATACTCTGGAGAACAAGGTTTTGCTGCTCATGAAATGATTGTAGATTTTAGAGAATTTAAACAAAAAGGTATTGAAGTTGTTGATATTGCCAAACGTTTAATGGATTACGGATTTCACGCTCCTACAGTTTCATTTCCAGTTGCAGGAACACTTATGATTGAACCAACTGAAAGTGAAAACCAAGCTGAATTGGACCGTTTTTGTGATGCCTTAATAAATATTAAAAAAGAAATTGAAAATATAACTGAAGTTGAAAATTCAATTATTAGAAATGCTCCGCACACATTAGAATTATTAACTTCAAATGACTGGAATTTTGATTATTCAAGAAGTAAAGCCGCTTATCCACTTTCTTATTTAAAAGAAAACAAATTTTGGCCCTCTGTTGGTCGAGTTGATGATGCCTATGGTGATAGAAATTTAATTTGTTCTTGTAATCCTATTGAAGATTATATGGACTAAATCAATTATATTTAAAAATTAGAAAAATCGACAATTTACGAAACCGTTTTAGTTAAAAAAATGATTCGATATTTTTATACCTTAATTCAAAATGGTAATTTTGCAAATCGACAAAAACTTATATTCTTTAATTTATAATGAAAAAAATAACAAAAGACACTTACATTAACTGGTACAAAGACATGCTGTTTTGGAGAAAATTTGAAGACAAACTTGCAGCTCTTTATATACAGCAAAAAGTAAGAGGATTCCTTCATTTATACAATGGGCAGGAGGCAGTTTTAGCGGGTGCATTGCACGCTATGAAAGAAAATGACAAAATGATTACCGCATACCGTAATCACGTACAGCCAATTGGCTTAGGTGTTGATCCTAAAAGAATAATGGCAGAATTATTAGGTAAAGATACCGGTACATCTCGAGGTTTTGGAGGATCAATGCATATTTTTTCACCTGAACATAATTTTTATGGAGGTCATGGTATTGTGGGTGGTCAAATCCCATTAGGTGCTGGTTTAGCATTTGCCGATAAATATTTTGAAAGAGACGGAGTTACACTTACTTATTTTGGTGATGGTGCTGCACGTCAAGGTTCTCTTCACGAAACCTTTAATATGGCTATCAACTGGAAACTTCCTGTAGTATTCATTTGTGAGAATAATGGGTACGCAATGGGAACATCTGTTGAAAGAACTGCAAATCACGAGGATATTTGGAAATTAGGCTTAGGCTATGAAATGCCATGTAGACCAGTTGATGGAATGAATCCAGTAAAAGTTGCTGAAGCAATGCATGAGGCTATTGAAAGAGCTAGAAGAGGTGATGGACCTACTTTGCTTGATATTAAGACATATAGATATAGAGGACACTCAATGAGTGACGCTCAGAAATATAGAACAAAAGAAGAAGTAGAAGAATACAAAAAAATTGATCCTATTTCTCAAGTTTTAGATGTAATTAGAAAAAAGAAATATGCATCTGAAGACGAAATTAAAGCGTGGGACAAAAATGTAAAAAATCACGTTGAAGAATGTCAAAAGTTTGCTGAGGAATCTCCATTCCCTGACAAACAACTTTTATATGACATGGTATATGAACAAGAAGATTATCCTTTTTTAAAGCATAGATAAAATGGCAGAAATTATTACAATGCCACGATTAAGTGACACCATGACTGAAGGTGTTGTTGCTCAGTGGTTAAAAAAAGTAGGAGAAAAAGTAAATGAAGGTGATATTTTAGCTGAAATTGAAACCGATAAAGCTACAATGGAATTTGAATCGTTTAACGAAGGAACTCTTCTTTATGTTGGCTTAAATGATGGTGAAAGCGCACCTGTTGATTCACTTTTAGCAATTATTGGTGAAGAAGGAGAAAATGTTGATGATTTAGTTAAAAACTTTAAGGGACCAGAAGCTGATGTAAAAGAAACTCCTGTTCCAGTAAAAGAAGAAGAAAATGTTGAAACTGCTGAAACTAAAAAAGAAGCTCCTGCTATTGTAGCTACTCCAGCTGCTCAACAACCAGTTGTTAACACTGGTAAAATTGTAGCTTCACCGTTAGCTAAAAAAATAGCTGAAGAAAAAGGAATCAATTTAGCACACGTTACTGGTACAGGCGAAAAAGGAAGAGTTGTAAAACGCGATATTGAAAATTATGTTCCGATTACTGCCACAAGCACAACCATTACTACTCCAGTTGCTATAAACGATGAAAGTTTTGAGGAAACTAAAAACTCTCAAATGCGTAAAACCATTGCACGCCGTTTAGCAGAATCTAAATTTTCAGCTCCACATTATTATCTAATGTTAGAAATTAATATGGATAATGCCATTGCTTCTCGTAAAATGATTAACGAGTTACCTGACACTAAAGTATCGTTTAATGATATTGTTGTAAAAGCAAGTGCTATGGCATTAAAAAAGCATCCACAAGTAAATTCACAGTGGTTTGATGATAAAACTCGTGTAAACCACCATGTTAATATTGGTGTTGCTGTTGCAGTAGAAGATGGCTTATTGGTACCTGTAATTCCTTTTACTGATCAAAAGAGTATGACTCAAATTGGAGCCGAAGTAAAAGACAAAGCAACTAAAGCTAAAACTAAAAAATTAACTCCTGCTGAAATGGAAGGAAGTACTTTTACGGTTTCTAACTTAGGAATGTTTGGAATTTCAGAATTTACTTCTATTATTAATCAACCAAATTCAGCAATTTTATCGGTTGGAGCTATAATAGAAAAACCAGTTGTAAAAAACGGAGAAATTGTAGTTGGAAATACTATGAAATTAACATTAGCTTGTGACCATAGAACTGTTGATGGGGCAACTGGTGCTGCTTTTTTACAAACATTAAAACAATATATTGAAAATCCTGTTACTATGTTAGCATAGTTTCAATAGAAATAAATATGAAACCCATTGCAAATGCAATGGGTTTTTTTATACTTATAACTTAAAAATTAAAAAACTACTAAACAATGTGCTGTTGAATGTATTTAGATGGAAGAATCTCATACTTTTTCATAAAACATTTAGAAAAATATGCCGGACTATTAAATCCTGATTCAGATGCTATTTCAGAAATATTTCCTTCTTGATTATAAAGTCGCTTTAAAGCTTTATGTAATCTAAAATCTCTAAGAAAATTATTTGGAGACTTCCCTGTTAATTTCATTAACTTTCTATATAATTGAGATTTACTTAACCCCAAATCTTTGCTAAAACTATTAACATTAATATTTGGATTATTCCATACTTTTTGAACATAATCCATTAAGTGAGTAAGAAATTTTTCCTCATTAGGTTTTAAGACCCTAACCAATTCGTTATCAATAATTGAGTTTCTGTTTTCACTTTGATACAAAGTTTTAACCTCATTAGTTATGACCAATTGCCCTTTGACTATCTCGCACATTCGTGTGGCTAAAACAATCACATCTTCAAAAATACTTTCTTTATCAGAAACCGGAAATCCAGCACAAAGTGCAATTTTCATTTTACGATTTTTTAAATCAAATTTAGGTGTTATGTATTTAAAATTCGATTGAATTTTTAGGGCACACCAAAGCGCGTTGCTTATTGATTTAAAAGAAACCAGGTAACTATTATTATCTTTTTTCACAATGCTTCCTTTAAAATACTTTATTGATTTTGAAACACTATTATGAAACTTTTGCGAAAATAAACTAAACTGGTTTGCTTCTAATCTATTCAAATAACTACTTGTCTCAATGACTACTATAATTCTAAATGCCGAATCATTTATACTATTTAATTCTGTATTTTTAGCTTTTTCTATATCGTCAATCCTTCCTAAAAAGGATTCTAACATTGTGGCATCTACTTCAATAATACTGCCAGAAAATTCACCACGAGTATGATTATGCATTTCTTGAATTGATTTTTTATCAGGTGCCTTAATCAAGTAAAAAGCAGCTCTTTTTTTTTCATCGCACCAATAGGTAATTCCTTTGCAACCATATAAGTGTTCTACCCTTAAATCCTCTCTGTGCATTTGAGCAACATATTCTGCAGATTTTTCTTCAGGAATTTCAAAGCGATCCATATAAATAGGCATATTCTTTTTTATACAATATAGCCATTTTTTACGAATATTACTTAACAAGCTTTAAATCATCAACCTACAAACAAAAAAAATCCCCAACTTTCGTTGAGGATTTTATATATTTTAATCTAAATAAATTACTTTTTAAATTTCGCATATTTAGATTTGAACTTATCAATACGTCCAGCAGTATCTATCAATTTAGATTTACCTGTATAAAAAGGATGTGAAGTTCTTGAAATTTCTAATTTTACTAAAGGATATTCAACACCCTCTACATCAATAGTTTCTTTAGTATTTACTGTTGAACGAGTTAAAAACACATCTTCGTTAGACATATCTTTAAATGCTACCATTCTATAATTTTCTGGATGTATACCTTTTTTCATCGTTAACTCGTTTTAAATCTATTTTTATTTTTGAGACTGCAAATTTAACTATATTTTTGAAACTTCAAACAAATAATTTATTTTATTTACATAAATATTTTAAAAAAGCTATTAAAGTTATGCTAAACAAAACAATAATTGGATTTTTTGCTATTTCACTGATTTTAAGCTCCTGTGATAACGAATATAAATTTATTTTAAATTCACCTAAAAAACTTCAAATAAACCAAACATTGACATTTTCAATTACTGAAAAAGACAATAAACAAATTGATTCAGTACAGTTTTCAATAGACTCAAAAAAAATCAAAGGAGATGGTAATTCTGCCGCTATAAAAATTAGTGATTTCAAATTAGGAAAACATCAAATAAATGCCATTGTTTTTTATACAAATAAAACCAAAAAAGTTAATAAACCTGTTTACTTTATGGCTGATTCAGCTCCCGACATCTATAACTTTAAAATTATTAATACCTACCCTCACGATTCTAAAGCTTACACACAGGGATTAGAATATTATAACGGGTATTTGTACGAAGGAACTGGAAGAAACGGAACCTCATCAATAAGAAAAGTAGAATTAGAAACAGGAAAAGTTCTTCAAAACACAGATTTAGATAAAGTTTATTTTGGCGAAGGAATTACCATTCTCAACAATAAAATTTATCAATTAACTTGGAGAAGTGGGATTGGATTTGTGTACGATTTAGAATCTTTTGAAAAAGAAAAAGAGTTTAAGTATACCAAAAGTCGTGAAGGCTGGGGGTTAACAAACAATGGAGAAAAAATTCTAAAATCTGATGGTACAGAGCGTATTTGGTTTTTGAATCCTGAAACACTTATAGAAGAAAACTATATTGAGGCCTATACCAACAAACAAAAGGTGGAAGAATTAAATGAATTGGAATATATAAATGGATTGATTTATGCCAATAAATGGCAAAAAAATTCTATTGTTATTATCAATCCAATATCAGGAAAGGTAGAAGGAGTTGTAAATTTAAATTCACTTAAAAATGAAATTCTTAAAACTCAAAAATTAAATGAATTGGATGAAGTTTTAAACGGAATTGCCTTCGACAAACAAAACAATCGAATGTTTGTTACAGGAAAGCACTGGAGCAAATTGTACGAAATTGAATTAATTAAAAAATAATATTCAATAATTTATTTTACATTTACAAAAACTACTTAATGCGAATAAATTTAGCCAGTATATTTATTGTTGTTTTAATCCTTATTTTTTCATCTTGCAGAAAAGATTTTGACACTGTTTTAAGCCCGGGAAAATTAACATTCTCAAAAGACACGGTTTATTTAGATACTGTTTTTACTAATATCGGATCAAGTACATATAACTTAAAAGTTTTTAATAGAAGTAATAATGCCATATCAATTCCTGAAATTGCGTTAGGCAGAGGTGAAAACTCTTTTTACAGATTAAATGTTGACGGAATTGCCGGAAAATCTTTTGAAAATGTAGAAATTTTGGCAAAAGACAGTTTGTATGTTTTTATTGAAACAACTATAAATTACAATCAGGTTATTGATCCTATTTATACAGACTCCATAGTATTTGATAGTGGAGAAAATTTACAAAATGTAAAACTAATAACCTTAGTTGAAGATGCACATTTTCTATATCCATCAAAAAATTTCGAAGGTATTATTGAAACTATTCCCATTGGTGTAACTACTGAAGGAGAAGAATTATTAGTAAACGGATTTTATTTAAACGAAAACACCACTTTTACGAACGAAAAACCTTATGTTATTTATGGATATTGCGCTATACCTGAAAACAAAACACTAACTATTGAAGCCGGAGCAAACATCCATTTTCATTCAAATTCAGGGTTAATAGTTGCAAAAAATGCTTCACTTATTAGTAATGGTGAATTAGGTAACGAAGTTTTAATTGAAGGTGATAGATTAGAGCCTAATTTTAGTGAAATTCCAGGTCAGTGGGGCGCCATTTGGCTACGAGCAGGCAGTAAAAATAATTTCATAAATAATACCATTATCAAAAATGCCTCCGCTGGAATTATAATGGACTCTATTGGAAGCAATAGCACACCTACTCTAACTTTAAAAAACACCCAAATTTACAATAGTTCTAATTTTGGTTTATTGGGAAGAGAAACCAATATTTACGGAGAAAATGTTGTTATTAATAACAGTGGTCGATCATCGTTAGCTTGTATTATTGGTGGTAAATACAATTTCACCCATAGCACTTTCACAAATTACTGGAACAATAGTTTACGCGAATACCCTAGTGTTTTAATCAATAATTTTTTTACATATTCAGAGAATAATATGATTATTTATGAAACTCGTAACTTAGTTGAAGCTAATTTTACAAATTGCATTATTGATGGAAATAAAAATATTGAATTATTGGTTGAAAAAATTGAAGGCTCTGATTTTAATTATAACTTTAAAAACAATCTAATTAGATTCAACGATTTTAACAACACATATACCGAAATTGAAGAATACAATTTTAATAATCTAACACATTATTCTAAAAATATTTTTAACACTGAACCACATTTTAAAGCTCCAGAAAATAACGAACTTTTTATTGGTGAAAATTCAGAAGCAATTGGAAAATCGTTACCGGAGGGAACACTTTTAAGTCCGCTTGATATTTTAGGAGTTACAAGAACTAACCCAGCTGATATTGGCGCTTATCAACATATAATTTTTGAAGAAGAAAACTAATGAAAAATATTATTATAACTGGCACAAGCAGAGGTATTGGATTTGAATTGGCTCAATTATTTTCAAAAAACAACTATCGTGTGCTGGCTTTGTCCCGCAATACTACACCATTAAATTCTTTAAAACTTAAAAACATCACTAGTATTTCTGTTGATTTATCTAATGAGAAGGATTTAAAAAAAGTAATAGATTTTGTAGCTAATAACTGGAAAAGTGTTGACATATTAATTAATAATGCCGGTAAATTAATTAATAAACCATTTCATGAATTATCTTCAGCAGACTTTTTAGAAGTGTACAAAGTTAATGTGTTTGCCATAGCTGAATTAACCAAACAACTTATTCCTTTCTTTAAAAAAGGGAGTCACGTTGTAAATATTAGCAGTATTGGTGGTGTACAAGGAAGCTTGAAATTTCCCGGATTAGCCGCTTACAGTTCATCAAAAGGAGCATTATTAACACTTACCGAATTACTTGCAGAAGAATATAAGGAAAAAAGCATTAGTTTTAATGCGCTCGCATTAGGAGCAGTTCAAACCGAAATGTTAGATGAAGCCTTTCCCGGTTATAAAGCTCCGGTTTCAGCCAATGAAATGGCACAATATATTTATAATTTTGCATTAACAGGAAACCAATTTTACAACGGAAAAATTTTGCAGGTTTCATCAACTACACCATAAAATGATTCACGCTATCTCAAAATTTATTCCGTTAAATTCTGTTGCTTTAGTTGAAAACATTTTAAAAAATAACCCCATTTCAATTAAAATTGTAAACAATAGAACCACCAAACACGGTGATTTTAAAAAAACTAAAACTGGAGAGCATCAAATTACCATAAATAATAGTTTGAATAAATATCAGTTTCTATTAACGCTTATTCACGAAATTGCACATTATAAAACCCATCAACAGTTTAAAAATGTAAAACCGCACGGATTAGAATGGAAACAGCATTTTCAACATTTGATGTTGCCCTTTTTACATCCTGAAATTTTTCCAAATGAATTGCTCTCATTTTTAGCAAATTACCTAAAAAACCCAAAGGCTAGCACTGGATCTGACGTACATTTAACAAAAGCACTTTTAAAATTCAATCCTCAAAAAAATGGTAAAAAATATATTTTTGAAATCGAAACTGGGAACAATTTTGTTTTCAAAAACAAAGTTTATCAAATGGGAAATAAAAGAAGAACTCGAGTTGAATGTCTAGAAATTAAAAGTAATAAACTATATTTATTCAATCAAAACGCTGAAGTTGAACTCATAGAAAAATAATATTTTAATTATGGAAAATGCCAATGGTTCACAACCTACTGAAAATTCAACAAACGACATCCCTCGACCTGACTTAAAAGGATTTTGGGCTTCTTTAAATAATTTTATTAAAGAATTATTAAATATAAGAATAGGTACTGATAAAAAAGGTACTATTCAAGATATAAAAGACAATATATCTATGAAAGGACACAATGCCTGGGTATTGGTTTTTTCTATTTTAATTGCCTCTATTGGATTAAATATAAGTTCGGCTGCAGTTGTAATTGGCGCGATGCTTATTTCACCCTTAATGGGGCCTATATTAGGTGTTGGGCTATCTATTGGAATTAATGATATTGATACGTTAAAACGATCACTAATTAATTTGGGTGTTATGGTTGGTTTAAGTTTAACAACTTCATTTTTATTCTTTTTAATTCCTATTTTCAGAAATGAAACTCCTGAAATTTTAGCAAGAACCGCTCCCGATGTTCGTGATGTTTTTATAGCTATTTCAGGTGGTTTAGCATTAATTATTGCTCTAAGCAGAAGAAGTAAACAAACAAATACCATTGCAGGTGTAGCGATTGCCACAGCTTTAATGCCACCTCTTTGTACAGCAGGTTACGGATTAGCCACTTTAAACTTAAGTTACTTTGGAGGAGCCATGTTTTTATTTACTATTAACACTATTTTTATAGCATTAGCAACATTTGTTATTGTAAAGTTTTTACAATTCCCAATGCTTAAATACATTGATTCTGCTAAAAGAAAGCGCATTGCAAGAGCAGCTTCTTTTGTGGCTTTGCTAGTTTTAGCAGGCAGTATTTATATGTTTTTTAACTTATTTAAAGTTGATCAGTTTAAACAAAATGCTCAAAATTTAATAAATGATATTAAAAAAGACGGTATTAGTATTATAGACGAAAATGAAAAAAACATTAATTATCAAAATAATTCTATAAAATTAATCGTCTATGGAAATAAGCTCTCTGAAAAAGACATTAATAAATGGAAGAATCGCTTACCTAACTATCATTTAAAAGAAACAACTTTACATTTTCAACAAGGGTTAGATGATTCTGATTTAAGAAGTGAAGTAAAAAACTTGACAGAACTTTACAGTCAAAATCAAAAAATCATTTCATCAAGAGATGAGACCGTAAAAGAAAAGGAAGAAAAAATAAAATTGCTTACCAAACAACTTACAAAGTATGAAGCAAATGAAATTCCGTTTGTTCAAATTAGTTTAGAAGCCAAAATAAATTACGAAGGTTTAGAAAAAATAAGCTACGCTAAGCAGGTTCAGACAGATTTTAATTCAGTGGATACTATTGCCGTTTTTAATGCCAAATGGTACGATTCTGTTCCAAATACTTCCAAGCAACAAAAACAATTAAACCTATGGCTTAAACAGCGCTTAAAACTCGATACTTTGCAATTGAATAATTATTAAAAATCTATAATTACACCAAATCTGGGAAGTATGTTTCCTGAAGTATTTTCTATTTCTTCTAAATTATATTTCGTTGAATCAGATGCGCTGATAATTTTATTTCCATTACCATCCACCATTGGAATTAAATAAGACTGTGTGGTTGCCTCGCTGGCATATAAATTTTGAATATCAACATAAAAATTCAATGCCATTTTTTTAAAATACCACGTTTTATCAACTCTAACATCTAATTGGTGATATGTATTAAAACGTTCAGAATTTAATTTTGCATAGTCTAAAATTCCACTATTTGCAACATCATAATTTTCAATTACTGATGATGCTTCAAAATCATATGGAGTATATGGCTGACCACCAACTAACCTGAACTTTCCTCCTATTTCCCAATTTTTTGATAGCTTTTTACCACCAGTTACTGTTAATAAGTGCCTATTATCCCAAGATGAAGGAATAGCATTATTTAGCGAATCATTAAATTCACTTTTTACAAATGTATAAGAGAAAATACCATACAAGCCATCGTACGATTTTTTTTGAGCCAAGAATTCAAAGCCATAAGCTCGTCCTTTAGATGTTGAAACAACCTCTTCATTCCCAATAACACCAAAATCTGAACCTAAATTGGCTAAACTAATTTGATCTCTTAATGAAAATGGATAGTTTTCATACTTTTTATAAAAACCTTCAAACGTAATTTTTGAAGTTGAATTTAACTTAAAGTCTAATCCTGAAACATAGTGAGTAGCTTCAATATATTTTAGTCCATTACTTTTGTTTGCTAATTTTCCCAAATAATCTCTATACCCTAAAATGGTATATGCTGGCAATTGATAATAGATTCCATATGCGGCATTAAAATTCAACTTATTATTTAGCTTATAGCTTAACGACATACGTGGAGAAAACTGATTAAAAACATTGCTCATTTCTTTGTTATAATCTATCCCATCTAACCTAAAACCTAATGAAAGCGCCAATGTTGAATTGAAATATTTTTTTGATAACTGAGAAAACAAACTATACTTGGTTAGTGTCAATTCCGAAGCAAAATTAACTTCGTCAACACCAGATGAGTTTGCAATTTGTTGAAACGTACTATTAGAGTAGTTCACATTTTGCAAACCAATACCCATATTTAATTTATAATAGTTGGTTAAGGTAGAAGTATTTTCAAATCGAAATTTATTTTCAATTTCTTTTGAAGTATAATCCAGCAACAAATCTGATGGATTATTGGTGTTATTAAAGTACTTTTTAGCATTGTTACTCCATTCATTCCTACTTAAAACAAGTTGTTGCATTGAACTTTCTCCGTAATGTTTATACAATACCCCAATGGTATAATTCCATTGCTCCTGAATTGGAATATTACTTAAAGCATACTCATTTCTTTTTAAAATCTCAATATCTGTTATATTATCATTAACCTCTTGGTTTAACTCAAAATTATCAATAGCCCCAAGACCTATAATGGAAATTTCACTGTCTTCTGATAATTGGTGATTCACTTTTAATTGAAAATCATTGTATGTAGGTAAAAAAGGCAATTTTATCAACTTAAATAAAAACTGCAGGTAAGATTGACGCATAGAAGCTATAAAGGTTGTTTTCTTACCCAATGGCCCGTCTAAAGTAATTCCTGCATCAGATGTCCCAATAGTAGCTCTAGAATTCAATTTATTCGGATTTCCATTCTTTTGAGTAAATTCTATAACTGAACTTAATGAATTTCCTCTATTTACTGAAAAAGCACTTGAATAAAAATCAACATTTCTAATTAAATCAGCATTAATAATTCCTACCGGCCCACCAGTTGAACCTTGCGTTTGAAAATGATTGATAACAGGAACTTCAATTCCATCTAAATAAAATTTATTTTCTGAAGGTCCTCCTCCACGAATAATAATATCGTTTCGAAAACTTGGATTAGAAGCTACACCTGGTAAAGATTGTATTACTTTTAAAATGTCACGATTTCCTCCTGGATTTTTTTCAATTTCAGCAATACCCAATGTTTGAATAGATAATGGGTTCTCGACTGATTTTTTAAAAAGTTTCCCTTGAATTACAACTTCATCTAACTGTTCATTAGTTTGCAATAATTCAACCAATATAAAGGGAGCTTTTTCATAAGTAACTAGATAATCTTGTGAAATAACCGATTGATACCCTAAAGTAGATGCTTCAATTTGAACATAACCTAAAGGAACTTTTTCAATAATAAAATCACCAATATCATTGGTGGTTGCGCCAATTGTAGTGCCCGAAATTATAACATTTACTAGAGAAATAGGTTCTCTTGATTGGGCATCAATTATTTTTCCTGTTACTTTTCCAATATTTTGAGATAAACCTATGGCAATATTTAGCATTAATAAAATAAAAGTAAAAATCTGTTTCATCAGTTTTTTTATAATGAGTTAATTAGTAGAATATGCGATTTATTAACAACAAATATATAAATCTAACTATACAACCTGTATTTTTAAACTGAAATTAAAAAAAAACTCAAACTATGTAGTTTGAGTTTTTTTTGTGGTGAGAGGAGGATTCGAACCTCCGAAGCTTGCGCAGCAGATTTACAGTCTGCCCTCGTTGGCCACTTGAGTATCTCACCCGATTTTTAAACTAAAAAACTTCTCTAATCCGAGAAGTTTATTTGTGACCTGGCTGGGGCTCGAACCCAGGACCACCTCCTTAAAAGGGAGGTGCTCTACCAACTGAGCTACCAGGTCTTTTTCCTTTTTAGCGGCTGCAAATATAAAGGTATATTTTAAAAAAACAAACAACTTTTTTATTTTGTTTCATTTAAATATGACTCTCTTACTTTTTTAAATAAATTAGAAGAATACACGAAATTTACAACAGCCTCATTTTCAGTTTTAACCATTTCTTTATTAGTTCCCTCCCAAGCTTTTACACCATCCTTTAAAAAAACTATTTTTTCTCCTATTTCCATTACAGAATTCATGTCGTGAGAATTTATAATAGTTATCATATCGTATTCTTTAGTAATTTCCTGAATCAAATTATCAATTACAATAGCTGTTTGAGGATCTAGACCCGAATTAGGTTCATCACAAAATAAATATTTTGGATTCATAACAATTGCACGTGCAATTGCTACTCGTTTTTGCATGCCTCCTGAAAGTTCAGCAGGAAACTTTTCATTTACATTGACTAAATTTACTCTCTTAAGCACTTCATTTACTCTAGCAACCATTTCGTTTTGCGACTGTTTTGTAAACATTTTTAAAGGAAACATAATATTCTCTTCAACTGTTAACGAATCATACAATGCACCGCCTTGAAAAACCATCCCAATTTCTTTTCGCAGCTGGCGTTGAGACTTTATATCTAACTCTGTATGTTTTCTACCATCAAATTCAATAATACCGCTATCAAGAATATGCAAACCCAATAAACACTTTAAAAAAACTGTTTTCCCTGAACCACTTTGCCCAATAATCATATTGGTTTTACCTTTTTCAAAAGTTGTAGAAACACCCTTCAAAACAGTCGTTCCAGCAAAACTTTTAATTAAATTTTTCACTTCTATCATTATCCTAAAAGCATTTGAGTTAAAAAATAATTCAATAAAATAATAACAATACTTGACCAAACAACTGCCTGTGTACTAGCTCTTCCAACTTCTAGCGACCCTCCTTTAACATAGTAACCGTGGTATGCGGGAACGGTTGCAATAACAAAAGCAAAAACCAATGTTTTAATTAAAGCATACTGTATAAAATATGGATCAAAATCAAGTTGAATTCCGTAAACAAAGTCTTCACTATAGAATAAATCAGTCAACAATCCTGCATAATATCCTCCTATAATTCCTAAAAACATAGCTAATAAAATCAAAAGAGGATAGAAAAACACTGCCGCTATAATTTTTGGTAAAACTAGATAATTTAATGAATTAATCCCCATAACCTCTAACGCATCTATTTGCTCTGTAACACGCATTGTTCCAATACTTGAAGTAATAAACGAACCAACTTTACCCGCTAAAATAATTGACATAAAAGTAGGAGCGAATTCTAATATTATCCCTCGCTTTGTTGCAAAACCAATTAAATACTTTGGAATAAATGGACCATCAATATTTAAAGCTGTTTGTATAGCAACTACACCACCAACAAAAAATGAAATAAATACTATTATACCCAGAGATTTTAATCCTAAATCTTCAATCTCCCTAAACAATGTTTCTTTAAAAACTGACCATTTTTGGGGTTTTTTAAAAACTTGTTTTAGCATAATAAAATATTTACCTATATGCTCAAAATAATTCATTCAGTCTTCTTTTTCGCTAAAATATTAAATTAAAATAACCTTTGGATTCTATTATAACATTAATTTAGTTATAACCTGTAAAAAAATACTATTTTTGAAGTGATTATTAAACCAAATCATAAAATGAAAAAGTACATTTTTGCAATTTTTGCTGGATTATTATTTTTACAATGCGTTAGTTTTAAAACAACTTCAACCAAAACTATTCATAACTCTCAAACAAAAGAAATCAACACAACATCAAATCCAAAATTATTTATTGGGATTGTTGTTGATCAAATGCGTTATGATTATTTAATAAAATTCAAAAATAAATACGGAGAACGCGGTTTTAAAAGATTGATTAACAACGGCTATAATTTAAAAAATATTCATTTTAATTATATACCAACATACACTGCTGTTGGGCATACTTCAATATACACTGGAACTACACCTGTAAATCACGGAATTATTTCTAACAATTGGTACGACAAAGTTCTTAAGAAATCCATTTACTGTGTATATGACGCTAATTACAAAACGGTTGGCACTCTAAGTGGAGGTAATAAATCGCCATATAGAATGGTAACAACAACGGTTACAGATCAACTCAGACTTGCTCAAAACATGAGAGGAAAAACCATTAGTGTAGCTATAAAAGACAGATCTTCAATTTTACCATCTGGCCATACAGCCAATGCCGCTTACTGGTTTCAGGGAGATAACGACGGTAAATTTATAACTAGTACATTTTATATGAATGAATTACCAAAATGGGTTCAAGATTTTAACAACAATGGAAAAGCTAACAATTATTTAAACACTACTTGGGATACCTACTACGATATTTCCACTTATACTGAAACACTACCTGATAACAATGAGTATGAAGGCATTTTCAACGGTAAAACAACACCAACATTTCCATATAATTTGTCAGAGTTAAGAAAATTGAATGGAAATTACAATTTATTAAAAACCATTCCTTTTGGCAATTCAATTACAACTGATTTTTCAATTGCAGCAATTGAAGGTGAGCAACTAGGAAAAAGTGATTTTACTGATTTTTTAGCCATCAGCTATTCAAGTACTGATTATGTAGGCCATAAATTTGGAATAAATGCAAAAGAACTTGAAGATACGTATATACGCATGGACAAAGAAATAGAGCGTTTAATAGATTATTTAGACTTGCACATAGGAATTGAAAATTACACGCTGTTTTTAACTGCCGACCATGCTGCAGTTCAAGTACCAGCTTATTTAAATTCAGTAAACATTCCAAGTGGGTATCTTGACATAAAAGAAATACGAAACACACTTAATGCAATAACTGAAGAACATTTTAAAACTTCAGAAATTATTGAAAATTTCTCAAACTTTCAAGTGTTTTTAAATAAAGATAAACTGAAAGAATTAAATATAAATCAACACGAAGTAACTCAAGTAATTGTTGATGAAATTATTAAACATAAAGATATTTATAAAGCTGTAAGTGCTTATACTCTACAAAATACCAGTTTCAATTCTGGTATTTTAAAAACACTTCAAAATGGCTACAATCAAAAGCTATCGGGCGATGTGTTACTGATTCCTTTTCCATCAACAATATCGTATTCTAAAACTGGATCAACTCATGGTTCCGGCTATAATTACGACACCCACGTACCACTCATATTTTATGGTGCAGGAATTAAAAAAGGAAGTTCAAATAAATTCTATCCTATTATTGATATTGCACCAACAGTAGCCCAATTTTTAAAAATTACACATCCTAATGGAGCTACAGGAAAACCAATTTTAGAAGTTTTAGATAATTAATTCTTAAAAAAAGCCTTTCATTATGAAAGGCTTTTTTAGTTATTTTTTACAAGAAGTCAATAAAAAACTAAATATTAAATCCTGATAGTAGTTAATAGTAATAAACTACTTGTCTTCTTACTTATATATTCTTAGAATAAAACAAGTTAATACCTATAAACAATAGCATTTATATTCATTCCAGCACCTACCGAAGCAAAAATAACAACATCTCCTTTATTGATTTCTTGGTTTTCCATTTTACCTTTTTTAATTAAATCCAGTAAAGTTGGAACCGTTGCCACTGAACTGTTTCCAAGCTTATGGATACACATAGGCATAACCCCTTCTGGAACTTTTGATTTGTATAACCTGTAAAAACGTTTTATGATGGCCTCATCCATTTTTTCATTTGCCTGGTGAATAAGCACCTTTTTCACTTCGGAAATATCAATACCGCTTTTGTCTAAAGCAGTTTTCATTGCTAATGGAACATTAGAAAGACCATATTCATATATTTTTCTACCAAACATTTTTATATATCGAATATTAGGATCTTCATTTTGGTTGTACGAATTTCCAAAAAACAGATAATAACATTCATCATTGGTATTAGTTTGTGCTGCATGACTAATAATACCTACATCTCCATTGTTTTCTTTCGCTTCAACAATACAAGCACCTGCCCCATCTGAATAAATCATAGAATCTCGGTCATTATCGTCCACTACTCGTGACAATGTTTCCGCACCAATAACCAAGCATTTTTTTGCAATTCCTGATTTAATAAAAGCTTCAGCCTGAATTAAACCTTGAATCCAACCCGGACATCCAAATAAAATATCATAAGCAACACAAGCCGGATTTTTAATCCCCAACCGGTACTTTACTCTTGATGCCAAACTAGGTAAAATATCACTTTGAATTCCACCGGTTTTAACATCTCCAAAATTATGCGATAGTATTATATAGTCAATCTCTTCCTGATCAATACCGGCATCTTCAATAGCTTTTTGAGCTGCAAAATACCCTAAGTCTGACGTATTTATATCTTCAGAAGCGTATCGCCTCTCTTCAATACCGGTAATTGCTTTGAATTTTTCAATAACCACCTCGTTATCATACCCAAAAGGACTACCATCCTCATTCAAAAAATTATGATTTAAAAAGTCTGAATTTTTTTTTACTATTTTAGGTATATAGCTTCCAGTTCCTGTAATTACAGATTGTATTTTCATTTTAAAATAATTGTGAGCAAATTTAGAAAGGTATTAACTATTAAGTTCCAAAACTTTAATTTCCATTACGATGGCTATCGAGAGAGCGCGTGACTTAGCGGCGTATGCTATTTCTCCATCAAACAATTCATCAACAGACTCATTAAACATTGATAACCAGATATTAAAGTGCTTTTTATGAATAGGTTTTTTCTTATGCAAATCAAGGTGAATTTTCATAGCATTTTTACGATATCCACCAGTATAAAATAGAATATTATCCCAAAATTTTACCAACACTTGCAAATGCTTTTCGAGCAATTCAGGATTATTGAATTCAATAAAAAAATGATACATTTCTGCATCATTTATTAATTTTTTATAAAATAATTTGACCAATTTATAAATATCTTCTTTATTTTTAATATCATTTTTCATTATAAAAATGATTTATCAAAAGCTATTGGTAATAGGTCGAGTACTGAATTTGTTTTTATAATTTTCCCTTCTTCTCCCATAAAATAAACCTCAATTTCATCTCCTTGCTTTAACTCATATTCAGAAAGTGTTTGTCTACAAGCTCCACAAGGTGCAACAGGTTCCTTTAATATTTGAGTAGATGAACTTGCGGAAATTGCTAATTTTAATATTTTTTCATTAGGATATTGTGAAGCGGCATTCCAAATTGCAACTCTTTCAGCGCACATGCCAGAAGGATAAGCTGCATTTTCCTGATTATTCCCTGTTACTACCTGTCCATTTTCCAATAGGAAAGCTGAACCAACTTTAAACTTTGAATAAGGAGCATAAGCGGTATTTTTAATGACAATAGCGCTCTCCATTAATGATTTAACATCGTCAGAAAGCTCATTGACATTATTAAAAACTGTAATTTCGGTTTTAATAGTTACTTTTTTCACCTAATTATATTTTAACATTTTATTAGAAGAAATTTAGCTTAGTATACTTCAAACATATCACCAAAATCAAACGACAATGAAAAACGCAATGTGTTTTCTAAAGGGTTATTAATGTCTGATGCATTAAATAAATATGAAATATCTAAACGGGTACTTTTAAATTTAAACCCTGAACCTAGTGTAAAATACTTACGAGCACCTTTTAAATCACTCTCATTAAAATAACCGGCTCTAATTGCAAAAGAATTGTCGTACATATATTCAGCTCCCAACCCCCAAGCAAACTCTTTTAACTCTTCGCTAAAGCCATTAGGAGCATCTCCAAATGAAGAAAACATTCCGCTAAAAAACCCAACATCTTCTTGCGAATAAGGTGGTTCTCCATCATCAGAAACACTTGGTGTTGGAACTAACAATTTGTTCAATTCTAAATTAATACTTACTGTATTATAACTGTCTAAAATAAAATCAAAACCACCTCCAAGTTTTAAATTTGTTGGTATAAAATTCTCGTTTCCATCATCCGAATAAGAAACCTTTGGCCCAATATTTGAAATATTGAAACCTCCGCGCCACACACCATTAAAATCACCATAATTGGTTTCATCAGACTGAAAATAACCTGAAACATCTACAGCAAATGTGTTTACTGGATTTATGGTTGAATTAGCTGATTCAATTCCTAAATCAGAACGTATATAACGTAGAGTTACCCCCATCGAATACATTTCACTTAACTTTAAAGAATACGAACCATCAATTGAAAACTCATTTAAATTTTCATTCCCTATTTCCAAACCATTTATATCTGTTAATTGAATTTTTCCTAAACTAAAATATCTCAAACTGGCAGCCCAGGCGCTTCTATCATCAATTTTGTTAGCAAAACTAAATCCTCCTAAAAACACGTCATCAGTTATTTCACTCAACCACGGGGTATAAATTACACCTATTGAGAATTGAGATTTCATAAAGGCAAATTTTGAAGCATTCCAATGTTGTGAATTGGCATCAGGAGATGTTGCAACCCCAACATCACCCATACCACCTGCTCTTGCGTCAGGTGCTATTAACAAAAATGGTGCAGCAGTTGTAATTGGATTAGGCTCATCTTGAGCACTTACCTTGCCGATGCACGTAAAGACAATTAGACTTACTAAAATTATTTTTTTCATAAACATATTACTAAACTTAACAAATATCTAAATTATTACTGAAGTATAACTAATTTTTCCGTTTTTTCTGAGCGTAAATTTGAATTCAATGCTTTCACTTTAAGTTTATAAATATAAACTCCTTTTCCAATTTTAGACCCAAAATCATCCAACCCATTCCAATTGATTGACCTTGACAAGTTACCATTTGATTGAACTGTTTGATTAATTGTTTTTACTAATTTACCTGAAATCGTAAAAATTTGAATTTGAACTTCCAACAATTCATTAGGTTTATTGTGGGTAAACCAAAACTCGGTGTAATTCACAAAAGGATTAGGGTAATTTAAAACATTGGTAATTTCCAATTCCGTATCGCTTACTACAAAAAATGTTAACGTTACTTCTGATAAATTATTGTAGGTATCCCAAACTTTTAAAGTAATGGTATGCAAACCTGGTTCAAGATCCCTTAATTGGTAATTTACTTTGCCTTTTGTAAAATCGTTTAATTCAGTTTGATAATAATCATTTAAAATTATTGGATTAGATTGATCTCCATCAATTATTGCAACAATATCATGGTCAACAGCGGTTATAGATGTGTTTATACCACTTTTATCTTCAATTACAGCAATGAACATGGGTGACTGATTGGTATTACCACCTTCTATAAAACTTAGATCATTCATATATAACTGAGCTACTGGCCCAGTATTATCTTCAGGTGCATTTTCGTTTATCCCACCAACAACAACATCAAAATTGTAACCCGATTTATCAATAATATTATTTTCCGCATAAAAACTTACTTTTCCTTTTCCATAAGCTATTTTTAAATCTTTAGGAGCAATAAAATCAAATTCAAAAATTCCATTTTCTACAGTTGATCTTCCTGTAAATATTTTACTTTCAAGAACATCAAAATCCATAACAATACCTTTATGGTCATTATCAAGTGTTTGTTTTATCATGGACTTATCATATACTGTAACATCTAATTCTCCATTAAAATCACTTAAAATATTATTATCTCCATCTAAAACTTCACCTTTAAACTTAGTTTTTGATAAAGCTTTTATAGTATCTAATGATTGATTTATATCAACATCATTCATTTTAGTAATAACAATATTTGGTTTTGGAACGGCAAGCCTCATAGCCGGATCTCCTAAAAAATAAACAAAATATCGCTGACTTAAAGAAAACTGATTTTTTACAAGCATCAAATTCTCTGCAATTGAATTACTTTCATTATTAAACTCTAACAATAATCTAACCAAATTTTGATTAATTGCCTGTCCGACACTAATATATATTTCTCTTGTAGTTGAAATTAAAGATGAGACGCCTCCTTTATCATTCCAAAGGAGATATTCACCAGCTGTTAATCGAGAAGGATTGTCAAAACGAGAAAATTGGCAAGTTATAGTAATAAATAATGGAAGTTTTTCAAAATTAGACCACCTTTGAATATCTGGAACTCTCAAAATTCCTTCAGAGGCCCATCCATCCTCTCCTCCATGTCCAAAATAATCAACCATTAAAGTACCTTTTTCGACCTGATTTGAAATTTCAGTATTCACAGTTGGATATCTATTACCTCCAGCTGAAAATTCTTGCTGATAAGCATCCATATATATTTTTTTTAGGTTGAATAACGGTTTGTTTAAAGAAATATCATCTGCTATTTGCTCCATACTATTTTGAAGAATTTCTTCTCCTTTGCTATCAATATCATCAGCAATTAAGGTTAAATTTGTTCTCCAATTACCAAATGCTTCTTCACTATAATAATTCAGAATTTTATCAATTACTTTTTCAGCTTCTAAAACATCCGTTACTGGTATCCTTCCAGTAGCTACATCTTGCCTTTCAAATGAATACAACATTCCTTCATTGTCATCCATCATTCCATAAAAATCATCAGTTACATATGATGATGTTTTATTAAAACTGTTGTATGCTTCAAAAACAGGAACAATATTATTATTACCAATAATTCTGTCTTTATAATCATAGCTTGCATCTCCTAAAAAACAAACATATTTAATTTTATTAGCAGCTGAATTACTATATAAATGTCTTATAAAATCTCTTATTCCAGTAATATCAGGTGAACCAGAAGAAAATTCATTATAAATTTGATGAATTGGAATAACTCTTGAATTTAGATTTGAATTTTCACTATGATAATCTACTAAGCGTTGCCCTTGATGAAGCAAATAGTCTTGAGTAATTACAACATAATCTAAATTTGTTAAGTTATGCAAGTTTTGATTCTCAACTACAGAATTTTCCAATTTAATTGGTGCGAAATAATCTCCTTCATTCAGTACAATATACTCTTTAAAAACTCCACCTTCAGCCTTAAAATTAAAAGTTAATCCGGTAGAATTATTTTGAATAATTGTTGGCTCAAAAGAGTTCGTAACCTCCCAAACACTGCTAATATTTGCTGCATTACCAATATTATACTCAACAACTTCAATACTATTTGCAACGTCCAAATTTCTAAATATAAATTGCTTATCATTAGCAACTAAACTTTTTTTTCCTAAAATTTCAATATAATCCAGATATGCTTTTGCAGAAGGGTTACCATTATTATTATATTCCAAGTCCACTGAAACTTCATTTCCTGTTAATGAAATCATTCCATTTTGTTCTACAGTATGCGCTTTTGTATATCCGCTAGAGGCTTGAAAATTTAATGAAAATAGTTGTTGATTATTAATTTTTACATCCATTTTCGACGACAAGCTCGATTCAGCAACAGCTCTGACTCTAATAATAACCTCTTCCGAAGCATCAATATTTTCAAAAGGAATAGTAAACGTATGAATGTTTTGATAATCAAAACTTTCACCAAACCACTGTTGCCCAATAGCAAATAAATTTACTTCATCTTTTTCGTAAAAAGTGTAATCATGAAACGATGTTATTTGTGTAGTAGCACTTTCCTCAATTATTGGTGCAATTGAAATTCGCTTACCTTCAGAATTTCCAATATTTATAAAATAATATGCCTTCTCAGAAAAAATATTGAATTCGTGCTTAAAACTAGCTAATTCATTGGAATCAGATTTCCATTGATGTGGACCTTTACCATATAACAACACATAATCGTTCGAATCAAAACTGCCATCACCCTCTCCTTCCACATAAATAGCGTTTTCCTGTAATCCATCAGGTCTAAATTCATTATTTGAAAAAGGCAACATTGCTCCTCCATTACCAAAAACTTGAATGTTTTTTGGATTTATTGAATTCACATCAATGCCTAAACTTTGAAGAAAGCTTTTATCAAGTTTAAAAACACCCGTTTTGTCAATTGCAAATTTATACCAATTACCTGTTGCTAAAACCGAATTTTTTACTGACGAATTTCGCGCTTGTTTAGAACCACCCTTCGCTGTAATATACTCTAAGTCAAATGAAACAACTCTTTTATACCTCTCTCCCTGTTTTACAATAGGAATGAAATTTAAAATTGCATATTTATTTTCGCGCTGTTTAATAAAATGAAACAAAGGGCTTATTGAAGAAGAAATATATTCATTGTTTAAAATCAAATTTGTAGGCTGAAAAAACTCATATACAACATTTTTTGTTTCAAAATGCCGCAACACTAATTCATCTGAAATCCTCCAACTTGTTGAAAATTGAGGTGTTAAATCTTCATTCAATAAATTATTCTCAACAAGACTCGTTTTTATTGTTTGCGTTTTATTTATGGTAAATTCAGTATTATCAATCCAGTTTAATTTAAAATGTTTTAATTCCTTTTGCTGTGCGTAAATTACAAAACTATACATATAAGCAATTGAAAAAACAATGTATTTAAAGTAATTCATAGGATAAATAACGTTTAATTTTGTAAGGTATATTTAAATTATTATACAACATTACATATAATAAAGAACAAAAACAATCGTTGTAAAAAACATAATTAAATATTTTTCTTGTAAAAAAATTAATTTAATGTAAATTGCGAAATAATTGAACCCTACACAAGCTTACAATGGAAATGAAAAAATTATTTAATATTACAAAAATTGGTATGCTAGCGCTGTTAACTATTGTTTTTACAGGTTGTCAAAACCGAAATTCAAATAGTGGATCATCATTAACAGGATGGAGTTCAAAAGATAAGTCTGCCGCTGGATTTTCAACCAAATCTAATTATAAAAGGCAAGAAACGCCTCCGGGTATGGTATTAATAGAAGGGGGTACCTTTACTATGGGACAAGTACAAGATGATGTGTTATTTGATTGGAATACAACGCCTGTTAAACAGCAGGTTCGTTCGTTTTATTTAGATGAAACTGAAGTTACAAATACTGAATATTTATTTTATTTAGAATGGATGGAAAAAGTTTTTCCTCCAAATGAAGAAAATTATAAGGATATTTATCAATCGGCAGTACCTGACACACTAGTATGGAGAGATGTTTTAGGTTTTAATGAATTATTAACTGAAAATTATTTAAGACACCCTGCATATGCTGATTATCCCGTTGTTGGAGTTAGTTGGATTCAGGCTAATCAATATTGTAACTGGAGAAGTGATAGAGTTAATGAAAAAATATTGATGGATAAAGGTATTTTAAAACCTCTGTTTGAATTAGATTCAATTGAAGTAAAAGGAAAAAATAATTTCAATACAGATACATACTTAAATAACCCTTATACACTTTTTGATGGTGACTCAACCATCTATAAAAAGGGATTACCTAGTAATGCGAAACGTAAAAAAGGAGCTACACGCCCTTCAAGAGAGCAATTTTCAGGAAGACATGTAAAAATATCAGATGGAATTATTTCTCCTAAATTTAGATTACCTACAGAATCTGAATGGGAATATGCAGCAAAAGCTAATATTGAAGACCGGGAATATAATAATATAAGAGGTAGAAAAAAATATTCATGGAATAGCAAATACACTCGTAATAAATCTAAGAAAAATAAAGGAGATCAATTGGCAAACTTTAAACAAGGCAAAGGTGATTATAGTGGTGTTGCAGGATGGAGTAATGATGGTGCTGCCATTACAATCGCTGTAAAATCCTACGATCCTAATGCTTTTGGACTATATGATATGTCAGGAAACGTTGCTGAATGGGTTGCAGACGTGTACAGGCCAATTATTGACAATGATGCAAATGATTTTAATTATTTCAGGGGGAATATTTTTACAAAAAAAATGATTGATTCTGAAGGGAAAGTTGTAATTATTGATAATAATAGTGTAGAGTATGATACTTTAGATAATGGAAAGTTAATGACTAAAACATTACCTGGACAAGTAAAATACATTCCTATTTCCAAACGTGATGCTTATATGAGAAATAATTATGAAAAAGCATACAATGTTGATGCCAAAGATGGTGATTTAGCTTCAACAAAACATTATGAAAAAGAAGAAGAAGAATTGGAAATTAAACCAAGAATGTATAATTCACCTATCAAACCCGGCGAGCTTGGAGAAAACGGATTGTTAATGCAACAATATGACGCTGAAAAAAGAACAACTTTGGTTAGTGACAAAACCAGAGTGTTTAAAGGTGGTTCATGGAAAGATAGAGAATATTGGTTAGATCCTTCCCAGAGAAGATATTTGCCTGAATATATGGCTACTAACTATATAGGCTTCAGATGTGCCACTGATAGATTGGGATCAATGACAAATAAAAGAAGAAAACCTACTAACAACAAAATTAGATATTAAGATAATATATTTAAAAATAATGAAAACCTCACTGAAATTTCAGTGAGGTTTTTTTATATTAGAACCATGAATATAAAACAGCTTTACAAATTATACACTCAAAATTTCTTAATAGACACTGATACTAGAACCTTAAGAAATGGCAGTATTTTTTTCGCTCTAAAAGGAGACAGTTTTAATGGTAATAAATTTGCTGAAACTGCATTAAAAAACGGATCAACTTACGCTATTATTGATGAAAAGGAATTTCAAACAAATTCTAATATCATTTTGGTTAACGATACCCTAGAAACATTGCAGCAGCTGGCTAATTATCACAGAAGACAATTAAACATTCCAATAATTGCAGTAACAGGAAGTAATGGAAAAACCACTACAAAAGAGTTGATTAACACAGTACTTTCTAAAAAATATAAAACCAAGGCTACAAAAGGAAATTTAAATAACCATATAGGGGTTCCACTAACATTGCTTTCAATGGATAATACCACAGAAATTGGCATTGTTGAAATGGGTGCTAACCATATAAAAGAAATTGAAATTTTGTGTAAAATTGCCGAACCAAACTACGGCTATATCACTAATTTTGGGAAAGCGCACCTTGAAGGTTTTGGAGGTTTTGAAGGGGTAATTCAAGGAAAATCTGAATTGTATGAGTATCTTAAAAAAAATAAAGGAAAAGCATTTATAAATTCTGATGACACCATTCAAAAAGAAAAATCAAAAGGAAATGCTATTGTTGAATTTAATAGTAAAACCATAAAGTTTATTGAGGCAAAGCCTTTTGTTGAAGTTGAATTCAAAAACAACTTGATCAAAAGCCAGTTGATTGGAAAATACAATTATTCAAATATTGCTGCAGCCATAAAAATTGGAAGCCACTTCAATGTTGCTGAAAATGATATAGTACAGTCAATTAAAAATTATATACCTACAAACAATCGTTCTCAAATTATTGAAAAAGATTCTAATAAAATTATTTTAGACGCATACAATGCCAACCCAAGCAGTATGAAAGTTTCATTAGAAAGTTTTAGCAAACTTATACGTAAACAGAAAGTGGTTTTTTTAGGAGATATGTTTGAACTTGGAGAATCGAGTAAAATTGAGCATCAAAAAATTGCAGAATTAGCTTCGTCATTTAATTTTAACAAGCTCTATTTAATAGGAAAAGCATTCGCTACAACAAGTGTAAAGAATGCTTTTATATATGATAGTTTTGAGTCTTTTAAAACTGCTGTTGACTTAACAACTATTACCAATTCTTCAATTCTAATTAAAGGATCAAGAGGAATGGCATTAGAAAGGATTTTAACCTTGCTCTAGTTTTAATTTTTTACGATGATATTCAATTAGCCCATCAATTGGTCTTCTTACAATATTACCTAACTTAACACCGTGTTTTTGAGCTATTTTCTCAATAACATCTTTTGCAAAGTAGGCAATTGAACCAACAAAATGAACAGGAACATTTTCAGCATTATCAAAAGTTAGAATTCTTGTTTTGAAAAAAACATTAATCCCTTTCTCCAATACTTTTTGAGAATATGAATTACGTTTATTTCTTAAAATAAATTCAGCAAAACGGGCTAAATATGTATTTGGGTTATTTTCTTTATAAACCCTTCTTTTAATAACATCTGGATCAATATCAAATTGTTCTTCAAACATTTTTTCAATAGACTTAGGCATCCTTTTGTAAAAATAATCTCTAATAATTCTCTTTCCAAAATAATTACCACTTGCCTCATCCATTAAAATATAACCCAATGAAGGTACTCCATTTATAACATCCTCTCCATCAAAATAACTACTATTAGAACCTGTTCCTAAAATACAAACTATTCCAGGCTCGGTAGTTACCGAATAAGCTGCAGCATAGGTATCTTCCTGTACAACAACTTTAGCATTCATAAAAAATGATTCTAATATAGTTTTCAGTAAAGCCGTAGGTTTTGTTGTACCACAACCAGCACCGTAAAAATATACTTCTGTAATTTTTCTCTTATGGTATTGAAAATCTTCATTTTCTTCAATTCGCTCTTTGAGCAAATCTCCTGGAAAAACAGCTGGATTTAAACCTCCTGTTCTGGTTTTTAGTACAACTTCTCCAGATTTATCTAATAAAATCCAGTCTGCCTTTGTTGAACCTCCATCAGCAATTAGAATCATTCTTTATGATTTTTTATTTATGCTTAATTATTTTACTTCTGAAATATAAGTTGCTAAATCAACTAATTTAGTTGAGTAACCAAACTCATTATCATACCAAGAAACGATTTTTACAAAGTTATCGTTTAATCCGATAGAAGCATTTGCATCAAAAACAGAAGTTCTTGGCTCAGATACAAAATCTTGAGATACAACACCTTCTTCAGTATAACCTAATACACCTGCTAACTCGTTTTCAGAAGCATCTTTAATAGCTGCTTTTACTTCTTCAAAAGAAGCACCTTTTTCTAAACGACAAGTTAAGTCAACAACAGATACATCAACAGTTGGTACTCTAAATGCCATACCTGTTAATTTTCCGTTTAATTCAGGAATTACTTTCCCAACAGCCTTTGCAGCACCAGTTGATGCAGGTACGATGTTATTTAATGAAGCACGACCTAATCTAAAATCTTTTCTTGATGGACCATCAACTGTAAATTGAGTTGCAGTTGCAGCGTGAACTGTAGTCATTAATCCTTCAACAATACCAAATTTGTCATTTAATACTTTAGCAATTGGTGCTAAACAGTTTGTAGTACAAGAAGCATTAGATACAATAGTATCAGCAGCTGTAATGTTTTTGTGGTTTACTCCCATTACAAACATTGGTGCATCAGCAGATGGTGCAGAAATTGCAACTTTTTTTGCTCCAGCAGTAATGTGTTTTTGAGCTCCTTCCAAGTTTGTAAAAATACCTGTACAGTCTAATACAACATCAGCACCTACAGCATCCCATTTTAAATCTTCTGGATTACGTTCAGCAGAAATTCTAATTTCCTTTCCGTTTACAACTAAGTTTCCATTAGCTACTTCAATTGTTCCGTCAAACTGACCGTGAACTGAATCATATTTTAATAAATAAGCTAAGTGCTCTACGTCTAATAGGTCATTAATTCCTACTACCTCTACATTTGGTCTACTTGCAGCTACTCTAAAAGCAATTCTACCAATTCTACCAAACCCGTTAATTCCAATTTTGATTGTTCCCATTTTATTAAATATTTATTTTTATTTATGAATTTAAACTGAAGTTATTTCAGCTACTTTAAGTAATTTTTGATCTATTTCATTATTTAATTTAATTGCTTTGTTTAAACCTACAGTTACAATTTCATTATTAATAATTCCTACCATAACACCAGAAACTCTATCTAATATACATTCTACAGCTTCCACTCCTAGCCTACTGGCCAACACCCTATCAAAACAACTTGGAGTTCCGCCTCTTTGCATATGTCCTAATACAGAAACTCTGATGTCATAATCTGGATATTTTTCTTTAATATAATCTGCTAATTCGAAAACACTTTTACCAATTTTTTCACCCTCAGTTACGACTACAATGCTTGAAGTTTTTCCTTTATTTCGGCTATTGCTTAAAGACTCTTCAAATCTATCTAGACCTAAGTCCTTTTCAGGAATTAAAATTTCTTCGGCTCCTGCGCCAATACCTGTATTTAATGCTATAAATCCAGCATCACGCCCCATAACTTCAATAAAGAACAATCGGTTATGTGAACCTGCTGTATCTCTAATTTTATCTATTACTTCAACAACTGTATTTAAAGCAGTATCGTATCCAATTGTATTATCAGTACCATAAATATCATTATCAATAGTACCTGGTATTCCAACAACAGGAAAATTAAATTCCTGAATAAATTTCAAACCACCAGTAAAAGTACCGTCTCCTCCAATAACTATTAAAGCTCCAACACCAGCTTCAACCAAGTTTTGGTGCGCTTTTTCTCTACCTTCAACTGTTTTAAATTCCATTGAACGTGCTGATTTTAAAATAGTACCACCTTTATTAATGATATTACTTACATGTCTTCCTGTAAGAGTTTCAAAATCACCTTCAATTAAACCTTCGTATCCGCGATAAACACCAATACATTCAATTTCATAATATTTACAAGCTCTCACTACTGCTCGTATGGCTGCATTCATCCCTGGAGCATCTCCTCCTGAGGTTAATACAGCTATCTTTTTTATTGGTTCATTCATTCTTAAAAATTATTCTCCAAAATTAAACTTTTACACGTTTTCACCCTATAAATCAGTACATTATTCACTAAAACGATTTCGTTTTAAAAACAAAAAAAAAGGAGCTAAAATTCAACACCTTTTTCAATAGTTAAATAATTTATAATCACAATATTACAACAAAAATAACATTATTAAAATAATAATTCTAAAGTTTAATTCAAGTTAAAAAAACCTCATAATTAATATAGTAAAAAAACGCTTTATAAATACCTAAAATTTGACTTATAGTAACCCACTAACCCCTTAAATATTTATAGGAATTAGCAAAGAAATTTTAAACTATGAATTGAAATTATTTTTATTTACAAGAAGTTATTCGCTTGTCATAATAAACAATGGATTCATTTCAAAACTATTGTAATAAGGGCGCAAACGCTTAGTATTATAGAATTTTTCAATGTTTACTAATTTTGAATTTCCTACAACAACATCTATAGGAACATTGTCGTATCGTCCATTTTTAAGCACAACCAAACGCCCGTGAACACCCTTTAAAATTAAATCCAAAGCTAAGTTACCATAAGCCATAGGAACTATAGAATCTACTGCGTCTGGATCTCCTCCGCGAACTAAATAACCTAATTTTTGGTTAATAACATTAATTCTTTTCCCTTTATTAAATTTAGGAGATATTTGTTTAAGATGCTCAGATACGGAATCTCCAATACCACCTAACTTAGCATGTCCAAATTGATCTTTCTCTGAATCCTGAAAGCTCATTTCCCCTCCTTTAAACATGGCACCTTCAGAAACTAGAACTACCGAATAATTACTTGGGTTTTCAAACCTATCCTTAACTAACTGTTCTGTCAAGTTTTCAATATCAAATTTATATTCTGGAATTACACATCTGTTTGCTGCTCCGGCCATTGTTGGTAACATGGCTGTAAAACCAGCATATCTACCAAATACCTCTAATACTAAAAAACGTTCATGAGAACCTGCTGATGTTCTAATAGTGTTAGTCATATTAATAGTACGGGTAATGCAAGTGCTAAATCCTATACAATAATCAGTTCCAGGGACATCATTATCCATAGTTTTTGGAATTGCCACTACTTTAAACCCTTCCTGATACAATCTTACTCCATAACTTAAAGTATCATCTCCCCCAATTGGTATTAAATAATCAACTCCTAGCCATTTTAAGTTGTCTAAAACAACTGAAGTCATATCATTATATTCATCATTATAACTATCTTTAAGATGTTCAGGAACACTCGCTTTTGGCAAATGACTAGGCCTAGTTCTTGAGCTATGTAAAAATGTTCCTCCAGTTCTACCTGTTCTATTTACAATAATTTTGGTTAGTTCAACAAAGTTATTACTGTTATCGTACTTTTTGTCTTGTACAAGCTCTGTAATCCCAGCCCAACCCCTTCTCAAACCAATAACTCGATAACCTTCACGACTTGCTCTAATTGTAATTGCTCTAATTGCTGGATTTAATCCTGGAACATCTCCTCCACCTGTTAGTATTGCAATAGTTCCTTTAACCTTTTTTGCCATATCATTTTTTTTAACAAATTATATTTCAATTTAACATTCTATAAGTGTTAAAGTTACATTAAATATTGATGTTTTAATGAGATTTTCTGATTCTTTTTATGTGAATTTCACAAAAATCACAAGAATTTCATGCATAAAATTAAAAAAACATAATACATAAAAAAAGGTTCATATATATGAACCTTTTTTTGTTTACTTCTTATTTTTTAAGAACTCTATTTCTACTTATCTTAGTTTTTTACCAATTTCAAAATAAATGATTCTAGCGGTTCTATTTTAAATTGAACAACACCTTCACCGTTTTTCACTTTTAATTCAAATTGTTGTTGTTTATATAATTGATCTTCAAAAATATAACTTCCTTCAGTCAAGCCCCATTCAGAGATTATTTCCTTTGGAATCATTAGATTCAACTCATAACTTTTGTCTGAATCAAAATTACTGGCTATTATCAATTTTTCATCATTAGACCAGCGAACAAATGAATAAACCCTACTGTCATATGTCGAATTTTTAGAACGATTATATGAATGTATTTCTCCATAATTACCCATTAAAGCAGAACTATTAATTGTAAAGTTTAATAGGCGCTTATAGAAATCACGTAAATTACGCTCATCTTTTGACAATTGACCTCCGTCAAATTTTTTGTTATTTACCCAACGTTGATGATAGGGAACACCAATATAATCAAAAATTGAAGTTCGTGTTGGTGATCCAAACCCTGCATTTTCACTTCCAGGTTCTCCAACTTCTTGACCAAAATAAATCATTGTTGGCGAAGTACTATTTGTTGCTGACACCACCATTGCAGGTTTTCCTTTTTCCGCTGACCCTGCAAAATCCGGACTAGCAATACGTTGCTCATCATGATTTTCTAAAAAATGTAACATATGGTGTTCTATATCTTTTAAATCTTCACTAATGGCAGGTAAATTATCTGTTAAACCATGTCCTTGCATAATGTGCTTTATGGTATCGTACAATGCAACTTTATCGTATAAATAATCCATTTTCCCTTTGTGAATATAATCACGATATAAACTTGGATTATAAACTTCTGCTAATAGAAATGCATCTGGATTTTTCATTTTAATAGAAGAATTCATAAAACTCCAAAACTCAACTGGCACCATTTCAGCCATATCGTATCTAAATCCGTCAACTCCTTTATCTACCCAATACAAGGCAATATCCCTAAATTTCATCCAAGAATCAGGAACTATCTTGTCTTTCCAAAATTCAAAATGAGTTTTATAATCTTCCTTGTCAAAGCTTCCTGGTAATACATCAAAATCTTTTTTTCCATCAGGACTTACACCGTAATTAATTTTTACGGTTTCATACCAATCATACATATTAGGCTGAGATGAGCGAGCTCCATTACCAGTCCATTTTGCCGGATTCTCGTTAAATTTACCATCAACTAATTCATTTTTTTCTCCTCCTAAAGGTAAGTATCCATTTTGCCATTCAGGCAATACAAAAGCTTCTCCCGGATTGTAATAGAAATTATTATTCACATCGTATTGCTTTGATGTATCGTCACTTGCGCCAAAATCTTCAACACCTTCAGGATTTGTTTTCCCCTCATAATTTCTGGCTACATGATTCGGAACAATGTCAATAATAACTTTCATTCCTACTTTATGTGTTCGTTCTATCAAAGCTTCGAACTCTTCCAGCCTGTTTTCAACATTTACAGCTAAATCAGGGTTAACATTGTAATAGTCTTTAACTGCATATGGAGAACCGGCACGTCCTTTTACAACATCTGGATCATCATTTGAAATCCCGTATTTTGAGTAATCAGTTATTACATCATGATGAGGAACTCCTGTATACCAGATATGTGTAATTCCTAATTCTTTAATTTCTTGAAGTGCTTTCTCTGAAAAATCATTAAACTTACCTACTCCATTTTCTTCAATGGTTCCCCACGGTTTATTTGTAGTATTAACATTTCCAAATAAACGTGTAAAAACCTGATACACTACTTTCTTTTGTTCCTTAATCATTATATTATTTTCCTGAACTTTATCATTCTTCGTACAATTAAAAAAAGCAACTAATACTAAAATCAATATGCTATATATAACTTTTTTCATCCTTCTTATTTTTTTATTATACTAATAGCAAAACCACCTCCCGGAGCCAACTTTAGTTTAAGGTTTGATTGATTCGTAATTTCTACAGTTTTAATGTTTAAAGCAGTCGGATTTTCATTCCAATGCGCATTCTTGCCGTCTTCGTAAATAGTTGCAGTATAAGTTTCTCCTTCATCTAAAAAATTAAAATCTATTTCAATATCTCGCTTATTTTCATCTGTAATTCCACCAACAAACCAATTGTTAGTTTTACGTTCTTTTCTAGCAATGGTTACAAAATCACCTATTTCACCATTTAAAACTTTGGTTTTTTGCCAATCTACACCAACATCTTTTATGAATTTCAACGCAGGATTCCCTTCGTAATGTTCAACTAAATCTGCGGCCATTTGCACTGGACTATAAATTACTACATACAATGCTAATTGTTGTGCAATGGTTGTATTTACTTGATTATCTTTTTTATACTTATCAAATTTTATGTTGAAAATTCCAGGCGTATAATCTATTGGGCCAGCTAACATTCTTGTAAATGCTACAATTGGCAAATGTTCTGGTGGGTTTCCACCATCCGCAGACCACGCATTAAATTCTTGTCCACGTAAGCCTTCTCTAGAAATAGTATTTGGGTAAGTTCTACGCAATCCTGTTGCTTTAATTGGCTCGTGCGCATTGATAGCTACTTGGTATTTTGAAGCTTTAATCACCGCATTGTTATACTGATTTACCATATACTGACCGTGATGAAATTCTCCCTTCGGAATAATTTTACCAACATAACCAGTTTTAACTGCGTGAATACCTAAACTTTGCATTAATGCATAAGCAGTATCTTGTTGTTTTTCATAAGTTTGAGTTGCAGCTGATGTTTCGTGATGCATAATAATATCTACTCCTTTTTCTTTTCCATAACGAACAACCTCTTGTAAATCATAATCTGGATACGGAGTTACAAAATCGAACACTCCTTCTCTATCTTCAAAGCCAATCCAATGTTCCCAACCAGTATTCCATCCTTCAACCAAAACACCTCCAATGTTATTTTTTGCTGAAAAGTCTATAAATCGTTTGGTATTTTCTGTAGTTGCGCCGTGTTTTCCGTGTGCCTTTCCTGTGTCTTTCCATTCACCATCAATAGCTTCCATTCCATAATCCCAAGAAGATTTCCCTAAATGCATTTCCCACCAAATACCTGTATACTTCATAGGTTTAAACCACGAAACATTGCCTAGCTTATTTGGTTCATTTAAGTTCAAAATCAACTTTGACGCAATTAAATCTTTCGCTTCTTCTTCAATTTGAATAGTTCTCCAAGGTGTATTAAAAGGCAGTGTTTGTTTTACTTTATAGGAAGTATTTTTAGACCCCACCAACACACTTTTCATTTTAAAAGTTGAAGGTTCAACTTGCAATGTCATTCCGGAATAATTAACCAGGCTAGCTTCGTGGAAGCTTAAATTCAAACCGCTTTCAGTTTTCATAGTTACTGGTGTATTAACCGCATTGTTTGGAATAGAAGTTTGCGCTAAATTTGCGTGACCTGCAAATTTTAATGCATCAATTTCACTAAATTTTGTGGTATTGTATAAATGCTCGTAAATATCCCAATCTCCTGGAATCCACCAAACTTTGTGATCCCCTGTTAAATTAAACTCTGTCTGTTCTTCAGCAATTAAAACTTCTTTTAAATTATCTTGCTCTGGAAATTCATATCTAAATCCAACTCCATCATCAAATACTCTAAAAACTACATTTAACTTTCTTTTTAATTCTGAAGTTTCTTCTAATTCTACTTTTAACTCATTGTAATTATTGTTAACTAAAAGTTGTTCCCCCCAAGGCATTTGCCAATCTTCGTTAAATGAATATGGTGTTACATTCAAAATTTTAAAACCACTGTGAAATGAAGGTAATTTTTCAAATTCAAAACCTAAATGTGAAGGTTTCACCACCTGATTATTTTTATGAGAAACTGAATAGGTTGGTACACCTTCATCACTTAACTCAAAATTGATTTGAATGTTTCCGTCAGGAGAAACAACTTCAGTTTTATTTTTGGATGCCGAATTACAAGCAACCAAAAAACTAATTAAAACAACTAAAAAACTTTTTATTATTTTCATTTTATATATTCATTATTTAATCGTCAACCTGTACTTGTTTAGCTACGCTAAATCTTTGATTTCAGATTCTCACCCAATAGATGTTATGATGATGAGATTCTGAAACAAGTTCAGAATGACGAAACTCTATTTTTATTATTTTGTCATTCCTGCATAGGCAGGAATCCAGAACTTATGTTTGTTAAGATTCTAAAAACTTAATTCTATTTACTCTCGGCACATATAATTCTGTGTATTTATTTATGCAGAATGGATTCATTCCTACGCAGGAATGACATCGCTATTTATTTCTCTTCTAATAACACTACCGAAAAAGGAGTATTTAATTGCACTTTTCCTTTTTTAACCTCAACTTCTTTTCCTGAATATGCATCTTTTAGAATAGTTCCTTCAGCAAACACTTCGCCTACATTTATTTCTTTTTCTCCTTCATTTATATCTAAACTAACAACAACTTTATCATTAAAATTTTCAGAAGTATAAACTCTCTGAAAAACATAAGGAGATTCAGTAATCATATTATGCACTCCAGCACCAACACTTGGATGGTTACTTCTAAATTTCCCTAATTTTTGCCAATGATTTAATATTTCTTTGGTTTTCTTATCATTTGCAATTTTATCCCAATTCATTAAAGATCTTAAATTAGCATCTCCGTTTGCACCTTCAACAATTAAAGGCCTTGCAGATTCGTCTCCATAATATATTTGCGCAGTTCCAGGGCATAACAATAATTTTGTTGCAGATTCAAATGGTTTTGTACGTTCTTTATCAAAAGGCTGCCCATCATCGTGTGAGCTTACGTAATTCATTACACCAAACCCCTTTAATTCATTATTTAAAATGTTTGAATATCTAGAAAATAATTCTTCATAACTACCTTGAGCAGCATTCCATTTAAATTCAAAGTTTATTTGACTTGTAAATTTGTTATCAAAATAATTAACCTTTCTATCTCCAAAATCGAAATATTTACCTCCTGAAATTCCATAATTATAAATTTCACCAACTAAAAAGAATTTATTATCATCTAATACTTTTTCTGGATTGTTCTTTTTAAACTCAGCAAAAGAATAATCACAAACCGTTTTAAAATCTTGCCACACATTTTCTTCCGTATGCTTAACTGTATCTGCTCTATAACCATCTATTCCAAATTCAGTAATATAATCTGATAGCCATTTCATTATATAATACTTTGGAGACTTTGGGTAACCTGTTCTTTTAAAAAAGGCATCTAACTCTTGTACTTCCTGCTCATATCTTCCTTCTGATTTCCATTTCTCAACTAAATCTGTAGGTAAGGGCACATTTTCAATACTTTCTGTTTTCACATCAGGTAAATTTTCTACCAAAGTACAACTCACAGTAGAATGGTAATCTTGATAATTACACTGTGGCCCTGTTCTTACCCAATCAGATGGCCAAACAGAATCCTTAGGGGTAACAGGACCTGTATGATTAATTACACCATCTAAAATAATTCTAATTCCTTTTTTATGTGCCAGATCCACCAACTTTTTTAAATCTTCTTTGGTTCCGAAATTAGGATCCAAAGCAGTCCAATCCTTTACCCAGTAACCGTGAAATGGATACGTTACACCAGTACCTTCATCTACATCTCCGTGAATTTGTTCTGTAATTGGTGTAAACCAAATGGCATTAATTCCTAAATCATTAAAATATCCTTCTTCAACTTTTTTAGTTATCCCGATAATATCACCGCCTTCAAATCCTCTTAATTTATCAGCTTGTTTTGTTCTTCCAAAATTTACATCATTTGTAGTATCTCCATTATTAAATCGGTCTGTTAACATAAAATATATGTTAGCGTTCTCCCAAACAAATGGTATTCTAGAATCCATAGTTAAATTATTTTTATCTTTATTTTTAGTTGAGCAACTTGTTATAGAAACAAAAGCCAACATTAAAATTAAATATTTTTTCATTTGTTAGAATTTAATTTTTATTAATTTTTCTGTTAAATTATTTATCGATAATGGAATTCTTATAGTTTTAGTTTTTTCATTCCAAGTAAATGCATATCCCTTAACTTTCTTTGGTTTTTTTGAAATGTTATGAAGTATTAAACTTACCTCTTTTACAGTATTTTGATATTTAGCTCCTTTTATTTGAGCCATTTTAATTATTAAACATTTCTTTTTTAATTCACTTTTAAATGAAACTATTTCATACATCTCTTTTTCAAAAGCATCTTTTGTTTCACCATCATCATTATATAATTCGTACTCACTCTCTTTAACGGTTTCATCATAATAGAAATGCAAATCGAACTTATTTAAATTGTATGTTGATGTATTTTGAATTGGTTCTATCATTGGAATAAAAGAACCTCCACGAACATAAGTAGGAATACTTTCTTCTTTTAATTGAACAGTTTTAGTTTGTCCACCTTCAATTTTTTCATCCGAATAAAAATTATACCAATTTGAACCTTTTGGAAACACAACTTCTTGTTGTTTTATTCCTGCTGAAATTACCGGACTTACCAAAAATGAATCACCCCATAAATAGGTTTTATCAACTTCCTTTAAACTTTCATCCTCAAAAAATAAAGGTTTCATTAAAAGGCTTCCGTTTTGACTATTTTTAAAAGCCAAATTGTAATTGTAAGGCAGCAAACTATAGCGTAATTCAATTGATTTTTTAGCTAACTGCTTCGTTTTTTCTTCTCTAAAAACTGGTTCTGAAGGCACATCCTCTTGTGCGTGCGGACGATAAATTGGTTGAAAAACTCCATATTGTAACCAACGCGTATATAACTCATCATCTAAATTTGCACCTGCAAACCCACCTAAATCTGAGTGCATAAATGCCATTCCTTGCATTCCCATTTGTAATGAGATTTCCATTTGTGGTTTTAACCCGCCCCAAGTTCTATTTACATCTCCTGACCAAGGAATCATTCCATAATGTTGCGCTCCTGAATAACCTGCTCGCATTAAAATAAACGGACGTTCATTTGGGAATTCTCTTTCGTAACCTTTAGCAATTAATTTGGCCCATTCTTGTCCGTAAATATTATGAACCTCATCAGCTGTTCCCATTGCGTGTAACAAATCTGATGGGTGTACTTCAGGCTCTCCTAAATCTCCCCACCAACCTTCAACTCCATAGCTTTTTAAATCTTTATAAATATTCCAAAGCCATTTATTTCCTTCAGGTTTAAAAATGTCTATAATTCCAGTATTTCCAAAATAAAAATCGTAGGTATAAGGTTTTCCTTCTTTTGTTTCTCCTAAAACATCTTCTTTAACGGCTTCCTCCCAACGATTTGAAGTTGTTAACACAAACGGCTCAGTAATTAAAATGGTTTTAACACCTTTTTGTTTTAAATCAGCAACCATTTTTTTAGGGTTTGGGAACGAATCTCTATCAAATTTTAAATTTCCCATTGTTCCTTTTACTTCTTTACCAAACCAATACAAGTCTAAAATAATAGCATCAACAGGAATTTCTTCTTTTTGAAATTTTTCAATAGTTTCAACCGTTTCTTTTTGAGAATGATACCCAAATCTACTAGAAAAATTACCCAAAGCCCAACGTGGAATTAAAGGTTGAAAACCTGTTAAACTCACATAATTTTCGACAACTCCTTCCCAATCATCACCAGCAATAACCTGATAAGTTTTTCGTCCTGAAATAGTTTCATACGTTAGTGTATTATTCTTTTTACTATCAAAATCTAAATAACCAATAGGAGCGTTATCAAAATGAATAGCATACATTTTTGAAGAATAAACAACTGGAATGGTAAAATTCATTAATTCTGAGTGGGTTTCATATCCATAATCAGCTCTATTGTACAATTGCAAACGATTACCTCTTCTATTCATTCCTAAAACACGAGCACCACCACCCATTAATATCTCATCATCTGATAAATTGAAATCTAGCATCTCAAAATCTTCATTTTTCGAATAGCCATTTTTTTCTGAAGTCAATAAATTACCTTCATAATAATAAGATACTTGAAATGGTGAATGTGAAATTTTTATTGAAATATTTAACATTTTAATTTCAGTTAAATTGGAAGTTTCTACAATTTCCATTTCAACTGCTTCCGTTTTTAAAACTACAGCGTGAGACTTCGGATTAAAGATTTCTCCTGTTGGAATAAAAGACGTTTCTATAATTTCATTTCCGTAAGGTTTAAATCTGTAAAATCCATCATTTGTTTTTACTTCAACAAAAGTTTGATGCTTGGTAATGCTTTCAAATTTCCTGTTTTGGTTTTGAGAAAATGAAACTGAAGCTATTAAAACAACTATTAAAACTGTAAGTATTTTCTTCATTTATATAATAATGATATTATTTATTTTTTCAATAAAAACTCAACTGGAAATTGAAAACGTTTATTCCAAGAATTTTCAGAATGGTCGTGCTCTTCAAATTTTAAATTTCGTGAATTTGATTGATCAAATCCTTTTAATTTTAAAACTTCGTCTACTCTATGCTGATATGGCAAATAAAACTTGTCGAGAGTTTTTGTTCCATAATCGAAATAGATTTTATGTGTTTTTGGTGATGGTAAATTTTCATCTAAATAATCAAAAAATGTTTCTGGAACTGGATTTCCTTCAAAAGGCTTAATTCCAGGCCAATGTGTAGACAAACAGGCTGCTCCACCAAAAATATTTGGGTATTCACATAATGCATACATCGAAATTAAACCTCCCATACTTGAACCTGAAATAAATGTATTTTCAGCATTTTTATAAACGGAGAAATTAGCATCAATCACTGGTTTTACTTCTTCAACAATAAACTTTAAATAATTATCAGAATCTGGTGATTCAAAATTACTTCCGTAATGTTTTTTACCCTCGTCAATAATTGAATCTAAAAACTTTTTAGGTAATGCTTTAAATGGTTTTTGAGGATAATAATTTGGATGTCTAATGTCTGCATGATTCCACATTGCAACCACAATTGTATTTTTTATTTTCCCGTCAGCTAGTAAACTTCCAACAATCTCATCAACTTTCCATTCTTGTTTGTTCCAAGTAGATTCAGCATCAAATAGCATTTGCCCATCATGCATATATAAAACAGCAAACTTCTCATCTGTAGAATAATTTTCTGGCAACCAAACATCAACAGTTCTTGGTCTTACGTATTTTGAAGGAAATGTATCAACTCTTTTAATAGTTCCAGAACTTAATTCACCAGTATATTCTGAAAATTTAATTTTAGAAATTTTTTGTTGTTTCTCTCCTTTTGGATTTGTTTTGCACGCAAACAAGGCTATAGCTATTGTAACAACCCATATATATTTTAAAAAATTCATTCTTTAGAATTTTGTAGTTAAAATGGTAATGCCTTTTTGGTTTAGGGTAAAAGAATTACCCCAATTAAATGATTCCCCAGAAATAATATTTTTAACTTTATTGTCTTGTAATCCAATTTCTTTAAAACGCTCTAAACCTAGTTCAATAGGTTCCTCATTCTTGTTAACAATTGTTACTACAACTTCATCTTGAAGAATTCTAAACAATATGTATACTCCATTTTCTGGTGCAAAGTGAACTGTTTTACCTTCATGAATTGCTTTACTTGTTTTACGATAGTTTAAAACCTTCTTCACAAAGTCTTGCATGCTTTTCTGGTCATCTGTTAAACCTTCTCCTGTAAATGCATCTACAGTATGGTCTTCCCAACCACCAGGAAACTCTGTTCTAATCACACCATGGTCTCCAGGATTTGCAGTGTCGTCCATTAAAACCTCTGTTCCATAATACACTTGTGCAATTCTAGGTAAGCTTAACATGTAACCTAAGGCCATTTTTGCTTTGGTTGCATCTTCTCCAACTTCCGTATATAATCTGCTTTTATCATGATTATCAAGAAAAATCATAATTTCGTTTGGTGAGGCATAGGCAAAATCGTTTGCTAAACCTTCATACATTTTAACTAAACCTTTATCCCAAGATTCTTCTTCGTTTATGGCTTCAACAATTGCTTTCTGCATAGGGAAATCCATTGTAGATTTTAGGTTAGATTCGTAGCCATCTTTATTAGCACTTCCTGTTTGCCAATACCCAACCAATAAAGGATTATAACTCCATTCTTCTCCAACTATCGAAAAGTTTGGATATTCTTCCATAATTGCGCCAGCCCAATCTGCCATAAAGTGTTTATCTGGATAAGGATAGGTATCCTGTCGAATTCCCCCTAACTCCAGAGTTTCAATCCACCAAATACTATTCTGAATAATATAATTAGCCATATATGGATTGCGCTGGTTTAAATCTGGCATTAAAGCAACAAACCAACCGTCTGTATTTCCTTTTGTGTCTATTTCAGAAGCATATGTATCTTGATTTGTTGTACGTCTATGATTTGAATTAATGGTTGTTTTCCAATCCCAATTATCAATATTGACTTCGTAATTTTTTTGATCGTTTACCCAATCTTTAAAAGGCAAATCTTTCATCCACCAATGTTCCAGTCCACAATGATTAGCAACCTGATCCATGATAAGCTTCATGCCTTTTGCTTTTAACCTTGAAGACAATTCTTTGTAATCTTCAAGTGTACCAAATCGAGGATCTACCTGATGATAATCTGTTATTGCATAACCATGATAAGAACCTTGATACATGTCGTTCATTAAAACTGGAGTTGGCCAAACAGCAGTATAACCCAAATCTTCTATATAATCCAGATGATTTATAATTCCGCGTAAATCTCCACCATGTCTCGCATAACCATCTGTTCTATCTATTTTAATTTCGTTTAATCCTTCAATAATATCATTCGAAGGGTCTCCATTTGCAAAGCGATCTGGTGTAATTAAGAAAATAGCGTCTGAGCTATCAAAACCTTTGTATTCTACTGAAACTTTTGCCTTATTATCTAATTGATAGGTGTGCTTTTGTTCTGTCCCATCCTTAAAAGTGAATGTTATATCAAACTTTCCAGCTTTGGTATGTTCAGATATTGTCAAATCCACAAATAAATAATTTGGACTATCTGCTTTATGCACTTCCTGTATAGTTACACCTGCATAAGATACTGATGGTGTTGCTTCACCAACGTTTGGATGCTTAACTAACAATTGAAGATTTTGGTCTTTAAAACCTATCCACCAGTTTGGTGGTTCTACTTTTTCTAAATAAGAATTTGATATTTCCATTGGTTCTTCATTGGACACTTTAGAATCTGTATCTGTTTTGCATGAGTATAAAAAACACAATGCAATAATAAGAGATAGTTGAAAAGTTAGTTTTTTCATTTTTAAAAGTTTAATGTTTTTCATATCCTTTATAGTACACCCAATCAAAATCAGCAAAATCTTTAGTTTTTTTTCCATTACTTGTTGCATAAACTCCTAAATAAGCACCAGTATATTTTCTGCTTAATATATGATTAGCTCTAGTCTTCTTAAATAAGATAAAGTCTTCGCCATTTAATGAGAAGTAAAATGAATAACTACTATCTTTTGATGTAACTTTAAAGGTTATTTCATGATTATAATCAACAATAGTTTGTTTTTTTAATGTTTGAGTTTCAGAATCTGGCTCAATCAGTCTAAGCGTTAAGACATTTTTTTTATTTTCTTTTAAAACTGTAAAGGAGAAATAATTATTATCTTTTTGAAAAAGACTAATTCCTGCTTCTGAATTATTTGATTTTGGTTTGAAATTCATTTTTGCTTGATATTCAAAATCACTTTCAGTCTGTCTAAACCCCATTAAGTTTGCTCTTCCTCTTTCTTTGATTACATTTTGATTTGTGTATAATCTTAAAAATCCATTTTTCTCGATTAGTGAATAAATGTTTTTATTTGGGACTCTTCTAAAATTCCAAGGGAGATTTAATTTTTCACCATCAAAATTATCTCCAAAAGCAGTGTTTCTTTTTTGAGATGTCCCTTTAAATGGGACTGTATTAATACGTTCTATTTTCCCTGTTTGAGGTGCTACAACAGGCCATTCATATTTTACCTCTTTCCACCAAAATGGTTCTTTTTCCCATTGCACAGGTACTAAATGTGTTTCACGTCCCATGTTAGAACCTCTGTCTTCATCGCCTCTAATTCCTAAAGCAACCATATACCATCGTCCGTCATCTAATTCAATTAAATCGGCGTGACCTGTACTGTGCACCCAATTGTCATAGGAAAGATGTCGTGTGGTGAAGATAGGGTTTCTTTCATTTGACACATAGGGTCCTGTTAAAGCATCACTGACAGCAATCATAACTGCATGATTATAACTTGTCCCACCTTCAGCCACCATTAAATAGTAACGGTTATTTTTTTTGTACATATGAGGACCTTCAACCCATACACCTCCACAAGCACCTCTCCATAAATAATGACGTTCTCCAATTAACTTCCAGTTTTGCAGATCTATTTCCTGTAACCAAATTTCACCTTCTCCTTCATAGTTTGGATTTTCTGGACTATGGGTTCCTACGTACCAAACCTTCCCATCATCATCAAAGAAAATATCCGGATCTATTCCTGGAGCACCTTCTAAAACATGAGGATTAGACCAAGGTCCTTCGGGATTCTTAGCCGTTATTATGAAGTTAACAAAATCGGTGGTTTTTAAATCTTCATGATAATAAACATTCGTTGTGATGATATAAAACGTACCTTTATTATATCTAATAGTTGGCGCATGAATTCCTCCATCTGATTGTACATCAACTAAGTTAACCTCGTTTGTGCATTGTTCTTCTCTATGCAAACCATAACCTATTAACTCCCAATTGATTAAATCCTTACTTTTATGAATTGGTAATCCAGGATAATATTCAAAAGAAGAATTAACAATATAAAAAGTATCACCTACTTTACATATTGATGGGTCTGGATGTCCACCAGGAATAATTGGGTTTGTAAAAGAACTGGATTGTGAAAACACAAAAGATGTAACTGTCAAAAAAAAGTACAGTACAATTAATCGAGTATTCAGAATATTAGTCTTCATAATCAAGTAATTTAATGGCTTTTGCAAATTGTTTTCCTAAATCTATAAACCCAAAACTATCATAGTGCCAAGGGTCTGAATATTTATACTTTTCTGTAGTTCTTACGACAGATGCCTTCTTATCGTTTTGAGCAAACTTTTCCTGAGCATATTGAACGAGTTCCAAAAAATGCCAAGTTTTTCCGTTTTCACCGCTACGTGAATCAGAAATCTTTCCAATTACAATTGGTAATTTGTTATTATGAAGTGCTGCTCTTTGCAAAAGCATCATCCTCTTCAAATTAAAATAGTAATCTTCAGCTACTTTCTCAGTGTGCGCAGCATCGCTTTCCCCCTGCATCCAGATGATTCCTTTAGGAAGCAATGTATCTTCTTTTCCATCATTATTAATATCCATAATCTTTAAGGCATTTTTTACAGTTGACAGAAAATAATCGTATTGATTAACTCCACTAAAATCTGGATCCCAAGAACCTGCAAAGGAACCTGCTATACTATCTAATGATGTCCCTCCCCGAGAATATTTTATAATTGCAATTTTATGATTCGGATAAAGATGCTTAAGTTTCGATGCAAAAGATAATTCTACACCAAATCTATCAGAATAATGATTGTTAGTTAAATTGGAGCTAAACCCTGTTCCATGACCTGGCATTAGCTTTGCCCAATTTCCAATACCTCCATTTTCTTTATTGTCTCCAACTGGATTTCCATGAAAAATATAAACATCTTCAAAAGTTTTACTTAATGAATCTGGCAACTTAGAATTGTAGCCATAACCATCCATATTAGATTGCCCACCTAAATAAAACAAGAGAAATTTTTCATTATTTTGACTTAGGGTGATTAAGCAATAATTGAAAAACAGAAATAATAATACTTTTTTTTTCATTGATTTTATTTTTAAGTAATAATCAAGAGGTGTAAGTCTTTATGCTTAACAACTACAAAGCTGAAGGTGGCCTAAACTTTGCTTGGCCACCTTTTCAATTTTTAATTTATATACTAAAAAACTACTTCAACATTAGGTGTTAAAATAACTTCTTTATTATCTACTAATAATTTTACTGTATTTTCAGATTCATTAAAGAATTTACATTCAGTTTGACTCTTATAAACTTTTATAATGTTTCCTCTGAAATTAATAGTAAATGAGTATGATTTCCACTCTTTTGGAATTTGTGGATTAAAGTTTAAAATACCATCTTCCCAAATGCGCATTCCTCCAAAACCTTGAACTACACTCATCCAAGTTCCTGCCATACTTGTAATATGGCAACCTTCATGAACTTCATGGTTATAATCATCTAGATCTAAACGCGATGTTCGCAAGTACATCTCGTAAGCTTTTGGCATTCTATCTATTGAAGCTGCTAAAATTGAATGTACACAAGGAGATAAAGAAGATTCGTGAACCGTAATTGGTTCGTAAAAATCGAAATGACGCTCAATAACTTCCTTTTCAAATTTATCTTCAAACAAATACATTCCTTGTAGTGTATCGGCTTGTTTTATATAACAAGAACGTAAAATTCTATCCCAAGACCATTTTTGATTAATTGGTCTTTGCGAAGCATCTAATTTTTCAACAGGAATGATTTCTTTATCTAAAAATCCATCTTGTTGCAAAAATACTTTGTGTTCTTCACTATAAGGGAAATACATATTATCTGAAACTTTTAACCATTGGTAAGTTTCTTCAAAAGATAAATTTACCTTATCCATAACACGAATACAATCCTCAGGATAATCGTGTTTTACTTTATTTAAACATTCAACAGTATACTCAATACACCATTTTGCTAAATAGTTTGTATAATAATTATTGTTGATGTTGTTTTCATATTCGTTTGGACCTGTAACACCTAAAATTACATACTTATCTTTTGCTGCAGAATAATTAGCACGTTGATACCAAAAACGAGCAATAGCAATCATTACTTCTAATCCATATTCAGGAATATAAGCGAAATCTTGTGTGTAATTTACATAGTTATAAATTCCAAAAATCATTGCTCCGTTACGGTGAATTTCTTCAAAGGTAATTTCCCACTCATTATGGCATTCTTCACCATTCATTGTAACCATTGGGTACAATGCTGCTCCATTAGTAAAACCTAATTTTTGAGCATTTTCAATAGCTTTTCCTAATTGATTGTAACGATATTTCAATAAGTTTTTAGCAACTTCCTGATCTTTAGTTGCCATATAAAACGGAATACAATAAGCTTCAGTATCCCAATAAGTACTTCCTCCATATTTTTCACCAGTAAACCCTTTTGGACCAATATTCAAACGAGCATCAGTTCCCATATAAGTTTGGTTCAATTGAAAAATATTAAAACGAATTCCTTGTTGTGCTTTTACATCACCTTCAATTACAATATCTGCAGTGCTCCAAATGTCTTCCCAGGATTTAGTTTGAGAATCTAAAAGTGCTACGTAACCTAATTTTTCAGCATTTTGAACATTTGCAAATGCTGCTTCAATTAAATCTGAAATCTCATAGTTCATAGAACTAGTGTATGAAGCATATTTATAAATAGTTGCTACATCACCATCTGAAACTTGTAATTTATAGGTATGTGTAATTTTTTTTTCTTCTCTTGAAGTTTCTTTAGTTGCAGAAACCTCATTATTATTAATTGCAAATGTTACTTGCATAGCAGTTGCAACGTGAAATTCAGTTTTCAACGTTTTAGAAAGAATACATGCATTGTTTTCGCCATCAATTACTTCTAAAATTTCCCAGAAAAACTCGTCATAATTAGAATCTTCATTTACAATACCTGCATCTACATAAGGTGCAAATTCTACATCTCCTGAAAAATTAACAGCTTTAACACTGTACTCTATTACTCCAACCTCATTGTATTCAACCGAAATAAAACGTTTTGTGTTAATTTCAACTTTTTCTCCTGTAGGCAATTCAGCTTTTAGAGAACGACTTAACCAACCATCTTTCATATTTAATTCACGTTTAAAATCTGAAATTTCACACGTATTTAAATCGAAAATTGTTCCGTTAATTTTAATATGGATACCTATCCAATTTGGAGCATTTAATACTTTTGCGAAATACTCTGGATATCCGTTTTTCCACCATCCAACACGAGTTTTATCTGGGTAATAAATACCACCAATATAACTACCTTGAAAAGTGCTACCTGAATAATCTTCTTCAAAATTGGCACGTTGTCCCATAGAACCGTTTCCAATACTAAACAAACTTTCCGATGCCTCTACATTTTCAGCATCAAAGCCATTTTCAATAATTGACCATTCGTTTGGTACTATATAATTCTTATTCATTTTCTAGTTTATTAGTTGGTTTAAAAATTCAGGAGTAAATCCTGTCATATCATTAAAAACAAAATCAGCGTGACCTAATACATCCTTCTCTCCAATTCCTACACAAATCATATTTGCTGCTTTTGCTGCTTCTACTCCTGCAATAGCATCTTCAACTACAACACAGTTTTCAGCTTCCATTTGCAATTTTTCAGCCCCAATTAAAAAAACTTCTGGATCTGGTTTTGCTTTACTTACATCGTTTCCATCAACAATTGCCGTGAAACGATTGTACAACCCTACCCTTTTTAAAATTAATGGTGCATTTTTACTAGCTGACCCCAATGCGTAAGTAATATTGTTTGTATCTAAATAATCTAACAAATCACTTACACCTGGAAGAATTTCTTCGTTAGTCATTTTATTTACATAACCCAAATACTCTTCGTTCTTAGTTACCAAAAATTCTTGTTTTTGTTCTTCTGTAACTTCAACCTTTCCTATATTTAATAAGATTTCTAATGATTTTACTCTGCTAACACCTTTTAACAGTTCATTATGTGCTTCGGTAAATTCAAATCCTAATTGGATTGCTAAATTTCTCCAAGCTAAAAAATGATATTTTGCAGTATCTACAATTACACCATCTAAATCGAATATAAATGTTATTTCTTTTTTCATTTTAATTATCCGTTATTACTTCGTCATCTACATCTTTTACTCTTACTACTAACATTGCAGCAATTAATAATGAAACACCACTAATTACCAAAGCATAAATTGGATTTCCGCCGTACAAGTATTTTACAATTGGACCACCAATTAAGGCGTTAATTATTTGAGGTAACACAATAAAGAAATTGAAAATACCCATATAAACTCCCATTTTTCTAGCTGGAATTGAGCCTGCTAAAATTGCATATGGCATTGCCAAAATACTTGCCCAAGCAATTCCAATTCCAAACATTGAAAGGAATAACCAGTTTTCATTTGGCACAAAATAGATTGAAATTAAACCTAAACCTCCACAAATTAATGAGAAAGCATGTGTTCTTTTTCTACCTATTTTTTTAGCTATTGCTGGTAAAAAGAAAGCATACACCGCTGAAACAGCATTGTAAACTCCAAATAAAATACCAACCCAATCTCCTGCTTTTTGAAAAGCATCTCCGTGATCGTTTAATGATAAACCGTAAATATGATGCGCAATTGCTGGTGTAGAAAAGACCCACATACCAAATAACCCAAACCAAGAAAAGAATTGAACTGAGCTCAACTGTTTCATAGTTAAAGGCATTTTCTTAAAATCTGAAAAGATATTTAGTAAACTAGATTCTTCTTCAACATGTTCCTCATCAGTAGACATTAAAGCCATTTCTTCAGGAGAATACTCTTTAGTAGTAAATACGGTAACTAAAATACTGATAACTAAAACCGAAGCCCCAATTATAAACGACCATAATAAATTTGTTGGCACCTCGCCTGATTGAGCTTCATTTACAACTCCAAACCAATTTGTTAAAACATAAGGCAACCAAGAACCTATTACAGCTCCAATACCAATTAAAACTGTTTGAATACTAAATCCTAAAGTACGCTGATCTGAAGGCAACATATCAGCAACTAAAGCTCTAAAGGGCTCCATTGCTACATTAAATGAAGCATCCATAATCATTAACATACCTGCACCAACCCACAAAGCAGGCATAAATTTGGTAAACATATCAGCATTTGGCATTAAAATTAATCCCATTGAAGCTAATAAAGCTCCTATTAAAAAATATGGTCGTCTTCTACCTAAGCGCGTCCAAGTTTTATCACTATAATACCCTATTATTGGCTGAACAATTAACCCTGTTAATGGGGCTACTATCCAAAACCAAGATAATTCATGTACATCAGCTCCAAAAATTTGTAATATTCTACTGGCATTGGCATTTTGCAAAGCAAAACCCATTTGAATTCCTAAGAAACCAAAACTCATGTTCCAGATATCCCAGAAACCTAGTTTCCGTTTTTCCATAAAATGTTAATATTAAAAATTACAATACAATATAACGCTAAACTAATGTTAGCTTTGATTGTTTTTGTGAAGTGTGTGAAGTAATGTAGTACTTGTAAAATTTCTTTTACTTTGCAAATATATAAATAAATTATTACTTATATAAAATATTTAATCTTTTTTTGTTGATTCTCTAATTTTTAGATTCGTAGAAATCACTTCTTTATGATATTCTTTTGGAGCCGTATGTTCTATTCTATTTATTAGCAATTCTGCTGATTTTTGCCCCATTAAAAAACCATGCTGAACTACTGAAGTTAAAGTAGGTGTAGTGAATTCAGAAATCAATCCACTAGTAAAACCAATTACCGCAATATCCTCTGGAATTCTATACCCTTTTTCTTGTGCAATTTTCATGGCAATTGCAGCATAAATTTCATTTACTGCTAAAATTGCATCAGGAGCTTCATCCAATTCAAATATTTTTTCAATTTGTCCGTATAAATCTAGCGTATCATCAATTTTAAAAACGTAATCCTCATCTACATCTAAGCCCGCATTCTGCATAGCTTTTCTATATCCAACTTTTCGTAATGCTCCTACCGTAATAAAATCTTGCGTAGTTAATAATGCTATTTTTTTTGAACCAATTTTAAGTAAATGCTCCGCGGCACGATAACCTCCGCCAATATCATCAATTACTACTTTATCACAAGCTAAATTTTCATTAATTCTATCAAATAAAACTAATGGAAAATCTTCTTTTAATAAAGTTTTAAAATGGTTGTAATCATCTTTTTTTTGAGTTCCTCGAGCAATTGAAACAATTAAACCATCAATAGTTCCATTGGTTAATACACTAATATTGGTAACTTCTTTTTCAAACGATTCATTTGACAAACAAACCATTACATTATAGCCTTTTTCATTGGCATACTCCTCTATTCCATCAATTACAGTGGAAAAAAAGTGATGTACAATTTCTGGAATAATTACACCTATTACAGATGTTTTTTGATTTCTAAGTTGTAATGCCACGCTGTTTGGCTTGTAATTGTAATAATCTGCAAAGGCTTTTATTTTTTCTCTAAGCTCTTCACTAATTTCATTACTATTTTTTAAAGCCTTAGAAACTGTTGAAATTGAAACTCCAAACTCTTTTGCTATTACTTTTAATGTTATTCGTTGCTTCATTCAAAAAAAATCAATTAGTAAATTATGCTTGTACTACAAATATAAAATATAAGTTAACAAAGGTTACATATTAACTTAATAAAAATTACCAATTTTAATAAAAATTTAAAAAAAATGCACTTCAAAAAATATCATTTTCGCAATTTAAAGCTTCAAAAGCGAAAATTTACTCCAACGTTGTAGTAAAAAAGTTATGAACACGAAAACGTTGGAGTAGCATTATTTTATCTCTTATGAATTGTTAAGTGCGTAAATTCACATAGTGAAATGTAAAGTAATAATAGTACGAATTTTTAAAACAAACCTTAATTAATAATTAACTTAAAATAGATGAAAAATTTTAGAATTTTTTTGTTTAGTGTCATACTTCTATTTCCTTTAGCAATGTTTGCTCAACAAACAGTTAAAGGTAAAGTAACAGAAGCTTCCAGCGGCTCGGGCTTACCTGGTGTAGACATTATAATTAAAGGAACAACTGTTGGTACCTCTACAGACTTTGATGGAAATTACATTCTTGATAATGTTAAAACTGGAGATATTTTAGTTGTATCTTATTTGGGATTTAAATCTCAAGAACTAACAGTAAACTCAACTACTATTAATATTAAATTAGTAGAAGATACTGAATCTTTAGATGAAGTTGTTGTAATTGGATATGGATCTGTTAAGAAAGAAGATTTAACAGGATCAGCCGACTTAATTACTTCGGAAGATTTTAACAAAGGAAACGTAGTTTCTGCTCAACAATTAATAAATGGTAAGGTTGCAGGTGTATCTGTTACTTCTGGCGGTGGAGCTCCTGGGGAAGGACAAAACATTGTAATTAGAGGTTTAGGTTCTTTATCTTTAACTAGTTCTCCTTTAATTGTTGTTGATGGTGTTCCGCTAAACGATGGTGGTGTTGGAGGTTCAAGAAATGTGTTGAACCTTATAAATCCTAATGATATTGAAAGTATGGTGGTATTAAAAGATGCCTCCGCTACTTCAATTTACGGATCTAGAGCTGCCAATGGTGTAATTATGATTACTACTAAAAAGGGTAAAGACACAGAATTTAAATTTAACGTAAATTCTTCAACTACATTATATACTGCAATTGATGAAGTAGATGTAATGAATGCCGATCAGTTTAGTAATTTAATTGAACAAACTGGTGATGCTGCTGCTATTGCAAGGTTAGGTAATGCTGATACAAATTGGCAAGATCAAATTTATGTTGGAGCAATTGGTGCAGACCACTCAATAAGTGCTTTAGGTAATGCTTGGGGAGTTCCAATGAGAGCTTCTGTTGGTCATTCAGACCACGAAGGTACATTAAAAGGTGATGAATTTAAACGTACAACTGCTTCATTAAACTTATCTCCTAGTTTTTTAGACGATCATTTAAAAATTGAATTAAATGCTCGTGGTATGTATACTGAAAACAAATTTGCAAACAGAGGTGCAATTGGAGGCGCTGCTTCTTTTGACCCAACACAATCTGTTTACGATGAAAATTCAATATTTGCTGGTTATTATGCTTGGACAGGAACAAACGGTTACCAATTAAACTTGGCTCCTACTAATCCTGCAGCACAATTAGCCTTAAACCAAGATACTGCCGAAGTAAGAAGATTGGTTGGAAATGCGAAAGTTGATTATAAGCTTCACTTTTTCCCTGATGTAACTGCTACTGTAAATGTTGGCTTAGATAAATCTAATAGCCATGGTAGAAATATAACTTCAGAATTTATGCCTACTTCAGATACTAGTTGGAACGGTTCTAGAACAGCGTTTACGCAGGAAGCTACTAACAAATTATTTGATGCATATGTTACTTACAATAAAACTGTAAACGATATTCATTCTGTAAATTTTATTGTTGGTCATTCTTATCAATCTTTTGAATTTGACAATTATAGTTATGATAGTGAAAAGGAAGAAGATGGTAATGATTTTGAATTTATAGACAAATCTGAAAATGTTCTTTTATCTTATTTTGGAAGATTCAATTACGACTATAATAGTAAATACTTATTTACTGCAACATTAAGAGCTGATGCATCTTCAAAATTAAATCCAAATGACCGTTGGGGGTATTTTCCGTCATTAGCTGCTGCTTGGAACATTCATAAAGAAAACTTTATGCAAGATGGCATTTTTAATGAATTAAAACTACGCGTAGGTTATGGTGAAGTTGGTAATGTTAACGGATTAGGCGATTATAATTTCTTAACAAGATATACTGGAAGTCAATCTACCGCAAATTATCAATTTGGTAATACTTTTTATCAAACTTTTAGACCGGAACCAATAAATGAAGATTTACGTTGGGAAGTTGGTAGAACTTATAATATTGGTTTAGACTATGGCTTACTTGATAGAAGAATAACAGGTTCTGTTAACGTTTACCTTAAAGAAACACAAGACTTAATTTCATCTGCTTTTATTGATCCGTTTACAAATTTTGGAAATCGTATTGATAAAAATATTGGTGATATGGAAAATAAAGGTGTTGAATTTACCATAAATGTGATTCCAGTACAAACGGATGATTTAAGTTTAAATATCAGTTATAATGTGGCTTTCAACAAAAATGAAGTAACTAACCTTCCTTTTGATCAACAAGTTGGAGGTATAAGTGGTGGTGTTGGAAACAATATACAAACTCATACAGAAGGTGAATCTCCATTTAGCTATTTAGTTTACAAACAAATTTATGATACTGATGGTTCACCAATTGAAGGTGCATTTGTAGATAGAAATGGTGATAATATTATTAATGATAATGATAAGTATATTTATAAAGACCCATACGCTGATGTTATTATGGGATTAAATGCTGATTTAAATTATAAAAATTGGGATTTATCTATAGTAACCAGAGCTAACATTGGTAATTATGTATATAACAATGTAGCTTCTAGCAATGGTTATTCAAGAAGAGCAACACAAAATAATATTTTATATAACTTACATGCAAATTCTTTAAATACAGGTTTTGTAGAAACAACAGAACAAAACTTATTAAGTGATTACTTTATTGATGAAGCTTCTTTTTTCAAAATTGACAATATCACATTAGGGTGGCGTTTAGAAAATGTTATGAAAGATGTTGTTTTTAGATTATATGGATCTGTACAAAATGTTGCAACAATTACTGATTACGAAGGTTTAGATCCTGAAATAAGAGGTGGAATTGACAATAATTTTTATCCTAGACCAAGAACATTTGTGTTTGGAGTTAATATTGATTTTTAATAAAATAATAGAAAAATGAAAAATATATTAAAAAAACTCATTTTTGTTGTAACTATCACGTTTTTGATGGCTTCATGTCATGACGATTTAAATTTATCGCCAATTGATCCTGATAGTTTTACACAAGAAGATGTATTTGCAAGTGCTAATGACGCCCAAGGTGCCTTAGCTAAATTATATGCTGGTTTAACACTTACGGGTCAAGAAGGACCTGCTGGTCAACCAGATATTGCTGATATTGATGAAGGTTTCTCACAGTTTTCGAGAATGTTGTTTAACCTTAATGTACTAACTACAGACGAAGCTGTAGTAGGGTGGGGAGATCCAGGTTTACCTGATTTACATGGAATGTCTTGGTCAAGTAGTAATGACTTTACTGAAGCTATGTACTCTCGTTTAGCGCAAGTAGTATCTTTTAGTAATTCATTTATTAAAAATGCTTCTTTATTAAATGAAAGTGCAGAAGTACAATATTATATTGCAGAAGCTAGATTTTTAAGAGCCTATGCATATTATAATTTAATGGATCTTTATGCTAATGTTCCTTTAACATATGAAATTTCTACTGACTTACCTTTACAAAGTAATAGAACTGAAATCTTTGCTTTTGTTGAGGCTGAATTATTAGAAATTCAAGATTTATTAAAATCTGGAGGCTCAAATGAATATGGTAGAGTTGATCAAGTAGCTGCTTGGGCATTATTATCAAGATTATACTTAAATGCTGAAGTTTGGATTGGTGAACCAAAATATACTGAATGTGTAACTTTTTCAAACAATGTTATATATTCATCTTACTCAATTAATATGAATGATGCTAATGGAAATGGAACTGCTTATGACGAGTTGTTTTTAGCAGATAACGATTCTAATGGTGCACAAAACGAATTTATTTTCGCATTAAATTTTGATGGTCTTCAATCTCAAACTTGGGGAGGAACTACCTTCTTAGTTCATGCAGCTATTGGAGGTTCAATGGATGCAGCAGAGTTTGGTGTAAATGGAGGCTGGGGAGGCTTACGTACTACGAAAACTTTAGTTGAAAAATTTGAGTCAGGAGATCAAAGAGGTATGTTCCATACAGATGGACAAAATTTGGAAATAGAAAAAATCCCACCATTTAAAGAAGGCTATGCCATTAGTAAATTTAAAAATGTAGATTCTAATGGAAATGCTGGTAATGATACTAGTGGTTCTTTTGTTGATACAGACTTACCTTTAATTCGTTTAGCTGAAATATATTTGAATTATGCTGAAGCTTCTTTAAGAGGTGGTGGTGGCGATTTAGGTTTAGCAGCTTCTAAAATAAATGAATTACGTGAAAGAGGATATGGTACAACTGCTGCCAATATTACAAGTGGAGATTTAGATTTAGATTTTGTTTTAGACGAAAGGTCTAGAGAATTGTATTGGGAAGGTCAAAGACGTACAGATTTAGTTCGTTATAATTATTTCACTACAAATAGCTTTTTATGGCCTTTTAAAGGAAATGTCCTTAATGGAACTTCAGTAGATCAATATAGAAATATTTTTCCTTTACCAACTAATGTATTATCAACCAATCATAATCTTACTCAAAACGTAGGGTATTAAAAATTTAAAACTAAAAACAATGAAAAATATAAAAATTTTAGCATTATTAATTTTAGCCTCTATAGGCTTTAATTCATGTCAAGATGATGATGAGTTTGAATTTATTGCTCAAACTCCTCAAGAAACTATTGAATTTGTAAATTCATTTCAAGATGAATATATATTAACAAGTCAAACTTCTAAAAATTTAGCAGAACGATTTGTTTGGGTTTCACCAGATTTTGGTGTAGAAACTATTGTAAATTACGAAATGCAAGGTTCAATAAGTGAAAGCTTCGGTGTATTTACAGTTTTAGGATCAACAACTGAAAATGAAATAGGAGTTACAATTAATCAATTGATGAATTTGGCTTCAGAAGCAGGCTTAGATAATGACCCAAATACAGAAGAACCTAATATTGGTGTTATTTACTTTAGAATAAAAGCTTCTATAGGAACTCAAGGTGAAAACGAATTGTTTTCACAAGTTCAAGCATTAAATGTTAATATACCTGAAATAGTAGACGCAACTGGAGGCTTTGCAGTTACTACTTGGGGTGTTGTAGGTTCTGGATATAATAATTGGGGAGCTTATGCAGATTCTCCTTTTTATACAACTAACGATTCAGATGTTTTAGTAGCGTATGTTACATTATTTGATGGTGAAATTAAATTTAGAGATGATAATGCTTGGGCTCTTAATTATGGTGATACTGGCGCAGATGGAACCTTAGATGAAGGAGGTGATAACATTGCTGTAACAGCTGGTACATATAAAATTACTTTTAATACAAATACACTTGCTTATAGTATTGAACCATTTTCTTGGGGTATTGTAGGTTCTGGATATAATGATTGGGGAGCTTCTCCTGATGCAAAGTTTTACTATGATTACACAACCGATACTTTTAAAGTAGGAGTTAAACTATTAGATGGTGAAATTAAATTCAGATTTAATTCAGATTGGGGAGTGAATTATGGTGATTCAGGTGCTGATGGGACTTTAGATGATGGTGGTGATAATATTGCTGTAACTGCTGGGTTTTATTCAGTTACTTTAGACTTGAATAATAATGAGTATTCAATTGTTGAAGCTGATATCTGGGGCGTTGTAGGTTCAGGTTATAATGATTGGGGAGCTTCTCCTGATTTTAGTTTGACTGAAGTGAATCCTGGTATTTGGGTTGGAGATGTTGTAACTCTTCTTGATGGTGAAATTAAATTCCGTTTAAACGAGGACTGGGGCTTCAATTATGGAGATACAGGAGCCGATGGTACTATTGATGATGGAGGTGATAATATAGCTGTTACTGCCGGAAACTCTAGAATAGTGTTAGATATTAATAACGGAACTTATTTAGTAAACCAATAAAGTACTATTTATATTATCTTTTTTAATAAATATAAAAGGCTGTTTATCATAACAGCCTTTTATTACTTTAATTTTTTGTAATGAGCCAGTTTATTAATTCTGGTTCATTACATTTAGTAATGTAATAACCTAAAGAATGAAAAAATTACTATTCCCAATATTATTTTTACTCCCAATACTAACTTTTTCTCAAGTAACAACTGCACCTACACTTCCTACTGCTAATGAGGTTATAACCATAATGTTTGATGCTACTGGAACTCCATTAGAAGATTATACAGGTGATGTTTATACGCATACAGGAGTTACTACAAATGGTAACCGTTGGCAAAATGTGATTGGTGATTGGAATAATAATTCTGCACAACCACAACTTACTAGAGATAACTCAAATCCTAACTTATATACTTTATTAATAACTCCTGATGTTTATACATATTATAATGTACCAACATCGGCAATAATTTCTGAATTCAATTTTGTTTTTAGGGCTTCAACTGGGTCACCACAATCTGATGATATTTTTGTTCCAATTTATCAAGCAGGTTTAAATGTAACATTTACAAGTCCTGTAGATCAAAGTACATATGACTTAAACGATGTAATTACAATTACTGCAGAATCTTCAATTTCTTCAAATTTAGAACTCTTTGTAAATGATGTTTCACAACAAACAACAACAAATACTACTTCAATCTCAACATCATATACATTTAATACTACAGGAACACATATATTAAAAGCTACAGCAACTGCTAATAACGAAACAAGCGAAACAATAATTTCTGTTTATGTAAAATCTAGTACGCAAACAGCTACACAGCCTACAGGATTAAAATATGGAATCAATATAAACCTTGATAACTCTGTTACTTTTTTATTGAAAGCACCTGAAAAAACGGATGTATTAATTTTAGGTGATTTTAATAACTGGACTTTTGATGCGAATTACCAAATGGCAAAAGACGGTGATGATTTTTGGATTACTTTATCAGGTTTAGACATCAATACTGAATTTGCTTACCAATATTTAATTGATTACGATATTAAAGTTGCAGATCCTTATTCAGAAAAAATATTAGACCCTTGGACTGATCAATATATTAAAGACGGAAACTATCCAAATTTAAAAGAATATCCAACCAATTTAACAGAAGGGTATGTTTCTACTTTTTTAATTAATGAAACTCCATATACTTGGAATATTTCTGACTTTTCTAGACCTGCCCAAGATAATTTAATTATTTACGAACTTCATATTAGAGATTTTACAGAATCTGATTCTTATAACGAAGCGTTAACAAAACTTGATTATTTAGAAAATTTAGGAATTAACGCTATTGAATTAATGCCAATTAATGAGTTTGAAGGCGCAGACAGTTGGGGTTACAATCCTGCATTATATTTCGCTTTAGATAAAGCTTATGGGACCAAAAATAGTTTCAAAAAATTTGTTGATGAATGCCACAATAGAGGAATTGCTGTTTTAGCTGATGTTGTTTTTAATCACTCTTATGGGCAATCTCCAATGGCACAAATGTATTGGAATGATGCTGATAACAAACCCGCTGTTGACAACCCTTGGTACAACGAAGATCATAATTTTATAGATAATACTTCAGCACATTGGGGTTCAGATTTTAATCACGAATCTACTTACACCGTAAACTTTTTTAATGATGTTTTATCGTATTGGATAAACGAATATAAAATTGATGGTTTTAGATTCGATTTCACCAAAGGTTTTTCAAACACACAATGGAGTGGCGCAAACAACTGGGCAAGTGATTATGATGCTAGTAGAATTTCAATTTTAAAAAATTATGCTGACCACGTTTGGAACGAAGCTCCAACAAATAAACCATATGTAATTTTTGAGCATTTATCTGAAAATACGGAAGAGAAAGAATTAGCTGAATATGGTATTATGCTTTGGGGGAATTTAAATAATAATTACAACCAAAACACCATGGGTTGGACTAGCGACACTGATATTTCTTGGATTTCTTACAAAGAAAGAAATTGGAATACTCCAAATGTTGTTGGTTATATGGAAAGCCATGATGAGGAACGCTTAATGTATAAAAATTTAACCTACGGAAATGATTCGAACAGCGATCATAATGTTAAAAATTTAAATACAGCTTTAGCTAGACAAGAATTAGCTGGAATGTTCTTTTTCACCATTCCTGGCCCTAAAATGATTTGGCAATTTGGTGAATTAGGTTACGATATTAGTATTGATGAAAATAGCAGAGTTGGAAGAAAACCAATTCATTGGGATTATGAAAACAATGCAAACAGAAAACATATTTACAGTACTTGGCAAACACTAATTGAATTAAAAAAACAACAACCCGTTTTTAATTCAACAGATTTTGAACTAAATGTAGCAAGTCTAACCAAAAGTATTACTTTAAAACATAGCAGTATGGATGTTGTTTTGGCTGGTAATTTTGATGTTAATTCAAAAGACTTAACCATACAGTTTACAAAAACAGGAACTTGGTATGAATATTTTTCAGGTGAAGAAAAAATAGTTTCATCAACTTCAGAAACTATAAATTTAGAACCTGGTGAGTACAAATTATATTCAACAGTTAAACTTGCCGATCCACGTGGAGGAACTTCAACAGATGATAGCGACAATGATGGTATTGTAGATACAGAAGACTTATGTCCAAATACAATGGAAGGAGCTACTGTTGGCTCAACTGGATGCGAAATTTTCTCATTAGCTTATGATAATTTTACTATTGAAACTATAGGAGAAACTTGTTCTGGAGAAGATAATGGATTAATTAATATTTCGGCAATAGAAACCTTAAACTATACAGCAACAATTAATGGCACAGCTTATAATTTTACAGCATCAACAACTATCCAAAACCTTGCTCCTGGAGAATATGAATTATGCATAACTGTTGATGGTGAAACCTATAAGCAATGTTATTCCGTTACTATTGAAGAAGCTGCTATTATTTCAGGAAAATCGAGTATTCAATCTGGAAAAATGAATGTAAATATTGAAGAAGGAACTGCTCCATATAACGTAACAATAAATGGAATTTTGGTTCTTCAAACAGCCTCAAAATCTTTTGATTTCAATGTTCTAGAAGGTGATAGCATTGAAGTTTCTAGTAAAAATGAATGTGAAGGGAAAATTTCAAAAAAAATATCTTTTGAAAATATTACTGCGTACCCAAACCCAAATACTGGAATATTTCAAATTTCAATTCCTGAAAATAATATAAATGTAAAAGTTCAAATTTTAAATATTTACGGCCAATTTATAACAGAAATTAACTCAAAAAGTACAAATGGAAAGATCAATATTAATATTGAAAACCTTCCAAAAAGTTTATATATTGCAAACGTTTACGCAAATAGTAGATATACTTTAAAAATTATTAAAAATGAAAAAACCCGCAAACAGTAGTGTTTGCGGGTTTTTGGTGGAGTTTGCAACTCCTTAAGTGGGCAATGAGGGATTCGAACCCCCGACCCCCTCGGTGTAAACGAGGTGCTCTGAACCAACTGAGCTAATTGCCCTAAGCGGATGCAAATATATAACGAGTTTTTGTATTTTACAAAGCTTTTTAAAATTTAATTTAACAATTTTTAAATACTTAATTCTGCTCAAAATAAAACTCTGAACAAATAAGTTCAGAGTCAATATTTTAATAAACTCTTATTTAGACAGTTCAGGAACATTTGTTAATATATAGTCACCAATTCCTGAAAATATTTTGTTATATTCTTTAAAAAATTCTTTTCTTTTTACAAAATCTCTGCAACCACAAATGTACTACCTCCTATAAAAATTAAATCATTAGAAGTAGCCATTTTTTTTGCATCTAATAATGCTTTCATTACAGAACTATAAGCTTTGCCCTTTAGATAATATTTTGCAGCCTCAAGCATTAATTTTTCCGCATCTAAACCTCTTACAATATTAGGTTTACAAAAATAATAGTTTGCTTTTTCAGGAAACATTGGCAATACCGTATCTAAGTCTTTGTCATCAACAACTCCCAAAACAATGTGTAGTTTATGATACTTTTCACTTTCAAGCTGCTTTAAAACATGGGTTAGACCTTCTTTATTATGCCCCGTATCACAAATTATTGGAGGTTTTTTTTGCAATACTTGCCACCTTCCTAAAAGCCCTGTGGTTTTAATTACATTTAACAAGCCTCTTTTTAATGATTCTGCAGAAACAGTATAACCTCTAGAATTTAAAACTTTAATAGTTTGAATTGCTGTTTTTACATTTTTTTGCTGATATAAACCTAATAAATCCGTTTTAACCGGAGTTTTCACTTCTTTGGAAGCGATATAAAGTTGAGATTTATTTTCTTCTGAAATCCTTTTAAAAACTTCAAAAACCTCTTCTTGATATTCACCTATCACTACGGGGGCATTCTTTTTAATAATTCCAGCCTTTTCAAACGCAATTTCAGATAAAGTTTCTCCTAAAAATTGTGTATGATCCAACCCAATATTAGTAATTACCGATACTTCTGGTGTTATAATATTTGTTGAATCTAACCTTCCTCCTAATCCAACTTCAACCACAGCAATATCAACGCTATTTTTTTCAAAACAACTAAACGCTAAACCCACAGTCATTTCAAAAAATGACAATTGATGCGCTTCTAAAAAAGATTTATTCCCATCAATAAAATTTACAACATCAAATTCTGAAATTAATTTGCCATCAATTTTAATTCGTTCTCTAAAATCTTTTAAATGAGGTGAAGTATACAGTCCAACTTTAAAACCAGCTTCTTGTAATACTGAAGCCAACATATGACTGACAGAACCCTTACCATTGGTGCCCGCTACATGGATAGTCTTAAATTTCTTTTCAGGAAATCCTAAATGTTTAGAGAGCGCTAAACTATTGGTTAAATCTTTTTTAAATGCTGTTTCCCCCTGCCTCTGATACATTGGCAATTGTGAAAACATCCAGTTAAGTGTTTCAGTGTAATTCATTAATTATTGAGACAAAGAGAATCTATATTTAATTGTTCCAACTTGTTTAGAAGGTGCGTTGGTATCAGATTGCCACATTGTTTTTAAAGCTGCTTCTTTTGCTTGAGATATTAAACACTCAGCTGTATTAGTTGAGCCCTTTACTCCTGAAGTAGCTTTAATTACTTTTCCACTTACATTGACTTCAACACGCACTACAACTAATCCTTCCTCATTGCAAATATACGCTGGTTTTGGTTTATTTAATGGTTTTCTATTTCCTAAATTGTAATCTCCACCTCCAACTGTTCCACCATTTACATAATAACCATTTGCATTTGGATCTCTTGTAATTTTACCTTTATCTCCCCCAACATTATCATTTCCTTCTCCACCAGCGGCAGTTCCCTCTGAATTATTTATACCACCTATTAAGGCATCTAATTTTTTCTTTTTAGCTTCTTCGTCAACTTTCTTTTTGGCAATTGCATCTAATCTTTCTTTTTCTATACGAGCTTCTTCATCTGCTTTACGTTTTGCTTCTTTCTGTTTTTTCTTAATAGCAATCGCTTCTTCACTTTCTTGCGTAATAACTTCTTCCGGTTTAGCAACAGCTTCTTTTATATCTTCCGCTTGCTCAATAATCTCTTCTTGCTCTTCTACTATATCTTCATTTGTAACAACATCTTCGGAATTAGAATTAATAGGCTCAGTAGGTTGAATTTCGCCTTTACCAAAATTTGAAGTACCAAAATTTACAGCAATACCATATTCTTCAGGAGGATCTAAATACTTCAATCCAATAAAAAAAATTCCTACTAGCAATAAACTCATTATTACAATTGTTATTGCTGCAGATTTTCTTTTATGTGTTGTATTGAGTATACTTGACATCTTATTTTGGTCTAACCGCCAGAATTACTTTAAACCTATTTCTGTTGGCAATATCCATTATTTTTACAGCTTTTTCAATAGGCACACCTTCTTCGGCACGTAAAACTATTGTTGGACTTTCTTTATCCGATAACATCTTTAGTAAATCTTGTTCTAAACTATTTTCATTGACTTTTTTAGAATCAATATAATACTGAAGTTTTTTTGTAATACTTACAGAAATTGATTTTTTATTCTCAGTTTTACCACTGGCTTTTGGTAATAAAATATCTAAGGCACTTGTTGTTACAAGGGTTGAAGTAATCATAAAAAATATAAGTAACAAGAATACAATATCCGTCATTGACGACATATTGAAGTTTGGATTAATTTTATTTCTACCCCTAATATTCATATTAAATAGGTTCGTTCAATAAGTCTAAAAACTCAACCGACTTTGCTTCCATTTCATAAACAACCTTATTGGTTCTAACCACCAAATGATTGTATTGTATGTATGAAATAATTCCAACTATTAAACCTGCAACAGTAGTTGTCATGGCTGTATACAAACCATCAGAAAGCATTTTTATATCAATTTGTCCACCTGCATTTGCAATTTCGTGAATTGCAACAATCATACCAATAACAGTCCCTAAAAACCCAATCATTGGTCCTGCTCCTGCAATAGTTGCCAGTACTGGAACATTTTTTTCTAATTCATAAATTTCAAGTCTTCCAGCATTTTCAATAGCTGTATTAATGTCTTCCAAAGGCTTTCCAATTCTTGAAATTCCTTTTTCAATTAACCTCGAAGCTGGCGAATTTACCTGTGCACATAATACTTTTGCTGAATCTAATTTTCCATTTAAGACATAATCTTTTATTTGATTCATAAAATTTTTATCAGCTTTTGAAGCTGCTTTAATTGCAAAGAATCGTTCAAAATAAATGTACAATGCTACAGCTAACAACAGCAATAGAATGGCTATAATAATTTGTCCGCCTACACCTCCATCCATAATTAATTTATAAATGGACAATGTTTTTTCTTCCGAAACAGTTTCTTCTACAATGTTTTTGGTTTCTTGAAGTATTGCTAACATAAAAGTTTTTTTATGATTGTTTAACGCTTTTTAATCTTGAAAATTGCTTTATTAAACATACTAAAAAAAAAGCCCAAGAACGAATTCTTAGGCTTTTTTTTTATTGTATCTTTTTATATAATAGTTCTCATCATAAAAAATGCTATAGAACCAACAATAAATCCTATGGCAGCTAACCAAGCAATTTTTTTTAAATACCAGAAAAAATTAATTTTTTCCATTCCCATTGCAACAACTCCAGATGCTGAGCCAATAATTAACATACTACCTCCTGTTCCGGCAGCAAAAGCAACAAAATGCCATAGCGGACTATCAATTGCATCTTGAAACATTCCCATACTTGCTGCAACTAAAGGTACATTATCTACTACTGCTGAACCAACTCCTAAAAGCATTACTACAATATCGGTATCTGGTATAATTGTTTTTAACCCTTCTGCTCCAATAAATAACATTCCTAAAGATTCTAAAGCAGCAACAGCCATTAAAATTCCAAAGAAAAATAATACACTAGGCATTTCTATTTTTGATAAAGATTTATGCACCGGGCTATGAAAACCAACTGAATCATCACCCTCTTCATCTACTACATGAGAAATACTAAACTGTGATCTACTATAAATTTCTGCAAAAACACCAACTACTGATAAGGACAACATCATACCAACATATGGAGGTAAATGAGTTAATGTTTTAAATATAGGTACAAATATGATAGCTCCTAAACCTAAATAAAGCATTATTGACCCATATTTATTCGTTGTGTTTTTATTTTCTACAACAATATTATCAATATTTCCTTTAAATGGTTTCAAAAATGAAGCTATAAACACGGGTATGACCATGCATACTAAAGATGGTATAATTAAATACTGCATTAACATTACAGTAGTTACTTTATTACCAATCCAAAGCATAGTGGTTGTTACATCTCCAATTGGAGACCAAGCTCCACCAGCATTCGCTGCAATAACTATAAGACCTGCAAACCATAAACGCGTATTTTTATCGTGAATAATTTTTTGAAGTATTGTAATTAATACAATTGTAGCTGTTAAATTATCAATAATTGCAGAAAGAATAAACGCTAATATTGCGAAAATCCATAAAAGTTTTTTCTTATTTTTAGTTATTATATAATTTTTAAAAGTTGCAAAACCATCAAAATAGTCAATAATTTCAACTATGGTCATTGCTCCTAATAAGAAAAATAAAATTTCAGCTGTTTTTCCTAAGTGGTGTAAGAGTGTTTCTTCCAATAAATGGTGTTTCTCATCTAAAGAAAATTCTGAAAACCCTTCAATTAATTTATGAGCACCTGAGTCAAACCAATTTGGAAAAGTCTCAATTCCAAAAGCTACCAATGCCCACAATATAGCCATCATGGCCAGTGCTGGAATTAATTTATCTAATTTTAAATTGTGTTCTAAAGTAATTGCCAAATATCCTATAATGAATATTAGAATAATAAGAGTTTCCATGTATAAAGTTTAAATTAATTGATTAAAACTATTTCGAACAAATAGCTTTGTAAGCGAACAAATATAGTAAAAATTAGCTTTTTTGAGCGAATATTTTACCCGATGAATGGTTTTTCTTTGCTCCTGTTACACTGCGCAAACAATTTACTTGATTTTCCAATCGTAAAACTCCTAAAAAAGCAAAAATCAGTGCTTCTTTAAAATCTATTAAAACATTGCTAGGGGTAACAATATTACAATTAGTTAATCTTGTTATTTCTTCAATTAAAAATTCATTATAAGCGCCTCCCCCGGTAACCAACATTTTTTTTGAAGTTGAATTTTTTAATTGCTCTACAATTTTTTCTGAAATATGAGCTACCAAAGTTCTCAAAATATCTTTTACAGGAAGTTTAAACGAATTTATTAAGGGAATAATTTCTTCTTCAACAAATTCAAAACCCAACGATTTTGGAATTGGAAAACTGTAAAATGAAATTGAATTTAAAGCTTTTAATAAATTTGAATTTATATTTCCACTTTTAGCAACCTCCCCTTTATCATCAAAATTAAATCCCAGCTGTTTCACATAATAATTCAATACAATATTTACCGGGCAAATATCAAACGCGATACGTTCATTATTTTTATCGAATGAAATATTTGAAAATCCACCCAAGTTTAAACAATATTCATATTCTGAAAATAACAACTTATCACCTATAGGAACCAATGGAGCACCTTGACCACCTAACAACACATCTTGAGTTCTAAAATCACAAACAACTTTCAAATTTGTAGTATTACTAATTTGTTGTCCATTACCAATTTGTAAAGTAAAACCTTCATTTGGTTTATGAAAAACAGTATGCCCATGCGATGCTATAAAATCAATATTTTTTAAAGAATTATTCTGAATAAATTCATTCACAACTTCTCCTAAATAAACTCCATAAGCTTTATCTAATTGTTTCAGTTTATATTCTGAAGAATAAAAAGCATTTCGCAAAGTGTCTTCCCACTTTTTAGGATATGGAATTGTCTTTGAATTTAAAATTTGATAGGAATATTCCCCATTTTCCTTAAAAATTGATGTATAAACCAAGTCTATTCCATCTAACGAAGTTCCCGACATTAACCCAATAACATTCCATTGTTGTTTCATAAAACTTAATATTCAATTGTATTACATAATTAATAAAAAATAATCTAAAAAAAGCTTACATTTGAGAAAAATCAAACACTTAAACAAAAACGTTACAAATTATGGATTTTAATTTAACCGAAGAACACATAATGATTCGCGATGCTGCACGAGATTTTGCACAAAATGAACTTCTTCCAGGAGTAATTGAACGAGATGAAAAACAACAGTTTCCAGCCGAACAAATAAAACAAATGGGAGAACTTGGTTTTTTGGGAATGATGGTAGACCCAAAATATGGTGGAAGTGGTTTAGATACTGTTTCGTACGTATTGGCTATGGAAGAAATTTCAAAAATTGATGCTTCAGCCTCAGTGGTAATGTCTGTAAACAACTCACTTGTTTGTTGGGGATTAGAAAAATACGGAACCGAAGAACAAAAACAAAAATATTTAGTTCCTTTGGCAAAAGGGGAAATTATAGGAGCTTTTTGTTTAAGCGAACCCGAAGCAGGTTCCGACGCTACTTCACAAAAAACAACAGCCATTGATAAAGGTGACTACTATGTAGTAAATGGCACAAAAAACTGGATTACAAATGGTGGAAATGCAAGTGTTTATTTGGTAATAGCACAAACCGATGTTGAAAAAGGTCCTCACGGAATTAATGCGTTAATTATTGAAAAAAATATGAATGGATTTGAAGTTGGACCAAAAGAAAATAAATTAGGAATTCGAGGTTCAGATACACACTCATTAATGTTTACAGATGTAAAAGTTCCAAAAGAGAATAGAATTGGAGAAGATGGGTTTGGTTTTAAATTTGCAATGAAAACATTGGCAGGAGGGCGTATTGGTATTGCTTCTCAAGCTCTAGGAATTGCATCGGGCGCATATGAATTAGCATTACAATACTCTAAAGAACGTAAAGCTTTTGGAAAAGAAATCAGCAAACATCAATCCATTGCTTTTAAACTGGCAGACATGGCTACACAAATTGAGGCAGCACGACATTTATGTATGAAAGCAGCCTGGGACAAAGATCAAAAGGGAAACTACGATTTAAGTAGCGCTATGGCAAAACTATATGCTGCTGAAATGGCAATGCAAGTTACTATTGAAGCTGTTCAAATTCATGGTGGATACGGTTTTGTAAAAGAGTATCATGTTGAACGTTTAATGCGTGATGCAAAAATCACTCAAATATACGAGGGCACTTCTGAAATTCAAAAAATTGTAATCTCAAGAAGTATTTTAGCAGATTAGCTTTTTAAAAAGAAATTCGAATATTTACATTAGGTGTCAAACATATTGATACCTGCTCCATTTGATTGACAGTGGCATCTGTTAGTTTATAATAACTATTTATATTATTATGGCTAATCCTATTCCTAAGAACCAATCCAACATAAGTTTTTGATTTTTTTGAGATATCATAAGTATGTTGAGTTGAAAAATAAACACGCAGATAATCCTTTAAACACATACTGCCACTAATTGATATTTAATATAAAATCTCTTTAATCACTATATTTTTCCAAAATACTTTAATACCACCACCATCGTGAATTTGAAGTGCAATTTTTCCAACTCCCTCACCAATTATAGTATCTTCCAAATGCACCATTTCATTTCCATTAAGCCATGTTGTTAGCACATTATCAACAACTTGAATCTTCATATTGTTCCATTCATTTTCCTTTAGAAAAGCTTCTTTATTTGGTTCAGGCTTAATCAACCACCCTCTTCCATATGACTCATAAATACCCCCTGTATGCAAACCTTTAGGCGCTACTTCTACCTGCCAACCTGCAATTTTGGTACCTTCAATATTTGACCGAATAAAAACACCGCTATTCCCGTTTTCAGCTTGTAAAAATTCAAGTGTTAATTCAAAATTTTCATAGTTCTTGTCAGTTGCTAAATATCCATATTCTTTATTAGGACCACTTTCTGATACAAGTTTACCATCTTCAACATACCATAGCTCAGTACCATAAATTTCCCAACCCGCTAAATCTTTACCGTTAAATAATTGCTTGCCTTTGTCAGCCTTACAACCATAAACTAAAAGTACAATACTTAGTAATAAAACTATTTTTATATCTGACTTCATAATTTTCTAACCTTAATGTTTCGAAACCATATAAAACTACCATGATCCTGAAGTCCGATGAATCCGGATTCTGCCATCCCATAATCAGGATAATTTTTCCATTTTCCTGTATTTTTTCTATTATTCCAATCCTCAGACCAAGGAACAAACTCTAATGTTTGTTTTCCATTCAACCAGTAAGCAGCTTTTTCTTTTGTGAAAACAATTCGGCTTGTATTCCATTCTCCTATTTCTTTTAAAAGACCTTCAAAATCTGGATCATACATACCGTAATCACCACCAATAGATTGCCATGACTCTAATTTTGAAGGAAAACCAACCTGATCTATTAATTGATACTCAGGTCCTGTATAATACGCTGCTTTATACTGTTCATCTTCCAGTACATGATAAAATATTCCACTATTTCCGCCTTCAGATATCTTCCATTCCAAGGATAGTTCAAACTCACTAAAAGCTTCAGCTCCATAAATTATATCTCCTCCTATATCTCCTCCTTCTCCTAATGACTTAAACGTGCCTTCTTCAATAATCCAACTTGTAGGAAGTTCCTTTTCATTATATCCACGCCACCCCTCAGTACTTGTTCCGTCAAACAAATAATTCCATTCATTCTTTACAGGTTCATTTATACTAGCATCTTTTTTTTGATTTTCTTTTGCTGCTTTCGCAATATCTTTACAGCCTGCTAAACAAGTTATTAATAGTAATAGACTTATTATTATTTTCATAATTCTACTTTTAAAAATCTTATATAACTTTCATATTAATTGGGTCCCAGTGAATAAAACTATTTGAACGATAACTATCGTTACATAGCAATGCCGGTGCTGCGGCTCTGAATCCAAAAATCGGATCTTCCACAACGGTACCATTTGTTCTGATTGCATAAAAAAGGTTTGCAAAATGATCATAATGTGCTCCTTTATAACCTTCTTCTGCACTATATGTAGTTTCTAGTGGTGGACGCATTTTTTTACGACTTTTTATTCTTGCTATTTCTTTTTCTTTCTCAGCTAAAAATGGGTCATCGTCTATCATGTTAATATTGCGTTTTACTACCACATCATTCCATTTTACATCCATTGAACCTTTACTACCTACTAATTTTAAATAAGTACTTCCGCTGGTTCCATCCACAAAATTGCAACGTAACGATAAGTTAAATGCAGGATGTTGCTCTGATTGAGGATAATCAAACATTCCTAAAAGAACATCAGGAACTTCTCTTCCATCTTTCCAGTAACGCAATCCTCCAGTTGAAGAAATTTTATTAGGCCCAAATGAATTTGTAATAAAATGCAAACTAGAAAACAAGTGAACAAATAAATCACCTGACATTCCTGTTCCATAATCAAGATAATTTCTCCATCTAAAAAAACGCATTACATCAAAAGGTCTTGGAGTAGTATTTGCTATAAATTTTTTCCAATCCACTGTTTTCTCTGATGCATCTTCCGGTATTTTGTATTGCCAAGCTCCTTCAGGTGAATTTCTTGCCCAAAAACCTTCTGCGTAATTTAGTTTTCCTATTGCACCTTCTGCGAGTAATTGTTTCGCTTTTTCATTTCCAAGTGATGACAATCCCTGACTACCAACCATGAATATTTTTCCAGATTTTTTCCAAACCTTAATAAGTGCCAGTCCTTCACTCACAGAATGCACCATTGGTTTTTCACAATAAACGTGCTTACCTGCATTCAAAGCATCAATTCCAATTTGCTTATGCCAATGATCAGTAGTTCCAATGATAACAACATCAATATCTTTTCTTTTAAGAACTTCTTTATAATCTTTAGTAACAAAAATATGGTTCCCCCATCTTGATTGCGCAGCATCCAACCTTCCAGTGTATAAATCACACACCGCTACCAATTCTATATTGGAGTGTAATAATGCGGTATTGGTATCTGCAGTTCCCATACCACCAGCACCAATTAAACCAAGTCTAATTGTTTTGGTTGCATCCAACCGCTCTAACCTTTGCATTTTATTGGCAGTCTCATGCTTTTTTGCAAAAACCATTGGAGATAGGGTAACAGCCGCTCCGGCCAATCCTAAATTTTTTAAAAAAATACGTCTATTATTTTTCATTTTAATGTAAGAGAATTAATTTATTAGTACCCCTTTAAAAATTAATAAAAGGTTTTAAAAAATAAAAATACAAAAAAAAATGTTGTGTTATTTTTAGTATTGAACCATCTTATTAAAGGTTTTAGCTTATATAAAATTAAAATACAGTTTAGGAAAATCTAAAAATATTTGAGTTTAGTTCAAAAAAAAAACCTTCAACAAATGTTGAAGGTTTTTCAAAAGAAAGGCGGTGACATACTCTCCCACCAGTGGCAGTACCATCTGCGCTAATAGGCTTAACTTCTCTGTTCGGTATGGGAAGAGGTGAGCCC